>Ga0255056_10000443_pt1 | contig 12275 bp, 14 predicted proteins | sample Cases_109_1_MG_FD_183639 | JGI IMG/M metagenome (GOLD analysis project Ga0255056, IMG submission 183639) | Seawater microbial communities from Amundsen Gulf, Northwest Territories, Canada - Cases_109_1 | ecosystem: Environmental > Aquatic > Marine > Gulf | place: Canada: Northwest Territories... | reverse complement strand
CACGTCCCCACCTTCGGGCAACGGCGCCTGTCCTGTTGCCGGGGCCGTCTCATTTTCGGATACTTGGGGTGCACCACGTTCAGGCGGTCGGTCTCATGAGGGTGTGGACATGATCGCCGCCCGCGGAACACCCCTGGCCGCCATCTTCGAAGGCAGAATCAAGCGCATATCCACCAGTTCACTTGGAGGAAAGTCGATCTGGCTTCGGGCTAACAATGGGGACGAGTTCTATTACGCACATCTCGACGGATATGGCGACATTTCGGTTGGCCAAAAAGTGGCTGAGGGTTACGTCGTGGGATACATCGGCAGCACCGGTAACGCTCCCTCATGGCTGCCCCACCTCCACTTCGAATTCCACCCCGGCGGTGGTGGGGCAGTCAACCCCTATCCGCTAGTGAAGTCGATCTGTGGCTAGCCGCAGAAAAAGAGAGAGGACCCTCTCAGGTCCTCTTCTCTTGGGCCTCCCAAGCCCAACCCCTTGGTGCTAGTGCACGTTCCGGCGTCATTGTCGACCATGGAGAGTGGCTGGCCAATGACCTTTCCTTTGATCTCGGAAATGACTAGTCCCTGCTGTGGAAAAATCGATTCCGGTTTGGACGACGAGCTGGCCGCCCGTAGGTCTAACGTCCGATTCCCCGACCAACCTGGAGTTGCTGTCCACGCCTGAAGTCCCCGCCGAGCAGTCATCGACTGGCGCCCCACACAATCTCGCAACTTGGGGAACCCGAGCCGCAGGCTTCCTCATCGACTACGCCCCTATCTTGATAACTCAGATCATCTTCTTCCGTAGCTCGACAATCTCCAGTCTGGTCGGAGTGGTGGGGATTCTGTATTGGGTCCTGCTCGGGTATCTCGACGGTGTCGGCGGCCAAACCCCGGGCAAGGCGATCATGGGTACGCGATTGGTCAATTCCGGAGGGAACGTGATCGGTGGTGGGGCCGGAATTGGGCGCAAGTTTGTTCACATTCTCGACACCTTGATCTGTTTCATCGGGTGGTTTCTGCCCCTCTTCGATTCGAAGCGCCAGACGATCGCTGACAAGGTGATGACGACGTTTGTCATCGACGGCGTCGAGAAGAAATCGTTCTCCGTCGACCTGTGGATTCCACCCAAGGAGTAGGTCTAGGCCGCCCCGTTCTCCAGGTCTTCCAACAATTTTGCGATGCGACCTGTGCAGGTTTCGAGTTCTGCCGGCGGCAGGACCTCAACCAGCCGCTCGACCAAGTCATTTAGAGCGGGAGCTGCCAATCCTGACTCCTCGGCGATGACAACCGGCTTACCGATGTCTCCTCCCTCCACCACAGCTGCGTCCAACGGGATGGCAGCAAGGAGTGGAACTCCCAACTCGAGTGCCAACTCGGCGCCGCCTCCCATCCCAAAAATGTCGCCGGTCATGTTCTCAACGACTCCCAGAATCGGCATGTGAGATCTTCTCGCCATGTCAGCAACCCTCATGGCAACCTTCTGCGCAGCACGCTGTGGCGTGGTGATCACAACCATCTCTGCTTGGGGCAGCATGCGTGTCAGCGCCATCTGGACATCGCCAGTGCCTGGCGGCATGTCGATGATCAAGTAGTCAAGGTCTCCCCACTCCACCTGTTTGAGAAATTGCTCGAGCGCCTTGGACAACATCAGCCCTCGCCACATGAGAGCTGTCTCCTCCGTCTCGATGATCAGACCGGTCGAGACAACCTTGATCCCGTTGACTTCAACAGGTTTGATCAGTTTCGTTGAGCTGTCGGCCTCCAGCCTCCCCTCGATACCAAGCATGCGTGGCACAGAGAAACCCCAGATGTCGGCGTCCATGAGACCGACCCGAAAGCCCATTGCAGCGAGGCCCGCTGCCAGATTCACCGATATCGACGACTTGCCAACCCCACCCTTTCCCGAGGCGACCGCGACGACACGGGTTGTGGGAGACACTCGAGTCGCTTCGGCGTTCTCTCGGATCCGCCGCCGGGCCACGTTCATCAGCTCCGAGCGCTGTCGGCTGGTCATGGCAGTAGTCCGAAGGGCTACTTCGCCGACTCCGGGCATGGCTTCGACTCGACGGCGTGTGTCGCCCTCGATCTGGGACCTGAGTGGGCACTCGGCGATCGTGAGAGCGAGTCCGATCTCAACGACGTCTTCGGACACGACGACGTCGGTGATCATTCCCAATTCGACGACATTTCCTCCCAATTCGGGGTCCTGCACACCTTCCAGCGTCTTGAGAACCTGTTCGCGAGTGACCATTGCTGAACATGATAATTTGCACTATCACGATAGGGGGAATGGTGCAGCGCTTTCATCGCGTTAGTATTGAAGTACATTCAGGTAGGAGCCAATGACTCAACTGCTGACGATCAAGTCCAATCAGCCGCCGAAGACCGTCAATTTGACGGACACGGCGATCGACAAGGTGCGTGAGCTAATCGCCGCCGAGGACGAGGCCGGCCTGGCGCTTCGAGTGGCAGTTCGTCCCGGTGGTTGCAGTGGTTTCTCTTACGAGATGTTCTTCGACGCCGAGATCGACGACACCGACATTGTTGAGGAATACGGTGACGTGAGAGTTGTCATTGATCCGCAGAGCGCCGAGATGGTCAGCGGAGCGACCCTGGACTACAAGGATTCTCTGATGGGCGCCGGTTTCGCCATCGAAAATCCGAATACCACCCGCACATGCGGCTGCGGGAACTCGTTCTCGTAGACCAGTAGAAACAGAGCATTCTGAAGGGGCTCGGTTTGCCGAGTCCTTTTCTTTTTTTGGGTACCCTCTCGATGAGGATCCGAACAGGAGTGAATCTTTGCCCAAATCAGTCCCCGCGACCCCCTCGGCACCCGGTGCAATGGGTCCCTATTCATTTGCCACCGAGGCGAACGGTCTGGTCTTTCTGTCCGGAATGGTTGGATTTGACCCGACAACCGGCGACCGAGCTCCCGACGATGTTGTTGCGCAGGCCCACCAGGTGTTGAAGAATATTGGTGCTCTCCTCGCCGACATCGGTCTCGACTATTCGGACATCGTCAAGACGACCGTGTTCCTCGCCGACATCGGCGACTACCCGGCTGTGAACGACGTATACGCCACCTATTTTGGTGAAGACCCTCCGGCTCGTTCGGCAATCCAGGCCGGCGCCCTCCCTGGCGGTTTCTTGGTCGAGATCGAGGTTGTGGCAGCCCGATGACGCCAAATGAGATCTTCGACAGGCTCGGACTTTCCGAGACCAACTCGGGCGTGTTCGCCGGGGAGTGGTTGGAGGCCACTGGCGACTCCATCGAAGTAGTGAACCCTACGACTGGTGCGTCGATCGGGTCGGTCACGCTCGCTTCGCTCGAGGACTACGAGAAGGTGATGGCCAGCTCGACCGAAGCGTTCGAGCGATGGCGCATCTTGCCCGCACCCAGACGAGGTGAATACATCCGACAGCTCGGCGACGCGCTACGAGAAAACATTGACGCCCTCGGTGCTCTAGTCACTCTTGAGATGGGAAAAATCCATCTGGAGGGAGTTGGTGAGGTCCAAGAGATGATTGACATCTGTGACTTCGCAGTTGGCCTCTCCCGCCAGCTCTACGGCAACACAATGGCGTCTGAGCGGCCCAATCACCGCATGTACGAGCACTGGCATCCACTTGGCCCGGTCGGTGTGATCACAGCGTTCAACTTTCCGGTGGCGGTGTGGTCCTGGAACGCGGCAATCGCAGCAGTCTGTGGTGACACAGTGGTCTGGAAACCGTCGGAGCGAACGCCGCTGACAGCCATTGCGGTAACCAAAATCGCACACGAGGTCATGGCGGGCAGCGGTTTTGAAGGTGTGTTGAACCTGGCCGTTGGAGATGGCCAAACCGTCGGAACCGCGATGAACCAAGACACCAGACTCCCGCTCGTTTCGGCGACTGGTTCCTGTGCGATGGGTCGGATTGTCGGACCCGCCGTAGCGCAACGGATGGGTCGAACAATCCTCGAGCTTGGCGGCAACAACGCGGTCATCATCATGGACGACGCCGACCTCGACCTCGCAGTGCGGGGCGCCCTGTTCTCGGCGGTTGGAACTGCCGGTCAGCGCTGTACCAGCTTGCGCCGACTTCTCGTCCATCGAGCAGTGTTCGACAAAGTTGTCAGTGGGTTAGCAGAGGCCTACCAACAGGTGCACATTGGCGATCCGCTGGAGGAGGGGACACTGATGGGTCCTTTGGTCTCCGAAGCCGCCATCGATCAGATGATGGGCGCTCTGGAGATCGCTCGCGAACAGGGAGCTCGAATCGTCACGGGGGGTAACAGGCTCGATCGACCTGGGTATTTCGTGGAACCAACCGTTGTTGTGGTACCCAAGGAAGCGTCGATCACACAGGACGAGACCTTCGCGCCGATTCTGTGGGTCATCGAGTTTGACACGCTTGAAGAGGCCATCGAGATCCAGAACGGTGTCACTCAGGGCCTTTCGTCTGCGATATTCACCGAGTCGCTGAAAAACGCTGAACGATTCCTCTCGAGCACAGGGAGCGACTGCGGGCTGGCCAACGTCAACATCGGCACGTCAGGCGCGGAGATCGGTGGTGCCTTCGGCGGTGAGAAGGAGACCGGGGGAGGACGTGAGGCCGGGTCGGACGCGTGGAAGGCGTACATGCGCCGCCAAACAACCACGATCAATTGGGGCGACGACTTGCCGTTGGCGCAGGGAATCGAGTTCGGCTGACTTGGACGCATCAGCATGGGACGACCGCTATCGGTCCGCGGACCGTCTCTGGTCAGCGTCCCCCAACCTATTCGTAGCTGACCGTCTCGGAACCATGGCTCCGAAGTCGGGAATCGACGTTGCTGCTGGCGACGGACGCAACGCGATCTGGCTAGCTGAGCGAGGCTGGTCGGTGACGGCCGTGGACTTCTCCGAAGTCGCGGTGGAGTTGGGAAAGTCGATCACAGATCAAGTCGAATTCGTCGTCGGCGATGTTCGGACATGGAAAACCGACGAGCGGTTTGATCTTGTTCTCATCTCCTATCTTCATCTCCCGTCGGAGGAGATGGAGCTTGTGGTTGCGGCCGCGAGTTCTTGGCTGACGCCCGAGGGCGAACTGTTCATGATCGGGCATGACCGATCAAACATCGAGCACGGAACCGGCGGGCCACAGGTGCCTGAGATCCTGTGGGATATTCGGGAGATGACGTCCTGGCTGGACGGTCTCACTCTGATCGAGGCGCAGGTGGTTAGAAGGCCGGTCGCAACCGACAATGGTCGGGTCTACGCCCGCGACACCCTGGTTAGAGCTCGGGCTTAGACCCAAAGTTGGTCAGGGCCTATGGCCCGGGTGTTCCCTCGAACGGGACACGGGAGAATTCCACACAGGGCTCCTTATCTTCATCTGCCAGCGGACAGATTCGGTAGGCGCCGTCAGGAGCGTCGAATGGGGGACGGATCAGCCAGATACGCTGTGGGACGTCTGCGCATGGGGGCGTTTCAACCGGCTCGCTCCAGATACCGTTGAGAACGTCGAAAACGGTGGAAGTTTGTCCGATCACACCCCATCCAAACAGTTGCCATTTCTCCAGTTCGAGACATACCCCTCCAAATCTTCGGATCGTTCCCGATACCTGTGTATCCGGGTTGGGGCCGGTCGTAGCCAGAAGAAGGAGTAGCCCTGCGACCAAGGCTACGGCTGCGAGAATTCTCCTGGCGACCGAGCTCGTCGCTATCTCCTAGAGGCGTTCTAGAGCAGCGTCGAGAGCGGCGATCAGATCCTTCACGTCCTCCAAGCCGACCGAAAGTCGGACCAAGCCATCGGTGATCCCGACCGCGATTCGGTCCTCCCTTGGGATGGCTGCATGGGTCATCGTCACCGGATGTGTGATCAACGATTCCACCGCACCCAAATTCTCGGCGAGGGCCCACAACTCGATTGTGTCCATCAGCTGCTTTCCAGCCTCGATTCCGCCATGGACTTCGAAACACACGATTGCGCCGTACCCAGTGGCTTGCCTCGAAGAGATCTCGTGTTGCGGATGCTCGGCCAGACCGGGGTAGTTGACATAGTCGACCTTTTCGTGCCCTTTGAGCCACTCGGCAACGGCACGAGCGTTAGCGGATTGGGCGTCCATCCTCACGCTGAGGGTCTTGATCCCCTGGAGTGTGAGCCATGCGACCATTGGTGACATCACAAGACCAGCGGAGATGCGGGCGAACTCGATTTTCTCCTGAAGCCCTTGGTCGTTGACCACAACTGCGCCGCCGATGGTCGCGTTGTGGCCGTCGAGGAATTTTGTCGTGGAGTGGACGATCACGTCCGCCCCCAGTTCGAAGGGTCTCTGGAAATACGGCGTGAGGAAGGTGTTGTCGGTCACATGGAGAACACCATGAGTTTTGCAAATCTCCGAAACCCGGGCGAGGTCCGTCACCTTGAGGGTCGGGTTGGCAGGAGTCTCGGTGAAAACAATCTTGGTGTTGGACCGGATCATGCCGTTGATCGCGTCGGGATCGGTGGCGTCGACAAAGTCTACTTCTACACCGAATTTGGTCAGAAACTGGTCGGCGAAGCGGTAGGTGCCCCCGTAGACGACGTCGGCGACCACGATGTGATCCCCGGCCTGGAGAAGGGCGAGAAACACAGAGACTGTTGCTGCCATGCCCGACGCATATGCCGTTGCGTCCACTCCGCCCTCCAGTGCAGCCATCTTCAGCTCTAGGGCTCGGACCGTGGGGTTGCCGGCGCGGGAGTAGGAGTACCCCTTGCCCATGTATTCATCCACTGACTCCTGCACAAAAGTCGTCGACTGGTGGATAGGGGTGAGGATCGCCCCCGTCGTCGGGTCAGGTGCTACCCCGGCGTGAATCTGTTTGGTTCGAAAGCCCATCCCCTGATTCTGCCACTCCGCGGGTGCAGTTGTGGTCGCTCAGCGACCACAACTGCACCCGCTAGGCAGCCGTGCGCGATTTTCCCACCTCGAGCAGGGTTCGGAGACAGGATTCGAGCTCGTATCGCAACATCTTCCAAGTGAGCCTGACCACGATCAGGCCTGCCGCCAGTGCCGCGTTGTCACGCTGCCGGTCCTTCTCGAAGTCCTCCCTGCGTGTGTGCCATCTCCGTCCATCCGCCTCGATGATGAGTCTCCAGTCTGGGACGTATGCGTCGACCGTCGCAGCGAGTGTCGGATAGGAAATGGGTGATTGTCTGACATACGGAGGGAGTTCGGCTCGGTCGAGAAGGGCATAGAGAAGGCGCTCCAGCTCGGTTGTGGGTGGTTGGTATCTGTCGTCCGCCCGTTCGCCCACTACACGTCGAAGTGACCCAAGCCCGGGCTGGCGTGCGAAGGTCAGGCGGTCCAGGATCGGGTTGAAGTCGGTGATGTTCACCGAGCGTTTAGCCAGTTCACCGTCGAGATAGCGGGAGATCAGAGACATCGGCTCGCGCAGCGAAAGTGTCAGGATCGTCTCGGCCACTGAGGTGCACCGGAAACCCTCAATGGAAGTGTTGGTGACCTGGTCGAAGTGACGCCCCCTTATGACCCGCGCGATAGGTGAGCGGGGGTTGCCGGCATTGTGTGGGACAAGGATTTCGGGGCGTGACTCATTCACTCCTTGGAATCCGTGGAGACGAGCGGCCGATCTCCCGGCAACCAGGCAATCGGGTCGACTGAGAGCCACAGCCGAGAGCTGACGTCGCCACGTGGCGAGCGCAGTAGATGGCGAATAGACGCCACTTGTAACGGGGATCCAGGCGCCTGTCTCCAAGCGGGTCCGGACTTCTCTCGGTGAGAATCCGTTGTCGAGTGCTTGGTCCCGGGTGATGACTCCGTATTGGCGCCGAATGATCAAGTCCACAGGATGGGTAGATCCCATGTCTCGACCTTTAAGTGGTGACGCTCCCCGTTACAACCCCTCTGTGCGGGTGCAGTTGTGGTCGCAGAGCGACCACAACTGCACCCGCAGGAAGGCGATTAGCCGAAGCGGTACCCGACGGATCGGACAGTGGTGATCCAGGATGATCGCTCTTCGCCGAGTTTTGCCCGGAGACGGCGAACATGGACATCGACGGTGCGGGCACCGCCGTAATACTCGTACCCCCAAACCCGCGACAACAGTTGCTCGCGACTCCAGACGCGGACCGGATTGCCCGCGAGGAACCTGAGTAACTCATATTCCATGTAGGTCAGGTCCATTGGGTTGCCGGCGAGCAACGCTTGATAAGTGAGCGGGTTCAATTCGAGGTCCTTGAAACGGATGACGTCCTCTCCCGATTCGGAGCTCACCAGTCGCATCAAGCGGAGTCGCACTTCCACGGGGTCGACCGGTTCGACGAGAAAATCGGTGATCCCCGTTGCGCTTTCCATGAGCACCATCTGATCAGCCGACGCCACCACAACCACAGGAAGGCCCACCGCTTCGGCGATACGGTCGATCTCACGTATCCGACGCATCGGTTGCGGCCCCAGTTCCACGACTAAGACGTCGGCATCGTTCAGCGCATCCTCTTCCGGGGTCAGTTCGCCGATTCCGGCGAGTGTCGCTCCTGCGAGGGTCAGTCCGTCGATCAAACCCTCAGAGCACTTCTCGGGGTAAACCGCTGCGATCAAAGGATCGGTAGGTAGGTGTCCAACTCGAAGCCGGACACATGATGTTGATACCGGTCCCACTCATCCCGTTTGTTGCGTAGGAACCAGTCGAAGACATGCTCGCCGAGGGCGTCGGCGACAAGGTCGGACCCTTCCAGAATATCGAGAGCTTCAGACAACGTTTCGGGTAGACGTTTGGCGCCGGCGGCAGCGCGCTCCGCGGCAGTCAGGCGAGTGATGTCTGCGGCGACTTCTGGTGGCAGATCGTACCCCTCACGGATTCCCTTGAGCCCGGCTGCCAGGAGGACGGAGAGGGCGAGATACGGGTTGCAAGCCGAGTCGGCAGCTCGGTACTCCACACGGACCGACGACGGCTTGCCTTTCTTCACAGCGGGCACACGTACCAACGACGACTGGTTGTTGCGTCCCCATGAGATATAGATCGGGGCATCGAAACCTTGGACAAGCCGTTTGTAGGAGTTGACCCACTGGTTGGTCACAGCCGTCATCTCAGCGGCGTGTCTGAGCAGTCCCGCGATGAATGCTTGACCGACCTTGGAGAGGCCACCTTGAGTCCCCGGCTCATGAAACGCATTCACATCGCCCTCAAATAGTGAGAGGTGAAGGTGCATGCCCGACCCGTCGTAGTCCTCGAGGGGCTTTGGCATGAAAGTGGCGTAGATCCCGTGCTGGAGGGCCACTTCTTTCACTGTGAGTCGCGACGTCATGATGTTGTCGGCCATGGTCAGCGCGTCTGCGTACCTGGCGATGATCTCGTGTTGGCTAGGAGCAACCTCGTGGTGGGAGTGCTCGATGGGGATGCCCAATTGTTCAAGGGCATTGATCGTCTTGCGCCGGTACTCCTGAGCAACATCAAGCGGCGTCAGATCGAAATACCCGCCGCGGTCAAGCACCTTTGGGTTGGGCCCGGCGTCTTCGAAGTAGAAGAACTCCAACTCGGGTGCCGCGTAAAACGTGTAGCCCATCTCAGAGGCGCGTTCGAGATTTTTCTTGAGAACCGTGCGCGGGTCGCCGTTGAACGCCTCACCATCGGGGGTGACTATGTCGCAAAACATCCTTGCGACCTGCTGCTCGGTCCGCCACGGAAGCACTGCAAACGTCGAAGGATCGGGTTTGGCCAGCATGTCTGCTTCTTGGACTCTGGCGTACCCGTCGATTGAGGAGCCGTCGAAGGTCATCCCCTCCTCGAATGCCATTTCTAGTTCGGTCGGACTGATCGCCACGGACTTGAGGAAACCTTGAACGTCGGTGAACCACAGTCGAATAAAGCGGATCCCTCGTTCTTCGACGGTACGGAGGACGTAATCAGCCTGTTTGCTCATGAGTTCGAAACTCTAGATTCGTCAGCTACGCACTGCGGCGACGACCTGCGAGCCACTTGCGGCGAAGCGACTTGCGCTGATCTTCACTGGTGCCGCCCCAGACACCTGCCCGCTGGTTGGTCTCGAGTGAGTATTCGAGGCATTCATCGATCACCGGACATGTTGAGCAGATGGCGATTGCATGCTCCAACGTGTTTTGAGGGGCTTCAGAAGAGGGGAAAAAGAGGGTGTTCGCGTACCCAGAGCAGGCGGCGCGGTCCCTCCAATCCGTCGCCACATCTGGTGCAAGGCTGACTGGCACGTGAGTCACACCGGCAGTTTCGCGGTGTGACTCACATCTGACAAAACGAGATCAGGCCAAATCGTCCCTCTCGGGCAGATCTTCGGCTCCAGGGTCCAGGTTCAGATCGTCCACGTCAACATCTCCGTCACCATCGCTGTCACCTGGGATTGCACCCGCGGCAGCAGCACCGGTAGCGGCGGCTTCGTTGCCATCTGCTGCACTCTCACCGTCGGTGGGACCTCCGTCCGTCACTTCGGCCGGTCGTCGTCGTCCTGTAAGACCAACGATCAGCAGGATGATGGTCAGGAGTATCGCAAGACCCGCAGCAATCTTGGCGATGATGGTTTCTAGTGGATCTGCGATCAGCTTCACGAAGCCGAACCCATCGCAGGTATTGGCGGCGTCGCCGCCAACCTTGTAGACACCCCGGAGTTGGGAAATGTCGATGCCGCGCTCGGCGGCGTACGTCTCGACGTTGGCAACGTCACCACCGTTGATCTGGCTTCCACCGTCGTTGTCCTCAGACTCTTCCGAGTCGAGGGTGATCTGTACCCCACCAATTTTCACCCAGATCTTCCATGGGTAGTCGTCGAAGGCGACAGGCGAGGTCGCCACCCAGATCAAACCTCCATGAGGATCGATCAGGAAAGGGTCTTGTTTGCTGGTATCGGTCACCACTGTCGAGTCGGGGACCGATGTCTGCGCCTGTACCTGACACCCGCCGTTGAGGACCCCAACCTCGTTGATCGTGGTCAATCCAGTAGCACCCCACGCCGCCATTGGGATGAGGATGATGAGCGCGATGATCATCGGGCCCATCGCCGCTGTGCGCTTGACACTTGTTATGACAAGGCCAATGACACCGGTAGCGGCGGGCAGGAGGAACACTGTGATCTTGTCGAGAGGCCATACACCCTGCTGCTGGAGCAGAACCGCGATGGCCCATCCAATCACGATTCCAAGAATCGCCCCTGTCAACGGTCGTTGTCGAGCGACCTTCACGTTGATGTGGGTTGGAATATGTAACTACTGATATCCATCCGTACCTCCTGGACCCCACAACTTACGCCCTCGACACCCCAGGTGCCGGGATGTCATTCCCAAAACTCTCGGATAACCTTTGGGCATGCCGCGGATTCGCGCCGCCTCGATTGACGAGCACAAGGCCATCACCAGGGAGGCCCTGCTTGCCGCTGCCAAGAGCCTGATCGAAGATGCGGGCACAGCCGAGATCCCCCTTGGAGAGGTCGCCTTGGCCGCAGGTGTCGGACGCACCACTCTTTACGACTATTTCTCCGATCGGGACGACATGATCGCTTCCCTGGTCGAGGAGGAACTGCCCCATGTCATTTCTGACCTGATCGAGACGGTATCCGCCAATCAGTCGGTTGATCGCCGACTAGTTGAGCTCGCCTCGAGGACGGTTGAGTTTGTCGCTTCAGATCCGGTGTTCGGAGTGATCCTGCACAGGGAGGCGGGTCGCATGAGCTTTGACGCTCAGGTGCGTATCCGCGACTCCCATGCCCAGCTATCAATCGAGATGGCCGGCTTGTACATACGTGGGGTTGCAGAAGGTGTGTTTGTTCCCATGCCGCCCCAAATGGCAGGCCGATTGATCCAGGACACCATCATGTCTGCAGCGAAGACCCTCATCACTGACGACGGATCGCTCGGAGCAAAGACAGTGACAGATTCGTTAGCCGTGTTCCTCCTTGGAGGTCTAGCCGCACATGGAGTGGTGGACTCATGACCGCAAGGGATGATGTGGAGACAAATCCGGCGCACTTCATCAACCGCGAGCTCTCCTGGCTCGACTTCAACGACCGTGTCGTTTCCCTGACCGGCCGCAGCGACTTTCCGCTTCTCGAGAAGGCAAAGTTCCTCGCGATCTGGGCGTCGAATCAAGACGAGTTCTTTCAAGTTCGTGTGGCAGGGCTCAAAGAGCAGATGGCCCATGGTTTCACGGCAGAGACGCCCGATGGGATGACACCTGGACAACAACTGGCTGCAATACAAACTCAAGCAGCCGCTCAATACGAGGTGGTCTCGAAGACCTTTCTCGCCGAGGTAGCTCCTGCCCTCGCCAAGGAAGGCATTGTTTTTAGCGACTACCCGAGCC
>Ga0255056_10000436_pt1 | contig 12361 bp, 10 predicted proteins | sample Cases_109_1_MG_FD_183639 | JGI IMG/M metagenome (GOLD analysis project Ga0255056, IMG submission 183639) | Seawater microbial communities from Amundsen Gulf, Northwest Territories, Canada - Cases_109_1 | ecosystem: Environmental > Aquatic > Marine > Gulf | place: Canada: Northwest Territories... | reverse complement strand
GGGTGACGGGGGCTCCCATGACCTGAACTCCCGGGTTTTCACCAGCATCATTCCGAGCTACCTCGGCCAGGCCATGGTCGTGAAACTGATGCCCGGCGCCAGCGGCCAGAAGGGAACGGCCCATGTCGCCAACGCCAAACCCGATGGATATACGCTGTTGTTCTCGCATAACTTTTTCGATGAGTTGCAGCAATATACGACCAAGCTTCCCTACCAGCCCAGCGACTTCGAAACCGTGGTTCGGCTGAACTATGCGACGCCTTCGGTCGTGGTTCTCGCCTCCAGCCCGTGGATGACGCTCCAAGATCTGTTGGACGACATGCGCACGAATCCGGGCAAGATCACGTTCGGCCACAGCGGCAATTGGGGCGCGATCATGGTTCCCGGCGCGCTGTTGCTCTCGGAAGCCGGCGTCAAGGCGACCCTCGTCCCCCATAAGGGCGGTGGACCGGCCATGAAGGCGCTGTTGGCGGGCGATGTGGATTTCTCCATGGCCTTCCCCTCCGTGATCGGCGGCCAAGGCGACAAGCTTCGCGTGCTGGCGTCGCTGGGGAGCGAGCGCATTTTCGATGACGTGCCCACCCTGAAAGAGCTTGGGTATACGCCGGGCGTTGGATTGATGAACCGGATCGTGTTGGCGCCCAAGGGCATGCCGGCGGCGGATATGAAAAAACTGCGCGACGCCTTCGTCGCCCTGCAGAAGGACAAGACCTATAACCGGATGATGAAGAAGTTGGGTGAAAACACCGAACTGATGATGGGTCCGGAATACGAGAAGGTCCGAATGCAGCAAAGCGAGCAATACGAAAAGCTGGTGAAAGCCATCACCGGTAATTAGGCGCCACGGGCTTTTGGATGGTGCGGCCCGGGTTCCTAGAGATAGGGACGCCGGGCGCCCACCGTTCGGGAGAGTCACGAATATCCGGTTCGGAATTTCCGAGACCCGGATCGGTTCTGTTGGGGTGCCGCCATGAATGCTCAAGTGGGTATCGTCGGCCTCGGCGTGCTCGGCTCGGCCATCGCCGAGGTCCTCCTGGCCAATAAGTTTCGCGTCGCCGGCTACGACACCGATGACTCCAAGGCCCAGAACCTGGAACCGTGTGGGTTGATCCGGGCGGCCTCGGCGCGCGCTCTGGTCTCGGGCGTCGAGGCGATCCTCACCTGTTTGCCATCGGCGGAATCGTTGAAATCCGCGACTTCGGATCGCCAGGGAATTATTTCGCCCGATCTAGCCGGCAAAATCGTCATTGAAACCAGCACGCTGCCGATCCCGGAAAAGGAGGCGGCGCGGGCGCGGGTCGAGGCCGCCGGCGCCGACATGCTGGATTGCCCCCTCAGCGGCAATCGGGTCATGGCGCTGAAAGGTGAGCTGACGGCATTTGCCAGCGGCAAGGAGACGACGTTCGAGCAGGTCGAGACCTTGCTGCGCGGGTTTTGCCGGGAAGCCCATTTCGTCGGCCCCTTCGGCAACGGCATGAAGATGAAGATCTGCGGCAATATCCTGAACCTCGTCCATAACAGCGTCGCGGCGGAAGTCATGGTGCTCGGCATGAAATCGGGGCTCGATCCGAAGATGATCCACAAGGTCATCAGCGGCAGCGGGTCCAGTTCGCGGATGTTCGACCTGCGCGGCGGATTCATGGCGGAGAACGAATTCATGCAAGAGGGAATGAATTTCTCGATCCCGCTCAAGGACGCCCGGATCATAAGCCAACAGGCCGCCGACGTCCTCTGCCCGATCCCCATCTACCAGGCCGCGCTTCAGCCCTACTACGCCGCCGTGGCCCAGGGGCATTTCGACGAGGACGCTGCGGCGGTCTGCGCGGCGCTGGAGCTCGCGGCGAATTGCGTGCGCGAAAAGGACCCCCCGTGACCGGCTCGTTCTTCGACCCGCGGGATACCGCCAATCGCCGGAATCGGTAACTTCGGCAAGGGAGGGGAAAGGAAACCGGCATGGTCGCTTATTGGGTCGCCCACGCGCATATCAACGTTCCGGTCGAATACAAGAAATACACCGACTTGGTTCCGGAGATCATCGGCCGGTACGGCGGCAAGGTTCTGGCTCGGGGCGGCCGCTACGAAACCCTCGAAGGCTCGCCGAGGCACGAGCGCCATGTGGTGATTGAATTCCCCTCGTTGGAACAAGCCGTCGCATGCCATCGCTCACCGGAATACCAGGCGGCCCGGAAGTACCGGCTGAACGGGGTCGGCGACAACGAACTGGTGATCGTCGACGCGGGCGACGTCACGCCAATCTGACGCGGTGCCGATCGTGGCAATCCCGAGGAATTCCGGAATCGCATATAAATACGCAATTTTGGAATTTTCCTTCATACCTCGAATGTTTCTATCATCCCATTCGTCAACGGTAATGATATTCGGCGGCGGCCCCGTGACCGGCCGCGTGTCTTGAGAGAGAGCGCAAATGGAACTCGGTTTCTTCACGATGCCCATTCACCCGCCGGCGCGAAGCCTCACGGAAACCCTGAAGGAGGATCGTGAGCTCGCGCTGTTCGCCGATGAATTGGGATTCGTCGAGGGGTACTTCGGCGAGCACATCACGGACGGCGCCGAGACCATCACTTCGAGCCTCATTTTCATCGCTTGGGTGCTCGAACAAACCAAACGAATCAAATTGGGCACCGGGACCGTCAATCTTCCCAACCATCACCCGGCCATGGTGGCGGCGGAAGTCGCCATGGTCGATCATATGGCGGAGGGGCGGTTTCTGTTCGGAATCAGCCCGGGCGGGTTGCTGTCGGACGCGGAGGCGTTCGGCAATCTGGACAACGATCGCACCGCCATGTTCGTCGAGTCGATCAATCATATACTCCGGATTTGGGACTCCGATCCGCCCTACAACATCGAGGGCAAATACTGGAACATCACCACTGAAAAGACCCAAATCCCCGAGTTGGCGCAGGGCGCGATCGGCAAACCCTATCAAAAGCCCCATCCGCCGATCGTCGTGACGGCGGTGGCGCCTTTTTCCAAAGGGGTGACGGCGGCGGCGGAACGCGGGTGGGACCCCATCTCGGCCAACTTCCTGCAACCGAAATGGGTCAAAAGCCACTGGCCCAAGTATGTGGAAGGCTGCGAAAACGGCGGGCGCATCGCCGACCCCAGGAACTGGCGGGTCGCCAAAAGCATCTTCGTCGCCGACGACCGGGAAGTCGCCGAGCGTTACGCCACGGCGGCCGGCGGGCCCTATCATTTCTACTACCATTCCCTGTTCACCAAACTGCTGCGCGCGGGCCGGGCGAATTTGTTCAAGACCGAGCGCGATCAGCCCGACGAGGAGCTGAACCTAGACACCATCGTCGATCAATTGGTGATCCGCGGCGAGGTCGACAGCGTCGTCGATCAGATTCTGGCCTATCGCGAGGAAATCGGCGACTTCGGGACCTTGCTCTATGCGGGCCACGATTGGGCCGACAGGACGCTCGCCAGGCGGTCCATGGAATTGATGGCGACGGAGGTGATGCCGAGGGTCAACGACGCGATCGGCGCCAAAAGCGCGGTCGCTTGACGACAACTCTCGACGGATCGGGCGTGGCCACCGGGGCGTGGAGAGGTGCCCGTCGATGGTCGCGGCATTCAAATTGGCGATTCGGGATATCTTGGCTATTTCGAAAAGCGTATCGTGACGGGGTAACAGACGAGGAAAAAACGGCAGACACCTGAACCGATCTCACTGGATACCGGCGCTCAAGACCGGACCGGCTGTGATTTCCGCGCGGTGACGCAAGATAGAACCAACCAATCAGGAGGTGCATCGTGATGAAAGACAAGGGAAAGATCGTCAAAATATCACCCCAGACCACGGAACTTGGACGGCGAAAATTCGTCATCGGGGCTGGCGTCGCCGGGTTCGTTGCGACCGCGCCCAACATCATCACCTCGAGCCGCGCCTTTGCGGCAGGTTGGCCGGAGCGTCCCATTACCGTCGTCGTCATGTACGGCGCGGGCGGCGGAACCGATACCATCATTCGCACCTTGGCCGCTGAAATGGCGAAATCCACGGGCTGGGAAATCAACGTCATCAACAAACCAGGCGCCGTCGGTGGCGTCGCTACCCGATTCGTGCTCAACAAGCCGGACGACGGTTATTGGTGGCTGGGTGCCGCCAACTACAACAAGTTCGTCCGCATCATGGGCCATTCGGACTCGAAGGCCTGGGAAGACTGGCAGTACTTCCAGGCGGCCAACTCCATCGCCAGTTGGTCGGTGCGGACGGACTCTCCCTATAAAACCTTCGAGGACGTGATCGCGGCGGCGAAGGCCAAACCCGGCAAGATCAGCATCTCGACCTCGGGCACCGGCGGGCTTTGGCAAGAACTGGCGCTGATCGTTTCCGAAGCGGCCGGCGTCAAGCTCAAGTTCGTTCCGTACAAAGGCGGAAAGGCGGCTACGCTCGCCGGCCTGCAGGGTGAAGTCGATATCGCCGGTGGCGGCGTCCACGAGCACATCGAGTTCATCAAGGCTGGACAACTCCGCAATCTACAACAAACCGGGCGCGACGATCTGGTCGTGCCGGATGTCGGCACTCTGCGTTCCATCGGAAATATGCTGCCCAACTTGAAGGGGCTGTTACCGTTGAGCGGCATCTACAATATTGCCCTCAAACGCGGCACGTCGCTCGAAATCCTCGAGAAAATCAAACCCGCGTTTATCGGCGCGGTAAACTCGGATGCGTTCCAGGCGATCGCGAAGAAGAAGTATTTCGACGTCGATATCCGCACCGGAGAGGCGGCCGACCGGCGGGCCGCCCAAGTCGAATCGGTCACCGCCAAAACCTTCTGGGATACCCAGGACCAAATCGGGAAAACGGTGAAGAGTTCGAGCGAACTTGGGCTTCCCGATCCGGCAGATTTCGATTCTTGGTGGCCACCGCAAGGATACAAATCGATCATGAAGTGAGTCTCCAGACCGTTTTTCCGGGCAGGTTTCGGTTGACCGGAGCCTGCCCGGTTTTCCCCTTTCCCATTCAACTTTGTTCGATCTTGTTCAGATGAGATCAGGCGACGACACATCATCCAACGAGAAGAAAGCCGTCTTTGTCGGTGAAGAAGGGGGCGACAGACGGGCGACGCCGGAAAGCGAATTGGTGGCGGCCTGTGTGTTGTCCGTGATTTCTCTCGTCGCCATTTACTTCGCCTTGGAACTGGAAGTCCCGGCTTCCGTGCTTACGGCGCCGGCCTTGTTTCCGATAATTACCGGCCTCGGCCTTCTTCTTATGGCACTCGGTCTGGGGGCCATGGCGATTCGCCGCGGCGCACGGTTCCAGATTGATGGACTGCGGCGTTGGGCGGTCGCAATGGGTGTGGATGATGAAATCCGCCGCGGCGGATTTTTAATCGCCATCATCGCTGTTTATGTCCTTGCGGTCGACTGGGTCGGGTTCGATCTGCGAATGCCGACCAATTTTTTCGTTTTCCGATTCAGCAGCTACGAGCTGTTCTCGATCGTCGCGTTAAGCGGAATCCTGCGCTTGTTTTGGCGCGCGCCGCTGCGTCACTGCGTTCTTGTTGCCACGCTCTGGTCACTCGCGCTGGCCAGCGTCTTTCGTTACGGATTTCATATTCTGCTGCCGGGCTCGGGTTGATTTTCGGTCATGATAATTGAAAACATCCTGTTGGCTCTCTCGCCCTATATGCTTTTCGTTTGTTTGATAGGCGTAACGCTCGGAATTCTCTGGGGCGCCATGCCCGGATTGTCGACGACAATGGCGATGGCGCTCTTGATCGGTCTATCGGCCGGGATGGATCAATACGTCGCGATCATGTTCATGTTGGGGGTCTATACCGGCAGCGTGTTCGGCGGCGCGATCTCCGCCGTCCTCATCAATATCCCCGGAACACCCGATGCGGTCCCGACCATGATGGAAGGCCACCCGCTGGCCCTGCGGGGAGAAGGCGGTCTTGCGCTCGGAACCGCCATCGCCGCTTCGTTTCTCGGCAATTGGATTGGCATCCTGCTGCTGATTGCGTTCATTCCGGTCATTTTGTTTTTCGCGCTCGAATTTCGATCTTGGGAAATGTTCCTGTTGGCGATGTGGGGTATTGCCATCTGTGGCTCCATGTCGGCCGGCGCCCACCCGCTCAAGGGATGGATTTCAGGCTGGATCGGCCTGTTGATTGCGTTTGTCGGACTCGATTCGATACACGGCGTGCCGCGATACACCTTCGGCAGTCTTATCCTGGAAGACGGTATCAGCTATGTACCCATACTGATCGGATTGTTCGGGCTTTCGGAGATCTTGCGGGTCCTGCCCCAGAAAAGCCCGTATGGCATCCCGGCGGAGGTCGGCAGGATCGTGCCGCCCTTCAATCGTCTCAGGAAATACGCCGGCGCGGCGATTCGCTCGGGACTGATCGGGACGGTGATCGGCGCCATTCCAGGGGCCGGCGCTAACGTCGCCTCGTTTCTATCGTACGACATCGGCCGCCGCCGAGCGTCGCCCGAAGAACGGGCCAAATGGGGTAAGGGAAGCTACGAGGGAATCGTTTGCGCCGAAGTGGCCAACAACGCGAACGTCGGCGGATCGATGCTGCCGACCCTGACCCTCGGAATTCCCGGCAATGCGGCCGCCGCCGCGATCTTGGCCGCGCTCGAGCTCAAAAACGTCGTCGTCGGCCCGTCCATCGAAATCGAACACCCAGGCCTGATCTATTTCATTTATATCGCGCTGATCGTCGCGAACTTCTTGATGTACGGAATGGCGATCGCGCTGGTCAAACCCTGTGTCAAGCTATTCGCCTTGCCGCGAACCTTGTTGATGCCGTTGATCATTCCGCTGTGTGTGGTGGGGGCCTTCGCGGTCAATCAAAACTACGTCGATGTGTATTATATGTTCGCGGCGGGCCTGGTGGGATACGTTCTCTATCGTTTCGGATTTCCGTTGGCACCCATGGTGCTCGCGGTCATTTTGGGGCCGCTTGCGGACGAAAACCTGCGCCGCGCGTTATTGGTAATCGAAGACGAACCCTATTGGACGCTGATCACGGACCGCCCGATCGGGGCAGTTTTGGTGGCGGTCGTTGTTTTCACGTTTTACGATGGGATATTCCGCCGTCGTGGATAGGACGGGAACCGCGAAGGTTTCGGGGGTGATACTCATGAGGCAAGGATGTTGAGGGCAGCCATTGTGGGCCTCGGATGGTGGGGCAAACACATTGTCAATAGTCTCGGCACGAGTGAAAAAATTGAAATTGTTCGCGTCGTGGACACCAATGTCGACGCGATGCGGGATTTCGCCGACCAGAATCAGTTGACCCTGAGCGGCGAGCTTCAGGATGCGCTCGATGATGGGGCCGTCGAATCGGTCATTTTGGCGACCCCTCATTCCCTGCACGAAGAGCAGATTGTTCGAGTTGCCGCGGCGGGTAAGCATGTGTTTTGCGAGAAACCCTTGTGCTTGACGGCCGCCAGCGCCAGGCGCGCCATCGATGCCTGCGCCGCGGCCGGCGTCGGACTCGGCATCGGTCACGAACGGCGATTCGAGCCGGCGATGATCGAGATCAAACGCATGATCGAGGCGGGAGAATTGGGCACGATTATGCATGCCGAATCGAACTTCAGTCACGACAAACTGGCGAACGTCCCCTTGACCGATTGGCGCACTTCCAGTGCCGAAGCGCCGGCCGCCGGCATGACCGGCATGGGAATTCACCTAACCGACGCTTACCTCAATATGCTGGGTCCCGTGCGCGAGGTATTCGCGCAAACAGCCAAACGGGTCCTGACTTGGGAAAACGGCGACGTCGTCTCCGTTCAATTGCGTTTCGAATCCGGCGCGACCGGGTATCTGAGCGCGATCTTGGTGACCCCGCTGTTTCTGCGCTATCAGGTCTTTGGCTCGAATGCCTGGGTCGAGGTACGAAATCCAACCCATCCGGACACACCTGGCGAAAGCTATCTGACCGTGTGCCGGGCCGGCGGGAAACCGGAAACCCGACAGTTCGAATGGGTCGATAGCGTACGGGCGAACTTCGATTCCTTCGCCGAAAGCATCACGAACGGCGCACCTTATGCCTTCTCTTCCGAGCAGAAGCTTCACAACATCGAAATATTCGAGGCGATCTGCAAATCGGTTGCCGCGGGCGCCCCCGTCCGCGTGTCGGGTTAGGTGCGGTTTAGCGAGATTACAAACTTGTCATGGAAACGGAATAGCTCGCGATGGGACGTAAGAACAAAGAAATTGGGTTGGCCATCATCGGCTGTGGCACCATCGGGCGGATCAGGGGCATGTTGGCCAAGGACTACCCGGGTATTGGATGGATCGGTCTGTGCGATATCCGGGAGGACCTCGGTCGAGCGCTGGCGAAGGATGTCGGCGCCGATTTCTTCACCACCAATTTCGCGGAGCTGATCGCTCGACCCGAGGTTAATGCGACGATCGTCGCGACCGATGAAAACCAACACTTCGCCCCCACCATGGCTGCCGTCGAGCGCGGCCATGCCCTATTCATCGAAAAGCCCCTGGCGACGGAGGCCGGCGAAAGTTCGAAAATTCTGAGCGCGATCGAAGCGGCCGGGGTCGATGCCGTGGTCGGCTATACGCAGCGGTTTCGGCGAAGGTTTCTGGCGGTCAAGGAACGCCTGGTTACCGGCCAGATCGGCGATACCACAGCCGTGGTGACGCGGGCGTTCATGAACCGCATGGTCCCCATCGCGACCACGCGGCGAACCAATCAGCGCCACAACCTGACGCCGATGGTGGTATCGGGGACTCACAGCCTCGACATGAGCCTGTGGTTGATGGAAGGATTGGAGCCGGTTTCGGTTTACGCGAGCTCGTCGGACAAGGTGCTCGCCGAATACGGCACGAAGGATGCGACCTTCGGCGTATTTAATATGAACGACGGCACCATATTCAGTATGAATATCAGTTGGGCGTTGCCGGAGGTATGGCCGGGCGCCGTCTATGGGTTAGAGATCGGGATCGTCGGTACCAAGGGAGTCATCGACATCGAAGACACGCACCGCGATCTTGTTATGGCGACGGAAATCCCCCAGGGCGCGGGTTACGCGCCGGAGGGATTCGGTCCGGGTTTCCAGCGTCATGTCGATTTTCTAACCAGCTATCCGCCCGGTGATCTCCATGACGGCCAGTTGTGGGGACCGATGCGTGAAGAGACCAATGCCTGGTATGCGCGGGTTCAATCCGGATTGCGGACGCCGCACGCGACCGCCGCCGACGGTCATCGCAATTTGGTCTTGACCATGGCGATGGATCTATCCGCGGCACGGGGCGAGGTGGTACAATTGCCTGTCGATCTTGCCGAACTCGGCCGGTCTTGAGACGCTGACGGGCGGAGGGAAAACACGTCGAATGGCATCGATCGTACGCCGAGGGCAAAAATAGGCGGCCGCCATGGTGAACGCACGAGCAATTGTCATCGAAACGCAAGGTCCGCCTTCCGTCATGCGGTTGGACTCGCGTCCGTTGCCCGCACCGGCTGAGGGGGAGGCCACGGTCCGGCAGACGGCAATCGGTATCAACTTCATGGACGTCTATCAGCGGTCCGGCCACTATCCGCTGGAGCTTCCGAGTGGAATCGGATTGGAAGCGGCGGGCGTCATCGAAGCCGTCGGGCCGGGCGCAACCGATCTCAGTGTGGGCGATCGCATCGCCTATTCGGGCGGCCCACCCGGATCTTACGCCGATTATCGCAACGTCATTGCGTCCCGGATCGTCAAAATTCCGGCAGGCGTCAGTGATGAACAGGCGGCGGCCATCCTTCTCAAGGGCACGACCGCCGAGTACCTGCTCGAGCGGGCTTATCCGGTCAAGGCGGGGCAAAACGTCTTGTTTTACGCCGCCGCTGGCGGCGTCGGTTCGATAGCCGGGCAGTGGGGCAAGGCGCTTGGCGCGCGGATGATCGGGATTGCTGGCGGTCGTGAAAAATGCGCGCTGGCCCGGACTCACGGCTACGACGAGGTGATCGATCGAAAAAGTGAGGACGTCGTGGCCAGGGTGCGCGAGCTGACCGATGGTGTCGGTGTGCCGGTGCTTTACGATTCGGTCGGTAAGGATAGCTACAAACAATCGATCGACTGCTTGGCGCCGCGTGGATTTTTCGTGTCCTTCGGGACGACCTCAGGCAAGGTTCCGCCGGTCGATGCGGCAACTCTCCAACACAAGGGCTCGCTCTATTTCACGAGGCCGACACTGGCCAACTACTGTGCCGCCCGCGGTGACTTCGAAGCCTCCGTGGCGCGGGTGTTCGACATGATCGCAAGTGGCGCCGTTACGATCGATATCGGACAACGCTACAATCTCGAGGACGCAGTGCAGGCACACAGCGACCTCGAGGGCGGACGAACCTCCGGTTCCTCGATCCTAATCCCTTGAAAAACGGGAAATCTCCGTCTGAATCAAGCGGCGTCGTGCGTCAAGCTATCGAAGCAGCCGGCGCCGAGTTACGATTCCTGCCGCCCTACAGCCCCGACTTCAACCCCATCGAGACGGCCTTCTCCAAGCTCAAGGCCGTCCCCAAGAGAATCGCCGCGCGAACCGGATGGGGCGAACGGGTAGAAGGTGCCCTAAAACACGGTCTGGCGGTTGCCCGACCAGCACCGCATGACGCTACAAAATAGTCTCGCATGCGGCCGAGCAACGGCGAGCTAAGGTCCTGCGCCGCCGGCGGGACCGGTTCGGCCAAATTCCACTTGCCACCTCCCATTTGCTTGTGCGCATACAGTTACCGCACTCATTCTACTCATGAATTTCTTCGGTCCACATCTTGTGTCTCTGATGCTGCTTAGCCACAAATAGTGAGTCACGAACGATTGATTCTACTCAATTCTTATTTGATCGATCTCCGAAAAATTCGGGAACTACCACTTCGCATTGAGGATATCTTAAATTTGATTCTTGAATATCGCTTCTACCTCCAGAAGGGGGCTGCCCGCGCGCCGACAAAATGGGGGAATTTGCTATTCCGCAAGTTCACGGTTAAGCCCAAATTTGCCCCCCTGCTGTCATCGCCGCCACTACAACCGGACGGTCGTAACATGATCATCTCTCAAATATGGTCGGTATTTTCCCGGCACTACGTGGTTTCCTGTCTGGCGATTATCTGCGGAAACATGCTCGCTTTTGCGGCGATCTATGGTTTCTTTCCCGTCCTCAGACACTTTGTCGCTAGTGAAGACCGGGTTGTCGAAAGTCTGTCCGCGCTGTTTTTCTTAGCCGCTTTCGTCTTTGCCCTTGTTCTATTGCGTAAAAAAATGGCTCGCAGACGACCGCTCATCGTGGTGGCCGTGCTCGCGCTCGTTGGCTTTCTGGACGAGATCAGTTTCGGAGGAAGGATCGTCGGAGTCGAGTTCCCGAGATATTATGGGGTATACTTTGACGGTGTCCACGATGTCGTAACTATTTCATTCGATTGGACCTTCGACCAGCTTGGGAATCTGCTTTTCCTTATTTTGTTCATCGCTATATGCGCCGCCGGCACTCTCATATTTCTCTGGTGCCGCAAACATCTTTCACAGCCCGGTCAACTCGCTGAGTATCTAGACGAATATTTTTTCGGTGGACTTTTTTGCATCTTTCTGCCGGTCGCGATCGTCATCGATCTTCACATCGTCGATTGGGACCACTTGGGATTAATCGAAGAGCTTCTCGAAATGAACGCCGCATTGGTTCTACTCTTCTACTGCGCCGGCAAGTGGATACCGCGCAACCTGGAATCGCAACCACAAGCCGGATAACCCGCAGCCCGCGCTCGACCTAATGGCGAAACTGAAAATTAAACGCCACCGTGTTTCAGGGGCGGTGAATATTCTAAGTCGGGATCGCGTCTCAGCTAACCACCCCGCCGTTCACCTGCAACAATTGGCCATTTATAAATCCGCCTCTTTCGGAACAAAGAAGCCCGACCAAGGCGGCAATGTCATTCGCGGATCCAAGACGGCCGACGGGTGTTTGTTGGAGCAAATTCTGGAATCGATCCGATTGTGAAACGTCCACATCTTCGCCGGGGAACGTACCCGGAGAGATAATGTTTGCGGTGATGCCCTTCGGGCCGAACTCGCGTGCCAGGGCCTTGATCAGTCCCCAACTCGCGTGCTTGGACATCGCCACATGCGGGTGACCGCCAGTGCCCCGCTGTGCGTTCATGCCGGAGAAATTTACAATACGCCCCCAACCATTCTCGACCATTCCGGGCAGAAACGCGCGCGACAACCATACGGCGGCATAAAAATTGACGTTCATGACCTGCGCCAGGTCGTCATCCGTCATGTCGAGAAATGCGGTTGCGGGCTGGAATGCCGCATTGTTTATGAGGACGTCGATTCGGCCGAAAGCCCGCAATGCCGCATCCGCCATTGCGTTTACCGCCGAACGATCGCC
>Ga0255056_10000435_pt1 | contig 12371 bp, 11 predicted proteins | sample Cases_109_1_MG_FD_183639 | JGI IMG/M metagenome (GOLD analysis project Ga0255056, IMG submission 183639) | Seawater microbial communities from Amundsen Gulf, Northwest Territories, Canada - Cases_109_1 | ecosystem: Environmental > Aquatic > Marine > Gulf | place: Canada: Northwest Territories... | reverse complement strand
AGCTGAGGCTCGCGCGATCTTACTTCGTGATCGCTTGGAGGCGGATTTCGAGAACGAAGTCGATGGCACAGAGGAACAAGTCTGGGCGCGCCACATATTGGTGGAGGAAGAGCAGGTGGCTCTTGATCTGCTGAGTCAGATCGATGACGGCGAAGAGTGGGGTGACCTGGCGTCAGAATTTTCGATCGATGAATCGAACAAGGAGCAGGGGGGGGACCTTGGCTGGTTCGGGCAGGGGCGGATGGTGGAGTCTTTCGGGGAAGCTGCGTTTTCGGGAGAGATCGGTGAAATTGTAGGCCCAGTCGAAACAGATTTTGGCTGGCACCTCATCGATATTCTCGGCCACGAAGATCGAGAGCTCGACCCTTCAGCATTTGGTCAAGCAGTTTCCCAAGCGCTTAACGCCTTTATCACAGAAATTCGTGAGACGGTTGAAATTGAAGTAATGGAATACTGGGTGGATCGAGTACCCTCTCCTCGGTTCAATCCCGGCGGTTAGCTCTTCGCAGTATTTCCCTTTTTCCCCTGGCAATAACATAATTCAAACGTTCCTCGGCTGGACTTGAAGCCAAACTTTGCACCAGCTATACTGATTCATCAACACCCTATGAAACTCGAACGACTTCTCGAGGCACTCTCTGAGGAAACTTCTCCCACCGATGAGGAGCTGATTCGCCGCGCGTATGAGGCCGCCAAGAAGGCACACAAGGGTCAGAAGCGTGTCTCAGGAGAGCCATACATCAACCACTGCCTGGCAGTCGGGACAATATTGGCGGAGCTGGGCGCGCCCACCCCAACTATCGTCGCCGGCCTGCTGCATGACACGGTCGAGGATACAAATCTCACGCTCGAGGATCTCGAGCGCGATTTTGGGGCAGAGGTCGCCCAGCTAGTAGACGGCGTTACGAAACTTACTCAATTGCCACGGGTCAGCCGGAGCACTCGCGGTGATCGCCCGGAGCGGCGTGAGCTCGCGAACGAGACCCTGCGTAAAACATTCCTGGCCATGGGAGACGATATTCGGGTAGTTGTAATCAAACTTGCCGATCGATTGCACAACATGCGAACCCTATCTCACCTATCGGCTGAGCGTCGAGATCGGATCGCCATTGAGACTATTGAAATATTCGCACCGCTCGCAAGCAGGCTCGGGATTTGGCAAATCAAGTGGGAATTAGAAGATCTGGCTTTTCGGTACGTTTATCCCGATGAGTACAAGATGCTTGCAGATCAGGTTGCGGTCCTTCGCGCGGATCGCGAAGAAGATATGAAGGCAATTCGGGAGGACGTGGACCAACTATTACAGGAAACTGAGATTGAAGCGGAAGTCAAAGCCAGGCCGAAACATCTGTACTCCATCTTCCGCAAAATGGAGCGCAAAGACGTCCCGTTTGAGGAGGTCTACGACGTCCGAGGCGTGAGGGTGCTTTTGGAGTCCGAGCCGGATTGCTACACTGCCTTGGGCGTCATTCACAATCGGTGGAAGCCGGTCCCTGGCACATTTGATGACTATATTGCCACCCCGAAAGACAATTTTTATCAATCTCTCCATACGGCAGTGATCTTCGACGACGGCAGAACGGTGGAGATCCAAATCCGAACTCCGGAGATGGAAGAAAATGCCGAGTTCGGAATTGCTGCCCACTGGAGATATAAAGAGGGGCGGGTTCGAGACGACGGTTTTGAGCGTCGGGTCAACTGGCTTCGAAGCTTAATGGAATGGCGCCAGGACGTCACAGATGCAGGTGACTTCGTGGACGCTATGAAGTCCGACGTCTTTGAGGACCGGGTATTTGTGTTTACTCCTCAGGGAGACGTGATCGATTTACCCGTGGACTCCACTCCCATCGACTTTGCCTACCATATCCACACCGAGATTGGCCATCGCTGTCGGGGGGCTCGAGTGAATGGCAAATTGGTCAGTCTGGATTCCCGACTGAAGACGGGCGACTCAGTAGAAATTCTGACCACTAAGCGAGGAGGACCAAGCCGTGACTGGCTAAATCCGAGCCTCGAAATGGTCAGAAGTCAGCGCGCTCGCACGAAAATACGACAGTGGTTTCGCAAGCAGGATCAAGAGCAGAATATCTTGCACGGTCGGCAGTTGGTCGATCGCGAAGTTCGGCGTCTGGGGATTGAGAAATTTGACATCGACCGTATCGCTGAGGATATGAAATATTCGTCTGGCAACGAGCTCTTGGCCGCAGTCGGAGTGGGTGACATCAATCTCGGGAAGATCGTAAACCGAGCGGTTGAACGGGAAGACGCTATTCCTGAACCGATCGAGCGGCCTATTAGACCTAAGGAGAGCGTTGAAGTAAGTGTCCTGGGGCTCACGGGCCTATTAACAAATTTGGGTCGGTGCTGCAATCCAGTACCTGGCGATCCAATTGTCGGCTATGTGACACGTGGACGTGGAGCAACCATTCACAGACAGGATTGCCCGAATGTGCTTCGAATTAAGGACAAAGAGCGATTAGTTAGCGTATCATGGGGGAAAGTAAAGGACACTTATCCTGTATCCGTTCAAATTCGCGCCTACGACCGAGATGGCCTTATGCGGGATGTCTCAACTCTCGTGACGAACGAAGGAATAAGTATGTCTTCAATCCATGTATCGACAGAAGAAAGTTTGGCCATCTTCGAGCTCGTCATGGAAATCACGGATCTTTCTCAACTGAGCCGAGTTCTAAATCGACTTGAAGCGCTTCCAAACGTGCTGGAAGCGCGCAGGGTGCAACCGGGGTAGAGAGCATTGCCTAGAATTCGATGCCACTATGTTGAGTGTGTCTTTCTCGATGGTGGGTACTGCGGGGCGTCGTCAGTAGAGATCGATCCGGAGGTCGGCTGCATGACTTTCACCCACATCGCGGACGCATCCGACGACGATAATTGGGACGAAGATAATATCGAGGAGGCATGGGAAGAAGAAGAGATCCTCGAAACCGAAGAAGACGATGATGAAGATCTATGGTTAGAGGCAAAGGAGGTTGAGCCCTGACGCCCCGACTAGATCTAAGCTAAATACGAAGGCCGAGGCGATAGTTGCCTCGGCCTTTCTTGCTCCAATCAATAATTGCTGACGACTCAGCCTTCGTCTGATTCGGTATCTGTCGAGGTTTTGACGCGATGTGTGAGGGTGCGGGCAAGGATGTCATCTTGTGTCTCTCTGCGACCGTCCTCTGCTTGTGCCTGTTCTGCCGAAGATGATTCAGGTGGAGGGCTCTCCATTGCCTGGCGAAGGGCGAGCTCCATGGCAGATGGCAGCTCTTCCTCCTCTTCTTCCTCTACTTCTTCCATGAGCGATTCAAGGCTGATATTCATCGTGAGCTTGATTTGCTTCTTGCCGCGGTCAATACCAAGAACCGCAACATCCACTTCATCGCCCACTTTTACCACTTCGCCTGGATCGCGCACATAGCCATCACTCATTTCGCTGACATGAACCAATCCGTCTCGTTCAGCACCGATGTCTACAAACGCTCCAAATTTCTCGAGTCTTGAAACGGTTCCAACGACTTTCAAGCCGGGTTTAATTTGATCCCATTTCAGCAGAGTGGGGCGTACCATCGTTAGTTCGAGCCGATCGGCATCAGGGTCGACTTTGTGGACCCAGAGCTCGACCTCCTGATCAACGGTCAATACGTCTTCAACGCGATTGGACCGAGGGAGCAGACGGGAGAGGTGTAAGAACCCTTCGGAATCAGCGCCAACATCGATGAATGCGCCTGCAACCTTAATGCGAGTTACCTTGCCCTTCATTGCATCATCCACATTCAATTCTGTTAATTTAGTCATGATTCCTCTGCGCTCGAAAATCCTCGGCGTACGAGCAGGAACCAATCTCCGATATTTGAAAAACGATCGCTCGGATCAAAGACGGGTCCAATGCTCGCTCCTTGGACATCGGAACTAATCGCATAAGTGAACACTGGATGATAAAGCATTAATGCCGGTGCCTGATCTCGAAATCGAAATTGAAAATCTCGGTAGAGTTCTTGGCGACGCTCCTTATTTGTCGTAACCCGTGCCTGTTCGAGCCAGATGCTAATGTTGCGATCCTCGAAGCCGCTGTAATTTTGACCGGTCTCCGCCTGCGAATCGTGCCAGAAAGAATAAGGATCGGGATCAGCAGCTTGAGAAGCATCCAGCTCCGTTAGCACCGCGTCGAACTCTCGCGGAATTAGCATATCGGAAAGTATGACGCTGGCAGGAACGGGAACTAATTCCACGTCGATTCCGATCTTCTGCCAACTTAATTGCAGCATCTGGGCGACTTCCACATAGAGTGGATCATCCACATGGGCCAGCTGGAGCGTTAATTGGCTCTCGCCGTCGGTGCGTATGTATTCAGGAGCGCCGGCCGATATGCCGGTTGGTATCTCCCATCCCTGGCCGGCCAAAAGCTCTTCAGCTCTAGCCGTGTCAAAAGGAAGCGGCTCGAGGTTCGGTGCGGCGGCCCAATGGCCCGGCAAGATTGGGCCAGAGGCCACCAGTCCTTGACCATCCAGCAGTTCTCCAATCATTCGCTCTCGGTCAACTGCCATCATCAGAGCCTGCCGAAAATCCTTCTCCCTTAAATAAGCCTTATCGGCATGCTGGGTATTTAGAAAAACGATTGCAGTGCTCGGACTGCGAACACTGTGAAGATTGAGTTCAGGCTGAGCAAGGGCTAACTCCAGAATTTCTTCGCTCACCTGACCAATACCATCTACCTCGCCCTCTTGGTAGGCTTGAAGCGCCTGCTCGGAATCATCGAAGAAGAGAAACTCCACTCGTTCAAGAAACGGTGGACCGAGGACATACTCCTCGAAAGCGGTAAGGCTTATCCCAATTACTTCGCCACTTTCATCTCGCTGAAATCCCTCAAAGCGAAAGGGGCCGCTTCCGATGGGCTCCAAGTTGAACGGATGATCGATCAGTGATTCTCCGTCTACACCCCTTAGCAGATGATCGGGCAGCAATCCGACCGTCATGTAATCCATGAATGGTGCGAATCGCTCGGGCAATTGAAATTGGATGTTTTTGTCGTCTAATTTGACAATCTCAATCTCGGCCCATAACTGCCTAAGATCATCTGGAGCCGAGTAGCCCTCTTCAGCAAATTTTGAATAAGTGTAAATTACGTCGTCGGCCGTGACCGGCTCTCCATCATGCCAGATTGCGCCTTCGCGGATTGTGAAATTATAGAGGGTTGCGTCAGCGGAAACGGCAAAGCTTTCGGCCAGCTCGGGAACCGGGTCGCCAAATGAATTGAAGCGAATCAAGGCACCATACAGCAACCTGTCAATGTCGCGGTCTACTTGGTTCCCGCGGTCAAGAAGTGGGTTGAGCCGAATGGACTGACCAACGAGACCCTCGGCGTACGATCCGCCGTGCACTGGCTGAACGAATGTGGCTTCGGGATCTGGAGTTTGACCTAGTAAAAGCCCAAGAACGAGTAAGAGGCCCCCGAGGGCGATTACCAACTGCCAAATTATCTTACGCATAGGTCTTGGGTGAGTTTATCCGGGGACAGTGACGTTCAGAAGCGCGAGTACGAAGAAAGCAATGCTCAAACCAATCGTTATATTGAATAGCAGTCGTTCAATGCCGCGCCGGACGTGATACCCGCCACCGCCTCCCACGTCGCCGCCGCCGAGCCCGCCCAAGCCAACACCGCGGCTTTGCAGGACGACCATAATGATCAGTGTGACCGAAACGATGATGAGAGCAATATCGAGGTAAAACTTCAAAGCGCTTTCTCCTGGGCGGGGCGGATTATAGCATACGGCAGTCGGCCGATTTGCTGCGCATAGCCACTTAATGAGCTGCTAGGCGCTACGCCGGGCTTCGCTCTTTAGGTAGGCCTCCATAAACTCGGTGAGATCGCCATCCAAAACTGCACTCGTGTTTCCTCGTTCGTGGTTTGTCCGATGGTCCTTGACCATTTGATAGGGGTGGAGGACATAGGAGCGAATCTGGCTTCCCCACTCGGCGCTAACATGTTCGCCTTTGATTTCGGCGAGCTGCTCCTCCCGTTTTTGCCGCTCCACGTCAAGTAGGCGCGCACGGAGCACCCGCATCGCATTATCCTTGTTTTGAGTCTGGGATCGTTCATTCTGACTGGAAACGACAATTCCGGTCGGCTCGTGGGTGATGCGCACCGCAGTTTCATTCTTCTGCACGTTCTGGCCGCCTGCTCCCGCGGATAAAAAGGTGTCGATACGGATGTCCTTGGGCAGGATCTCGATTTCGGTGTCGGTCTCTACCTGGGGATAAACCTCTGCCAAGGCGAATGATGTGTGCCTTCGACGTGCGGAATCATAGGGAGAGATCCGGACCAGACGGTGGACTCCACGCTCCGATCGCAAATAGCCGTAGGCATAGTCCCCGTCAATGGCGATGGTCACACTCTTGATCCCCGCCTCTTCGCCTTCGCTGCGATCCAGGACTTCCGTTCTCAGGTCTCTGCTTTCCGCCCACCGCAAGTACATTCTCTCGAGCATCTGCGCCCAGTCCTGGGAATCTGTGCCTCCCGCGCCGGCATGGATGGCCAGAATTGCACTGTCGGCGTCATATTTTCCTGATAACAGGCTCGCGAATTCGATTTCCTCTAGTTCAGCATCGATGATGCTCAACTCTTGTGCAATTTCGTCCCGCATGGCTTCGTCACCCAGCCTCGCTAGCTCAAGTGCGTCTTCGACCCGCTGATTCAAGGCACGCCAGGACTCCACATCCTTACGCACGCGTGATAGCTGACGCATCACCGCCTGAGCACGCGAGGTATCATCCCAAAGGTTGGGATTCTCGGATTCGCGCTCCAGCTTGACTAGTTGCTTTTCTTTTTCAGGGAATTCAAAGCCGCACCAGGAGTTCCTGGAGACGTGCCTGGCTCGATTCTAGTGCGGCAATCAGGTCATCCATGAGATAGTTTTCCAAGCTGGGTGTTGAGGTTCGGTACCTCGGCCAATAATCTCAGAGCCAGCTTATCTCTGTCTAGGCTGGGGGCCAGGGATTCGAACCCCAATTGTTCGGTCCAGAACCGAAAGTCCTGCCGTTAGACGAGCCCCCAGAGCGAAACCCGGCAAATTCTATCATAGGGGCCTATTCTAGAGCTTTAAGGGCTACCTGGGCGGCTTCCAGCCGCTCCAACACAATCGGTTTTCCGAGTAGCTCCATCGTTTCAATCAAAGGGGGGCTGACGCGCTGCCCAGTCACCGCCACGCGTAAAATTCCGAACAGCTGTCCGACCTTGAGTTCCAGTTTTTCTGCCAGCTCGCGGAGGGCAAATTCAAGCCGATCAGTCTCCAATTTGGCAAATTCGTCAATCACTTCGACGGAGCGGCGGATGGCATCCGCAGACTCCGCGGCGGTCATTTTCTTTCCAACCAGCTCCTGGGGATCGGGAGTGACGTCGTCGCGGAACAAGAAACCGGCCATCTCGACCGCCTCATCGAGCGTGCGAATTCGTTCCTGGATCAGCGGCACAACTCGCCCAAGTTGCTCATCGGTAACGTTCAGTTCGGCCGCATGGAAATAGGGCAGCAGTTTCTCCACCAACTCATCCTCGGAAAATGAGCGGATGTGCAGTCCATTGAAGTGGTCCAGTTTGCTGAAATTGACTGCGGCTGGGCTCGCGTTCAGCTTTGCCAGGGAGAATTTCTCAACTAAGTTCGCCATTTCGAAATATTCGGTTCGATCATCATAAGCCCAGCCCATAAGGGCCAGCCAGTTCGCGACCGCCTCTGGGACATATCCCAATTCCTTCAGATCCAACGGATGGACGGCGTGCGATTTCCCCGATTGGTGTCTCTTACTGAGCTTTCCTTTGCCGGATGGATTCAGCAGCACCGACATGTGCACCCATTCAGGCTGTACCCAATCGAAGGCTTCATATATCAATACATGCAATGGAAATGTCGGCAGCCATTCCGAAGTCCGAAACACATGAGTAATCTCCATCAAATGGTCGTCTACCATGGCGGCCAGGTGGTACGTCGGGAGACCATCGGATTTCAATAGTATGTAGTCATCCAGGGTAGCGTTCTCGACCGCGATGTCGCCACGTATTACGTCAACCCCAATGGTGTTCCCTTCGCGCGGCGTCCTGAAGCGAATGACATGCGATTCCCCGTCGCGCTTACGTTCGTGAGCCTCTTCGGAGTTCAGCTTACGGCATAGACCGTCGTAGCGAGGAGGTTCCTTTCTTGCTTGTTGCTCCTTCCGTACGGTGGCAAGCCGTTCAGGCGTGCAGAAGCAGTAATAAGCGTGACCGGAAGCAACAAGTTTTTCAGCATGCTCGAAGTAGATGTCCTTTCGCTCCGATTGTCGGTACGGCGCGTAAGGACCACCAACGTCCGGGCCTTCGTCCCACTCCATCCCAAGCCAGGAGAGGGCCTCAAAGATTTCTTCCTCTGCCCCGGGGACAAATCGCTTTCGATCCGTGTCTTCGATGCGAAGCACGAACTGTCCTTTCGTCTGACGCGCAAGCAGGTAGTTATAGAGTCCAGTTCTTGCGCCGCCGATATGCAGGCGGCCTGTGGGGGAGGGGGCAAAACGGACGCGGGCAGGTGTTGTCATAGATTCGGGTTGTAGCTCGCCTCAGAGCTCGATGCGCTTATGTCGCAGAATAACGCTCTCAACCAGGCCAATTCCCAGCAGTGTTGTTAGAAGCGAGGACCCCCCCTGGGAGAGGAAAGGCAGCGGCAATCCTGAGACCGGCAGCAAATTTAAATTCATACCTACATTGAACGAAGCTTGAAACAACAAGAGTATCGCAACTCCATAGCATATTAGCGCGCCAAATCCGTCGCGTGCCATGCGCGCCGCCCGCAGGCATCGGTACACAACAAACATGATAAGCAAGATAAAAGCAACCGCGCCGATGAAGCCGAACTCCTGAGACATGGACGAAAAAATGAAGTCTGTGTGCCGAACTTTCAAGAAACGCAGCTGGACCTGGGTGCCGCTTCCGTATCCCTGCCCGAGCAGGCCGCCGGAACCAATACTGATAAGCGCCTGCTCCACGTTATAGATATCGCCAAAGCGTTCCTCGGGGTTTGGAAACAGGAAATTGACTACACGCGTCATTTGATAGTTGCGGATGAAAAAGAAATCCTCACCTGCGGAATAGTCCTGAACGATGTAATTGATCAGAAGCGGGGCTACGACGATCGCCAACAGAACCACCACCGCTAAAAGGATCCCCAGCTTGGACATGTGCACCCCGGCCGCCCAGACCAGCGCTAGCCAGATCACCATCAAGACGATCGCAGTGCTGAGATCGGGCTGAATAAGAATCAGCACCGCCGGGAGCGCCACCAGGGCGAAGCTCTTGAGGATCGTGCGCATCTCGCTGATGCGTTCCTTGTTGCGAGCCAGGAAATTGGCCAACACCAGAATCATCAGGATTTTGGCCAGTTCTGAAGGTTGGATGGTTACTGTGGCGAGTTGAAACCAGCGCGCGGATCCGAACCCAGCAACGCCGGCAATGGGGATCAGGGCCAGGAAGATCAGATTGAAAATGTATATGGGCCTGGCAAGCGCGGCCCATACGCGGTAGTCGATGGCGGCTGTCGCCAAGAGCAAAATGAGGCTGACGAGGCCGAAGATCGCCTGTCTTCCCACAACATTGAGCTCGACTAACTCGGGATTGTCGGCGATGGCGGATCGAATCATCGCCACCCCGGCGATCGTCAGTAGAGCAACAGTCGCCAGAAGCCAGACGTCAAAATGACGCCAGATTCTTGCAGGAGCCTGCATTCAGCTAATGCGCGCGCTGCCGCTGCGTTGCGAGCGGAATGTCGGCAACCAGTCGCTGTTTCTTGCGATCCTTGGTGAGAGAGATTTCGACCCGCTTTGAGTCGATATCCACATGTCGTGAGATCGCGGCTATTAGATCGTCTTTCATGGCCTCGATTTTAGCAGGTGAAAGGCCCGCTCTGTCGTTAACCAGAACGAATTGCAGCCGTCGCTTGGCCGTCCTGGCCGAGCCACCTCGCCTAGCGCGCAGCCAGTCAATAATCATGCGGGTTGCCCCCCAGTCTTGACCATTCGGGTCAGCCGATTGAAGAGGCTATTCTCAGCTTCGAAGTCTTCGATCGGCACTTCGTCGCCCATCAGTCGAGCGGCGATTGAACGAAATGCGCCTCCGGCTTTGCTTCGTCCGTTTAGCACGATCGGGACGCCCTGGTTGGAGGCCTTGAGCACTCCCTCGTCTTCAGGCACCACACCGATCAATTCGATCGCAAGAATATCGAGAACATCTTCGGCTCTCAACATCTCGCCCCTACGCACCATGTCTGCTTTCACGCGGTTGAGGATCAGTTTTGGTTCGTCCTTTTCCTCGGCTTCGGTCATCCCGATAATGCGGTCGGCATCACGCACTGCCGAAACCTCAGGGTTGGTCACGATTAAAACAACATCGGCGGGGGCCAAGGCATTTCGAAAGCCACGCTCAATCCCAGCCGGCGAATCGATCAAAATCCAATCGTACTTCGGCCGCAACTCATCCGTGATCCGCACCATATCTTCGGGCGACACCGCGGTCTTGTCCCGAGTTTGAGCTGCGGGGATCACATAGAGATTACTGAGCCGTTTGTCCTTGATCATCGCTTGACGAAGCTTGCAGCGTCCCTCTATGACATCCACCAGGTCGTAGACGATCCGATTTTCCAGACCCATTACGACATCTAGATTCCTCAATCCGATGTCGGCGTCAATACACACGACCTTCTGGCCAGAATCAGCCAGAGCGGTGCTCAAGTTGGCAGTGGCCGTGGTCTTACCGACGCCACCCTTCCCAGATGTGACGGTTACTACGGTTGCGCTCAAGTCTTCCTCCCTCTCAGTTGTGTTTCCAGCTCTGTGCCACGAATTGTCCTTCTCTCAGCATTGCCATTTCAGGGCGCGGCTTCCCCTTTCGGTCCGGCGATACGCTGATCTGAGTACCTATTCGAAGTTGCGTCGGCGCCAGATCCAAGGCGCAAATTACGGCATTCGCGTTTCCGGTCGCGCCGGCGTGCACAACCCCCCGAACACGCCCCCACACCACAACATTCCCGCCGGCCACAACCTCAGCGCCAGGATTGATATCGCCAATCACAATGACATGGCCTGGATGCCGGATTATGTGGCCAGACCGGAGCGTACGGTGAATGAGAACTGCCTCGTCGCCCGCTAGATTCGACTGTATAGGATCCAGTTCAGATTCCTGCTCAATATCGGCTTTAGGAACTTCCAGCGCGAGGCCCAGATCGACTCCTGCGACGCGAGTTTGCTCCGCCGTCGCCAATATCGCGGTAAGGGCGATCTCCCTTTTCCCCAATGCATCCCTCAAGCCGCCAAGTTCGGCGGCATTTAGAGCTCGATTTGACATCTGCAAAGCGACATTTGCGCCTCTAAAGAAGTCAGAACGTTCGTCAATTGCCTGCAGGAGGGAGGGTCGCACGACGCTCCAGGTACCTGCCGGTACTGTCACCAAGAGCCCGTCGCCGACCCCTTTCATGTTGATTGGAGTAGTCATATCTGATTCGAGCGGCGAGTATAGCACCGAGGCAATTGGGAGACTAGAGGGGCATACCCCCCACATGTGCCGTGTGGCCTCGTTTCGAATACCTTTCTCTTATGTAAGATCAATGGGGGTTTCCTTTGACAAATAGCAATGGTGATCTGAGATTGGGTGTTTCTCGCGACTGAGATTTTTGGGGATAGCGGGAGGGAGAAAGTTCTACAAAGTGGGTCTCGGATTGAATATGGATTAGCGGTTGGCGTCGATGGCCTTGAGCTCGAAATAAGCCTCGATTACTTGTTTGACAATGGGTCCAGAGGTCACCGCGCCTTCTCCGCCGTTGTATACAAAAGCGACTACTGCAATTTCTGGATTGTCGTAGGGAGCGAACGCGGTGTACCAGGAATGTGTAGGCCAGTTGCCAGGCACACAGAGGTTCCTTTTGAAGGCAGTTTCGTCGCAAAATTCGCCAGTGCCCGTCTTTCCGCCGGACGAAATCCCTTCTAGTGAGGCGTGTTCGCTGGCGGTTCCATCTTCGTCTTCAACGACCAATCGCATACCCTCGCGCGCCAGATCGAGCACTCCTGGAGACACTGTAATGTCCGGCGACTCGGAATGTCCGGCGATGATTCGGTCGCGAAGCTCTTGGTCAAAGTTCTCGCATCCCGCCGCTATCTCACTTTGGTCATCCATCAGGACGCCGTCCGCGATGTCCCAGAGTACGCACGGCTGGTTCTGATGCACGACGTTGCCTTCGCCATCCAGAACTTCTTTTAACAAATGCGGCCACATTACCCGCCCGCCATTGGCGATGGTCGAAATAGAGGTCAGAACCTGCAGCGGCGTGGCCCCAACAAATCCTTGGTCGACGACTGAGTTG
>Ga0255056_10000434_pt1 | contig 12383 bp, 10 predicted proteins | sample Cases_109_1_MG_FD_183639 | JGI IMG/M metagenome (GOLD analysis project Ga0255056, IMG submission 183639) | Seawater microbial communities from Amundsen Gulf, Northwest Territories, Canada - Cases_109_1 | ecosystem: Environmental > Aquatic > Marine > Gulf | place: Canada: Northwest Territories... | reverse complement strand
GGGGGGATCCCCGCGGCCGGCGGGGGAGGGGGGTCAGACCGTGGTCGCGACAACGCTTTGACCCCCTCCGCCTCGCTGGCGCTCGGCACCTCCCCCGAGGGGGAGGCAAAGAAGAAGCCTCGCTGCGCTCGGCACCTCCCCCTGAGGGGGAGGCAAAGAAGAAGCCTCGCTGCGCTCGGCACCTCCCCCTGAGGGGGAGGCAAAGAAGAAGCCTCGCTGCGCCCGGCACCTCCCCCTGAGCTGAGGGGGAGGCAAGGAAGAAGCCTCGCTGCGCCCGGCACCTCCCCCTGAGCTGAGGGGGAGGCAAGGAAGCAGCCCCTCCGAGGCAAGCGTCGCACCCCCACGCGACCGTTCACCCTCAGGGGGGAGCCAGGAGAAACGCTCTACTCGAGTTGGTCCCCCAACAGCACTCTCGCCGCCCAACCCAATGGATCGGTGAGCTCTTCGAGGGTTGGAAGATGCTCCGGGTCTTCCCAGAGCCGGTTCAACGCATCGTCACCCCAACGTTGCTTGACCTCGACGCAGAACGCGGCTGCGTCCCGGGCACGGTATCGCTGCAACTCGAGCCCGACGATCTGTTGCAGGTACTGCTCTGCCTGATCCGGCTCCACCCGGCGCACGGCGTTTGCTTCCTCGATGCGATCGAGGTCGGGGAGGAGCTCCGCGCCTGCCATGCGCACGAGGTAGTCGCCGAACCCCTCGACCAGGGCGGTGAATGCTTGAATTGACGCGAGGCGGTCGGGATCGGATGTCCCTTTGAGCAGCGAGGGGGTTTGTGCGCCGTCCTCACCGAGGAGCTCCTGGACCCGGGTGGGATCCTCGAGAGCACCGAGATTCCCCATCAGGTCGGTGAGGTCGAACTCGACCGTGTGGTAGAAGGCTTCGACGACCGAGACGAAGTGGCCACGCAGCCACTCGATCTCCATCAGTCTTTGAAAAACCATCTCGTGGAGGACCGCCCACAGCCTGACCTGCTGCGCGTCGAGTTCGTTGTCGAGCGCAAACGCCTCGACGTTTGGAACGATTACATAGGGCCGGTCGTGATCCATTGCCGGGATTCCGGTGTCGAATTGACCGAGGGTGCGATGGGACAGGAACCCGACCATGGTGCCGGCCTGCATGCCGAGGATGGCGGGGCCCATCGGCTCCATCATCGAGCCGAGCGAACCGAACGGCGCGGCGCCTGCGACGTCGGTGAAGCCGCCGGTGAGCTTGCTGGACAGCGGCTCGACGAGGATTCGGAAGGTTTGCTGGTTGTCGGCGGCCCAAGTGGCCCGGTCGACCGGATTCAAGTCCCCCGGTGACGGCGCGGGCAGCGCAGAGACTGAGGCGATCCGGAGCTCAGCTGCGTTGGCGAGTTCGAGGTATTCCTCTGCGAGCTTTGGGTCGACCGGCTCGCGTTCCCCGGCGAGACTCTTGGTGATCTCCCTCGCCAGCTTCCAGTTGACCGGGCCTGACGACTGGAACAGCTCGAATAGCTGCTGGAAGAGGTCGTCGCCCTCGCTCATGCGTTACAGCCCTTCCGGTCGCTCGTCGAGTACCACGGTGAGCCGCAGCTCCTCGCCACCGCGGTCGATGTCGATCTCGATGGTATCGCCGACCCGGAAGAGGCGGAGCTGGACCACGAGTTCGCCCATCGTGCTGATCGCGACACCGTCCATTCCCACGATCACGTCGGTTGCCTCGATGCCGGCGCGTGCCGCTGCCCCGTCCACCGGGTCCACCTTGTTGACCGCCGCTCCGGCTGGGATGCGGGCGCCATCGTCCGCCACTTCGATGGCGTCTTGCCCTTCGATGCCAAGAAATGGGTGATGGGCCGCTCCGACCTCGATGATCTCGTCGGTGATGCGCCGGACAAGCTCGACGGGGATGGCGTAGCCGATGCCCTCGGCCCCCGCCTCGCTCAGACCGATCGCCGAGGTGATACCGATCAGCCGACCGGTTTCGTTGACCAGGGCGCCGCCGCTCGAACCGTTGGTGATCGGCGCGTCGGTTTGCAACATTCCGAACAGCGTGGTGTTGTCCTGGAAGTCGACACGACGAGACAACGCGGAGAGCACGCCGACCGTCAGCGATGCGCCGCCGCTCTGGCCGAGCGGGTTTCCCACCGCAATCGTCAACTCGCCGATGGAGAGATCCGCAGTGCTGCCGAGCTCGACTGCCACCAGGTCGGTCGCTTCGGTGGAGAGGACGGCGAGATCGGTGAGCGCGTCGCTCCCCACGACGGTGGCGTCGTAGATTCGCCCGTCCTGGAGCACGATCTGGACGAAACTGGCACCCTCGACGACGTGGTGATTTGTGGCGATGTGCCCGTTTCCGAGCGCAACACCGGAGCCGCTGGCATTGATCGTGATCGTCTCGCCGCTCCGTGACCCGACCTCCACCGTCACGATTGACGGCGATACCTTCTCCCAGACGGCCTCGCTAACCAGCGAATCGAACTCAGGCACGACCGCCGTCGTAGGCGGGACCGTGGTCGTGACGACGGTGGCCGGCGGCGGAGCGATCGCTGCAGGCTCGGTGCTATCGAAGAAGCCGCCAAAGGCCAAGAGCCCAACAGTCACCAATGACCCGGCGATTGCGGCGAGAAAGGCGACGATGGCAATGGGAATCGGAGACGGGTGCTCCCAAACCACCGGCTGGACCGGATCAGGGTTTGGGGCAATCGCGTAGTCGAGACCGGCGGATGGCGAGCGCCAGGGCGCGATTGCGTCGCCGGCACCGTCGACCGGATCCGCTGCGGGCGCCTCAGGCTCGTAGCCGTCTGTAGGGTGCTCCACGGAGGGAATTGTATGCCCCAGGACCGCCTATCCGGCCGCATCGACCTGGTGTCGGTTTCGCCCGATCCCATTGATCCCGGCGCCCTCGTCGAGGCTGTGAGCGGCCCCCACAGTGGTGCAATCGTCAGTTTCTTGGGAACCGTGCGCGATCACTCACCGGGGCGGGCCGGGATCACCCATCTCGAGTACGAGGCCTATCGCGAACATGTGGAGCCCAAGATCGCCGAGATCGTCACCGAGGCACGGGAAAAGTGGCCGGTCGATGCGATAGCTGCCGTGCACCGCACCGGCTCACTCGAGGTCGGCGAAGTCTCAGTCGGCGTCGCCGTCTCATCGGCGCATCGCGTCGACGCATTTCCCGCCGCCCGGTACGTCATCGACGAGCTGAAGGGTCGCGCCCCCATCTGGAAGAAGGAGCACTGGCCGGGCGGAGCCGAGTGGGTGCGGGAGGATCTCGATCACTAACACCGGGTTGGAACGGGAGAAGCTGGTCGCCGCATTGGCAGATCCGCTGCCGTTTCTCGCCGACGACCAGCCGGCGATTCGGCGGCTCGCCATCTCGGTGTGCAGCACGGACCCGGCGCGATATGAGGCCGAGCTCGGCGAGATTGCGATTTCGGATCCGGAGCCTTCGGTGCGCGCCCTGGCGGTCGAGGCGCTCACCTCGATCGGTTCGGTAGATACTGTGCGCGACGATTCAGACGACCGCGTCCGGGAGGCGGCCGCCACCGCCTACGGCGAGATCGGATCTGACGCTGCGGTGGATTGGCTGATCGAAAGTGCCCTCGGCGATGAGGATCGGTTGGTTCAGGAAGCCGCCGTGGCCGCGCTGGGAGCGATCGGAGATGACCGGGCGTTGCCCGTCTTGCTCGAGCTCGTGACCGACGGGCCCCCGCGAGTTCGTCGAAGGGCCGTCGTTGCCCTGACCGTTTTCGACGACCCCGCAATCGAACCGGCGATCCGCAAGGCGACCACAGACCGCAACCCCGGTGTCCGCGAGGCAGCCGAGATGGTGGTGGGGAGAGAGTCGCGAGTCGCGAGTCGCGAGACCCGAGACACCAACTAACGCACCGAATCGCTTCTCGACAGCGATTGTGTCGCTCCGGCAGTCAGGCGGCGAGCCCCTGCGAGCCGCCCATTTACACCGGCTCACATCTGTCGCGTACCCGTACTGAATCGCTGCCCGGTGTGCGAGTGTGTCGTTCAGGCAGTCAGGCGGCGAGCCCCCGCGAGCCGCCCAAACAAGCATTGCTCAGGCCCGTTGCCGAACGAGAGGTTCAAGGCCGCTCTAACAACATCGAGATGCCCTGGCCGACGCCGATGCACATGGTCGTCAGCGCATAACGTGAGTCCCGGATGGCCATCTCGCGATGAGCGGTGGCAACGAGTCTGGCGCCCGACATGCCGAGTGGATGTCCAAGGGCGATCGCCCCTCCATTGGGGTTGACGTGTTCGGCGTCGTCAGGGAGGCCGAGCTGGCGGAGTACCGCGAGCGATTGGGAGGCGAAGGCCTCGTTGAGCTCGACCACCTCGATGTCGGCGAGTGCGACGCCGGTCCGGTCGAGCAGTTTCTGTGTCGCCGGCACGGGACCGATGCCCATGATGCGAGGCGGCACGCCGGCGACTGCCATCGAGGCCACCCGAGCCCGTGGCTCTAGACCCAACCGATCGATCGCATCGCCCGAAGCGACCAGAAGCGCTGCCGCGCCGTCGTTGATTCCCGAGGCGTTCCCCGCAGTGATCGTGCCCCCCTCGAACAGCGGTGGCAGCTTCGCCAGCGACTCCGGCGTCGTGTCCGGCCTCGGGTGCTCGTCGGTGTCGACGATGATCGGGTCGCGCCGGCGTTGCGGGACCGTCACCGCGGTGATCTCGTCGGCTAGTCGGCCGGAGGCCATGGCGGCCTCGGCTCGCTCCTGGCTCCTTGCAGCAAAAGAGTCCTGATCTTCGCGCGACACGCCGAACTCGACCGCAACGTTTTCCGCGGTCCCCGACATCTCATCGACACCGAAGCGGTCCCGCATCCTCGGGTTGACGAAGCGCCATCCAATCGTCGAATCATGGACCTCGACCGACCGGTCGTACGGCGAACCGGCCTTCGCCATTACTTTGGGGGCTCTGCTCATCGATTCGACGCCCCCGGCGACTACCAGGTCAGCCTCTCCGGTTCTGATGGCTCTCGCCGCAAGGCCGACGCTCTCCATACCGGACCCGCACAATCGGTTGACGGTGAGCCCGGGGATTGTCTCATCGAGGCCGGCGAGCAGCAGCGACATGCGGGCGACGTTGCGATTGTCCTCTCCTGCCTGGTTGGAACAGCCGAGAATGACGTCGTCGATGCTTCCCCAGTCGACGTTCGGGTTTCGCTCTTGCAGTGTCTCGATGGCGTGTGCGGCAAGGTCATCGGGCCGGACCGGGGCGAGAGCCCCTGCGAACCGGCCGATCGGGGTTCGGATCGAATCGACGATGAACGCTTGGGTCATATTCGACAGGCTAGAGCCTGCTGAACGTGACCGTCTCAGGTCGCGAATCGCGTTTTTCTTCTCGCGACTCGCGACTCGCGACTTAGTTCTGGATTACCTCGACGGGGGCGGTCACCACCACGTCTTCCGCTCCGATTCCCGTGATCCAGGCACGGAGCGTGTAATCCGTTCCCGGAGCGACTGCGAACGGGTCGGCCAGTGTCGCCCCCGCGGACCTGCCCGCGGCAAAGTCGACCTCCTGCATTGCCTGGGTAAAGGTCTTGCCGTTGCTCCAGCGGTACAGCTCGCTGCTTCCGTCGCTGACCGTCACCTCGGCGACCTGGGCACTCCCAAAGGTGATGGGGATCGCGGCATCGGTCACGTTGGTGGCGTCGATGACCCACCAGATCGCCTCACCGGAACGCAGCTCCTGGGGGAAGAACGGGGTCTGCGCGGTGTACAGGCGAATGAGGAGGCCGTTGCCCTCTTGTTGGTAGGTGTGACCGGCGACTTGTGCGTCGACCAGGACGCCTCCCTCGACCGTGCCGACCACCGCCAGCGGGTACGTCGTCCACATCACCCCTTCCGCTGTTGGATCGTCCGGCGACTGCAAGGCGACGACCGTGTCGGTCTGAAGATCGCCGACAAGCGCAAAGTCACCTGCGCACTGTGGTGGAAATGACTCGGCGAGCAGCTCGCACACCCTGGTTTCACCGTCGATGACGAGAATCCCCTGGGTGACGGCCTCGGTGCCGTCATCGAGGCCGGCGACAGCGCCCGGGTCGACGATGAGTTCCGTCGTGATCTCCGGCCCACTGCCTTCGCCTTCATCGGAGCCTCCGCCGCAGGCGGCAGTCACCAGCGCAAACGCGACGAGGACGACGAGCCCTCCAACCCTCATCGTCCTTGGAAGCGCGGCTCGCGCTTCTCCATGAACGCCGCAACGCCCTCCTGGTAATCGGCGCTACGGCCGAGGTCTCGTTGGAGGTCACGTTCGAGGTCGAGCTGGTCGGAGATGGTGTTGGTTTCTGCGGCGTCGATTGCTTCCTTTAACGCGGCATAGGCCAGCGTGGGCCCGGCGGCGAGCTGGTCGACCACCGCCCTCGCTTCGATCATCAACGTATCGTCATCGACCACCCGCCAGATCATGCCGAGCTCGAACGCCTCTTCCGCCGAGATCGAGTCGGTCACCATGCTCAGCGCCTTGGCGCGAGCGGGCCCGATCAGCCTTGGCAACGCCCAAGTCCCTCCGGAGTCCGGCAGCAGGCCGATCGACGAAAAGGCGGGATAAAGGCGGGATGACCGCGCTGCCAGCACGATGTCACCGGCCAGGGCCAGGCTCATCCCGGCCCCGGCCGCGGTGCCGTTGACCGCGACCACGACCGGCTTGCGCAGCGCCCGTAATTCGCGAATCACGGGGTTCCAGCGCTCCTCGAGCAGGGCGCCGAGGTCCGGGACATCCCCGGAGGCTGCCGGGTCGCTGAGGTCCTGGCCGACACAGAAGGCTTTCCCGGCTCCGGTGAGGAGCATGGCCCGCACGTCGTCGTCGGCGTCGGCCTCGCTGATGGAGGCCAGGAGATGGCGAAGCATCTGGGAGGTTGCCGCGTTGAGTTTCTCCGGACGGTCGAGGGTGAGCAGACCGACACCGTCGTCAACCTCGTAGGTGATGTCTTCAATCGTGGTCATAGCAACTTTCTGTTGTGCCCAAGCTAACTGATGCGGCGGTTCTTGTAGCCTGATCGGTGGGTAGGGAAGCACCATGAAGGAGGCAGCATCGCCATGGCCGATCTCTACGATAAGCACCAGGACACGCTCCACAAGGCGCTCGCCACCATCGAGAGCCGTTCGTACTGGTCGCCCTACCCGGAGCGCCCGAAGGCCTACGGCGACGAGGCGCCGGGCGAAGGCGAGCAGGCCTTTCAGGCCAGGCTTGGCAAGCCGTTCGAGATCGACCAGCCTCACGACGGCTACCAGGCCGTCGACGAAACCTCGCCGTACGGGATCGATATCGGAATTCAGTACCCGAAATCGACGGTCTCCGAGCTGGTCGAAGCCGCCGTAGCCGGCACCGCCGACTGGGGCAGGTCCTCTCCCGAGACCCGCGCCGGTGTCTTGATCGAGATCCTCGACCAGCTCGCCGCGGCCAGTTTCGAGATGGGCCACGCCGTGATGGCGACCACCGGCCAGACCTTCATCATGGGTTTTCAGGCAGGTGGGCCCCACGCGTTGGACCGTGCCCTCGAAGCGATTGCTTACACCTATCGCGAACAGACCCGCCTGCCGGAGCCGCTCACCTGGGAGAAGCCCCAGGGCAGTCGTGATCCGTTGCGTATCGACAAGCAGTGGGTCGTGCGACCCCGCGGCGTCGCGGTGACCATCGGCGTGTCGACGTTTCCAACGTGGAACGGCTACCCGGGGATCTTCGCATCGCTCGCGGCCGGCAACCCGGTGATTGTCAAGCCGCACCCGGCGACGATTCTTCCGCTCGCCATCATGGTCGAGGCGGCGCGCCGGGTGTTGCGCGAGGCGGGCTTCGACCCCAATCTGGTCACGCTGCTGACCGACACCGCCGGAGCGCCGGTCGCCAAGGACCTGGTGATGCACCCTGCGGTGGCCATCGTCGACTACACCGGGGGTCCGGGATTCGGCACCTGGCTGGAGGAGAACGTCCACCACGCGCTGGTCTTCACCGAAAAGGCCGGAGTCAATTCGGTGATCCTCGACTCGGCCGATGACCTCGGCCCGGTGTTCGGCAACCTGTCGGTCTCGATGTCGATGTATTCGGGTCAGATGTGCACGACACCGCAGAACCTGTACGTCCCGCGACAGGGAGTGACAGTGGGCGGCGAGGTGGTTCCGTTCGACGACGTCGCCGCCGGGTTCGCCAAGGCCGTTGGTGGCCTGCTCGGCGACGATGAACGGGCCGCCGGCCTTCTCGGAGCGATCAAATCCGAGCAGATCCTGGCACGGGTGGCCGAGGCCTCCGAAGCGGGCGACGTGTTGCTCGAATCCCGCGAGATCGATCATCCGTCGTTCCCGGGGGCCACCGTTCGCAGCCCGGTCGTCGTCAAGGTTGACGCCGCCGATCGCGACATCTACATGCGGGAGATGTTCGGGCCGGTGATCTACGTGGTGGCCACGGACTCCACCGACGAGTCCCTCTCGCTCGCTGAAGAATCGGCGAGGGACATGGGTGCACTCACCTGGCTCGTCTACACCACGGACGAAGCGGTCATGGACACGGCCATCGAGCATGCGGTTGACGGCGGAGTGTCGATCGCGTTCAACCTGACCGGCGGCCTGTTCGTCAACCAGTCCGCCGCCTTCTCGGACTTCCACGTCACCGGCCACAACCCTGCCGGCAACGCCTCGTTGACCGACCCGGCGTTCGTCGCCGGTCGCTTCAAAGTGATCGGTGTCCGAAGAGAGGTCTGAGTCGCGAGTCGTGAGTCGCGAGTCGCGAGTCGGAATCCTGGTTGCGACTTGAGACTTGCGGCTCGGCTGCGGCCGACCACCGAGTCTTCTATCGTTGAGGCGCTCTGCGGCGCAGCACGGAGGCACCATGACGGCACCGACGGTTGAGCGGACCGACTCGCCCGATCTCTCCGACGCCTATCCCACGATCGCCCATCTGGTTCGGGAGTGGTCGCAACGGGATCCCGAGCGGGTGATCATGAGCCACAAGGACTTCGGGATCTGGCACAAGCGCACCTGGGCTCAGCTCTGGGATGAGATTCTGACCGTGTCCCACGGACTGCTCGCCCTCGGGGTCCAGCGGGGCAACGTAGTATCGATTCACTCCGAGGATCGACCCGAGTGGATCATCCTCGACATCGCCACGGTGGCGGTACGCGCGATCACCACGGGCATGTACCCGACCAACCCCACCGCCGAGGTCAAATACCTGCTCAACGACAGCGGGGCGGTGGTGCACTTCGCCGAGGATCAGGAGCAGGTCGACAAGATCATCGACGCAGGTCCCGACGCCTTTCCAAGGGTCCGCACCGTGCTCTACGTAGAGCCGCGGGGTCTCCGGGACTACGACGACCATCGCCTCATGTTCTGGGACGACCTGATCGAGCTTGGCCGGCGCCACCGAGACGAGCATCCGAACGCCGTCGAGCGGATCATGGGCGAAGCCGAGGCCGATGACATCGCCACGTTGATCTACACATCGGGAACCACGGGCCCGCCAAAGGGCGCCATGCTGTCCAATCGCAACATCACGTTCTGTCAGGAGACGCTGATCAATGCCACGGGGCGGCTCGGCAAGCACCCGGTCGGACCCGATGACATCGGCGTCACCTATCTGCCGCTTGCCCATGTTGCGGAGCGGATCTTCTCGACGTGGACGATGTCGGCAAACGGGATCACGCTGTATTTTGCCGAGTCGATCGAGACCGTTCAGGTCAACTTGCGAGAGGTGCAGCCGACCTTCTTCTTTGCCGTGCCCCGCATCTGGGAGCGGATCCACGCGGGCATCCTCATCCGCCTGGCGGATGCGAGCACCTTCAAGAAGATGCTCAACTTTGTGGGTATGCGGCTTGCCCGGTATATCGGGGCGCAACGGGTCGCCAACGGTGGGGAGTTCACCTTCGGGGCCAGGCTTGCGTACTTGGTGGGTAACCCGCTTACCTTCCGCGCCCTCAAGGAGAAGGCGGGGCTCCGGCACTGCCGTTTCGCCGGCAGCGGTGCGGCTCCCATCGCCCCCGAAGTGCTCGAGTTCTTCATGGGACTCGGCGTCCCGGTGTACGAGATCTACGGGATGACCGAGAACAGCGCAGTTGCCACCACCAACTTTCCCGGCAGGGTGAAGGTTGGCACCGTCGGCGAGGCGTACGACGGCATCGGGCTGCGGATCGACGACGAGACCGGGGAAATCCAGACCAAACACGACAGCAACTTCGTCGGCTACTGGAACAAGCCGGAGGAGACCGCCGAGGCGCTCACCGAGGACGGGTGGCTGAAGACCGGCGATGTCGGCGAATGGGTCGACGGCACCCACGTCAAGATCGTCGACCGGATCAAGGACATCATCGTCACGTCAGGTGGGAAGAACATCTCACCCTCCGAGATCGAGAACAGCCTGAAGACCTCGCCGTTCATCAAGGAGGCGATGGTGATCGGCGACCGGCGCAAATACGTGACCGCTCTCCTGGCCATCGAGTACGAGGTCGTGGGGAGCTGGGCGCTGGCCCGCACGATCCCCTACACCACCTACCGCGATCTCTCCGAGAAACCGGAGGTGATCGAGCTGATGCAGGGAATCATCAACCGGTCCAATGAGAAGTTCAACAGGGTCGAGCAGATCAAGAAGTTCCGGATGATCCCCAAGGAGCTCGATCACGAGGACGGCGAATTGACCGCCACGATGAAGCTGAAACGAAAGGCAATGGATGCCATGTTCGGCGACCTGATTTCGGACATGTATGAGTGATCGTCGATTCACAGGATCGACACTCCGAAGCTACGGCGACCGTCGCCGAAGGCGACCCTCACTGCGATGACCTGCACCGTTGCCGGCGCCACCACTCCTTTGCGATGACGCTCGTTCTCTTGCTCGCCCAGGTTGATACTCCAACAGCCGTCGAGAAGTTTGCCGACGCGACCGCATCCGGCCTGGCGCTGGGGGCGATCTACGCCCTGCTCGCCCTCGGCCTGGTCATGATCTACAAGGCAACCCAGGTACTCAACTTCGCTCACGGCGCACTTGCCGCGCTTGGTGCTTACTTCGCCGCCTACTTCTTTGTGACGCTCAACTTCCCCGGCCGTTACCTTGAATGGGCCCCCGAGACCGTGCAGTGGGCGCTCTCGGGTTTGGTCGCCATCGCCCTCACCGCCCTTGTCGGATACGTGGTCGAGCGGTTGACGATCCAACCCATGATCGGCGAGCCGTTGTTCGCCGTCGTGATGATCACCATTGCTCTCGACATCATCATCCGGAATGTCACCAACGACCTGATCGGCCAGGCGACCCGGCCGCTGAAGACCCCGTGGGGCACGGATGTCGTCGATTTGGGCTTGTTCTCGATCGCCAAGACCGAGATCGCCACCATCGTGGTCACCATCGTCACCCTGGTGCTGGTGGCGCTGTTCTTCCGGACCCGTACCGGCGTGGCGATGCGAGCCACCGCCTTCGATCAGGAGGCGGCGATGGCCCAGGGCATCAACGCCGCTCGCATCTTCGCTATTGCCTGGGTGATCGGCGCCGCGTTGGCCGCCGTGGGTGGGATCTTCTCGTCACTGTTCCCCCGATCCGGGGGGGTTACCGTCAACGCAACGGCTTTCTTCGTTTTCCGCGCCCTGCCTGCGGTGGTCATCGGTGGCCTGGATTCCATCATCGGGGCCGTGCTCGGTGGCTTCATGGTCGGGCTCGCCGAAAGGTACGCCGGTGCATACCTGATCGGTGACACCTGGTCGTTCCTCGGTGGTGGCTTCTCAGCGATCCTTCCCTACCTGCTGATGATGGGGGTCCTGCTGGTGCGCCCCTACGGCCTGTTTGGGACCGAGGAGGTACGGCGGGTATGAGAGGCAGACCACTCCTCTACACGTCGTACGAGGACGAGCAAGCGCTGCTCCCTACCTGGACCAAGCGCATTGCCGTGTTGGTCCTGGTCGTCTTTCTCGCCATCCTGATCCCGTTCGGTCTGGTTCCGGGTTTCCGGTTTCTCGGCGAGGGCGACTGGATGACCCTGCTCGGGCTGGTGGCGATCTTCGCCATCGGCGCCCTCGGTCTGCACATTCTGTCCGGGCTTGGCGGCCAAGTGTCGTTGGGTCATGCCTTCTTCATGGGTGTCGGCGCCTACACCGCGGCCGCGCTCGGAGGCCCGAGCGGCAAGGCACTTCTCGGCCTGGGGTTGCCCATGTGGGTATGGCTTCCCGCCGCCGGGTTGGTCGCAGCCCTCGTCGGCGTCCTGGTGGCGCCCACCGCAGTTCGGGTACGCGGTATCTACCTCGCCATCGTCACCTTGGGTCTGGTGTTCATCGGTCTTTGGCTTTGGATCAACCTGGGCAGCGTGACGGGTGGGTCACAATCGGGTCGACGTTTTCCCAACCTTGAGTTTCGGCTGTGGGGCGAGGAGGGTGATCCCATCGTTGACCTCACCGCCGACAGCGTCTGGGTCGGGGTTGAGGTGCGTGGCGA
>Ga0255056_10000433_pt1 | contig 12388 bp, 10 predicted proteins | sample Cases_109_1_MG_FD_183639 | JGI IMG/M metagenome (GOLD analysis project Ga0255056, IMG submission 183639) | Seawater microbial communities from Amundsen Gulf, Northwest Territories, Canada - Cases_109_1 | ecosystem: Environmental > Aquatic > Marine > Gulf | place: Canada: Northwest Territories... | reverse complement strand
CGCCTGGATGCCATGGCCGCTGGGCATCTGGCCGAGATCGAGCGCTTGACCGCGGCCGCCGGCGAGACCGCGGCGGCGCGCCCCGAGGCCCTGCGCGCACGCCTCAAGGCGCAGGTCGAGGAACTGCTCGAAGCCGCCCCGGCGCTGCCCGAGGAGCGTCTGGCCCAGGAGGCCGCGGTGCTGGCCGCCAAGGCCGACGTGCGCGAGGAATTGGACCGCCTGGGAGCCCACGTCGCCGCGGCCCGCGAGCTGCTGGCCGAGGGCCAGGCCATCGGCCGGCGCATGGACTTCCTATGCCAAGAGTTGAACCGGGAAGCGAATACCCTATGCGCCAAGTCCCAGGACGTGGCCCTGACCCGGATCGGGCTCGATCTCAAGGCGGTCATCGACCAACTGCGCGAGCAAGTCCAGAACATCGAATAGGCGAGGCCAGGGGAGCGCGGATAACGCATGAGCCAAGGGGGGATCGAGCGGCGCGGCCTGATGCTGGTGCTGTCCTCGCCGTCGGGCGCGGGCAAGACCACTATTTCGCGCAAGCTGCTGGACCGGGACGACAACCTCACGCTTTCGGTTTCGGCGACGACCCGGCCCATGCGCCCGGGCGAGACCGAAGGTGTCGATTACTTGTTCGTGGACCAGGCACGCTTCGACGCGATGGTGGCGGAAGGGGCGTTTCTCGAGCACGCCACCGTGTTCGAACATTGCTACGGCACGCCCCGGGCGGCGGTCGAGGCCGCGCTCTCGGCTGGCCGGGACGTGCTCTTCGACATCGACTGGCAGGGCACCCAGCAGGTCGCCGAAAAGGCCCGCGAGGATCTGGTCGGCGTGTTCATCCTGCCGCCCTCGACCGGGGAGTTGGAGCGGCGCCTGCGCGCCCGGGCCCAGGACCCCGACGAGGTGGTGCGCGGCCGCATGGCCAAGGCCGCCGATGAGATGAGCCACTGGGCCGAGTACGACTACATCGTGGTCAATGAGGACGTGGAGAAGAGCGTCGCCGCAGTGCAATCGATCCTCGAGGCCGAGCGCCTGCGCCGGGACCGCCGGGTCGGCCTGCACGATTTCGTCGAAAGCCTGCGCCGCGGGAGCTAACCCAGGTTTTCGAGCTCCCGCGCCAGCGCGCAGAATTCCTCGACCGTCAATTCCTCCGCGCGCGCGGTTTCGGGTACATTGGCGGCGGCGATCAGGGCGGGGGTGTCCGCGCCCAGGCTCCGCAAGCTCTGACGCAGCATTTTGCGGCGCTGGCCGAAGGCGGCGCCGGTGACCCGCTCGAGCGCCGCCATCGAGGCCGGCGCCAGGGGCCGGGCGCGGGGCCGGAGACCGACCACGGTGGAGACCACTTTGGGCGGCGGCGTGAACGCGCGCGCCGGCACCTCGAACAATGGCCGGGCCTCGCAGAGCCACTGGGTCACGATCGATAGCCGGCCGTAGGCCTTGGTCGCGGGGATGGCCGTCAGGCGCTCGGCCACCTCCCTCTGAAACATCAGCACCAGTCCGGCGAAGGCGTTGGGCTCGGTGGCGAGGGCGGTGAGCCAGCGCAGCAGCAGCGGCGTGGCGACGTTGTAGGGCAGGTTGGCGACGATACGCCGCGGTGTGCTGCCCAGGGTGCCGGCGTCGACGTCCAGGGCATCCGCCTCGACCACCTCCAGGCGGTCCGGATAGGCGGCGGCGAGTTCCCCAAGCGCGTCGAGGCAGCGGCGGTCCTTCTCGATCGCGATCAGGCGCTGCGTCCCGGCGGCGAGCAATGCCCGGGTCAGGCCGCCCGGCCCCGGCCCGATCTCGATCACCGTGCCTTGGGCCAAATCGTTGTCCGGGGCCGGAATGAAATCCGCCATGGCGCGGACCATGCGGCCGGTCAGGTTGAGATCGAGCAAGAAGTGCTGACCGAAAGACTTGCGCGCGGACAATCCGTGGCGGGCGATGACTTCGCGCAGGGGCGGGAGGTCTGGCGGCAGCGCTGGGCCGGCCTCAGGCAACGGAGCGTGCCCGGGCCCGGGCGCGTGCCAGGGCCATGTCGCGGGCGGTTTCGAGCGCGGCGAGCAGGCTCCGCGGGTCGGCCCGGCCCTGGCCGGCGATGTCCAGCGCGGTGCCATGATCCGGCGACGTGCGGACAAAAGGCAGGCCAAGGGTGATGTTGACGCCGCGCGCAAAGTCGATGGTCTTGAGCGGGATCAGCGCCTGGTCGTGATACATGCAGAGCGCGGCGTCGTAGCGCGCGCGCGCCGCCTCGTGGAACAGGGTATCGGCCGGCGCCGGGCCGTCGACCGCGATGCCGTCCGCGCGCAGGGCCGCGACCGCGGGCGCGATGATCTCGGTTTCCTCGCGGCCGAGCGCGCCGCCTTCCCCGGCGTGAGGGTTGAGCCCGGCCACGGCCAGTCGCGGGGCCGCGATGCCGAAGTCGGTGGCGAGCGCTGCCGCGGCCACGCGCCCGGCGTGGAGAATCGCTCCGGTGGTGAGCGCGCCGGCCGCTTCGGCCAGTGGCAGGTGGACGGTGACCGGAACCACCCGCAGGCCCGGGCAGGCCAGCATCATCACGGGCGCCGTATCGGATTTGGCCAGGGCCGCGAGATACTCGGTATGGCCCGGGTAGCGGAATCCCGCCTGATAGAGCGTTTGTTTCTGGATCGGATTGGTGACCACCGCGCCCACCTGGCCGGCGCGGACCAACGCCACGGCACGCTCGATCGCCGCGATGACGGGCGCGGCATTTGCCGGATCGGGCCGGCCCGGTTCCGCCGCGATCGCCAATTCCTGCGTCAGAACCGGCAGGGCCCGGGGAAACACAGCCTCGGCCTCGGCCGGCTCGGCGATGGCGGTGACGGGAACGTCGAGGTCCAGCCGTTCGGCCAAGGCACTCAGGCGCACTGGATCGTCGATAGCAAAGTAGCAGCAGGGCGCTGTCTTCCAGGCCGTAAGCGCGAGTTCGCCGCCGATTCCGGCCGGTTCGCCCATGGTCAGTGCGAGTGGCCCCAGGGGAGCAATATCAATGACCTTTGGTATTACCGGCCCGCGCTGGACCGGCCGGGTCATAGTTTGATCCTGACGTCTATGTTGGCGCTGCGGCGGAGGTCGCGCATATAGCGCCGGGCCAGCATGTCGAGGCGTTGGTTGGCCAAGTCGTCCCTAATCTGGGCACGGTCGATGCCGCTGTCCGTGCGCTCGCAGACCATCAGAATGCGTAAGCTGTCGGAAAACTTGAGCGGTGGGCTCACCTGGCCGACGGGTAGGGTCATCACGATGTCGCGAATTGGCGGCGGCAGGTCGCCCGGATTCACATTTCCCAAATCGCCCGAGCCCTCGCTTCCGATCTCGGCGGCCTGCTCGTCCAAACCCGCGCAATCGGGGATCCTGCCGCGCGCGTCTTCGGCCCGCGCCGCCAAGGCTTTTATCTGGGCCTCGCTGGCGCCACTGGGTATATCGAACACGATCTGTTTGAGATGGAGCGATACCTCGCCGAGCGAGGACTGCCGCTCGTCACGCAGCAGCAGGATGTGAAAGCCGCTTAAGCCGCGGATCGGCATGGATAGCGTGCCGGGGCGCATCTTCGACAAGGCCGAATCCAACTCCTCCGGAAGCTGGCCTTCTTGGATCCAGCCCAGATCGCCGCCGCGCGCCGCGCTGGCCGCCTCGGAAAACTGCCGGGCCAGCGACGGGAAACTGCCTCCCGCGCGCAGTTGTTCGATCAGCCGTTGGGCATTGACCAGAATCTCGTCCTCCTCCAGCGCCGTGCCCACGGCGAGGAAAATCTCCGAGACCCTGCGCTGCTTCAGACCGCGGCTGGCGGTAATCCGGCGCACCACTTCCTCGACCTCGTCCTCGGACACCTCCACGCTAGGGCGCAAGCGGCGCGCGACCAACTGACTCCACCTCAGTTGGCTGCGGATCTGTTCGCGGAATGCGTTCGGGATGATGCCGCGGCTTTGCATCATCGCGGCGAACGCCTCGTCGGATAGCTTGTTGCGCTGGGCGATTTCCGCGGCCGCGGCGTCGACCTGTTCGTCGGCGACCGTGATGTCGAGCCGCTCGGCTTCCTGGCTCTGCAGGCGCTCGTCAATTAGGGTCCGGATGACCTGGGTGATCAAGCGTTTTCGGAGCTGTGGGCTGTCCGGCTGGCCGATCGCGAGGATGGCGAGCTTCAGGCGCATGTCGAGGTCGAGTTGGGATATGACCTCATCGTTGATCACGGCGGCCGCGCGCAGTAATTCCTGGGCCGCGGCGGGCCCAACACCAGAGACCGCCGCAACCGGCACCGCCACGGCAAGTGGTAGGCCGAGGGTCAGCAGAATACTCGCGAAAAGACGCTTCATGGGATAGCGCGTTCGAGCCTGGTTGATACCGAAGGTCTTTGATACCGACCCATGGAAATTGCCCGCGCGACCGGAGGCGGCGTCCCGCGTGGTTCGCGGTGCTCCGCACCGCCACGCCATGCGCCCCTGGCCGAAAACCTTGGAATGCCGTCTCTATGGGCCAATATCAAGGACCTTTTGGTATTGGTTGCGGGCGCCGGTCCGGCGTCGGCTCACTATAGTGCCTTGCCCTTCGGCCACCAACAGTTTGATGCTGTGAGCGGCTCTGTGAGACCCCTACCCTCCAAAGGCTGCCCCGCTAAAGGCTGCCAGAGCGGGCGCCGGTGGATCCGCCAAGATGTTTGAATACGAAGTTTACGAAAAAGGAATTCTCGGGCTCGATATCCCGGTCCGAGAAGAAGCTGCGGCGTCCGATGGCCTGCATCGTGAAGCACTCGTCGTCGTAGGTGAGGCCGACAACGGATTCGCGAGTCTCGTCCGCATCCAAATCGAGCCGCATGCCGCCAAAAGCCGACCAGTATTCGCTTAGCCGGGAGTAAACCCTCCAGGTCAATTCTTCGCGGCCGCCGAATTCGTCGGCCGGCGCGTCCGTATCGGTAAAGACGTAGCCGAGATCGAGATTGAGCGCCGGTGGGCCGACCCTCAGGTCAAATTCGTTGCGGCGAGCGGAGAAATCGTCCTTGTCGATACGGAATCGGTAGAGCAGATCTAAGGCGTAGGTTGTTTCGATCTCCACGCGGCCGACGATATCGGACATAGAATCTTCGACGCCTGACCCCTCTTCGAAAATCGAATCATCGTGCAAGCGGTAGCTTTGACCGACGAAGGCGCTCGCCGATCCGATCTCGTCGCTGATAACGGTCCACTTCAATCCGTAGTCGACCCGGCTTCCCGACGTCACGCGATCCACGCCGGTAAACCGGTTCAGGTTGAATAGGTTGGTGTCGTCGAATTCGAAATCCCGGCTGTCTTCGTTCGGAATCTCGCCCGGGTTCGAGCCGTTGGGCGCAAGCACGATCTGCGCGATCGGCTCGACCACTTGGTTTGTGGTACCGCTGCTCTGGACCCAGGGATAACGCCATTGCAAGGCGAGCTGCGGGAAGATGCGGCCGGTGAAGCCGTCTTCCGTGGCGTTCACGGGGTTGACCGCATCGCTAGTCGGATCGACGCCGTCGACCCAGTATCCATCGCTCTGCACGCGGGCCACCAAATTATAGACATCTCCGGCGGGGCCGGTGTAGGGGAGCTCCCATCCGAAAATCGTGGAAATGCGCCGGCTGTCCCGACCCTCGGACCGGGTCAGGGCCAACACGCTGGCATCCATGGTGAATTTGTCGCCGTCGGCGCCCGGTTCGCTGATGTAGTGGTATTCGGCGAGCGGATGGATAACCGGCAACTCATCGTCGCTGTCGGTGCTGCGCAAACCCTGATAGAGATAGGCGTTGACGGCCGAATAGTCGCGGCCGTCGAGGCCTTCGATGAAGGCACGGCTAGTCAGGTACTGGTCGTTCGAGAAATCATAGAGACGCAGGTAGGTGTCGTCGGTAGTGCGCTGGACGTCCACGCCCAATCGATAGATATCGTTGATATCGAATCGGGCCGTGCCATCGATGTGTCCGCGGAAAACGTCGTCTTCGATGGAACCATCGTTTTTTTCGCGGTCGGCGACGGTCCCGCTGCCACGCAGGTCCATCGTGCCGTTGGGAAAGGCCTCCCGATATCGGCCGACTCCGATGACGCCCCGTTTGGTCGTGATAATCGGCGAGAATGTGAAGTCCTTGTCCTTCGAGATGGCCCAGAAATAAGGTTGCTGGTAAGTGGAGCCTAATGTCTCCGAGCCACCGAACGTGGGGGCCAGGAAACCGCTCTGGCGGTCGACGGTCGGGTCCGGGTGCTCGAAGTACGGGACATAGAAGACTGGAATCCCGAAAAATTCCATCCAGGCATCGCGATACCGGATGACTTGCGCGTCTTGGTCGTGCTCCACCTCGGCGGCTTTTATCTGCCACAGCGGCGCGCGGGTCGGGTCCTCGCGGCAGAGCTCGCAAGGGCTGAATACACCCGATTTCAGGACCGATCTGTTGTCGCCGGCGCGATAGCCGGTCGCGGCGGCCAAGCGGCTGCGGTCGGACAGCAGAATCCGAATGTCGCGAATGAAGCCTTCCTGCAGGTCGCCGGTCAATTCCGCGAAGTTCGCAAAGACAACGTGGCCGCTGGGATCGAGCATCGATACATTTCCCGAAGCGGTGACCACATCGGTTTGAATGTTGTAGGATACGCTATCCGCCAGCACGATCCGCTGGCCGCGCGACAGCTCGACATCGCCCGATGCGACAACGACACCCAGATTCTCGTCATGGGTGATCCGATCCGCGGTGATCAGCACCGGGAGATTCGGATCGTCCTGTTGCGCCCTTGTGGAGACCGCCGAAAAGCCAGCGAGCAGGCACGCCATCAGCGCGACGGCGGCGATCCGCCCGAAGATGCTGAGGCTCAAGGACCTTTTGTGGGTGTTGCCTCCGTTTGGCATCGCGCTATCCGTCTTCCAGATGCAACAGGACCGCGATGCCGAGCATCAGTGTCACGCTGGCCGGTGCCCAGGCGGATAGAACGATCGGTATTCCGCCTGACAGGCCCAACGCAAACACGATGTTCGACACGAAATAAAGCAAGAACCCGGTCAGGACGCCGCCCAGGATGACGATCCCGACCTGGCCACGGCGCTGTTGCCTCAGGGAAAAACTGGCGGCCAGCAAAACGAGAGCGACAAACAGCAGCGGAGTCGCCAATAGCCGGTGGAATTGAAGCTTGTGATGGGTCGCCGAGAACCCCGCGCCTTCCAATAGCACGATGAAATCCGGCAGATCCCAGAATGAGATGGTTTCGGGCGGCGCAAAACTATTGAGTATCTTCTCGCGCGACAATTCCGTTGGGATTTCGAGCGTCTCGAAGAATTGCTCACGGGCGCCGGGTCTCGATTTCCAGGCGTTCGAGAGCTGCCAATAACCCGGCCGTAGGACGGCTCGTTCGGCGTCGACGCGACCGATGAAGCGGTCGCCTTCGGCAAAGTGGAACACGATGACGTTGTGAAGCGTCATGGATTCGTGCGTGATGCGGGTGGCATGAATCACCGACTGCCCGCCCTTGTCGGCCTGACGCAGCCACAGGCCCTGGCGCGACACGGCGAGTGTGCTGGCTTGATTGTGGATAAATTTGGCTTCGAGTTGTTCGAAGCGACTCAGCAGGACGGAGGCGATGGGATTGAGAACCGCAACCGTAATCGAACCCACAATTAGCGAGACGCCGAGGACCGGCAGCAGGGCTTGCCAAACCGATATCCCGGCGGCGCGGGTGACCACCAGCTCGTTCGACCGGGTCAGGCGCCAAAAACAGGCCAGCCCGGCGAACAACACCGTAAACGGCATGACCTCCTGGCTCAGGAACGGCAGTTTGAGCAGGACCATTTCGACGACAACCGCGAGTGACGCGTCCTTGGTGGCCAACCGGTCCAGAAGATCGACGGTGGCCGCGAGCACAATGACGCCGAGTAGGCCAAACAGGAAACCCAGGTACCAGATCGTGAATTGCCGGGCGATATAGCCGGTGAGCGTCGGGGACAGCCGCAGCCGCCGGATCGAAGGGGGACGGGAGGTGAGAAAGGTCATGACGCGGCAGCCTGTGCAAAGGGCTCTCCGCTAACCCGCCGGCGGTGCGGCGCCCGCGGGGCGGCTCGGGTCAGCGCCAGCGCGACAAACACCGCCGCAGCTAAGAGATGGCTGAAAATATATCGTGTAATCGATTGCATTGGCGCACTTTTTAACCCGAACACCACGGCATTGGCCACAAAAATTCTCAACCCGCTGCCGGGACCGATTCCGATTTGGCTATTTCAGCACAGGCACCGAGCGCCAAGCCACCCCTGGTTATTTGGGCCGTGGCCTTGCCTCTAGGCATGGGTGTCGGCGGGATGTCGGATTGCCCGGCATCTCTCCCTTTAGCCGATTTTTCTCGGGCCCCCTTGGCGGTCGCGCGGGATTGCAGTTCCCACCAATATGGATGGCATCTGGAAATTATCAGCCAAAATAGGGGACAAGTTAGTGGTGGCTGTATCGTTTAGCGGTGTACAACTGGCACAGCCGCGCACACAATTTTCGAATTGTCCGGCGTGTTTTCACGCTGTCCTGTATGGCGCGCGGAAAGAGCGCTTTAATTTCATTGTCCACGACGAAATCCATGACGAGATGAACTCGCGGGGAATCGCCGCCGTTGTATAACCTGTGAGGAAAGGTGAAATCTCCGTACCAGAGTTCACCGGGCAGCCATCGGCAGTCTTCATGTGAAATCTGAAACTGCACCTCGGAGTTCGTGACAATCGGTATGTGCAATCGCACATCCTTTTGGTCCAAGCTCTGCCATCCGTCAAAATGCCAAAAGATATTCTCCCTTGGCAGAAGCTGCATCAAGCGCACGCGCGCGGTTTGGCCCGGAAAGCCGTCGATAATGCTCTCCATATAAGGCGCCAGGTTCAATACGGGTGTTTTCGTGAACACGCCATCCAAATAGCGGTCCTCATAGGGATCTCCGCCCGACGACACCAAACAGACCGCCTTCCAGCCACCTTCATGGTCGTCGCCGAATTGGTTGGCGGGGGAATATTCCTCGATGATGCGGTTGCACTCGGCCTGTAATTTCGGCACATCGTATACTTGGTCGAGCTTGTGGGTGAGCTTGACCCCGAACTGCTTGGTCGCGAGCTGCCAGGGATAGAAGTGTGCGTAACCCATCATTCTACCTGCGTCGCGGTTTCCGGGCGAAGACCTTCCCGTGGGCGCTCGCTTGTTGGTATCCTTTTCAATCGGGGAATTTTATCAAACACTATTTATTAATCAACAAAAATATACGAGACATTTACCACGATTATTAACTAATATTACTAATAATTCAGTAAATCTAAAAATTCGATACTCAAGGAGTCGTTGAGGCAAAAGAGAAACTCTCTCGGTGTAGCAATCTAATACGCTCACCCGAATTCATGAAAATTACACGGGCGGTGAGCCAACGAGTTGGATACTTGCTGTTCTGGCGACCGCAATTGGCGTTGGAGGCAGGGCTTCCGCGAATTAAAGACCTTAGGTATTAGCAGGGCACGAATCCGTGAGGCGGCGCGCAGACAGGCCGCGCCGCGGTATGTGGGACCGGTCCTGGACCAGTCCTGGACCGGGGTCGGGCCGGGGTTGACGGCGGGTTTCGGCGCACCCTGACTGGGCGTTTTTCCCATCGCGTCGATGATGCGAGTTGCTCAGGGGTGGCAACGCCATATATTGGATGCTGAAATTAGGCCCTGGCATCCGCGCGGTCCACGCGCAACGCCCAGTCACAACGCCCCAATCTCGGGGCTCAGTCTTAGGATCCAGGCTCAGGATCCAGTCCGGGAATCAATCACGAGGGCCGGGAACCAATCACGAGGGAATGTCGATGAAGATCATTTTTGCCGCACCCAGCCCCGCCGCGCGCGGCGCCGTCGCCGTCAGCGTCATGGCCGGCGCCAAGCTGTCGCCCAGCGCGATCCAGCTCGACAAGGCTACTGGCGGCGCGCTCGGCCGCGCCATCAAGGGCAGCCGTTTCAGGGGCAACAAGGGACAGATGCTGGAGATTCTGGCGCCCCAAGGCGTCCGGGTGAGCCGCATCCTCCTGGTCGGCGTCGGCAAGCCTGGCGAGATCACGGACACGGACCCGGAGAACCTGGGCGGTGCGCTGGTGGCGCGCCTCGCGACCAGCGGCGTGCGCGAGGTCACGGTCATGGTCGACACCATCGGCGCGATCAAGAGCAAGGCGCCGCAGCGTGCGGCGCGCGTCGGCTTCGGCGCGCTGCTGCGCTCCTATCGCTTCGACAAGTACCGTACCAAGGAGAAGGCCGAGGACAAGCCGGGCCTGGCCAAGGTCACTTTGATGGTCGCCAACCCGGGCGCCGCGCGCCGCGCCTTCGCCGATCTCGAAAAGATCGCCGAGGGCGTGTTCTTCACCCGCGACCTGGTGTCGGAGCCGGCCAACGTGATCTATCCCAAGAGCCTGGCGCGCGAGGCGCGTAAGCTGTCCAAGCTGGGGGTCAAGGTCCAGGTGCTGGGCGAAGCCGAGATGCGCAAGCTCAACATGAACGCGCTGCTCGGCGTGGCCCAGGGTTCGGACCGCGAGGCTCAGTTCGTGGTCATGCGCTGGAACGGCGCGCCCAAGAGCGCGAAGGGCCGGGGCGCCAAGGCGAAAGCTCCGGTCGCCTTCGTCGGCAAGGGCGTAACCTTCGACACCGGCGGCATCTCGATCAAGCCCGCCGCGCGGATGGAGGACATGAAGTGGGACATGGGCGGCGCCGGCGTGGTGATCGGCCTGATGAAAGCGCTGGCCGGTCGCAAGGCCAAGGTCGACGTGGTCGGCATCTGCGGCCTGGTCGAGAACATGCCCTCGGCCAAGGCCCAACGGCCCGGCGATATCGTCACATCGGCCTCGGGCCAGACCATCGAGGTCATCAACACCGACGCCGAGGGGCGCCTGGTCCTCGCCGATGCGCTCTGGTACGTGCAGAAGAAGTTCAAGCCGCGTTTCATCGTCGATTTGGCGACGTTGACCGGCGCGATCATCGTCGCCCTCGGCCACGATCACGCCGGGATGTTCTCCAACAACGACCGGCTGGCCGAACGCCTGAGCGCGGCCGGCGCGGCGACCGGCGAGGCGGTCTGGCGCATGCCGTTGGGCGACTCCTACGACAAGAACATCAACTCCGATGCCGCCGACATGAAGAACGTCGGCGCGCGCGGCGGCGGTTCGATCACCGCGGCCCAGTTCCTGCAACGCTTCGTCGACAAGGGCACGCCCTGGGCGCACCTGGATATCGCCGGGGTGACCTGGGACAGCCAGCCCAAGCCAACCGTGCCCAAGGGCGGCACCGGCTTCGGCGTGCGGCTATTGGATAGATTGGTGGCGGATCATTACGAAGACTAGGTAGATCGGGCTCGGCGGCGATGGAAATCGGTTTCTACCATATGACCGGCACGACGCTGGAGGCGGCGTTGCCCCAGATGCTCGAAAAGACTCTCGAGCGCGGCCAGCGCGCGGTGGTGCGGGCCGGCTCGGCGGAGCGGGTCGAGGCCCTGAACGGTTGGCTGTGGACCTACCGGGACCGCACCTTTCTGCCCCACGGCTCGGCCCAGGACGGCCATGCCGCGCTGCAGCCGGTCTGGCTGACCGACCAGGACGAGCGCCCCAACGAGGCCCAGGTGCTGTTCCTGACCGACGGCGCCACGAGTAGCGCGGGGGACGGGGGCCCCGAGGGCTTCGAGCGCTGCGCCGTCCTGTTCGACGGCAACGACGAGGCCGCCCTCGCCGCCGCCCGTGCCCAGTGGGCCGGCCTAAAAGACGCCGGCCACGACCTCACCTACTGGCAGCAAACCGACGAGGGTAGGTGGGAGAAGAGGGACTAGACCCTGCGTGGCGGTGTCCGGTTCACCCTTGGGATGCGCGAACAAACGGCCACCCATGCCGACCGAGGGCCGGGTGGCCGCAAATTCAACTCAATTAGTTCGGCAGCGCCTTACTTTTTCGGTTCGGACTTGGAATCGTATCGTCTCTGCCATTCCTTGAGGATGCGCGTGCGATTGCTAGAGGCAAATTCGAAGTCATTGTCGATCATCGCTTCGAGAAAGCCCGTCGGCATATGTTTGACCGGCTTGGCGACGCCTGGATAGGCGACGACAGCATAGGCGCGGTTGTACATGACGCTGGCTTCCCTGGTGACCGCAAAGTCCATCAGCTTTTTGGCGGCATCCAGTTTTTCGGTGCCTTCCACGATCATCGCACATTCCATATCCCAGCCAACGCCTTCGCTAGGCAGAATGATCTCAATCGGAGCACCCTTTGCCTTTAGCTTGGCGCCACGTGACATGAAGGAAACACCTATAGCCGCTTCACCGGCAGCGGCCTGGCGGCAAGGCTTGGAACCGGAGTGCGTGTACCAGGCGATGTTCTTGTGCAGGTCGTCCATGAACTTCCACCCAGCGTCTTCACCGAACAACTGAAGCCAGCTTGTTACGTCG
>Ga0255056_10000432_pt1 | contig 12394 bp, 9 predicted proteins | sample Cases_109_1_MG_FD_183639 | JGI IMG/M metagenome (GOLD analysis project Ga0255056, IMG submission 183639) | Seawater microbial communities from Amundsen Gulf, Northwest Territories, Canada - Cases_109_1 | ecosystem: Environmental > Aquatic > Marine > Gulf | place: Canada: Northwest Territories... | reverse complement strand
AAATAGATTTCATTGCATTGCATATAGAATTATCCTCATGAATGACTTGGAAAATATTGCTTATGAAGTCAATTAATTTTTCTTCGTTATCAACAATCTCCTCAGCGTCCAGTGCACCTTTCTCGTGTAACGTTCTTCGAACAGCAGCTTTTATTTGGTTGGCATTAAAAATAGCATTGCTTGAAGCTTCGGCTTGTTGCACGCTCGATAAAGCACGCACAAACTGTCGTCTTTGTGCTGGGGATGAATTAGATTGAGAGTGTTGGCTGTATGGTTGCAAGAGTAAACTGACTGTTATTTCGTCTAAGCCAGTTTTTTCGACACCATAGACGTCCATTGCAATTTCATCAATTATCTCGGGCGTGTTTAGTTTTTCTCCAAGATATTCATTTTTTTCTTTGTATTCTTGTTTCCGCATCTCTTGTTCTACAGAGGCATAAAACTGACCTGTACTCATACTCATTATCGATGAGTTAGATGGGTCACCATCTGTGGGAGTGTTCAGAGCATCTTGATTATCAGTATTGGATTTAGAGTCTTCAGTTAGATTAATGTCGACATCTAGCAAAAAACTATGCATTGCAATATAGAAATCATTTAGATTTTGAGAAATATTTTGATATAGCAACTTGCCAATAAGAATTTTCCCATCAGCAGATATATTTAAAGGCGCAATGCAATTTTGAATTAATTTATAAAAATCTTGAGGCTGTAGGCAACTAACATTAAATACTTGATCTGCAATAAAGGACAGTTTTTCTAATTGTAGTGTTAGTTTATTTATTAAATCAGAATGCCTTTTGTTGCTAAGTTCGATTAGTTGATCTATTGCAAGAGCTAGTTCAATCAAGTCAGTATCTATATTATTGGTATCCGATTGATCGATATTCTGTGATTGCAGGATCACTGAGTGTGAAGTGTAAAATCGTGATTCTAATTCGACGTAGAATTCGGAAAACACGATATGTTTTCTTTCTAAATAGGCATCTAACGCTTGGTCACATACCCCGTTATTGGTTTCATTGATCTGAGATCTATAGCTATCATCTTTTGCTAAGTTAAAACTTTCTTCTAATATTGCATTGAGAAAGTTCTTTAAGTTGAGGTGGATGATTTCAACTACTTTGTCATAGTTAATATGGCCTTCGTTATCAAAGATTTCTTGGTGGCTCAGCTCGGGCATTTTTTGGGTGGTGTGATAGTAAGCAGCTATATTTTCCTATGAAATAGTGTAGGGTATTCCATAGAAACATAATGTTAATTAGCAATCGCTTAATCTAAGGCATTGTGCCGTTCATCGGCTATCATGTATCCTGTGTTTATCATGTACATTTCAACTGCTACGCGCAAGCCCAAAGCTCATGCAAATTCGCTTTCCACATTTAAAAGATAAATTAGCTCAATCCTCTATATTCTCTTTGCTCGTTAGTGGTGATGAACCCTATCAGCATATGCTGGCATGCGATATGTTTCGTTCTCGCGCAAAAGAACTTGGATTTACTGAGCGTAAAATTTTGACAGTAGAGAAACCGAACGATTTTGATTGGTCAGAGCTAGGTTACGAGCAAAATAATAGGTCCTTGTTTGGTGAGCGTACTTTGATTGATTTGCGTATACCAAACGGCAAGCCTGGCGCAGCGGGTTCAAAGGCAATCATAAGTTTTACCGATAACCTGCATGACGATGTTACATTGCTTGTACAGGCGCCTAGGTTAGATAAGGGTGGAATTAATTCTGCTTGGGTGAAGGCATTGGATAAGATTGGAGGTGTTCTGCGTGTTTGGCCGTTAAATGAAATGGAAACGCGTAACTGGATTCAGCAAAAGCTACGCGCAAAAGATCTTACCGTTACAGCAGATGTTGTTCGATTTATTACACAACAAGTAGAGGGTAACCTGCTTGCTGCGTTGCAAGAAATTGAAAAAATATCACTTATTACAGATAGTAAAAATTTAAACATAAAAAACGTTCACGCATTATTAACCAATAGCAGTCATTATACGCTGAATGAATTAATGGATGTAGCGCTGAAGGGTGATGTGGCTAGAGTTATTCGAATCATTGCAGGTCTCAAAAAAGAGGGTGTTGCGCCGCCATTATTGTTGTGGGGGCTGACGGAACAAGTGAGAAAATTGATTGAGAGTAAGTCAAGTATTGCCCCAAATTATTCTGCAGATAGAGCAAAAGCCAGAAAAAATGTTCAAAAAGATAATCTGCATGCATTCTGCATGGTGCATCAAAATAATACAGGTGTTTGTCGGCAGGGGTTAAGTTCAAAGACTTCAGACTTGCTTAAACAATGCGCGCAGGTAGATCGGGTGATTAAGGGCCGTGTTTACGGAGATCCTTGGCAAGAGTTGTTGCAATTGAGTATCGCCACACGATATTCTGTTTAAACATTAATTTAAAATGTATAAGTATGAGTAACGCAGTACAAAAAAAAGGATCATCCATTAAAGCTTACGTTGAAAGCGTTATATCACGAGCCTCTGTGGTACGTGCTGAAATTGCTGCTGCGAGTACAGACAAAAAAAATCTAGCGCTGAAGTTTATTGCTAGTGAGGTTCTGGAATCAAGTGCAATCTTAAAGAAACAAAATCAACTTGATTTACAGTCTGGTGAAAAGTGTGGCTTAGATAGCGCATTACTCGATCGTTTAGAATTAACGGATGCTCGTATTAATGCTATGGCTGAGGGATTGGTGCAAGTCTGCACATTAGCAGATCCGGTGGGTGAAACTACGGATATGGAAACACGTCCTAGTGGAATTCAAGTAGGTAAGATGCGTGTACCTATAGGCGTGATACTTATAATCTATGAGTCTCGTCCTAATGTAACCGCAGATGCTGCTGCTCTATGTATTAAGTCAGGGAATGTGACGATCTTAAGAGGTGGTTCAGAAGCGTTGAATTCAAATCAAGCAATAGCTAATTGCATTCATACAGGTTTAGACAAAACTGGACTTTCTAAAGATATTGTACAAGTCATCACAACAACGAACAGAGAAGCAGTGAACGAATTGCTTCATGCAGACGATTATATTGATATTGTGATTCCGCGAGGAGGCAAAGGTTTAATTGAAAAGATTATGCAAGAGTCTCGAATTCCATTGATTAAGCATTTGGATGGTGTGTGTCATGTATATATCCATGAAGAAGCGGATATCGAGATGGCAGCTAAAATTGCATTTAACTCAAAAGCCCAACGTTTTGGGGTTTGTAATGCGATGGAAACATTACTACTTGATAAAAATATTGCTAAACAAATTTTGCCAATTTTGCAGGATAAATTCGAAGAAAAAAATGTAGAGCTAAGGGGTTGTGAAGAAACGTGCAAGATTCTTACTGATATTTCAATTGCAACTGAAGAAGATTGGTATGCAGAATATCTTGGGCCAGTATTGGCAATAAAAATTGTTGATAATATCTCTCAAGCTATGCAGCATATTGAAAAATATGGTTCTCATCATACGGACTCAATTGTTACTAATAACCAAGCTATTGCGCAGCAATTTTTGCGTGAGGTGGATTCCAGCTCGGTTATGATAAATGCCTCTACTCGTTTTGCGGATGGATTTGAATATGGTCTAGGAGCTGAAATTGGTATCAGTACAGACAAGCTGCATGCAAGGGGACCGGTAGGACTAGAAGGGTTAACCACTCAAAAATTCATCGTATTAGGGGATGGCAATATACGTGAATGATAACTCTCGTAATATATTTATATGTAAGGTAGGAGTGTGCTAGGTATATTTGGCGGTAGCTTTGATCCCATACATTTAGGTCATATCAAATCAGCGTTAGCATTGTTGGAGCGTTTTGATTTTGAGCAAATTCGATTTATCCCATGTCAGCTTTCGCCACATAAAGAATTTGCGCATGCGAGTGAAAGCTACCGTTGGCAGATGCTGAATTTAGTATGCAGCAGCCATGAAAAATTTATTGCAGATGATAGAGAGCTAAAACGTCAAGCGCCATCCTATACAATTGATACTTTGCTAGAGTTACGCGAAGAATTTGGCGAACAGGAAGGGTTAGTATTAGTGATTGGTGTGGATGCTTTTTTAAGTTTTTGTAAATGGCATCGCTATGAAGAGATATTATCGAAGTGCCATATACTATTAATGCAACGCACTGGTTATAGTATACCTGAGTCTGGATGTGAAAAAGAGTACTATGATTTAAAATCTTCAAAAGATTTTAAAATGTTATCGAGTACGCCATGTGGGAATATATATATCAGTGAATTGGAGAAGTTTGATATTTCATCTACTACGATTAGAAAAATAATTTCTCAGGGGCAGCAGCCTAAGTATTTACTACCGGGTAATGTCTGGAACTATATTCGTCGAAATAAACTATACAAATAATAATTTTATATGAAATATGCTGACACTGTTAAAATCGCAATTAATGCTCTCGAAAATATGAAGGGTAATGATATAACAATAATTGATACACAGGGTAAAACGGATGTATTCGATACGATGATTATCGTAACAGGCACATCGGATAGACATGTAAAATCATTAGCAGACAATTTAGTAAAAGAAGCTAAGAATAAAAATTTGACAGTGCTTGGAGTAGAGCAAGATCGTTCGTGGGTATTAGTGGATTTATATGATGTAATCGTGCATATCATGTTAAAAGAAACGCGAGAGTTTTATAGTTTAGAAAAACTTTGGGAAATTAGCACAGATCGAAAGCAAGTTTCATAGCTTAGACATTTTTTAAATATATTTCCAAGCCAGAAAAGTAGTTGTGCTAATCTATGTTGTAGCTGTAGGGGATAAATCACCAACGTGGGTTGAATCTGGAGTGACTGAGTATCTTTCGCGGATGCCGCATGAATGTAAAGTCAAGCTAGTAACTGTAAGCACAACAAAGCGAGCGAAAAATATTTCTATTTCACAGGCACAAGAACGTGAACAGGCTTTGTTGTTAAAAAATACGCCCAATAATAGTTATCGTATTGCACTGGATGAGCATGGGAAAGCATGGACCACTACAGAATTGGCTTCGAAACTAGAAGCGTGGATGCAAAGTTTCCCAGTAGTTACTTTGTACATAGGAGGTCCTGACGGATTTACGCCAGATTTTCTCAATCAAGTTGATCTAGTAATGTCTTTATCTTTGATAACCATGCCGCATATGCTTGTTCGCTTAGTTTTAGTGGAGCAGCTGTATCGTGCATGGACGGTGATTCAAGGTCATCCTTACCATCGAGAATAGGTTTACTTAATCTAGATGCTTTAGACGCATGTGTAATCTTATCCTAGCTTCCGGCTCAAGCCGTCGGCATGCATTACTGAATAAACTCAATTTCGAGTACCGTACATATGCGCCAAATGTGAATGAGAGTGAAATGGCGGGTGAAGTGTGCACAGAATACGTTTGTCGGATGGCGCGTACTAAAGCTTTGAGAGTTTATGGAATGTTATCAGCCAGTCATGCTGTGTTGGCAGCCGATACTATAATTTCATTACAAGGTGAAATTATTGGAAAGCCTGAAAATATTCAACATGCAAAAAATATTTTACAAAAACTTTCAGCTGTTGAGCATGAAGTACTAACTGCGTTATATCTTAAAACTAATAATCACGACTATGAAACAATGGTGCGAACAAAAGTTAAATTCAGAAAGATTACAAATAATGAAATAGATGCTTATTGTTTAACAGATGAGCCCTACGATAAAGCAGGTGCATATGCGATCCAGGGTTTAGCTTCATCGTTTGTTGATTATATATCTGGCAGCTATACCAATGTTGTCGGGTTGCCGTTAACAAGTGTATGCGATTTGCTAAAACAGGCAAATTTGTATAATTATGACGATGTATAAGTACAACCCTAACTACAACTGGGTACAATGAATAATGAGTGAAGAAATTCTAATCAATGTGACCCCGCAGGAGACTCGTGTAGCGATTGTTGAAAATGGTGTCTTGCAAGAAGTGCAAGTAGAGCGAGTCAGCAAGCAAGGCTTGGTAGGACATATATATAAAGGCTGTGTGAGCAGAGTTATGCCAGGCATGGACGCTGCTTTTGTTGATATTGGTTTATCCAAAGCAGCATTTATACATAGTTCGGATGTAGCTTTTCTGCCTAAAAGTTATCGAGGAAAAAAAACTGAAACAAGTCAACCTAGTGAAACTATTCTTCATTCGCTAAACGATAATATTACAAATTTATTGCATGAGGGTCAGCAGCTCTTAGTGCAAGTTGTAAAAGATCAGCTGGGAACGAAAGGGGCGCGTCTTACTACCAATATTACTTTACCGTCACATTATATGGTGTTGTTGCCTTATTCGCATGATGTGCATCTATCCACACGCATTGAAGATGAAGGTGAACGAGAACGCTTAACCACCACTACACAGAAATTGGTTGATGAGCTGAACGCAAATTGTGGATGTATTTTGCGTACTGCAGCTGAGGGAGTTGGTGAGGTTGAGTTGGGAAGAGATCTAAAATTTTTACTAAATCTTTGGTCAACTATTGTTGATAAAGTAAATAAGGCGTCTTCAGTCGATGAGGTTTATTCAGATCTTCCGCTCGCGGTGCGAACCTTAAGAGACCTTTCGGTAGATGATATTGAAATTATAAGAATCGATTCACGCACAACATTTGATACTGTGAAAGAATTTTCTGAAAAGCTAGTGCCTGAGTTATCTGATTCCGTAACTAGATATTCGGGGGATAGGCCGATTTTCGATCTTTATTCAATCGAAGATGAATTACAAAAAGCCTTACATAGGAAAGTAACGCTTAAATCTGGAGGCTATTTAATATTCGATCAGACAGAGGCTATGACGACTATTGATATAAATACCGGTGGTTTTGTAGGGAATCGTAATTTAGAAGAGACAATATTCAAAACAAACCTTGAAGCAGCGCAGGCGATTGCTAGGCAGCTTAGACTACGCAATCTTGGTGGTATCATCATTATTGACTTCATCGATATGGAAGATGAAGAGCATAAGCGTCAAGTTATACGTGTATTTGAAAAATCTTTAGATAAGGATCGTGCTAAAAGTCAGGTTTGTGAGGTCTCACCATTGGGCTTAGTAGAAATGACGCGTAAGCGAACCCGTGAGAGCCTAGAGCATGTTCTCTGTGAACCGTGTGTGACCTGTTCGGGGCGCGGTTATATTAAGACAGCTGAGACGGTTTGTTTTGAACTTTTCCGTGAAATTATGCGTGAAGCAAGGCAATATGAGACGAACGAATTGCTGGTTTTGGCGTCTCAACAAGTAGTTGATTTATTATTAGACGAGGAGTCGACAAGCTTAGCGGAATTGGAAGATTATATTGGCAAAACCATTAAGTTGCAGGTGGAATCACTCTATTCTCAAGAGCAGTTTGATGTGGTGCCTCTATAATTAGTCTGTTTAAATAAATCGTATTTATGCTTCGTAAATTATTCACAGGCGGCTGGTATATCCTGGTTACGATTGTAGTATTGCTTGCGATAGTCATTAGTATCGTACGTGCTTATCCTTCTATATATCAAAATTATCTTCCAGTCATTCAAGAAAATATCTCGTCGATATTGGGCAAACCCGTACATATGGACTCAATTCGTATAGATTGGCGCGGTATCACGCCTCAAATTACCACGCGCAATTTAACTGTCTTTGAAGGTGATGATCAATATGAGGAACTTTTAAATGTAGATAAAGCGATTATTTCTATCGATTCCTATAGAAGTATTATGCGCAGGAAAATTACGTTTAATAAATTAACTTTCATTGGTGGACATCTAGAAGCGATTCGCACTGCAGATGAAAGAATTATTGTAAATGGTATTGATATCAGCGAAAGTTTTGTCAGACGTACAAAATTTAAAAATCAGAGTGATAAGCTAAAAGTTAATTTACTGAATAGTTCAATATCGATCATCGATAAAATTAAGAAGTTAGATTACTTTTTTGATCGTGTGGATGTAGCACTCGATTTTTCGGGCGATGGCTTTAAGGTTTCTTCTAAATTCATTTTGCCAAAAACATTGGGCGACTCATTTGTTTTAAGCGCAGATCTTCGTGGCTTGTATAAAGGCTTTAATAATATAAATGGTAAGCTTTACAGTAAGGGTGAAAATATTAATTTAGAACTATTAGATGATTTTTTCCCAAAACTTCGGGTTGGGATTCGCAAGGGAGTTGCAGATTTTCAAGTATGGGGTAATTTTACGTCTTTAAAGCAACGCACATTTGTAGGCAGACTAGGTCTGCATGATTTGGTTTTTAAAGACGTAAAAGTGCCAATAAAAAACGCTAGCGAAAATGAAGAAATCAAAGCCATAGAGGCAAATTTTAGTCTCCAGGGTAATATAGAAGATTGGCAGCTAGCGCTTACAGAAGTGAATATTAAATCCACTAGTCATGCATGGCCTGGCAAACAATATGAAATTAGCTGTGAGAATTGTAGTCAGCAAAATTATACCCTCGCAGTAGCGTTGGATTATATGAATACAAGTCAAGTATTTTCTACCTTGCAAAACTTTCCATTTATAGCGCAGCGTGTAAATCAAATTCTAGATCAGACTAAAATTCATGGAATATTGAAATCACCACAACTATTAGCGCAATTTAATGAAAATAAACTAATAAAATATGCATTTAAGTCAAAATTAGAAGATGCAAAAATCTCACTTCCAGAGCAAGGATTTGCTCTGAGTTCATTAGTGGGCGAAATATCTGTAGATCACCGTCATGGAAGTCTTAACTTAGCTTGTGATTCCTTAGGTATAAAAATAGATAAGATATTAAATAAGCCATTAGAAAATCAAAATATAAAAGGGGTTGTGAGCTGGCAACATATAGATGGAAGTTTATTAGTTGCAATGCAAAAGCTGTCGGTAGAATCGGATGAGATGACAGCAAGTTTGCAGGGGTCGTTACAAATTCTTGATAAGAAACCCTATATAGATGTCCAAATAGATATTCCTTATGCAGAAGCAGAAACTATTAAACAATACTTACCATATAAGAGAATGAAGCCAAAGTTATCGAAGTGGCTCAGTAAAAGTATTGTTGCAGGCACGTTTAAAGATGGAAAATTATTATTCCATGGTAATCCGAAAAATTTTCTATTAAAAAATAAGCCGGGTAGATTTGAAATAACTGCAAATGTTGAGGATGGTGTTCTGGCTTATCGCCCAAATTGGCCGATCGCAAGCAATATTATTGCTGATATTGAAGTTAAAAATAATTACTTTGAGGTTAATTTAAACCAAGGCACAATACTGGATTCTTCGTTAAATAATGTGCATGCGTATATTGATGATTTAAAACTACCAAGGCTAATGCTTGATGGTAGAGCAATAGGCCCGGCAAGTGATTTTCTAAAATATTTACAGCAATCTTCCATTCTTCCAGAGAACAGCAAAGTAATAAAACATATTACTGCTAGCGGAAATATCAATCTAGATTTAGATTTATCATTAACACTTACTAAAAAATTAAAAAAACAGATATTGGTTGAAGGTGTTGTCGAATTTGATAATGCTGGATTGAAGGTAAATGCTTTATCACTTCCATTTACCAATTTGAATGGAAAATTAAACTTTGATCAAAGTGGTGCAGAAGGAAATGGATTAAGCGCCAAGCTATATGGCTTACCGGTACGTGCAAAAGCAATAAAATCTAGCAATGGGCGTACATTACTATCTGTCTCGGGTGATTTTGATCTTGACACTTATTTTTCATCTAATTATACAAAACTGAATAAATATATTAAGGGCACTGCTCCTGTTGACGCAACAATAGATCTTCCTCGCTTTGGCAAAATCAATGCGGATAAATCATTAGTGGTTAATGTCAATAGTGATCTTTATGGTGTTGTGTCATTACTTCCTGAGCCATTTTTCCATAAAGTATTTGATCAGACAAAAAAAGTTTCGATTCGAACTAAGCATCAACAGGGATTAGATAGCGAAGTATATGCCAGTTTGGAAAATCAGGTATTTATGCATGCTCTTATTGATAATGGTACTAGCAAGTTAACTAGCATGGAATTGCGAATGGGTGATGAGCAGTTTAATTTGCCAGAGAATGGAATCAAAATTTCTGGAAACATGACTAGCTTAGATTTTTCCGAATGGAGAGAATTAATGGATTCAGAAGATCAACAAGCTATAGATGTAAAGGAAATTGACTTATCTATCAATCAAGTCGCGATGGGAGCTTTAAAAATTGACAACGTAGATTTCCATGCTATAAAAAATTCACAATTTTGGGTTGGTGATATCAGCTCATCCGTTGCTAAAGGCAGTTTTGAATACCCTATCGATACGAATAGCGGAAGTATAGCTACGGCAAGCTTTGATTATTTTCGCTTTATATCTAAACAAACTAATTCATCGCCCACTGAATCTACTGAACTAGATCCGCGCACCTTGCCAGCATTAGTCGTCAATGCAAAAGCATTCGAGTATCAGGATGCAGTATTTAGTAATGTCAGTCTAAAAACAAAGCCATCTGAAAATGGTCTAACAATAGATTCACTTCAAGGAAATGGAAGGGATTTGCAAGTTTCTGCGAATGGCGCATGGACAGTTGGCGAAGATGAAATTCAGAGTACGAAATTAACAATTAATCTTGTCTCGCAAAATATTCAAAATTCTGTTTCAGGCTTGGGGTTTGATGGCACTATTGTTGGAGGAGAAGGCAGTGTTACAGCTAATTTTTCATGGCCCAATGCTCCTTATAAATTTTCCGTAGCATCGTTTGTTGGAGATGCAAAAATAAGATTTAAAGATGGTTCATTTTCCTCTGTTAAGCAAGGTGGGGCTTGAAGAATAGTTGGTTTATTTAATTTAAGCGAAATCAATAGACGCCTATCTTTGGATTTCAAAGATTTTTTCTCCAAAGGTTATTCGTTCGAGAAGATTCGTGGTGATTTGCAATTCAAAGATGCAAACTTACTTACCGAGAATGTAAAGATCAAAGGTTCATCGGCAGATTTATTGATTCAAGGACGTACTGGCATTAATGCTCAAGATTATGATCAAGTGGTTACCGTTACGCCTCACGTTAGTGGAGGTTTGCCGTGGATTGGTTTAGCAGTTGGCGGTCCATTGGGTGCAGTTGGGGTGATTGTGGGTGAGAAAATTGCAAAAACAATGGGTGTGGACGTAAATAAAGTCACCGAAGTAAAGTACAGCATGAAAGGTAGTTGGCAGGAACCCATTGTTGAGCCCATCTCACGAAAAATTGCAGAAAATAAATCAGTACCACAAGTTCAAGGTCAGCCGTCTCCTAACTCAAATTCTCAGATTTCACCACAAACACCTAAAAAGCAAGCAGAACCGAATTCAAATCGCACTTCACCATAAAGTCTTATCTGGACTTGTGTGCAGTGCCTGTTTATATCTCTACTTTAGTAGACTCGATTCATACCAGGATATGCGATAATACACCGTCGTTAATAAACCACTTTTAAAATTATTTTGAGTAAAGTTGCTGCAATACAAATGGCATCCGGTCCTAATGTGGATGCAAATCTTCGTGAGGCAGGTCGGTTAATCTCTCAGGCAGCGGCAGCAGGAGCAGAATTAATAGTACTGCCTGAAAACTTTGCCATTATGGGCATTGAAGAAAGTGACAAAGTAACCGTGCGAGAGGCACAGGGTGATGGCCCTATCCAAACATTCTTATCCAATCAAGCCAAGCAACATAATGCTTGGATAGTGGGGGGTACGATACCGCTGGAATGTGAAGATCCAAATAAAGTTCTTGCAGCATGCATGATGTATGACAACAAAGGAATTTTTGTTGAACGTTATGACAAGATTCACTTGTTTGATGTGGATTTGGTAGATACGGGCGAAAATTATATTGAATCAGAAACGATTGAGTTTGGCAGCATTGATTTAAAAGTAGTTGATTCACCATTTGGAAAAATTGGTTTAGCAGTTTGTTACGATTTGCGGTTCCCTGAGCTATTTAGAGGTCTATTAGACTTGGGTGCAGAGATTATTATTTTGCCAGCTGCATTTACCGCTGCAACAGGCAGGGCGCATTGGGAAAGCTTGATTAGAGCACGTGCCATCGAAAATTTAACGTATATTATTGCATCCTGCCAGGGCGGATATCATTTAAATGGCCGTGCCACGCATGGTGATAGTATGATCGTAGATCCCTGGGGCGCGATATTAAATCGCATTAAACATGGTGCAGGTTTTACGCTTGCTGAGGTTAATATTGATTATTTGCAATCTAGACGAAAAACTTTTCCATGCATCCAGCACAGACGAATGAAATAGTTTTTTAACTTTTCACTTAAATTAATTACATTATGCATAATCCCTTTGAGCTTGCAAAAAGCTGCATCTTAGATCCTTCTGGCTTAGATGAATCCCATTTGTCGCAAGCATTTTCGACACTATTAAA
>Ga0255056_10000430_pt1 | contig 12398 bp, 10 predicted proteins | sample Cases_109_1_MG_FD_183639 | JGI IMG/M metagenome (GOLD analysis project Ga0255056, IMG submission 183639) | Seawater microbial communities from Amundsen Gulf, Northwest Territories, Canada - Cases_109_1 | ecosystem: Environmental > Aquatic > Marine > Gulf | place: Canada: Northwest Territories... | reverse complement strand
CTTCAGGATCAGGACCAGTATCAATCTCTTCTTCTTCATCTTCATCTGTTTGATTCTTTTCTCTTTCTGCTTGCTGTTGCGCTGCAGGGGGCGGGATAGCATCGGTGTCTTCATCTGGATCAACAAAGCCAGTGATTAAATCCGTAAGTCGAAGCTCTTCTGCCTCAACTTTGTCGTATATAAATAATAGTTTTTCGATGGTTGCAGGGTAGTGACCAATCGCGAATAGAACTTGACGCAAACCATCTTCAATACGTTTAGCGATTTTGATTTCGCCTTCGCGTGTTAATAAATTGACGATGCCCATCTCACGCATATACATGCGAACTGGATCTGTGGTGCGACCAAATTCACTGTCTACTGTTGCTAGTGCAGCAGCGGCTTCTTCTTCTACATCATCATCTGTCGCAGCACTATCTGAAATACTTAAACTATCTGCATCGGGCGCTTGCTCATGAACTTTGATACCCATGTCGTTAATCATGCTAACGATGTCTTCTATTTGTTCAGGGTCAACAATACCGCTAGGCAGATGGTCATTCACCTCAGCATAAGTGAGATAACCTTGTTCTTTGCCTTTGGAGATAAGTTGTTTAATGCTGGATTGTTGATTATCGTCCATTTTGTATAAATCTCAGATTTGAGGGCTCATTAAGTGAACCGGCGAGTTTATCAGAAAAGACTGATATAGGTAGTATCCATCTGTACTATCTTATGATGCTTTTTGGTGCAGTAAGTTCTTAATTTCTTGTCGCTCATCCTCTGTTAGTCCATCAGTGCTTTCTTTGTTAATGAGCTCCTGCACGCGTGAGGTCTGGGCCTTTTTTGCTATCCAGGCTAGGGCATCATTCAGAGCTTCTTTGGGTTCAGCAAGTTCGGGTGGATTCCAGGTCATCAATTTCTGGATTTGCTGTTCTTCTGTCTGACCACGAAAGCGTTCAATTAGGGCTGCATGACTCAATTCAGGCTCCTGCTTCCAGGTATTGATAATTTTAGTCAATAGAGGGACACCAGAAAGCCCACAATTTTCTAGATGAACAATAGACTCGATTTCCAAAGCCAGCGCAGGTTGATGTAGCAGTGCTGCCACCGCTAAGCGAACAGGCGTTACCTTGTTATTTGATGCTGAAGTGGTTTTTATTGGTCTAGCAGTAGTTATATCGAAATGTATTGGCGCACCTACCTTTTTTTCTAATTCTTCAAACACCAATTTCTTAAATACGCCATCCGGAAATTTTTCTAATAACGGCTTAGTAATTTGCGCCAACCTAGCTTTACCAGATGGAGTCCTAGTGTCTATATCTTCACTTAGTTTTGAAAATATAAAAGTAGACAAAGAGTCACCTTCACCTACATATTGTAAAAATATTTCTTTACCACGTGTTCGGATTAAACTATCTGGATCTTCCCCTTGTGGCAGGAATAAAAATTTTGCTTCAAGGCCATCTTTAAACAATGGAATCGTTTGTTGAGCAGCACGCCATGCGGCTTCTCTCCCTGCACGATCTCCATCAAAACAAAATATTATTTCTTGCGTACAACGATATAGCTGTTGTATATGTTGTGCAGTAGTTGCTGTGCCTAATGTAGCCACCACATTGTCAATACCGTGTTGTGCTAGAGCGACGACATCCATATAACCTTCAACAACAATTAATGACTTAGTTGTATATTGAGATTTGCGTGCTTCATATAGACCATAAAGTGCGTCGCTTTTATGGAATACTGGTGTTTCTGGTGAATTTAAGTATTTGGGTACAGCATCATCTAATACCCTGCCGCCAAAACCGAGTACGCGACCGCGACGATCTTTAATTGGGAAAACTATACGGTTTCGGAAACGATCATATAAACTTCCTTTATCACTTTTTTTTATTAAACCAATTTCAATGAGTTGTTCATGTGTTGCAACGTTATCAAACTGTTTAAGTAGGTTATCAAATCCATCTGCGGCATAGCCCAAATCATACTTAGCAGCAATCTCACCACTTACTCCACGGTTTTTTAAGTAATCTATAGCATGTTGTTGTTGGCGTAGATGTTTTTGATAATAGGTGCTGGCATTTTCGAGCAGAATGTATAAATCTTGATGATCATTTTTTACGAAATTAGTTTCGTCCTTAGGTATATCTAGACCGTGTTGCTGTGCGAGAACTTCAACTGCTTCTATGAAGTCAAGTCGCTCATATTCCATTAAAAAACCCAATGCTGTACCGTGTGCGCCACAACCAAAACAATGATAAAACTGTTTCTCAGGACTTACTGTAAAAGAGGCAGTTTTTTCATTATGGAATGGGCAACATGCAGCATATTCCTTACCTTTCTTTTTCAAAGAAATATGGTTATCTATAAGCTCAACAATATCAGTGCGTGTAACCACTTCGTCGATGAAAGCTTGTGGGATTCTCGATGACACTATGATCTGATTAAGGTGTAAAGGATAACAAAAAACATATAAGCCAAGATGATGAACCTATCGTGGCAAAACTTAAAGTCTGCTGTGTCTAATAGAACCATTATTTTTTTTCAGGTTTATCATCATTTGAGTAAAACTTAGGCTCCTGAAATGGTTGATTTAGACACAGCAGACTTTAAGTTTTCTAGATACCAATGTGAAGCAATTATTGTTGGCGTATGACTTCCTGTAGGTATTTTATTTGTGTTGGGTAAGGAGTATTTTTTTTCAGTGAATCTGTAAGCGATTCAATACCACGAAGCGCATCCTCTCGTGAACTATAGATTCCATGAACAAGAACAAACCAATTCTTATTTGCAGAAGTTTTTTTATAGTAAGCCGTATTTTCATTTAAAGAATTATTTTTAGCAAAATAGAGCAGATTATTTTCGTTTGTAGATGCCACTATTTGAATAGTATATGCATTCGGATCTTGTTCTAGAATCCAATCTGATGAGTACGATGATACTTTAGCTGCCGCCTCATTCTTAGATTGTACGGATGTAGTTTCAGTTTTTTTAACTAGTATTGATTCTTTGTCTTGGGTTTTAGTATTCAGCTTCTTGTCTTGAAGAGGTCCTAGTACTAAAGGAGCTACATAAGGTTTAGTGATCGGTTGTTCACTAGGTTTAGGGATAGAACTTGTTAGCTTTTCTTCAACAGAAGCTTTTGTATCTGATACTAGATTTTCATGATTTGTATCTTTTTTTTCTAACTTAGGCTTGCCTAAATCCAGAAGCACAGACTCATCAGAGGTATCTGGTTTATTGGATATGGCTGCAAAAATTGCAGCTAGGCCAATAAGCCCAGCTAAAATCAGACCAAGTCTCATAGTTGCGCTAGATTTGAGTTTTTTTGTGGTACTTATTCTTGCTGTGTTTTCTTCACACAACCTAGAAATTTCTTCTCGTGCCAACTTATTGATGTGTTTGGGTATGCCTTTTGATCTTATATAGATCTCAGTTATTTTTTCAGAACTAAATAAGCTCTCACTACTAGCACCCGCTTTATCCATACGGTATTGAATATATTCTTCACACTGTTTTGCATCAAATGAACGCAAATGTATTTGATAAATTTGCGTTGCTGCGGGGTTTATTCGTTCTAATTCGGCAAGTTGGATTTGCAAAGCTGGTTCTGAAGCCAACACCAAGCCCAGTGTATGTGGAGATTGCAGTCCCACATGGTGTTTAAGTTTTAGTAATTCATCGAGCACACTATTTTGTAGTCTATGCGCATCATCGATGATTAATACTGGTTGTTTGTTACTTTCAATATACTTCTTTATATGCTCACTTGTAGTTAAATGCTCATTATCAATATCTGTTTCACTTATTTCTTCTACAATATTTTTTTGTAAACGCCATCGTTCTTTTATTCTCTGCTCGATTTCATCAAATGTAATTTTAGGTTTTGCACGTAGCGTACAAAAGTTGAATTGTTGATAGCCTTTGCGTAGCAACATGCGCAAATTGGTTGTTTTACCTATTCCAACTTCGCCAAGTAGTACAATTGTTGAATTTTGATTTAATAGATAGTCTATTAATACATTCATGGACATTTCAAGTTGCTTATCAGTAAAGAGAAATGGGTCTCGCGCATGATCAATAAATGGATTTTGATCCAGGCTCAATTTTTCTAGACACTCTATTGATATAAAATCTATGCCCATTTCATCAATAGCTTGAGCGCTGTAGTATTTATCAGATGATTTTTGCATTGAAAATACGTTCGTGTTCAGCAATTGCGTAACGGTCTGTCATACCAGCAATATAGTCTGCAACAATGCGTGCTTGGCCTTTGTTACCTTTTTTCTGTTGTGCAGCAGATGCGTATTTTTGGTATTCATCAGGCATCAGTTTGATATCATTATGAAACGATGTGTATAAATCGAATATTATTTTTTTCGCTTTTTGGCTCATGCGGTGAACTTTGTAGTGCTGGTATAAGTTCTTATTTAAAAATGTCTTAAGTTCTTGATTTTTTAATTGCATAGTTTCGCTAAAGTGAATCATTGGTTTGGTTTCTGTGCGAACATCATTAATGGTTTTTGGATTCATATTGCTAATTGAAACTGCACTTTGAGATATTAAATCAGTTACTAAATCATTAATTATATTGCGGATACATTCGTATATTTTACGTCTTTCGTTTAGTCGAGGGTATTCGACACTTACGCGCGCAAATTTCTCTTCAAATAATTCTACCTCGCTAAGTTGGTTAACATTTATTAGACCTGCACGTAAACCATCGTCTAGGTCGTGGTTATTATATGCGATCTGGTCAGCAATATCGGCTAATTGTGCTTCTAAGCTTGGTTGCATTCGTTGAATGAAACGTTGGCCTAAATCACCTAATCGCTCGGCATTTTTGCGGGAACAATGTTTAAGCACACCTTCTCTAGTTTCAAACATTAAATTCAATCCTGAGAATCTTGGATATTTTAATTCGAGTTTATCCACTATTCGCAAAGACTGTAGGTTGTGCTCAAACCCACCATGATCTTGCATGCAATCATTAAGTGCATCCTGTCCCGCATGGCCAAAAGGTGTATGACCAAGATCGTGCGCTAAAGAAATAGCTTCACATAGGTCTTCATTAAGATCTAGTGCACGAGCAATTGCCCGTGCAATTTGTGCGACCTCTATTGAGTGAGTTAAACGGGTACGAAATAAATCACCCTCATGATTTACAAAAACTTGAGTTTTATATTCTAGTCTGCGAAATGCTGTGCTGTGGATTATACGTTCACGATCACGTTGATATTCCGAGCGATATTCAACATTTTCTTCTGCGTGTTGCCTGCCTTTACTGTGACTAGCATACGCAGCGTAGGAAGCTAAGTTTTTTATTTGTATATCTTGCTGATTGCTCGTGACTGATGCTGCGCCCATTATACTTATCCGTTACAGTACTCAATTAGTGTTTCTTTCAGTGAAGAGGCTTTAAAATCTGAAGTTAATGCTGCTTCTCCTATTTTTTTCAGCAACACTAAATATAATTTTCCATCGCGAACTTTTTTATCTACCGACATTAACTTTGTAAACTCTTCAGAATTCATTTTATCAGGCGCTTCTATTGGTAAGTTTGCTGCTTTTATAAGTGCTTCGATACGCGAATAATCTTGTTTCGTTAACCATCCTTGTTTTATTGACAAGTGCGCAGCCATTAGCATTCCATATGCTACCGCTTCACCATGTAACCAGTTTCCATATCCTATCCCTGTTTCTATAGCATGACCAAAAGTATGCCCATAATTCAGTAGTGCTCTTTTGCCTGACCGCTCTAATTCATCCTCCACTACTATCTGCGCTTTATTTTCACAAGAACGATATACCGCGTACGCAAGTGACTCAGGTTCTCGGCCAAGAAGTTTTTGAATATTTTCTTCTAGCCATATAAAAAAATCTGAGTCTCTTATCAAGCCGTACTTAATAATTTCTGCGATACCTGCGCTAAGCTGGCGGTCATCTAATGTGTTGAGAGTACTGAGGTCAGCAATTACACATTTTGGTTGATAAAAACAGCCAATCATATTCTTTCCAAGCACGTGATTAACGCCCGTCTTGCCACCTACGGAAGAATCAACTTGAGCCAATAATGTCGTTGGGACTTGTATGAAGTTCACGCCACGTTGATAAGTGGCCGCAGCAAAGCCTGTGATGTCACCTATTACCCCACCGCCTAATGCAATTAAAGTTGTATTGCGATCACAATATTGTTCTAGAAGTGCTCCATATATCGTTTCCATAGTACTGAGGTTTTTGTACTGCTCACCATCAGGTAAAATTTTGACTTCACATGATAGCTTGTTACAGCCATTAACGACCTTGTCAAGATACAATGGCGCCACTTTTTCATTAGTAATAATAAAAACACTTTTGCCTGAAATATGATCGAGAAAGTGCTGTGGTTGGGAAAGTAAATGGTCTCCAATGTAAATTGGGTAACTTCGATTGCCTAGTTGTACGTTAAAGGTTTTCATTTTTTACTAACACGCATAAATTAATTAACTACAATTTTGGATGATTTTTAAAATTTGTTCTGTAGACCAGTTGACTGTATGACGATCAGTATTAATTGTGTATTGCGCTACAGATTCATAAAGTGGTGTTCGTTGTTCTAATAAGCTACTAACGGTTTTACGTTTATTAAATGTATTTAGCAAAGGTCTTGAATTCTCATTTTTCGCTCTATTCAATATTGTTTCAATTGAAGCTTTTAAGTAGAATACAACTCCTGTTCTTGTTAATAGTTCTCGAGTTTTCATTGACAAAATAGCTCCTCCGCCAGTAGCAAGGACAATATTTTTTAATCTGCAAAACTCTTCTATAGTCTTTTCTTCACGCTTACGAAAACCTTGTTCTCCTTCATACTCAAAAATCGTAGCTATATCCACACCGGTTTTTTTTACAATTTCCTCGTCGCTGTCATAAAATTCAATAGCAAGCCTTTTGGCTAAACGCCTTCCTACAGTAGATTTACCAACACCCATGGCACCGATAAGGATAATATTTTGTGAAGCCACCAAAAATCACACTTTATTCTATGAGTTTCGCGTTAGAGAAAACGCAAAGTTATGAAAAGAGTATAGACCAAAATGAAAAAACCCTCCCTATATATAAATAGAGTGGGTTTTAATTTTATAAGAGATTATGCGCTACTAGCGAACTAACGTTAGCTGCTCATTAATAATTTTAGGTGTAATGAATACTAGTAATTCAGACTTATTGCTTTCGGTAGCAGTACTTCTAAAAAGTACGCCTATAAGCGGTAGGTCAGAAAAGAAAGGTACACGACTGACCGAGTCTAAACTATCTTGTTGATATATGCCGCCCAACACAATAGTTTGTCCATTATCAACGAGCACGTCTGTTTCTACTTCGTTGGTATCGATGGAGGGAATGAACCCACCGAAACCAGAGGGTATTTGTTCCCCAACACTATCATTGGTAACAACAAGCTTCATTGCAATGCGATCATCAGGAGTGATTTGAGGAGTAACTTCAAGGGATAGCACAGCCTTTTTGAATTCTACTTCTGTAGCGCCACTAGAAGTTGCTGACTGGTAAGGTATTTCAGTACCTTGTTCAATACGAGCAGTTGTTTGGTTGGATGCAATGATTCGTGGTGTAGAAATTACTTCCGCGCGACTTTCGGCCTGGGCAGCGGATAATTCTAATTCAAGCAATAACCCAAGAGGAAGTTTTGCTAATGCTAAACCGATGCTACCTGTAGCAGCAGCAGCCGGCAGATCAACATTTAATCGGTCATTTAGAGAAATATCGTTTCCATTAAGAGCGTCGTCAGTGCCTTCAAGATTTCCGGCAATAGCATCAAAGTCTCTATCATTATTTGCTGGATATACATTTGCATCCCGGTTAGATACACCAAATCTGACACCTAGAGCCTTACTGAAGTCGTCATTCGCCACCACAATACGTGATTCAATTAACACTTGTTTGACCGGTATATCTAATATTTCTACTAAACGGCGAATTTCATTTAACTTCAGTGCTGTATCTTGCACCAAGAGATTATTGGTTCGATCGTCTACTGTCACGTTGCCACGTTCAGACAATAACGAGTTGTCAGCTGATTTCAATAATGTAGCTAGATCTGCTGCGCGAGCATAGTTAACTTGAATAAACTCAGATCGTAACGGGGCAAGTTCTTGCACTTGTTGCTGTGCTTCTAACTCCAGCTTTTCACGTGATGCAATTTCTTCGCTCGGTGCAACGTAAATTACGTTGCCATTTTCACGTTTGCCTAGACCTTTGGTTTTTAAAATAATATCTAAAGCTTGATCCCATGGGACGTTCTTTAATCTCAGTGTTAAGTTACCAGAAACTGCGTCACTAACGACCATGTTCAGATTTGTAAAATCAGCAATCAGCTGTAATACAGATCGAACTTCAATATCTTGGAAATTTAAGGAAAGTCGTTCACCTTTAAACACATCTTTCTTGCGTTGTTCTACAATTTCTTCAGGTACTTCTCTAACTTCTACAACATATTGGTTATCAGATTGATATGCTAAATGTTCAAATTCTTTGTTGGCATTAGGTGAGATGATCATTTTGGTGTTTGCGCCATCAGCAAAGGTTTCAAATAAATTTACCGGTGTAGAAAAATCAACCACATCCCAACGTTTGCTTAAATTGTTTGGTAAAGAGGTATTTGCAAAATCAACTATTACTCGGCCACCCTGTTCGCTTAAGCTAATTGGTGTATTGGGATTTGAGAGATTGATTACAATACGAGCTGCGCCATCTTCGCCGCGCCTGAAATCAACATTATTTATGCTATTTCCACCTCTCGAAACTTTAGATGAATAAGTTTGTGTGGGCGATGTTTGGCTTGCAACTACTTGTTGAGAAGCTCCAACTGAGCCTGAGCCTATGGTTAGGATATAGTCATTACCTGAAACGTTCGCGCTGTAGTTTTCCATGCGACTTAGATTAACTACAACTCTTGTGCGGCCCTTTGCTTCTGCAGTATTAACACTTTGCGCGATTCCGATACCAATATTTTGAAAGCGATTCGCTAATGCGCTACTTGTGCTTGGAAAATCTAACGCAATTCGCGCAGGATTATCTATGGTAAATGTTAACGGCTCTGTTGGTGGATTGGCAAATTGTAGCGATAATTGAATTTCATCATTTGGCAAGCTAGCAACTTTAATGTCTTGCAGTTCATTTTGAGCAAATGCCGTTATAGCCATCATAAATAGAAGAAGTGCAATGATACCTTTTAAAGCAGCAGTTCCAAGCTTCGTTTTATTATTCAACAAATTTGCTGAGTAATGGCTGTGTGAGTTAAGTAATGATTCATTCATGGCGTAATGCCCCTTAGTATTTAAACTTTCCCTGTAAATAATATTTATTTTTGCCTTTAAATATGTTGGCCTGCTATTCACTTAATGCAATGCTGCCATCGCGTTTTCGCCAGCCGCCAAAACCATCTGGAATAATCTCTTCAAGGCTAATGCCGGCATCAGACACATTTAAAACTTTGCCATTGTTTTGGCCAAGATAATTACCATTTGAAATACGCTGAATAGTTTTTTCAGGCGTTTGTACTAATGCCCAAAGTATTCCTCTTTGTTCAATTGTTCCCACCATACGCAATGTGTCTAGTGGGAAATTTTCTAAAAATTCAGGTGTGCGATTTGAGTCAGGTGAAATTGTTGAATTCCGTTTACTAATATTCTGCATAATCTTGGCTTGAAATATCGACGAATCAAAAGGATTACGTTCATTATTCGCCTCGTACTTAAAGCTTTGATAAGGCTTCACTTCAGGGATAGGGTCAATACCAGGAGGTTCACGTGACTTAACTTCTTCTGCATAATCTTCTAAATCTCGCATTTCCCTTCCACAGCCAGATAATAGAAATGTAATTGAGATTGCTAATAAAGCCCAAAAGATGGGACTGATGTAATACGCGCTAACCCTACTCATTCTTCATCCTCATCAAGATAGCGATAGGTTTTAGCAGTAGCCATCATGGTCATATCTTTGCTTTCGTTATCACTAGGTGCAAGCGAGATGTTATGGAGCGTTACTATTCGAGGAAGTGCTGCAATTTCACTCGCGAAGGCACCAAACTGATGGTAATCACCTTTCATCCTTAAACTGATTGGTTTCTCTGCATAAAATTCTTTACGAGATTCTGGGTTAGGTTTGAATAGCTCGATTTCTAAACCACTAGCTAAACCAGTTTGGGAGATATCAACAATAAGTGCTGGTATTTCTGTTTTGCTTGGTAATTGTCGCAGTAATGCACCAAATACGCGCCGCATTTCTTCCAGTTGAATTTTATATAATGCTAAGTTTGCTGCTTTTTCGGCCTTATTTTCAAAAATTTTTCTAAGTTCGAATTCCTTTGCTTGTACTGTATTTAAGCCCTCTAGTTGATTTTTGTGGTGGAACCAATAGCCTGCAAATAGAAGTGCAATGCATACTATGCCAATTAGAAATACCTTCACCCATAAAGGCGCTGTGCCAATATTGGTAGGGGTTACGTATTTTAGTTCTGCAAAATCCATGCGCTAGTTTTCTTCTTCGATATTAGGATTGATTTGCTGTGCCGCAAGGTTAAAACTGCTGATTCGCGACAACTCAGTATCTTTTGTTTCAATTACTCCTAAGCTTGGGCTGGCTAACCATTTCGAGTCTTCAATTTTACGCATATAAGATGAAACTCGAGCATTAGATTCAGCTTGGCCTGATAACTGAAGGTTATTATCGGATTGTTTAAGACTTGATAGATGTACGCCTTCAGGAAGTGTTTTTACCAATTCATCAAATAAGTGCACTACACCTGGGCGAGCGGCCTGCAAATTTTGGATAACGTCCATGCGCTCAATTAATGCTTGTCGGGTTGAATCAAGTTTTTTGATTTCCTCAATTTTTCCATCTAGTATTTTAATTTCATTAGTAAGGAATTGGTTACGATCTAGTTGATGGTCTATCCTGCCATTAATTTCAAAATGAGTGAGTAGTACCACCACGCCACATAATGCTGCTGCCATACCCACTAATGTGAAGAACCCTTTTTGTTGCTCGCTCCTACGTGTTTCGCGCAAAGGTAATAAATTAATTCTAGCCATGACTAATCAAATGCCCTCAAGGCTAGGCCACATGCAATTAGCATGGATGGCGCATCACTACCTAATGCCTGCGGATTAATCTTAGATCCCAGTGAAAGATTGCTAAACGGGTTTGCAATAGTAGTTTGAATGCCAGTTTCATTGGCAATTCTTTCATCTAAACCAGGAATCACTGCACATCCTCCGGCCAATAATATGTGGTTAACAGTAACGTTCTGGCTAGCTGAATAATAAAATTGTAGAAAACGATTCGCCTGTTGCGCTGCCGTATTTTTAAATGGTTCTAATAAATCAGATATATAGTTTTCAGGTAGTCCGCCTTCTTTTTTAGCTAAACCTGCCTCTTCAAAAGTAAGGCCATACTGATGCATGATTTCTTCAGTTAATTGCTTGCCGCCAAAAGGCTGTTCTCGTGTATATACCATCTTATGGCCATCAAGCACATTAAGGGTGGTCATGGTGGCCCCGATGTCGAGTATGGCAACGGTTTTGTCACGACCTCTATTTTCTATACCTTCGGTTAGGAGAGGGAAAGCAGTTTCAATTGAATACGCTTCAACGTCGACCACAATCGGTGTAAGCCCTGCAGCCTCCGCAGCCGCTACACGCATATCAACATTTTCGCTTCTTGAAGCCGCTAGCAACACATCTATGGTTTCAGGATTTTCTTCCGTAGGACCCAAGACGTCGAAATCTAGGTTCACTTCTTCTAGCGCATAAGGAATGTACTGATCTGCTTCTAATTGTATTTGTCCCTCAAGGTCTTCTTCTTTCAGGTTGGCTGGCATGGTGATGACTTTAGTAATCACTGCCGACCCTGCTACTGCTAAACAGCATTTTTTGGCCTTGGAACTAGACTTCTTCATCACATGTCTAATGCTCTCACCAACCGCGTCAACGTCCGAGATGACTTTTTCAGTAACGGCGTTCGAAGGTAGAGGTTCAACTCCATAGTGATCCACACGATAACCATTGCTGGTTTGTGAAAATTCCATGGCCTTTACGGAGGAGGAGCTAATATCTAAGCCAACTACAGGGCCTTTATTTCTATTGGAAAATAACACGTTGGTAATTAATTATATTAATATTGTGATTGTTATGATTAGTTTATATATATGTGCGTTAAGAACTGTTTATAACTCTATAGCAAATGGTGGGTTTCGCAAAATACTTGCTGAACCGATTAATTTAGGTTCTGATACCCTGCTCTTGATATATAACTCACTAGAGCAAAGTTCATTGTAAGCATATGCCATTGTTTTTAAAGCTATTACGCCTTGTATTCATCGGAATTTTCGGGATCTCTGTCGCTGTAGGCATCGCTTCAGT
>Ga0255056_10000428_pt1 | contig 12422 bp, 11 predicted proteins | sample Cases_109_1_MG_FD_183639 | JGI IMG/M metagenome (GOLD analysis project Ga0255056, IMG submission 183639) | Seawater microbial communities from Amundsen Gulf, Northwest Territories, Canada - Cases_109_1 | ecosystem: Environmental > Aquatic > Marine > Gulf | place: Canada: Northwest Territories... | reverse complement strand
CCCGCGAAATGTGGCGATTAACGGGATGGGGTCAGGCCGTGAATCGCCACATTTCGCGGGACCGCAAATGGGCGGACCGGCTACCCCTTCTCTATCCCCACTTCCACCGAAACCCGGTAGCTGCCGCTGTCTTCGACGACCGTGACCCCGTCCACGACAACGACCGCGGGATCGTGAATGCGTACCCGATCGTCTTTGATGCCGCGATTATAGGGGAACTCGGTGTTGCAGTGCGGGCATCTGAGATTGGCCCATAGCGTGAACTTTCCGCCGTGCGGCGGTTCGGGCGCATGACCTAGAATGTCGAGCCATAAATGCTTCAATTCCTGAATCGCGGGACCGGAAGAATCTTCGGTAGACTTGTAAAGATCGTCCACCCTTACTCGATCGCTCCGGCGCATCAGCAGATCTCTGCCACTGGACGAATAGAAAAATGGCACGGGGCCCTGCCAATTCGTGAACTTCGTGAAGCGTATACTTTGCGCACAATAAGGGCATAGCTTGGCCCATCCTGTCCGCTTCTCTATGCTGCCGCCATCTTCCTGCGTCATCGACCAACCTCAAGGCTGTCCGCGCTTGGGATGGCCCATAGTGTCAATGCCTGCCCTCGCCCGGGCAACCCCCACGCCGTGAACTCATGACCCAGACGCTGAATAGGTTGCAATGCAAGACCCGATCCCGGCTATGACCCCGCCTGCCGGCACGCCAATGCGGGGCGTCGTCTGCATGCTGCTGGGGGTCATTCTGCTGGTCCTCAACGACGCCCTGATCAAGACCCTGACGCTTGGCTATCCGGTCGGCCAGTTGTTGTTCCTGCGCGGGATGTTCGTCATTCCTTGGGTTCTGATGCTCGCCACCCGCGCCGGCGGCCTGCGCGCGCTCCGGGTCATCAACGTCAAGGGCCAGGCCTGGCGCGGGGCTTGCGTCATCGCCGGCTCGTTCCTGTTCGTCTCGGGCCTGCGCCACCTGCCGCTGGCCGACGCGGTCGCGATCTCCTTCACCGGCCCGCTGTTCATCACCGCCATGGCGCCCTATGCGCTCGGGGAACGGGTCGGCTGGCGGCGCCGGGGCGCGGTGTTGGCCGGCTTCCTGGGGGTCTTGATCATGGCGCGGCCCGGCGGCGAGGCGCTGCAGTTGGCGGTGCTGCTGCCGCTGGGCGCGGCGCTCTGCGGCGGCGTGCGCGACTTGATCACGCGCCGCATCGCGCGCAGCGAGACCACCGTGTCGATGCTGTTCGTGACCACCACCGTGGTCATGCTGGCCGGCCTGGCGACGGTTCCCTTGGGTTGGGCGCCGCTCGATACCGCCGACCTGTGGACCTTCGCCGCCAGCGGCGTGCTGGTGGCCGGCGCCCACTACCTGATGATCGAGGCCTTCCGCCACGGCGAGGCGGCGTTGGTGGCGCCGTTCAAGTACTCCACCATGGTCTGGGCGGTGCTGTTCGGATACCTGTTCTTCGGCGACCTGCCCGACGCCTGGACCCTGGCCGGCGCCGCCGTAGTCGTGTTCGCCGGCCTCTACATCCTCCACCGCGAAACGCGGCGGGGGCGGACGTAGGAGGGGGTCAGGTCATCGCTGCGGGTGGCATCCCATGAGGGTTGCCATCTATTGAACGCAGGAACTCAACGACGTCCCGGCGGGTTTGCAGCCGGGCTTTCGAACCGGCAAAGCTCTCGAATATCGCCTTGTGGCCGGAAAAGGAACTGGGTGTTTGCCGATTCCAATAGTCTTCGGCCCACGCCACCAATTCACAAAATGACGGGCTATCCGTCTTCCCTCCGTACCTATTTTTCAAGTTTCCGTAGCAATCATCCCAATTCAAGTCGAGCCAAACAAGAAAGGTGGCCTTATATGAGATCGGTTCGATCAACCACCCATAGACCCCCTCCACGATCCACGCTTGGCCGCTTGCCGCGGCGTGAGCCAATTGGATCGCTTCGCTCCTCTCTCTTTTTTCCTCGTAGCACCCCCGCAACCAGTGAATATCGTCCAGATCCGTCGCCGCCAGACCGAGGGCCCTGCCCAATCGGCTGGCAAGCCAGGTCTTTCCAGAGCCCGAATTGCCCATGATGATGGTTCGATTCATATTGGGCATCGTGGTCCGGATGGGGTCACTCCAAATCCAACGGGTAGATCGGCCGCCGCAGCTTCTCGAACGGCAGTTCCTTGAAGTTGGCCGAGGTCAACCCGCCGCCGCCGTCGACGACGATGATCTCGCGTGCGATGGGGGCGTAGGCGGCGCGGAAGTGCTGGGCGGATTTCACCGCGACCACGGATTTCTGCGCCGGGTCGATGCCGGCGTTCTTGAGGTACTGCTGGTCGTAGGCCTGAAAGCGGCCGGAGGTCACCACCACCTCGATGGTCCCGAGCCCGCTGGCTACCTCAAGCACCGCGGTCGGGCCCATGTCGACCGCCACGCCGGCGTTCATCGGCCCGTCGAAGGTGAGCCGGCCGTCGGTCAAGCGCAGAACCTTGCCGGCTACCTGGAGCGGCGCGCCGAAACGCGGGTCGAGCTTGCCGCCGAGCGTCAGCGCCACCGCCGCCCCGGCCCCGGCCCGGGTACAGAGCGCCGCGGCCTCGGGATCGTACATATTCGCATAAGCCGCGTTCTCCAGCCCCGCCGCGATCATGCCGCCGAGCAAGTCGACCGAATCGCCGTAACCGCCGCCGCCCGGATTGTCGGCATAGTCGGCGAGCACGACCGGGCCAACTCCAGCCCCCGCGGCTTTTACCGCAGCCATGGCCTCGGCCACGCTGAGGGTCTGGATCGTTAGGCGGTGGCGCTTGTCCCAGGCCTCGGCCATCAGCGCCTCGGCGATCTCGGCATAACGCGCGGACTCGCCGTCGCCGACCACCACGGCGGTCGGGCCGGCGTCGCGGATGTCGGCCCAGGGGAAACCGGCGTTGATCGAGACCGAGAGCACGCCCGCCTCGGCGCCGAATGTCGCCGCGCTTGCCAGCACCTCGGTCATGGGCCCGGGCGCGGTGGTGCGGCCGTGATCGACGGCATCGAGCAGGGCCCCGCGCGCCACCGTGCAGCGCGGCGCGATCTCGCCGGCCAAGGTCCGCGCCAAGAGGTCGAGCGCCTCGGTGGCGATCGCGTATTGATCGATATGCGGATAAGTCCGGTACGACACGATGATATCGGCCAGCGCCGCCATGCGATCGGTCACGTTGGCATGGAGGTCGAGGGTCACCGCGATCGGCAGCGCGCGCCCGACCTTGGCCCGGATTGCTTCGAGCAACGCGCCCTCGCCGTCTTCCTCGTGCTCGGTCACCATGGCGCCGTGGAGCGGCAGGAACAGGGCGTCGACCGGACCCTCCGAATCGAGCGCGGCCAGGATCTCGTTGGTGAAGGTTTCGAAGGCCGCCCGCGTGACCTTGCCCGAAGGCGTGGCGTCGGCGGCCAACACCGGGATCGGCGTCCAGCCATGACGCGGGCAGGCGTCGAAGAACGCCGCCATCTCGGTCTGGGTGCCCTGATAGGCGCGCTCGATTTCGGCGCCGCGGTAGAGCGCCCGCGCCTCGAAGGCCGCGAGATCGGTCGGCAGCCGGGAGAAGGTGTTGGTCTCGTGCCGGAAGCCGGCCATGAGAACGCGGTGGGTCATGATCGCGCAACCTCCCTATTGGTTTTGAGTTTGTCCAAATCCGGCAGCGGGCGCGCGAGTTCCGCGTCCGCCGCCAGCGCGGTCTCCAGGCTCGCGGCGATTTCGATCAGGCGCGCATCCTCCCCCATGCGGCCGATCACCTGGATGCCGAACGGCAGCCCCAGGCCGTCGCGGCCACACGGCAGCGCCACCACCGGATGGGTGGTCAGGGTGACGCCGCAACTGATCGCCAGCCAGCGCATGTACGTGTCCATCGTCTCGCCGTTGATCGTCTCGACGTAGAGCTGGGCATGGGGAAACGGCGGCACCGAACAGGCCGGCGCGAGCAGCACGTCGACTTCCTCCATCAGCGCGAGGAAGCGGCGGTAGGTCTTGGCCTGTTCGACCTGGGCCCAGGCGACGTCGGCGAGGCTATACCGAAGGCCGCGCTCGGTGTTGTCGATGACGTTGGGGCCGAGTAGGTCGCGGTGCTTCGCCAGGCGTTCTTTGTGGGCGGCGACGAAGATCACCCCGCGCAGGGTCTCGAAGATCTCGTGGGCCGGGCCCAGGTCGGGATCGCGTGGCGCGCAGGCGCCGAACAGCGGCGCGATCCTCGCCATGCGGGCGCGGAACACTTTTCGGATGCCGTCGTCGACCGCGGCGACGCCCAGATCCTCGGTGAACCCGACCTTGAGGCGCGACAAATCGAACGCCCGCGGGCCGCGCAGCAGCGCCGGATCGAGGGCGTGGGAATAGGGGTCGCGGCGGTCAAAGGCGGCCTGGGCCGCGAGTAGCAGCGACGCATCGGCCACCGTCCGCCCCATGGGCCCCTGAACCGAAAGCGGACTGAGCCCGACCGCCCGCGTTTCGCTCGGCACCGTTCCAGGAGTCGGCCGGATGCCGACCACGCCGCAGAAGCCGGCCGGCGTGCGCAGGCTGCCGCCCAGGTCCGAGCCGGTGGCGAGCGGCACCATGCCGGTCGCCAACGCCACCGCCGAGCCACCCGAGGAGCCGCCGCAGGTGCGCTGGGGATCGAAGGGATTTCCGGTCGCGCCATAGACCCGGTTCTTGGTGTTGGCGCCGGCGCCGAATTCGGGCGTGTTGGTCTTGCCGAACACGATCCCGCCGGCCGCGCGCAACGCCGCGACCATGCGCTCGTCAGATTCAGGCACGTGGTCCTTGTAGAGCAGCGAGCCTTGGGTGGTGCGCAAGCCGCCGGTCGCGTTCAGGTCCTTGACGCCGACCGGCAGGCCATGCAGCGCGCCCAGTTGCGCGCCGGCCATGACCGCGCGTTCGGCGTCTTGCGCGGTCTCGCGGGCGCGCTCGAAATCGCGCGCCACCATGGCGTTGACCGCGCCGTCGACCGCCTCGGTGCGGGCGATGCAGGAGTCCAGCAGATCGACGGGCGAAATCTCCCTGGCGCCGATCATGCGGCGTAGCTCGACGGCGCCAAGATCGCAAAGTTCGGTCATATCCGGGAGCTTCCTCGTCTCGCCTGTCGATGATAATCTACGCCGGCGTGCCCGGTTCGCCCAGATCCCAAAACAGTCCGGTCATGATCCTGAGCGCCTCCTCGGAGACGCCTTCCAGGATGTGCTCGTTGGGCGCGTGCTGGGAGCAGGAGGCGTAGGAATGCGGCACCCAGATTGTCGGCAGACCGAGCACTTCGGAGAACACGTCGTTGGGCAGCGAGCCGCCCAGGTTGGGCAACACCGCGGTCTCCTGGCCCGAGGTGGCATCGATCGAGGCGACCACCCAGCGCGCCCAGGGATGATCCGGATCGAGCCGTGTCGCCGCCATGGGATTGGGCTTGGGAGCGATCTCGACGATCTCGAAGCCGCGCGCGTCCAGATGTTGGCGCAGGCCCGGCATAAAGGTATCGCGGTCGCTCGGCACCACGTAGCGGATGTGGCAATGGGCGCTGGCGCGCGGTGGAATCGCATTAACCGGGTGGTCCGGATTGCCGGTCTTGAACGCGAGCACCTCGAAGGTGTTCCAGGCGAAGACCTTCTCCGCCGGAGTCAGGCCCGGCTCGCCCCAATCCGGATCGATCTCGGGAGCGTCCTCGCCGCCCTCGATCTCCAGCTTGGAGACCGCGTTGCGAACCGAATTGGGAATCGGCGGCGGCCGCCACTCGGGCACCAAAATCTCGCCGCTAGGCGACGTGATGGTGGCGATCGCCTGGGCCAGGATGATGCCCGGATTGGCCAGCAAGCCACCCCAGTTGCCGGAATGGTGGCCGCCCTCGCGCAAGCTCACCACGAGGTCGAAGTTGAATACCCCGCGCGAGCCCATGAACACGGTCGGCCGCTCGGGCGCGAGCCGCGGCCCGTCGGAGGCGATGAAGACGTCGGCCTCGAACAGGCCCTTGTTGGCGGCGCAGAATTCGCGCAGGCCCGGCGAACCGTTCTCCTCGCCGGTTTCGATGAGGACGATGGCGTTGAAGCCGAGTTCGCCCCGCTCCTCGAGGACCGCCTTCATGGCGGCCAGGTTGATGGTGTGCTGGCCCTTGTTGTCGGCGCTGCCGCGGCCGTACCAGCGCGCGCCCTCTTTGTGCAGCACCCAAGGGCTCAGGCCCTCGCGCCACTGATCGTCGTAGCCGCGCACCACGTCGCCGTGGCCGTAGCTCATCATGGTCGGCCGGTCGCCGCCCTCCCGGCGCGTGGCAACCAGGAATGGCCCGCCGCGCGGCACCGGATTCTCGTAAATCTCGCAAACGAAGCCGAGTGGCTCCAGGTAAGGCGTCATCTCCTCGGTGAGATAGCGATAGAGCTCCGGACGCTGGTCCGGCTCCTGGCTTTCGGTATGGATCGCGACCCGGCGCGCCAGGTCGTCGAAGAATCCGTCGTTCTCGAAATACTCGGCGATCCGCCCGATCGCCCCCTCGCGGCTCATGCGCGCCTCCGCTGTTCACCTATTCTTGCCCGGCACGCCGGTCTCGGGATCGCCTGCCATGGCTTCTGGTGTAACAAACCAGCTTCGATCAATCGAGGATTTGGTGGCGCGAGGTTCGAAATAGAATACGACCGCCCGGTACCGGGGCGCACCCGGTGCCCGTTCGGAAAGGCGAATATCCGCCGAAATCTGCGGCTTTACAGCCAGGGGCCGAATCCCGCACCCTCGCACCCGGAAATCACGAGCCAAAGCATGCCTTTGAGAATCGCCTGCCTGGGAGAATGCATGGTGGAACTGGCGCCCGAGCCGGAGGGCGCCGGGCTGTTCCGCCTGGGCGTCGGCGGCGACAGTTTCAACACCGCCGCCTACCTGGCCCGGCTTGCGGAGGACGGTCCTGCGCGGGTCAGCCCCACGCGGGTCAGCTACGTCACCGCGCTCGGCCAGGACACACAGAGCGACCGCATGATCGCGGCATTTCGCGAGCAGGGGCTGGATACCGATCTGGTGTTCCGGATCGCGGACGCCGGGGCCGGGCTCTACCTGATCGAGACCGACCCCGAGGGCGAGCGGCGCTTCCACTATTGGCGCGGCCAGTCGGCGGCGCGGCAACTGATGGACGGCGAACGGGCCGAGGCCCTGGCGCGCGCGTTGGCCGGCTTCGATCTGATCTTTCTCACCGGTATCAGCTTGGCGATCCTGGCGCCGCCCGCGCGGGCACGCCTGTTCGCCCTGCTCGAAGGCCTGGGACCAAAGACCCGGCTCGCCTACGATCCCAACCACCGGCCGGCGCTTTGGGACGGGGCGGCCGCCGTGGCCGCGACCGCGCACCTGGCCGGCCTCGGCGCCATGGTGCTGGCCTCGGTCGAGGACGCGCGCGCGCTCTACGGCGACACCGAGCCGGGTGCGGCGGTCCGGCGCTGGCTGGACGCCGGCGCGGCGGAAGTTGTGCTGCGCCGCGGCGCCGCGCCCTGCCTGATCGGCACGGATGGCACGGAGGAGATCGTCGAGGTCCCGGCGCGGGCGCGCGTTACGGTACGCGACACCACGGCGGCCGGCGATGCCTTCAACGCCGCCTACCTGTTCGCGCGCCTGCGTGGGCAAACGATACCGTCGGCCGCGGCCGCGGGCCACGCGCTCGCCGCCCGCGTAATCCAGACGCCCGGCGCCCTGTTGCCGCGCGAAGAGATGGAGCCGTAATACCAAAGGTATAAAATGTCTGAACTCGCGAATCATTCGGCGGCGCTGCGGCGCCTGCTCGGCACTACCCGGGTGGTGCCGGTGGTCACCCTCGAACGGGCCGAGCACGCGGTCCCGCTGGCCCGCGCGCTTATGGCCGGCGGCTTGCGGCTGGTCGAGGTGACCCTGCGCAGCCCGGCGGCCCTCGATGCCATCGCCGAGATCGCGCGGGATCTGCCCGAGGTCGCGGTCGGCGCCGGCAGCCTGCGCGCGCCCAGCCAGATCGTCGAGGCCCAGGCGGCCGGCGCGCGCTTCGGGGTCAGCCCAGGCCACACGGCGGCGCTGCTGGAGGCCGCGGAAATTACGGACCTGCCCTATTTGCCCGGCGTTGCCAGCGCCAGCGAGGCCATGGCGCTGTTCGAGCGCGGCTACGATTTGGTCAAGCTGTTCCCGGCCGGACCATTGGGTGGAACCGGACTGCTCAGGTCGCTGGCCGCGCCATTGCCGGAGATCGCATTCTGTCCCACCGGCGGGATCGGCCCGGACAACCTGGCCGACTACCTGGCCTGCCCGAACGTGGCCTGCGTCGGCGGCTCCTGGCTGGCGCCGCCCGACCTGCTGGCGGCCGAAAACTGGGCCGAAATCGAGACCCGCGCCCGGGCCGCGGTCGCTGCGGGAAAGGCTGCCACGCGGTCTTGACTGACTGGGCGTTGCCCTCGGGGGCGGGCTTGCTCTAGCATCGCCGGCACACAAGAAGAACCGCATGCAGGGAGACGGGGCGTGTCCGAAGAGGTCTTCGACAACATCGTCATCGGCGCCGGCTCGGCTGGCTGCGTGCTGGCCAACCGCCTCTCCGCGGACCCCAAGCGGCGCGTGCTGCTGCTCGAGGCCGGCGGTCCCGACCGCAACGTTTGGATTCACATCCCGGCCGGCTACTACCGCAACATCTTCAACCCGAAGCTCTCCTGGGGTTACGAGACCGAGCCCGAGCCCGAGCTCGACGGCCGCCGCATCACCTGGCCGCGCGGCAAGGTATTGGGCGGCAGCAGCGCGATCAACGGCCTGGTCTACATCCGCGGCCAGAAGGAGGACTACGAGCAGTGGCGCCAGCTCGGCAACCGTGGCTGGGGCTACGACGACGTACTGCCCTACTTCCTCAAGGCCGAGCGCCAGGAGCGCGGCGCCGATGCTTACCACGGCGACCAGGGGCCGCTCGGCGTGACCGATCTGCGCATGCGCCATCCGCTCTGCGAGGCCTTCGCCGCGGCCGCGCGCAACGCCGGCTTCCCGGCCAACGACGACTTCAATCGCGACAGCCAGGAAGGCGTCGGCTATTACCAGTTGACCGAGTGGAACGGCCGGCGCAGCAGCACCGCGGTGTGCTATCTGGACCCGGTCAAGGGCCGGCCCAACCTGAAAATCCGGACCCGCGCCCAGGTCGCCCAGGTGTTGATCGAAGAGGACCGCGCCACGGGCGTCGTTTACGCACGCGGCGGCAAACGCGAGGAGGTGCGTTGCCGCGGCGAGATCGTACTCTCCGGTGGCGCCATCAACTCGCCGCAGGTGCTGCAACTCTCCGGCATCGGACCGGGCGCGCTGTTGCGGGAGCACGGCATCCCGGTGGTGCGCGACTTGCCGGGAGTCGGTGGCAACCTGATCGACCACATGCAGGTGCGCGCGGTCTACTGCTGCAACCAGCCACTCAGCTTCAACGACGATCTACGCTCCTGGCCGCGCAAGGCGGCGATGCTGTTCGAATACTTGACCAAGCGCAGCGGGCCGATGACCGTGGGCGCCGGCCAAGTCGGGCTGTTCGCGCGTTCGGGCCCGGAGGTGGCGACCCCGGACATCCAGTTCCACTTCATGACCGTGAGCGTCGAGCGCCCGGGCGAGAAGCTGCACGACTTCTCCGGCTTCACCTCCTCGATCTGCCAGCTTCGGCCCGAAAGCCGGGGCACGATTCAAATCCGCTCCGCCGACCCCATGGACAAACCGGCGATCCGGGCCAACTACTTCAGCACCGAGACCGACCGCCGGGTGACCGTGGCCGGCATGCGCCTGGCGCGGAAAATTGCCGAGACCGCGCCACTGTCGGATCTGATCGAGAGCGAATTTATCCCGGGGCCGGACGTGCAAAGCGACGAGGAGATGGTTGCGGCGGCGCGCCAGCACGCCAACACGATCTTCCATCCCGTCGGCACCTGCAAGATGGGCGACGATCCGCTCGCGGTGGTCGACGATCGCCTGCGGGTGCATGGGATCGCGGGACTGCGTGTGGCCGACTGCGCGATCATGCCGACTATCGTCTCGGGCAACACCAACGCCGGCGCGATCATGATCGGCGAGAAATGCGCCGAGATGATGCTGGAAGACAGTGCCGGGTGAGGACGGGGCCGGATAAGGACGGGGCCGGATAAGGACGGGGCCGGATAAGGACGGGAGACGGGAAAACCATGGCCGGTGACGAGAGGTTCCAGCCGCGCAATGCTTCGGTGAGCCCGCGCTTCGCCGATATCGCAACCTTCATGCGCTGTCCGCGCTTTGAAATTTCCGAGGACATCGACATCGGGCTGATCGGCGTGCCCTTCGACCTCGGCGCCAACTACCGCACTGGCGCGCGCCACGGGCCGGCCGGGGTGCGCGAGGCCTCGCGCCTGATCCGCCGCATCCACCCGACCAGCGGCATCGCGCCCTTCGACATCTGCAACGTCGCCGACCTCGGCGACGCGCCGATCAACCCGCTCGACCCCGGCGCCTCGATCCAATCGATCGAGGTCCACTTCGCGGCCCTTCACGCCGCCGGGATCGCGCCGATCGCGGTCGGCGGCGACCACACCATCCCAACCCCGATCCTGCGCGCCATCGCGCGCGAGCGCCCGGTCGGCGTGCTGCACGTCGATGCCCATGCCGACACCCTGGACGAGATGTTCGGCACCAAGGTCAACCACGCCACCTTCATGCGCCGGGCCACCGAGGAGGGGTTGATCGATCCCAGGCGGGTGGTGCAGCTCGGCCTGCGCGGCAGCCGCTTCGGCGCGGACGACATCCAATTTGGCGTCGACGCCGGCTTCACCGTGATCACGCTCGACGACTACGAGGAGATGGGCCGCGCCAAGGCCATCGAGATCATCGGCACGACGCTGGGGGATGGTCCGAGCTACATTTCACTCGATGTCGACGGCCTCGATCCGGCCCACGCCATCGGCACCGGGGTGCCGGAGATCGGCGGCATTAGCCCACGCGACATGCAAGTGATCCTGCGTAGTTTACGCGGCCGGGAGCTGATCGGCGCCGACATCAGCGAGGTCGCTCCGGCGCTCGACCCGAGCGGGCTGACCTGCGTCACCGCCGCCAACCTAATGTTCGAAATGCTCTGCGTGATCGCCGACACGGTGGCGGCGCGCAAAGTGCGCGCGTGAGCGCGGAGAAACCGTCATGAAAATCGTCGATGCCAAGACCTACGTGGTGGGCAACCCGCCGCCCCATTACGGCGGCCGTTATTTTCTGTTTCTCAAGCTGACCACCGACAGCGGTATCGAGGGTTTCGGCGAGGTCTACGCCGCGACCTTCGGCGCCCACACCATGGCGCGCATGATCGAGGACGTCTGCGCGCGCCATGCGCTGGGCGCCGACCCGTTCAAGATCGAGACGCTGTGGCGCAAGGTCTACGGCAGCGGCTACACCCTGCGCCCGGACCTCTCGCTGGTGAGCGTGCTGAGCGGCATCGAGATGGCCTGCTGGGACATCATCGGCAAGGAGCTCGATAAACCGGTCTTCGAGCTGCTCGGCGGCCAGGTGCACGAGGCCCTGCGCAGTTACACCTACCTCTATCCGGACTCCGCCGACCCCGCGGATACCCGGGTCTACGACGACCCGGACGCGGCGGCGGAGAGGGCAACGGAATACCTCGCCCAGGGTTTCACCGCGCTCAAGTTCGACCCGGCCGGACCCTATTCCGTCTTCGACCCGCGCCAGCCGTCGCTAGAGTCGCTCGCCCGTTCCGAAGCCTTCCTGCGCGCCTTGCGCGAAGCGGTCGGCGACCGCGCCGATCTGCTGTTCGGCACCCACGGGCAGTTCACCCCCGCCGGCGCGATCCGCCTGGCCAAACGGCTCGAGCCCTACGACCCGCTGTGGTTCGAGGAACCGGTGCCGCCCGAGAGGCCTGAGGAGATGGCCAAGGTCGCGCGCGCCACCTCGATCCCGATCGCGACCGGCGAGCGCCTGACAACCAAATACGAGTTCGCCCGCGTGCTCGAAACCGGCGCCGCCGCGATCCTGCAGATGGCGCTGGGGCGGGTCGGCGGCATTCTCGAGGCCAAGAAGATCGCCGGCATGGCCGAGGCCCACTACGCCCAGATCGCCCCGCACCTCTACTGCGGCCCCATCGAAGGCGCCGCCAACATCCAGATCGCCGCGTGCAGCCCCAACTTCCTGATACTAGAGAGCATTCAAACCTGGGGCGGTTTCCACGCCGAAATCCTCAAAAAACCGATCCAATGGCAAGACGGCCACGTGATCCCGCCCACCGCCCCGGGCCTCGGCGTCGAACTCGACGAGGCAGTCGCGGCGGCCCACCCCTACGAGGGCGAGGAGTTGCATTTGGAGATGCGGGGGGAGGTGGTGTAGGCCGGGGCTCACGGGCCGGTGGCGCGCGTGGTGATGCCCGCTTTAGCGGTCGCTCAGCCGAACATTTTGCGGTTGAACCGCCACAGGACGTTATGCATTGCCGGCCAAGGATCGTTTGGCTTGAAGTGCACGTAGTTT
>Ga0255056_10000427_pt1 | contig 12424 bp, 14 predicted proteins | sample Cases_109_1_MG_FD_183639 | JGI IMG/M metagenome (GOLD analysis project Ga0255056, IMG submission 183639) | Seawater microbial communities from Amundsen Gulf, Northwest Territories, Canada - Cases_109_1 | ecosystem: Environmental > Aquatic > Marine > Gulf | place: Canada: Northwest Territories... | reverse complement strand
CGTTGTTTGCCAATGATCCTTTGTTCCGCGGCTTCTGGCTAAGCCGAACCGGACTGGCGGAGCCATGGACAGATGACTTCGATGCCTGCGTTGCGCTTGCAGAAAAGGGCTTTGTTGCGGTGACCCAGGACGGCCGGGACCAGGTTCATCAGGAAAATGGCGATTCTGAATCACCGGACGACTACCTGCGGGCACTGAGACGGCTTCAAAAGCGCAACAAACTCGGCCACCTGACGCTGCTGTTTCGTGATGGTCTGCGCGCGGATATCAGGTCTTCAGACAGATTTCGCTTATGGCGTGGTGAGTCGTCGTTGCTGGCGCCGCCGTGAGTATCCAGCCGACACGGCCGGTCCGGCTGCGCGATTCCCCAAGCGCTGCATTACCCGAAGGTCTTGAAGGTATCGATCCCGTCCTGGCGCGTATTTACGCCAGTCGAGGTATCAAAAATACAACCGACCTGGATTACGGTCTGAATCGTCTATTACCCGTTAGCTCATTGCCCGCAATCGATGATGCCGTTTCTTTGCTGATTCGACACAAGAACAACCGCATTATCATCGTCGGTGATTTCGACGCCGATGGCGCAACAAGCACTGCGCTGGTGATGCGTTGTCTGGCGAAGTTCGGGTTCTCAAACGTAAGCTACCTCGTACCGAATCGATTCGAATTCGGCTACGGGCTGACGCCGGAGATCGTTACGGTGGCTGCGCAGCAGAGTCCCGATCTCCTCGTGACCGTCGATAACGGCGTCTCGAGCATAGACGGCGTGGCCCGCGCCAATAGTCTGGGTATCGAGGTATTGGTGACCGATCACCATTTGCCGGGTAAAGAACTGCCCGATGCGGCCGTCATGCTGAACCCGAATCTGCATCGCGGTGAATTTGCAAGCCCGCACCTGGCAGGTGTCGGTGTTGCGTTTTATCTGATGGCGGCTCTCGGGCGCAAGCTGCAATCCGACGGACATGACGGCGCCGCGAAATTACCAGCGAGCTACCTCGACCTGGTTGCGCTTGGCACTGTTGCCGACGTGGTCTCGCTTGATCACAACAACCGGGTTTTGGTGATGCAGGGGCTGCAGCGCATCCGTGCCGGAAACTCTGTCCCGGGCATTCGGGCGCTTCTCGCGCATGCAGGAAAGGACGCACGGCGTGTCGTGAGCACCGATTTGGGATTCGTTGTCGGGCCGCGGCTCAATGCCGCAGGTCGTCTTGAGGATATGTCCATCGGAATCGAGTGTCTATTGACCGACAGCGCGGATGTCGCCGCAAAACACGCCGCGACGCTGGACCGAATAAATCGTGAGCGGCGCTCAATAGAGGCCGATATGCGCGACCAGGCGTTTGCGTATGTCGACAAGCTCGGTAACCGCAACTGGCCGGCCTGTGTCTGTCTCTACGACAAATCCTGGCACCAGGGCATCGTGGGTCTCGTCGCATCGCGGGTGAAAGATCGCTGTCATCGACCGGTGATTGCCTTTGCGAAGGACAATGATGGGCTGCTCAAAGGCTCCGCACGGTCGGTTTCCGGCGTGCACATTCGCGATCTCCTGGAAGCGATCGCAACTGCGGTGCCCGGGCTGGTCCCGAAATTTGGCGGCCACGCCATGGCTGCCGGTCTCAGCCTTGCTGAAAGCGACTTCGATGCATTCCAAAAGCAGGCTGCCTTGCAACTGAAGCGCCTGTATCCGGATGCCGATTTCAGCGGTGTGATCGTCACCGACGGCCCGTTGCCGGCATCGTCCATGACGTTGCGCTTCGCGAAACAGCTCAGCGAGGCGGGGCCCTGGGGCGCGGGCTTTCCGGAGCCTGTGTTTAGCGGCGACTTTACGATTGTCGAGCAACGCACGGTCGGCGAGAACCACCTCAAAATGACCCTGCAGTCGCCTTCCGGCGGCAAACCAATAGATGCAATCGCGTTTAACCAGTCAGGTCCGGCTTATCGGGGACGGGTGCAACTGACATTCAAATTGGACGTAAATGAATACCGTGGCTTCGAGTCGCCGCAATTGATCGTCAGTCAAATCGTGCAGTTGTCGTGACCGAATCCAACACGTGTTAACATCTCGCGTTTTTCGCCCCCGGCGCACCCGTTTCACTTGAGAAAACCATGGAAACCAGTCAGACAAGGCAGCAAATAATTGACCTCGCGGAACGTACCGATGCGTTAAGGGGGTATCTTTGACTACGATGGAAAGTCGGAGCGACTGACCGAAGTTCAGCGCGAACTGGAACAGCCTGGCATCTGGAACGACCCGGCGCGGGCGCAAGCCCTGGGGCAGGAACGTTCGCTGCTCGAAAATGTGGTGGGCGATCTCGACAGTTTGGCCGGCGGCCTTGCCGACGCAGGCGAATTGCTCGAGCTGGCCGTCGCCGAAGATGACGAGAGTACCCTCGACGAGATTCAGAAGGATCTGGCGAGTTCCGAAAAACGCGTGGCTGAGCTGGAATTCCATCGCATGTTCAGCGGCGAGATGGACGCAAGCAATGCCTATCTCGACATTCAGTCCGGCGCAGGCGGCACCGAGGCACAGGATTGGGCCGAAATGATTCTGCGAATGTATTTGCGCTGGGCCGAGGCCCACGACTTCAAAGCAGAGGTTATCGAAGCATCTGCCGGCGAAGTCGCCGGAATCAAAAGTGCTACAGTCAAATTCGACGGAGACTATGTGTACGGTTGGCTGCGCAGCGAAACCGGCGTGCACCGACTGGTTAGAAAATCACCGTTCGATTCCGGCAACCGGAGACACACCTCTTTCGCGTCCGTGTTTGTATCCCCGGAAGTTGATGATGACATCGACATCGATATCGATCCGTCCGACTTGCGCATCGATGTTTATCGTGCCAGTGGTGCCGGGGGGCAGCACGTGAATAGAACGGAGTCGGCCGTTCGTATCACCCACTTACCGACCAACGTTGTCGTGCAATGTCAGAACGACCGTTCGCAACACAAAAACAAGGCAACAGCGATGAAACAGCTCAAAGCCAAACTGTATGAGCTGGAATTGCAAATCCGAAGAGCGAAGGCTTCTGAAATTGAAGACAGTAAGGCCGACGTCGGTTGGGGGCATCAGATTCGTTCCTATGTTCTGGACCAGAGTCGTATAAAAGATTTGCGTACGAACGTTGAAACCGGTAACACTCAGGCTGTATTGGATGGCGGTCTCGATATGTTTATCGAAGCCAGCCTCAAGCAAGGACTGTAAGTGACAGACGAGAAAAAACCCGAAGAGAGTGCGCTAATCGCCGAACGACGACGCAAATTGTCCGAGCGTCGTAAAGCCGGTATCGCATATCCAAACGATTTTCGCCGCAATTCCCTGGCGGATGAATTACACGAAACTTACGGGCCGCACGAGGACGAGCATTTGCGCGAGGAGGACGTTCACGTGAGCGTCGCCGGCCGCATGATGGCCAAGCGCGTAATGGGTAAAGCCAGTTTCGTGAAGTTGCAGGATCGCACCGGTCAGATACAGCTTCGTCTGGAACGGGATCGACTGCCTGAGGGCGTCTACCAGGACTTCAAAAAGTGGGACGTTGGCGACATCGTCGGCGCGAGCGGTTCTCTGTTCAAGACTAAAACCGGCGAACTTACAATAATGGCCGACGTCGTTCGGATGCTAACCAAGTCACTGCGGCCCCTGCCTGAAAAGTTTCACGGACTGTCAGATCAGGAGACGCGATATCGTCGTCGCTACGTCGATTTGATCATGAACGAGAGCAGTCGCGAAGTGTTTCGGACACGATCCAGGATCATCACCTATATTCGGGCGTTTCTCGAGTCTCAGGACTTCCTTGAAGTCGAAACGCCGATGATGCAGACCTCGCCCGGTGGTGCTATCGCGCGGCCATTTACGACGCACCACAATGCGTTGGACATGCAGCTGTACCTGAGGATTGCGCCGGAATTGTTTTTGAAAAGATTGACGGTTGGTGGTTTCGAAAGGGTCTACGAGATCAATCGAAATTTTCGCAATGAAGGCGTATCGACCCAACACAATCCGGAATTTACGATGTTGGAATTGTATCGCGCTTATGCCGACTACCAGGACTTGATCGATATGATGGAAGCGCTGCTGCGCGGCATGGCTCAATCGCTGCTCGGCGATACTAAAGTGACTTACCAGGACGAGACTTATGACTTTGCCGCAGCATTTCAGCGCATGACGGTGCAAGAGGCGATCATCAGGCACAATCCCGATATCGATCAGCAAAGAATTCGCGACAGGAACTATCTTGAGTCGTATGCGCTGAATCTGGGCATCAAAGTTCAGGACAACTACGGCAGCGGAAAACTGCTCATTGAAATTTTCGAAAAAACCTGCGAAGCGAAATTGCGGGAGCCAACATTCATAACTTCCTATCCAACTGAAGTGTCGCCATTGTCGCGACGCAACGATGATGATCCTTTCGTGACCGACCGATTTGAGTTTTTCGTTTCCGGTCGCGAGATCGCAAACGGCTTTTCGGAGCTCAACGATCCGGAGGATCAGGTACAGCGATTCGAGGCGCAGGTCGCGAATCGCGATGCCGGCGATGACGAGGCCATGGCATTCGACGCGGACTACATTCGCGCGCTTGAGTATGGTTTGCCGCCGACCGCCGGTCTTGGTGTGGGAATTGATCGTCTGGTGATGTTGTTTACCAATTCTGCGTCAATACGCGATGTTCTGCTGTTTCCACATATGCGGCCGGAAATATTTGATAATTAACGGGTTTTAGAGCCAGGGCAGCGAAGCGGGCCGGGCAGCTTCGCCATTCAATGTCAGCGCCTGGCCGTGTAGCTCGGTCGGCGTCACGGCCAGCACGTCGTGCCCGGATGCGTTCACTACGTTGCCGACTGCATGATTGCCGTCGAACAATTCATCTGCCACCGCCGGCACGTTCGAGTCGCATTCATAGCGCATCAGTCGACGACGGCTGTGACCCAGGTTTTCTGTCCTGGCGACAATCTCCTGTCCGGTGTAGCAGCCCTTGTCAAAGCTAACCGCGCCGGCGAGATCCAGGCTTAACATGTGTGGCGTGTATTTCTCAGAGTTATCGGCATCGATTGTCACAATACCTGCGCGAATGAGTATCGACTTTGCAGATGGCGCATCGCATTCGTCGTCCGGAATTACGACGCCAGACGCGCGCAAGCGATCGATATCGATTGCTCCGGAATTGCGCCACTCAAAAACTCGATCGAGAACGACGTCGGCTCTGAGTTTGTACATCGAGAGTTTCGAGTGCAGGCGTTCACCCATATTGGCGGGCACCAACAGCCCAAGGCCGTCCGCCAGCCTGACGAGCGTCATTGTCGCGACCACGCGTCCTTTCGGATTGCACCAGGCGCACGCTAGTGCATAGGCGGCGTCGACGCGCCTGACATCCTGAGTTAACTGGCCCTGCAGAAAGTGCCGGGCGTCGTTACCCGTCACACTGAGCAACTCGTACAAACAACTACCCTCGATTCTCAATTAACAGTGGCGGAGCCAGTGACTGTGGCCAGATTCTTATGCATAGCCTGCATATCGTATATGAGTCTGGCATACTTCGCGCATGCAAAATGACAGCGTGACAACCGGTGCCAACAACGATTCTCACGCCCAGCCGAGCGAGACAGGCACCGGTGAGGAAGCCGGCGGCGACGAGATGCGGAGCGCCGAAAGGCAACCGGAAATCGGCGGCCGGGATGGTCCCGAGCCGACGAGATTCGGAGACTGGGAGAAAAACGGTCGCTGCATCGATTTCTGATTGCGCATACAAGAACCAGAAAATATAGAAAAAACAACAAGATATCGGAGCCGAGGCTGCGAGGATCGGAGAGAAAGAATTACATGACCAATGAAGGCAGACCGCTGTCCCCGTTTCTGTCCGTGTACCGCTGGCCGATCACGATGACGCTTTCCATTCTGCACAGGGTAACGGGCGCCGGTTTGTCGCTGGGCCTGGTGGTGCTGACGCTCTGGCTGATTAGTGCCGCAAGCGGTAGTGCCGCTTACGCTCAGTTCTATGGATTGCTGCAAACGGCGGCGGGCCGGCTGTTATTAATTGCCTGGAGTTTCGCGTTTTTCTTTCATCTGTCCAACGGTGTGCGACATTTGGTCTGGGATGTCGGGCGTGGCTTTGAAAAGAGCCAGGCCAACGCGTCCGCGTGGTTCGTTCTTGTCCTGACCTTTGTGATGACGTTGTCGTTTTGGTTCGTGGTTTAAGGGGGCATTGGGCATCATGAATTTACGATCGCCATTGAGCCACGTGCTGGGGTCCGGATCTGCCAAAGAGGGGACCGATCACTGGTGGGCACAACGAGTGACTGCGCTGGGTCTCGTATTCCTGGGTCTGTGGTTCCTGTTTGCCCTGCAGCAACTCGAGAGCTTCGATCACGCACAGGTTGTGCGCTGGGTGAGCCAGCCATTCGCTGGCGTGATGCTCGTTTTGCTTTGCCTGACACTGGCCTATCACTCAGTCCTCGGAATTCAGGTGATCATCGAAGACTACGTTCACGGCGCATTCCTGAAAGTTGCCTCGCTCATTCTCAGCAAGTTCGCGCACATATTTGTCGCTTTCGCAGGCGTGTATGCCGTTCTCAAGATCTCGTTCGGGGCTGATTTGTGAGTGCCCACGAATACGTCGATCATTCCTATGACGTTGTGGTTATCGGCGCTGGTGGCGCCGGTCTGCGCGCGGCATTCGGTCTTGCGCAAGCGGGGTTCAGGACTGCCTGTATTACGAAAGTTTTTCCGACACGCAGCCATACGGTCGCGGCTCAGGGCGGCATCAGCGCAGCATTGGGCAACATGGGCCAAGATGACTGGCGCTGGCACATGTACGACACGATCAAGGGGTCCGACTGGCTCGGCGATCAGGACGCGATTGAGTACATGTGTAAAGAAGCGCCGGATGCCATCATCGAACTGGAACATTACGGAGTGCCTTTCTCACGAACACCGGAGGGGCGTATTTATCAACGCCCGTTCGGTGGCATGACAACGCATTACGGCGAAGGTACCGCGCACAGAACCTGTGCGGCCGCCGACAGGACCGGCCACGCGATGCTGCATACCCTCTATCAGCAATCGCTGAAACACGATGCTGAATTCTATGTCGAGTATTTCGCGGTCGATCTGATCATGGATGACGGCGCATGTCATGGCGTAGTTGCAATCGATCTTGCGACGGGCAAAATGCACCGCTTCCGGTCCCACAAAGTCATTCTCGCGACAGGCGGATACGGGCGCGCCTATTTCTCCTGCACCTCGGCGCACACCTGCACCGGAGACGGCAGTGCCATGGCGCTGCGTGCCGGTCTTCCGGTGCAGGATATGGAGTTTGTGCAATTTCACCCGACGGGAATTTACGGCGCCGGAATGCTCATCACGGAGGGCGTGCGCGGCGAGGGTGGTTATCTCACGAATTCCGACGGCGATCGCTTCATGGAACGGTATGCGCCGAACGCCAAGGATCTCGCGTCACGTGACGTAGTCAGTCGATCGATGACGATTGAAATACGCGAGGGCCGAGGCGTTGGTGCGGAGAAAGATCATATTTTTCTTCATCTCGAGCATCTCGGTGCAGCAGTCATAGACGAGCATCTGCCGGGCATCGCTGAGTCGGCACGTATTTTTGCCGACGTTGACGTGCGCAAATCGCCGATTCCTGTATTGCCGACGGTGCACTACAACATGGGTGGTATTCCGGCCAATTACAATGGTGAAGTCGTTACCGTTAAGAACGGCAATCCAGAGTCGGTCGTTCCGGGCCTCATGGCCGTTGGCGAAGCGGCCTGTGTCTCAGTGCATGGTGCGAACCGCCTGGGGTCGAATTCGCTGCTCGACCTCGTAGTTTTCGGTCGCGCGGCCGCAGCACATTGTGCAGAAACGATGACACCGGGGGCGCGTCACCAGGCGTTGCCGGACGAGGCCGGTCAAAACAGCGTCGACCGAATCGAGAAACTTCGCAATTCATCGGGCGCACGGCCAACCGCCGAAATTCGCCTGGAAATGCAAAGGGTTATGCAGAATCACGCCGCTGTATTTCGCACGGGTGAATCGCTGGACGAGGGCGTGCAGCTTTTGCGCAAGACGTTCGCGTCGTTTTCCGATGTCGGTGTGTCTGATCGATCGTTAATCTGGAATACCGATCTTATCGAGACGATGGAGCTCGAAAACCTGCTGCTGAACGCCATTGCAACGATTGAATCGGCTGCAAACCGACTTGAGAGTCGCGGCGCTCACGCGAGAGAGGACTACGCCGATCGCGATGATCAAAACTGGATGAAGCACACGCTGTCGTGGGTCGACGATGAAGGAAAAGTCGCATTCGACTATCGTCCCGTACATCAGAACACGATGACCGACGAAGTCGAAGCGGTCCCCCCGAAAGCCCGTGTCTATTAGGAACAGGAGATAGTTGTGGCAGATTTCAGGCTTCCACCCAATTCGCGCGTCAAAAAGGGCAAGCACTTTGAGGCGGCCGAGGGTGCCGGAAACACCCGCCGATTTGCCGTTTATCGATACGATCCGGACAGTGGGGAAAACCCACGGGTGGATACCTACGACGTTGATATGGACAGCTGCGGTCCGATGGTTCTCGACGCGCTGATTAAAATAAAAAATGAAATCGACCCGACATTGACCTTTCGTCGCTCTTGTCGCGAAGGTATATGCGGCTCCTGCGCGATGAACATCGACGGCGGCAACACACTCGCGTGTACCGTCGCGAACCAGGACATTAAAGGCAATGTCAAAATATACCCGCTGCCGCACATGCCAGTCGTCAAAGACCTGGTGCCCGATCTCACTAACTTCTACGCACAATATGCGTCAATAAAACCGTGGTTGCAGTCCAAGACACCGGCGCCGCTCGATCAGGAAAGGCTTCAGAGCAAGGACGATCAGGAGAGGATCGACGAACCAGCCGCGTGCATTCTGTGCGCCTGCTGCTCAACGAGCTGCCCGAGTTACTGGTGGAACAGCGACCGGTTCCTGGGACCGGCCGCATTGCTGGCAGCCTATCGCTGGCTCGTCGACAGTCGTGACGAGGCAACCGGCGAGCGACTCGATGAGCTTGAAGATCCGTTTCGACTGTATCGTTGTCACACAATCATGAATTGCACCCAGTCCTGCCCAAAAGGGCTGAATCCGGCCAGAGCGATTGCCGAAACCAAAAAAATGCTGGCCGAGCGCCGCCACTAGTAAGCGATAGTGCTTGCCGAGTCGAAACTTCGCTGGCAATGTCGCCGCGGAATGCTCGAACTCGACGTATTGCTCGAGCGATATGTGTCGCGTGACTACGGGCAAGCCTCGGATGAGGAAAAGGCGGCGTTTCGGCAACTTTTGACGCTGTCTGATACGGATTTGGCAGGCTATCTTTTGCGCGGTGAGCATAACGACGATGGCCGGCTAGCAGATGTCATCGCACGAATTCGCAGCCGTGCTGGTTCCTGAACGGACGCTTCGCAACGTCGTCACGTTGTCCGCCGCCGCGGCAGCGATCGTTGGATTCATACTCATCGTTCACATGAGTCTGGCTATAGTCCCGCGAGCGATACTGATCGCCCTCTGGTTGTTCGTTTGCTGGCGTGAATTGTGCGCGATGGCGGATGGTTCGCGGCGAGTGGCGCGCATTCGGCTCAATAATCTGGGTGAGATCTGGGTAGCCGATGGCATTAATGACTACGAGCGTGTGAGGCTATTGCCCGGCTCCATGGTGTTGGAGCGGCTGGCCTGGCTCAGGATCGAATTTGCAGATGGTCATAAATATGCCGAATTACTTGCCGGCAACGCGGTCGAAAACCGTCAGTGGCATCGCTTTCAGGTAATCTGGCAGCAATCCCGGCGGTTTTTTGGCAGCCCTTTTGGTGGCACAAGGTGAAGCTGATATCATCCGCCGAATCAATAGTTTAGCGAGCGCAAATACGGTGGCTACAAGTGCTGCCGGGAATTTGGCGGCGGCGCTACATAACCTGACCCATATCACGAAAACTTATAACAAAACCCATGAAACAAGCGGTATACAGAGAACTTTCGGCTAGTGCGCCGGTCTACCACGGTGGCAGTTGGCGGCCTACTAGATACACTCGGGCCAAATTGCGTGGCAGTTGAAGCGACGGACGCCCAACTGGTACGGCGGGTACAGAAGGGTGACAAAGGTGCGTTCGATCTGCTGGTGCTGAAGTACCAGCATAAGATCGTCAATCTGGTGATGCGATATGTGCGGGATCCCGATCAGGCATTGGATATTACTCAAGAGGCCTTTCTCAAGGCCTACCGGGCCTTGCCACGGTTTCGCGGCGACAGCGCTTTTTACACCTGGATGTACAGAATCGCCGTAAATACAGCCAAAAATTACCTGGCCGCGCAGCGACGGCGGCCGATGGACATTGAGTTGGACTTGCAGGACCCGGAGCAATTCGATCTGCATGCCAAACTGAAGGAAACCGACACGCCGGAGGGCGTCACGCTCAGCCAGGAGTTGCATGAGACAGTCGAGCGGGCGATAGCGGCGTTGCCGGACGATTTACGCACCGCCATCGTGTTGCGAGAACTAGACGGCATGAGTTATGAGGAAATCGCACAAACAATGGAATGCCCGGTGGGCACTGTGCGATCAAGAATTTTCAGAGCCCGAGATGCAATAGGTAAAAAAATCGGTACTCTTCTAGACTAGGACTGTGGTGAATTATGAATGACGCTTTAAGAATGCAGATATCGGCTTTCGTGGACGGTGAATTACCGGACAACGAATCCGAGCTTTTGTTGCGACGACTCAGTCAGGACGCCGAACTTCGGCAGTTGGTTGCGCACTATCTCGCAATTGGCCGTGGCATCCGACGCGATTTTGAATTGCCGCATATGGACCAGCTTCGCGGCCGAATTGCGGAAGCTCTTGGCGAGGAAGCGCACGTGAATCTCGCGCCGATCGCGCCAGCCAAGAGTCGTTATGCGAAGCCGCTTGCCGGATTGGCCGTGGCAGCTTCTGTCGCAATACTTGCTCTTGTCGGATTGCAGCAAGTGGGTGCGCCCGTGGATCCTGTTGGCGAATCCGTGGCCGGCACCGAGAGCTATACCGAGCCGTCTGTGGACCCGATGCTGGACGAAATGTTTCGACATCACGATAGCTCTGGTGGCACAAATGATTTCTTGCAGCGGGTTTCTTTTGAAGATGCAGGTCTGGTGAAGGTTGAACCGCGAGCGGAATTGGTGCAGCCGGTGGTGATTGACGAAGCTGTCGATTCCGAAGACCCTGAAGATGACGAAGAAATGGACAGCCAGGCGGAGTAGTCATCGATATGCGGGGGAGCAGAAACGCAAGAATCTCAGTGGTGTGCCTGGTCGCTTTCCTGGCAACGGCGACGCTGGTGGTGGCGCGCGACAAAACGACACCGGATGAGTGGTTACACAAAATGTCGAGCGCAGTGCAAACCCTGGATTACGCCGGCACGGTTATTCGAAGTCAGAACGGCGAGGCTCAGCCGCTGAAGGTCGTGCACAAAATTATCGACGGCGTTGTCAACGAACGCATTGTCATTCAGGAAGGCAATGGCATGGAGATCATTCGGGTCGGTGACGAAGTTCATTGCATTTTGCCCGACAAGAAATCGGTCCTGGTTGAGCATTGGGACAATGCGAGCACACTGTTTGCAACCCTGCCGGGCAGCGGGATTGATCCGGGCGCACAATACGACGTTCTCATTCTGGAACGGGGTCAGAGGATTGCGGGCCGGAGCGCCGTCAAAATTGCCATTCGACCGAATGACGCGCTGCGCTTTGAACACCACTACTGGCTGGATGAAAAAACCGGTTTTCCGCTGCGCACGGAATTGATAGATCGAAACGGTCAAATTATTGACCAACTGAAGTTCGCCGATATTCGGCTGGACTCGAATATCAATGCGCAGGCCCTTGCGCCGTCCATGAGTCTCGCCAATTTCAGTTGGTACACCAATCCCGGCAATCAGCATCACGAAGAGATAGAAACAGACTGGGTCAGCGACAGCCTGCCCGCAGGATTCAAAATGAAGTCGGCGCGACAGGAAATTTTGTCTGGATCCGGGCAACCGGTCACACACATCGTTTACGACGATGGACTCGCCAAAGTTTCGGTATTTATCTCCGAAATGCTGGCTGACGCAATCGGCCGCAGTGCCCATCGCGGCGCGTCGAGTTCGTTCAGCACTGAAGTCGAAGGATTCCAGATTACCGCCGTCGGTGAGGTGCCTGTGGAGACGGTACAACTAATCGCGAGTTCTATGCACCGACGTTAGAAACGCCGGTTGCCTGCTGGAATCGGGTTACAATCCGGCCGTCATGCACACACAGCCGCCAGCACATGCCTTTGCGACCGTTATTTCCGTGACAGATGCGGTCGCTACCGTGTCGGTCGACCGCAGCGTCGCATGTCCGCGATGTGCAGCGGGTAAAGGCTGTGGTGCGGGCCTGCTGGCC
>Ga0255056_10000426_pt1 | contig 12428 bp, 10 predicted proteins | sample Cases_109_1_MG_FD_183639 | JGI IMG/M metagenome (GOLD analysis project Ga0255056, IMG submission 183639) | Seawater microbial communities from Amundsen Gulf, Northwest Territories, Canada - Cases_109_1 | ecosystem: Environmental > Aquatic > Marine > Gulf | place: Canada: Northwest Territories... | reverse complement strand
CCCGCCGTCTGCAGCCGCGCGGCCAGCAGCCGGCCGAGTCCGACCAGGGCCTGGCGCGCGGCCGCGCGCGCGCCGGCCGCCGTACGCCATGCCGCCATGGCTTCAGCGCCTGGATCTTGGAGCGCCGCCAATTCGTCGAGCGCGGCGGCCAGATCGCCGGCCCGAACCAAGGTTTCGGCGCGCGCCAGCGCCGCGCCCGCGCTCTTGTCCGCGGCGTCAACCGCGCCGACCGGACGCAGGATCACCAGCTCGGATAGGCGCCGTACCACGCCGGCCCACCAGCCGTCGCCGGCGCCGCCGCGCGCCGCGATCAGGGCCGCCCGGGCGGCGGCCGGAAAATCGGCCTTGAGCCGCGCCAAGCCCGGGATGCCGGTCTCGGCATGAGCCGCCAACGGCGCGATCAGCGCCGTCACCTCGGCGCCCTCGGCGAGCGTGCCCGAGGCGGCCAAATCGCGCAGCAGGCCGAGTTCCGCGGCGAAGGGACCCGAACCCTGAAGCGCCTCGCGCAGCTGCAGCACGGAAAGCGAGAGCGCCGAATTGGCATTCGCCGCCGTTTCGGTTTCGCTGCGCGCGGCAGCGAGGTCCGCGACTTGTTGGGTCAGCGCCGCGATTTCCGGCGCCGGGTCGGGTCGCGCGGCGGCGAGGTCCGCGACCTGTTGGGTCAGCGCCGCGATTTCCGGCGCCGGGTCGGGGCGCGCGGCGACATCCTCGACCCGCGCCGCCAGGTCCTCAATACGCTGACCCGCCCCGGCCAGTGCCGCGTCATCGGGCAGCTCGGCGGCGAGCCGGTCGAGGCGTTCGGCGAGCGCGGCGACCCGTACCTCGGAGTCCGCGAGCGCGGCCACCCGATCCTCGAGCGCCGCCAGGGATTCGGCGAGCGGGGTCGGTGCTTCGGCCGCCAGCCCGCCCGGGGGGGACACGGTGGTGGCGGACTCGATTTTCGCGAGGCGCCGTTCGAGGGCCAGGACCGCGCCATCGTCGCCGCGGCCGTAATCGGCATCGACCAGCGGCATCCAGTAATCGCGCGCCAGCAAGGCGCCCCCGGCGCCGGCGATGACCAGCAGCGCGCCGAACAGGGCCGCCGGAAGGTGCCGCCCGGCGCCGGCCTTCACCCCCGATTCGGGCCGCGCAACAGTTTCGGGCCGCCCGGCGGTTTCAGGGCGCGGCGGCGGCGCGGGCGACGGTTCGGGCCGCGGCGGCGGTCGGCCGAATTCTGGTTTCGCTGTCGATGTCGGTTTCGGTTCGGATTTCGGTTCGGATTTCGGTTTCGGTTGGGATTTAGGCTTGGCGGTCGGCTCGGGCGCCGGCGCCGGGTCGGCCGCGCCCAGGTCCGCCGGGCCAATATCGAAACCCTCGGTCCGGGCCGCCTCCAGGACCCGGGCGTGGTGGCGCGCCGGGATCGCGCCGCGCTCGCGCCAACCCTGGACCGTGCTTACCGCGACCCCCAGCTTGCTGGCCATGGGGCGAATGCCGCCGAAGCGTGCAATGACCTGCTGGCCCGGGGCCGTGTCGTCGTCCGCTGGTGCCGCACTCGGCGCGGACGTTGGGCCGGCGAGCTCGTCGAGGCTGGCCAGGAGGGAATTCTGATTCGGCCGTTCGGCGACCAGAACCGCGCGCCAATCGAGACCGCGCAGCTGGTCCGCCACCGCCTCGCTGAAGCAGAGCGCGGTGGTCTCGGCGCAGCTTCCGGCCAGCCCCATCTTCTCGACCAACCCGGCGAAGGTCGCCGCCGTGCGCGGTGAGAAAAAGGTCGCGGCCGCCACCTGGCCGGCCGCCAGTTCCCGGCGCAGGTTGGCGGAGAGATCGGTGACCGGGACGGTCTGGTAGAGTTTTTCCCGGCGTAGGGTGAAGCCGGCCGCTTCCAGCGCGCCCTTGAGATCCCCCGCGAGCCGGTTGGCGGCGGCTTGGTAGAGCACGCCGTCCGCCGGGTTCAGCCGGCCGATTGCCAGGCGCGCCAGGTCGTCGACGTTGCCGCCGGCGCTCTCCACGGCCGCGAATCCGGCCGTCCGCGCCGCCTCGGCGCTGGCATCGCCGACAGCGAACACCGGCAGGTCGCGGCGCTCCGATAGCCGGGCGAAGGCGCGCGCGCCATTGGCGCTGGTGAACAGCAACGCCTGCACGCCGTCGAGGTCGCGCGGCGGCGTCACGCCCGCGGCCGGCACGACGGTCAGCATGGGCTCGACCAGGGCTTCGTGGCCGCGCGCCTGCAACGCCACGACCAAGGCGGCGGCGTCCTCTTCGGGCCGGGTCACGAGCACGCGCATGGTCTACCCCAGTTCAATCGTGCACTCAGCCGGCGCCGAGTGCGGTGAAAAAAGCCGGCCCGGCGGCGGCGCGTAATTCCGCGCCGGCGTCGCGGCCCAGCGCCGCGCCCTGCGCCGCGGAACCGCGGCGTTCGGCGCGGTGCGCTTGGCTGCCATCGGGCAGGGCAACCAACGCGCGCAGGCGCATTTCCACGCCACCGGCCTCGAGCTCGGCGAAGGCGGCGATCGGGGTCCGGCAAGAGCCGTCGAGGACCTCGAGGCAGGCGCGCTCGGCCGCGACCCGGATGGCGGAGTCCCGATCGTCGAGCGCCGCCAGGATGCCGCGCACGGCCCCGTCGTCGGCGCGGATTTCGAGGCCGATGGCGCCCTGAGCCACGGCCGGCAGCATATCCTCCGGCGCCAGCACCGCGCTGACCTCGCCGGCCTTGCCCAGGCGCTTGAGCCCGGCCATGGCCAAGAGCGTCGCGTCGACCTGGCCCTCGGCCAACTTGCGCAGCCGGGTCTCGACGTTGCCGCGCAACGGCACCACTTTGAGATCGGGCCGCGCCAGCAGTACCTGAGCCTGGCGCCGGAGCGAGGCGGTGCCGACCACGGAACCCGCGGGCAGCCCGGCCAGGTCTTGGCCACCGGCGGAGAAGATCGCATCGCGCGGGTCCTCGCGCGGCAGAATGGTGCTGATTTCAAGCCCTTCGGGCAGCCAGGTCGGCACGTCCTTCATGGAGTGCACCGCCGCGTCGATGCGGCCCGCCAGCAGGGCTTCCTCGATCTCCTTGGTGAACAGGCCCTTGCCGCCGATCTCGGCGAGCGTTCGGTCCTGGACCTGGTCGCCGGTGGTCGTGATGACCACGATCTCGACCGCGGCCTGTTCCGACAGTTCCGGATGCACGGCGGCCAGGCGCGCGCGCACCTCGTTCGCCTGCGCCAGCGCCAAGGGGCTGCCGCGCGTACCCAGTCGAAGACGTGGCGTTTCGGCCATGGCGCAAGCTTAACGGCGTGAACGCGTACGGCGCAAGTACGGCTTCGTGCATGGTGGCCAAAAGGTTGTGGAAAGCGTAGTCTCGGCGGAACATGACCGCGCCCACGGCCTCCCCCATGAACATCCTCGGCATCGAAACCTCCTGCGACGAGACCGCGGCGGCGGTGGTGACGGGGGGGCGCGAGATCCTGTCCGATCTGGTGCTCTCGCAGCTCGACGAGCACCGGCCCTACGGCGGCGTGGTGCCGGAGATCGCGGCGCGCAGCCACCTGGATCACATCGACGGCCTGGTCGCGCGGGCGCTGGACGAGGCCGGACTCGGTTTCGCCGAGCTCGACGGGATCGCGGCGACCGCCGGGCCCGGGCTGATCGGCGGCGTCTTCGTGGGCGTCATGACCGGCAAGGCGATCGCGGCGGCGCGCGGCCTGCCGTTCCTGGCGGTCAACCATCTGGAGGGCCACGCGCTGACCGCGCGCCTGACCCACGACTTGGATTTTCCCTATCTACTGCTCTTGGTCTCCGGCGGTCACTGCCAGTTGGTCGCGGTCGAAGGCGTCGGCCGCTACCGCAAGCTGGGCGGCACGCTGGACGACGCGATCGGCGAATCCTTCGACAAAACCGCCAAGATGCTCGGCCTGGGCTATCCCGGTGGGCCGGAGGTGGAGCGCGCGGCGCGGGCCGGCGATCCGGCGCGCTTCGACCTGCCCCGGCCCTTGCGCGGCCGCGACAATCTGGATTTTTCGTTCTCCGGGCTCAAGACCGCGGTGCGCCACCAGGCCGAGGCGGCCGGCGCGCTCGGCGCGGGGCCGGATTCCCAGGCCGCGCGCGACATGGCGGCCTCGTTCCAGGCCGCGGTCGCGGACGTGCTCGCCGACCGCTGCGCCCGCGCGCTCGACCGCTTCCAGGAGCAGGCCGGCCGGCGCGGGCCGCTGGTAGTGGCTGGCGGGGTCGCGGCCAACGGCTATCTGCGCGCGCGTCTGGACGCGGTGGCGGCGACGAGCGGCGCCGCCCTGATCGCACCGCCACCCCGGCTGTGCACCGACAACGCCGCCATGATCGCCTGGGCCGGGGTCGAGCGCCTGCGCGCCGGCCTCACCGATCCCCTCGACTTCGCGCCGCGCCCGCGCTGGCCGCTCGAGGAGCTGCGCGCGGCGGAAAGCGCGTGATGGTGTCCGGGCAAACGACCGTGGCGGTTTTCGCTGGGCTCGGCGCAGTTTCGGGCGCTATCGCCACCGGGCTTCTCATTGTGCTTCCCGGCCATTGGCAGTTCGAGAGCGCCGATCTGTTTATTCTCTCACCCCTGTCGATTGTGGCCGGCCTTGTGTTCGGCGTCATTTTCGGCACATTTTTGCGATACCTTGGCCTGGCGAGTTCGCGGGTCGCGGTACTTTACGCGGCGGCTTCGACCGTATCCTACTTCTTGGCGGTCAACCTTGCCTTGCACTTGGTCGATACCATCGAAGCGGTATGGCTGCTCGGCGCGATCGTCGGATTTGCCGGCGCCGCCTGTTTGACCGCGGCAGCGGCGCGGCTGTTTCCCTTCGCGCGGCAACTTGGGCCGGCCGTACTGATGTTGGTTGCGGGTGGGCTCCTGGGGACACTTCTGGAAGCGCCGATGCGGAGCGGCAGCGGTTTTTTGGATTGGCTGGCACTCGTCGCGCCTTGGCAAGCCGGCTACGCCGCGGCCTTCGCGACCGCGCTGCCGGCGGTCGGCGCCGCGGAGAGGTAGCGGACCATGGAGCGCATCGGCGTCATTGGGGCGGGGGCCTGGGGCACGGCGCTGGCATTGGCGGCACGGCGCGCGGACCGCGAGGTGGTGCTGTGGGCCCGCGATCCGGAGCTGGCGGCGGAGATCGGGACGCGCCACGAGAACCCGCGCTACCTGCCCGGCGTCGCCCTTGACCCGGAAATTCGCGCCACCGCCTCCCTCGCCGAGGCGGCGGCCTGCGACGCGCTGCTGCTGGTCACCCCGGCCCAGGCGCAGCGCGAGATCGCGGCCGCGCTGGCGCCGCACCTCGGTCCCCATTCGGCCCTTGGGCGGCCACTGGTGGTGTGCAGCAAGGGCATCGAGCGCGGCAGCGGCCAATTGATGACCGAGGTGCTGGCCGAGGTGCTGCCGGGCCGCACCACGGCGGTGCTCTCGGGCCCGACCTTCGCGCTCGAAGTGGCGCGCGGCCTGCCGACCGCGGTGACCCTGGCGACCGAGGACGCGGCCTTGGGCGCGGCGTTGGTCCAGGCGTTGGGCAGCCGGGCGTTCCGGCCCTACCTCTCCGACGACGAGGTCGGCGCGCAGATCGGCGGCGCGGTCAAGAACGTGATCGCGATCGCCTGTGGCATCGTGACCGGGCGCAAGCTCGGCGACAACGCGCGCGCGGCATTAATCACCCGCGGCCTGGCCGAGATCGCGCGCCTGGGCCGGGCCAAGGGCGCGCGGCCCGAAACCCTGATGGGGCTCTCGGGCCTGGGCGACTTGACGCTCACCTGCACCTCGACGCTGTCGCGCAACTATTCGCTTGGGGTGGCACTTGGGGAAGGCGAAACCCTGGAGGCGCTCATGGCCGGGCGGCGCAGCGTGGCCGAGGGCGTGTTCTCCGCGGGCGCGGCGGTGGCGCTGTCCCGGAGCCTCGGCGTCGAGATGCCGATCGCCGGTGGCGTCGATGCGATCCTCAACCAAGGCGCCCCGATCGAGGCCGCCATCGAGGACCTGCTCGCCCGCCCGTTCCGCGCCGAGTTTCCCTGAGACGCAACGATAATTAGAGCATTATCCGACCCTACGGGGTCATTTGATAGGCCAGGTGGTTATGAAATCTTGGTTGCGCTCACATCGATCGGTGGGGAGGTTCTGAGCGTCTGATAGACGACACAATATCTTTCCGTGAGTTTGATCAAGGTCGCCAATTGTTCGTCCGTCAGGTCACCGTCAATATTGAATGAAAGACGAATATCGCGAAACCCAACCGGGGCCTGCTTTTCGACACCGAGCGTACCTTTGAAATCGAGATCGCCTTCGGCAGTGATGCGGGCATCCTGGACATCCAGTTCGAGCGCCGTCGCCACCGCATTTAGCGTTACACCAGCACAAGCGACCAGTGCCTCAAGGAGCATGTCACCGGAACAGGCATGCAGCCCGGTGCCGCCGGTCGCTGGGTGCAGGCCTGCCTCGACCAGTGCGCGACCGGTTTCTACCGAACAGGTAACACCCTCGCCAATCGCTCCTTGGGCTTTGAGGGTGATTATTGCGGCGTCAGGATCGTCCCGGTACCGCGCTTTTATTGGTGTCTGAAGATCTTTGAGTTCCGCAGCGTCCATGTTTTCTTTCCTTCACGGGGCGCGTTCCGCGTCCGGCGATGGGGCGTAATTCTGATCCACCACACTAGAGAGAAAGCTAGGGATTGGCTTTTCCAATGTCAAACAGGGGAGAGGTGCCGGCCCCGACGGCTACCGATGATGCTGGCGTTCCCGATAGAGACGTGGACATATCCCTACACTGGTTTCGGGGGTGCACTAGGTGTCTTCAAAAACTTCGGCCTTGATCTTGCTCGCGTTCTGCGAAGTCGCGGCCTTGGCACTCTGGTTCTCCGCGACGGCGGTGCTGCCATCGCTCCAGGCCGAGTACGATGTCGGGCCGACATTGGCCGCGCTTTACACCTCCGCGGTGCAGTTGGGCTTTGTTATTGGGACGTTGCTCAGCGCCTTCCTCGGGCTCGCCGACCGGCTCGACATGCGGCGTTTCTTCATGGCGTCGTGCCTTCTGGCCTCGGGCGCCAACGCCGTCATCCTGGTGGTCGAGCCAACCTCGTCGACGGTCATTATCTGTCGCTTTGTCACGGGCATCGCGATGGCCGGAATCTACCCGGTCGGCATGAAGCTCGCAACCACCTGGGCCAAGGGCGACCTAGGTCTCTTGGTCGGGGTTCTGGTCGGCGCTTTGACCCTGGGCACCGCGGCACCGCATCTCTTCAACGCCTTGGGTGGCGTCGATTGGCGCTTCACCATCGCGGCGACGTCGCTTGCCGCGTTGGTCGCCGCGCTGGTCATTAATCTGGTGCACGTCGGTCCGAATCACCCGACCTCTCGACGGTTCGAAACGGCGATGGCGTTGAAGGCTTATTCCAAGCCGTCGCTCAGGCTCGCGAATTTCGGGTATCTGGGCCACATGTGGGAGCTTTACGCCATGTGGGCTTGGATCGCTGTCTTCCTGCAGGCGAGCTTCTCGGTGCATCTTGAGGCGGCGGCGCTTTGGTCGCGACTCGCCACGTTCGCCGTCATCGGTGTCGGCGGGGGGCTGGGCGCCGTTCTCGGTGGGCTGCTCGCGGACCGGATCGGGCGAACGGCACTGACCATTGGCGCGATGGCATTGAGCGGAACCTGCGCGATCGTCATCGGCTTCTTGTTCGGCGCCGCGCCCTGGCTGGTGTTTTCTTTCGCCTTGTTCTGGGGCGTGGTGGTGGTCGCCGATTCGGCTCAGTTTTCGGCCTCGATCGCGGAGCTTTCCGAGCCCGGGACCGTCGGCACCATGCTAACCATGCAGACCTGCGTCGGGTTCGTTCTGACGCTCGCCACCGTGCACCTGGTGCCGTCCCTGGTGGACGCGGTCGGCTGGCGCTACGCGTTCGCCGCCCTCGCCATCGGCCCCTTCTTCGGCGTCTGGGCCATGGTCCGACTCCGCCGCCATCCCGACTCAGCTCGAATCGCAGGCGGACGCCGCTAGAGTGCGATCGTTTCATATTGAATCAATTTGAAACGTGAATCGCCCTCTAACTCAATATGTTCGGACCGATGTTCGTCCGTTTCTACAAGGCGTGGGAAGCCGCGGCCTTTAACGCATCGATCCGCGCTTTGAGGACGGCCTCGGCGTCCTCGACGCCTTCGATTCCGACCGGCATCGGCGCCTCGCCGGGATCCAGGAAATGGGTTTCCAGATCGAGCCGCGGTGAGTTGCGGAGGGTCTGGTAGACAACGCAGTAACGCTCGGTCAACTCGATCAATCTGTCGCGCTCCGCCGGCGTCAGGTCAACGTCCAGTTCGAAGCGGAGCCTCACGTCCGAAAATCCGACCGCCGTATCGGGGTCGACGCCCAGAGCGCCGCGGAAATCGAGATCGCCTTCGGCCCGCACGGTGCCGCTCTTCAGCCGAATGTCGAGGGCTGTCGCCACGGCTTTCAGGGTGACCCCGGCGCAGGCCGCCAGGGCCTCCAGCAGCATATCGCCCGAGCAGACGGTCTGTTTGCCCCCGCCGGCGGCCGGATGCAGACCGGCGCTCACCACTTCGCGGGCGGTATCGACCTTGCAGATGATATCTTCGCGGTCGATTCGCCCGGTGGCTTTCAGCGTGATCCGCGCCGCATCGGGCTCTTCGCGAAGCCGCACTTTGAGCGGCGCCTGTATCGACCGAAGTTCCTTTGCGTCCATGGCTTCTTCCCTCCACGATCGCAGTCTAGCCGCAGATTGCGGGCCTTGCGGTTGCAATCCCCGGCTCTTCGGCCAACACTCTGCCCTGGTGAATATAGGATGGCAAGAACCCGTAGGGGAGAACAAACCGTGGCTTTCTGGTTGATGAAATCCGAACCGGGCGCTTGGTCCTGGAACGATCAGGTCAAAGACGGAACCGCCGAGTGGGACGGCGTGCGGAATTATCAGGCGTCCAACAACATGAAGGCGATGAAGCTCGGCGACCGCGCCTTCTTCTATCATTCGGTCAACGAGAAGCAGGTGGTCGGCATCGTCGAAGTGGTCAAGGAGTACTATCCCGACCCGACCGACGCGCGCGGACGTTTCGGCATGGTCGACGTGAAAGCGGTCAGGCCGTTCGCCGAACCGGTCACCCTGGCCCAGATCAAGGTCGAACCCCGCCTGGCCGAGGTCGCCCTGGTGCGCCAGTCGCGGCTCTCGGTGCTGCCGCTCAAGGCCGCGGAGTGGAGGCTAATCTGCAAGATGGGCGGAACGAAACCTTGAGCGAGGCGGTTCCCGGCGCCGGCCCGGCCAGCGGCCCCGCCCCGGCCGGCCGCGTGCTGTGCCGGCTCGACGATATCGAGGACGGCCAGGCCAAGAGTTTCTCGTTCGGGGAGGGAATGGACGCGCGCGAGATCTTCGTGGTGCGCGAGGACGACCGGGTGTTCGGCTACGTCAACTCCTGTCCGCATCTGGGCACGCCGCTCAACTGGGCCGGCGACACCTTCATCAGCGAGGACAGCGGGCTGATCATCTGCGCGACCCACGGCGCGCTGTTCGAGATCGAGGACGGCGCCTGCGTCTCCGGACCCTGCGCGGGACAATCGCTGGAAGCCGCTCCGGTGACCGTCGATCGCGCGGGCCGGGTCGTGCTGACCGGGGGCTGAAACCAAAGGTCCTCTCCGGACCCGCCGCCACGTCTTGTTTCCCCTCTGATTTCCAGAAATAATCATGGCTCTTGTGCGGAACGTGCCTTTGGCGTGGCCGGACAGCAACCGACCGAGAGGGAGGCAGTCGCGATGTCGGAAGTTCAGGTTTATCCCGTGCGCGAAGAGGTGGCGGCCAACGCGCTGTGCACCGAGAAACAATACTTCGAAATGTACAAGCGCTCGGTCACCGACCCCGAGGCCTTCTGGGCCGAAGAGGGCAAGCGCATCGACTGGATCAAGCCCTACAGCAAAATCAAGGACGTGTCCTTCGGCAAGGACGTGCATATCAAGTGGTACTACGACGGCACGCTCAACGCCTCGGCCAACTGCCTGGACCGGCATCTCGCGACCAAGGGCGATCAGACCGCGATCCACTGGGAGCCCGACGACCCCAAGGGCGAGAGCCGCAAAATCTCCTACCGCGAGCTGCACGAGGAGGTCTGCCGCTTCGCCAACGGCCTCAAATCGATCGGCGCCAAGAAGGGCGATCGAATCACCATCTACATGCCCATGGTGCCCGAGATCGTCGTTGCCATGCTGGCCTGTGCGCGCATTGGCGCGATCCACTCGGTGGTATTCGGCGGTTTCTCGCCGGAAGCGCTCGCCGGACGCATCAACGACTGCAAATCCAATATCGTCATCACCGCCGACGAGGGCCTGCGCGGTGGGCGCAAGATCCCGCTCAAAGCCAGCACCGACGAATCGCTCAAGAAGTGCTCGACGGTGGACAAAGTGGTGGTGATCAAGCGGACCGGCGGCACCGTCGATTGGGTCGAAGGCCGCGACGTCTGGTACCACGACCTGGTGGCCGCCGCCTCGCCCGACTGCCCGCCCGAGGAGATGGACGCGGAGGACCCGCTGTTCATCCTCTACACCTCGGGCTCGACCGGCACGCCCAAGGGCGTGGTGCACACGACCGGCGGCTACATGGTCTACACCAACATCACGTTCAAATATATTTTCGACTACCACGACGACGAGGTGTTCTGGTGCACCGCCGACGCCGGCTGGATCACCGGGCACAGCTACCTCGTCTACGGCCCGCTTTCCAATGGCGTCGTCAACGTGATGTTCGAAGGCGTCCCCAACTATCCGGACGCCGCGCGCTTCTGGCAGGTCTGCGACAAATTCAAGGTCAACATCTTCTACACCGCGCCGACCGCGATCCGCGCGCTAATGGGCGCCGGCGACGAATTCGTCGCCAAGACCTCGCGCGAGTCGATCCGGCTCCTGGGTACGGTCGGCGAGCCGATCAATCCCGAGGCCTGGATGTGGTATGACCGGGTGGTCGGCGAGGGGCGCTGCCCGATCGTCGACACCTGGTGGCAAACCGAAACCGGCGGCATCCTGATCACCCCGCTGCCGGGCGCGACCCCGCTCAAGCCCGGCTCCTGCACCCGGCCGTTCTTCGGCATCCAACCGGTGGTGATCGACAAGGACGGCAACGAGGTCGAGGGCCCGGGCGAGGGCGCGCTGTGCATGCGCGATTCCTGGCCCGGCCAGATGCGCACCCTCTATGGCGACCACGAGCGCTTCGTGAAGACCTACTTCTCGACCCCGGTCGGCAAGTACTTCACCTCCGATGGCTGCCGCCGCGACGAGGACGGTTATTACTGGATCACTGGCCGGGTCGACGACGTGCTCAACGTCTCGGGCCACCGCATGGGCACCGCCGAGGTCGAATCCGCGCTGGTGGTCCATCGCGACGTCGCGGAAGCCGCGGTGGTCGGCTACCCGCACGACATCAAGGGCCAGGGCATCTACGCCTACGTGACCCTCAACGCCGGGATCCAGGCGAGCGACGAGCTGCGCAAGGAACTGGTCCAATGCGTGCGCAAGGAGATCGGCCCGATCGCCTCGCCCGATCTGATCCAGTTCGCGCCGGGCCTGCCCAAGACCCGTTCGGGCAAGATCATGCGCCGCATCTTGCGCAAGATCGCCGAGGACGACTTCGGCAACCTCGGCGACACCTCGACCCTAGCCGAGCCCGCCGTGGTCGAAGACCTGATCGAGAATAGGATGAACAAGTAGGGCGCGGCTACGACGCCGGGTTGGGGCGTTAGCGCAACGCCTCCGCCAATGCCACGATCCCCGCTTCGATTTCGGGTTCGGAAACTGCGGCGTAGCCGAGCAGGAGGCCTTGCTCCGGTGGGGCGGTCGCGCCCGGCTTCAGGTAGTAGGCCGACAGCGGCGGGGTGGCGAGGCCGGCGGCGGCGGCGCGGGCGGCGGCCGCGCGATCGTCCATGCGCGCTTTGAGTTCCGGCGCCAGGCGCGCCACCAGGTGTAAACCGGCGGCGTCGGGGGCGAGCTCCAACAAGCCATCCAGGTGGCGCGCGGCGGCGGCCAGCAGGCAATCCCGGCGCGCGCCGTAGAGCAGGCGCATACGGCGCACGTGGGCGGCGAAGTGGCCGTCCTCGAAAAACGCGGCGAGCGCCGGCTGGGCCACCGCGGAGGGGTGGTCGTCGAGCGCCGCGCGGGCGCGGGCGAGCGGTTCGGCGAGCGCGGCCGGCACCACCAGGTAACCGAGCCGCAGCGAGGGAAACAGGATTTTGGAGAAGGTCCCGAGGTAGATCACCCGGCCGCCGGCGCCGTGCGCACTTGAGTTCTCATCCCCCGCCCCGTCCCCCGCGCGGTCGGCGTCGAGGCCTTGGAGCGCGGCCAACGGCCGGCCGGCGTAGCGGAACTCGCTGTCGTAGTCGTCCTCGATAATCCAGGCATCCGCCTCCCGCGCCCAGTCGAGCAGCTCGAGGCGGCGGGCGAGCGACATGGTGACGCCGAGCGGATACTGGTGCGAGGGCGTGACAACGGC
>Ga0255056_10000424_pt1 | contig 12442 bp, 12 predicted proteins | sample Cases_109_1_MG_FD_183639 | JGI IMG/M metagenome (GOLD analysis project Ga0255056, IMG submission 183639) | Seawater microbial communities from Amundsen Gulf, Northwest Territories, Canada - Cases_109_1 | ecosystem: Environmental > Aquatic > Marine > Gulf | place: Canada: Northwest Territories... | reverse complement strand
GGCGCTCGCGCTAATCGACGGCACCGAGGTCGATTTCGTCAAGAATGGTCTCAACGAGGCATTCAGTTTCCGCAACCCGAATATCAGTGGCGAATGCGGCTGCGGAGAAAGTTTCAACATCTGAGCCTGTCTACTTTCATTGCCCACCCCCGAAATGCCAAGTAAAATCAGGGGTTAACTCTAAAATACCCGAAACCAAAGGATTGGCGTATGACCGTTGAGCAGACGCTCTCCATCATCAAACCTGATGGCGTGCAAAAGAACCTGATTGGGGAAATCTATTCCCGATTCGAAAAAGCCGGACTGGAAGTCGTTGCAGCACGAATGATGCACCTGACGATCGAGCGGGCTGAAGGCTTTTATGAGGTTCACAAGGAGCGACCGTTCTTTAATGACCTGGTTAACTACATGATGTCAGGCCCTGTAATGGTGCAGGTTCTGAGTGGTGAGAACGCCATTGGCCAGAACCGCGACATCATGGGTGCAACCAACCCGGCCGACGCGGCGCCGGGGACGATACGTGCCGACTTTGCGGAAAGTATCGAAGAGAACATCGTGCACGGATCGGACGGTCCGGATACCGCAGCACAGGAGATCGCGTTTTTCTTTACCGACGGGCTTTGCCCGAGAATGCGTTAAACGAAGACTGACGAATGCCATGACCGCGTCCAGTGACAAAGTGAATCTGCTCGGCTTGCCAGATCGTGAGCTTGAGTGCTTCATCGTTGGGCTCGGTGAAAAGCCTTTTCGTTCTCGCCAGATTCTAAAATGGATTTACCAGCACGGCGAACTCGATTTCGATGCAATGACGGACTTGTCAAAGTCGCTGCGAACGAAGCTGAAAGAACGGGCATGTGTCGAATTGCCCGTCGAGGAATCGCGTCACGAATCCGCGGATGGCACGGTCAAGTGGTTGTTCGGTAGTGGCTCGGGTCAGGCGGTTGAAACCGTATTCATACCGGAGCCGGCGCGTGGCACCTTGTGCATTTCGTCGCAGGTCGGATGTGCACTGGACTGCGCGTTTTGTGCAACCGGCGCACAGGGCTTCAATCGCAATCTGACGGCGGCTGAAATAATCGGGCAAGTGTGGCACGCGAATCAAAATCTACCGCCGCGGAGTAATGGCGAGCCGGCCGTAACCAATGTCGTGTTCATGGGCATGGGTGAGCCGCTCGCTAATTATCGCAATATTGTTCCGGTTCTCGAGTTGCTGGTATCGGACCTTGCGTATGGACTGTCGCGTCGTCGCGTAATCGTTAGCACGTCGGGCATCGTTCCGCATATCAACAAGCTCGCCGATGACTGCAACGTCGCTTTGGCCGTGTCGCTGCATGCGCCGAATAATGAGTTGCGAAACAGGCTGGTACCCATCAATAGATTGCATCCGATTGCCGAATTGCTGGATGCCTGCTGGTCCTATGCGAAGAAGCATGCCAACCGATTCATCACTTTCGAATACGTCATGCTGCGTAACGTTAACGACTCGCTTGAGCACGCGGATGAACTTGCCGTATTGCTGAAAGGCAAGCCGGCAAAAGTAAATCTGATACCGTTTAATCCGTTTGATGGAAACGAATTTGTGCGCTCGTCCAGGGAGTCCATTCGGCTTTTTCAGGACAGCTTGCGCAAACATGACATCATCGCAACCACACGCAAGACGCGCGGTGACGATATTAATGCCGCATGCGGGCAACTGGCCGGCAGAGTCAGTGACCGTGTACGCGTCCGATTGAGCGAAAAAAACATAAGGACAGCCACGGCGTGAATATGGGAATGAGCGATAGATTCACACGATTGATGCAGGTTTCGATTCTTGGCGCGACCTGTTTTCTTTTGTCGGCATGCGTTTCGACAACCACGGGTACGCCCAAATCCGTTCCGAATACCGAAGATGCTGCAAGCTTGAACTTTCAGCTGGCGATCGAGTACTTCCAAAAGGGAAACTACGAGCTGGCTCGCGACCGATTGATTTTGTCCACAGAGCTTGACCCAAAACAACCGGTCGTCTGGTCCACCTTGGCCACGACCTATGAACAGCTTGGCAATCCGCGTCTCGCCGAAGAAGCCCACGCCAAGGCGCAGCGCGTCGACTCAGGAAATTTTGACGTGCAAAATTCCTACGCGGTTTTCTTGTGCCGGCAAAAACGCTATGACGATGCCGAGAAGCAATTCGAGCGTTCCATCGGCGCCGCGACAAACGATAATCCTGAGCTCATGATGACAAACGCAGGCGTGTGCTTCGCTCAGAAGCCCGACTACCCGAAAGCTGAGTCATTTTTTCGCAGAGCGTTGGAACGTAATCCGAATTACGGTGAGGCGTTATTGCAAATGACCTTGCTGAAGTTGCGGGCCGAGGATTTCTTGGGCGCTCGCGCGTTTATGCAGCGATTCCGGAACGCGAATCCGCCAAACCCGGGTATTTTGTATTTGTGTGTGTTGATTGAAGCCGAGCTGGGCGACGAGAGGGTACGATTGGAATGTTCGAACGAGCTATTGCGAGATTTTCCGGATTCAGAGGAATCCAAACGGATGCTGGGTAACTGATACAAATGAGCGACGAGATCAATACAGACGAATTCGAGGAAGTAGCGGTCAAAACCGAGAAGGCTCAGGGACCTCTGGCGGGCGAGCGTCTTGCCGTGGCGCGTCGCGAGCAGCAGATTACGGTTCTCGAAGTCGCCAAAGAGCTGCACCTGGACGAACCCAAGGTTCGGGCGCTCGAACAAAACAATTTCGACTTTCTGGGCGCGCCGGTATTCGCGAAAGGGCATTTGCGCAAGTACGCATCACTTGTCGGCGTGGACATGGATGACGTGCTGCTGGATTACTACAAACTTAATCGCTCCTCGGACATGCCACCGGTTGTCGGTAAAGTTCGCAAATCTGCGCGAGAATTCTCTCCAGGTTCCTGGATAGGGCTAATTGTCGTTGTCTTTATTGCTGCCGCGTCGTACTGGTGGTTCGTTGTAGCGAAAAATCCGTTGGACGTGCCCGACCCTCAACCTGCAAGCAGCGAGAGTCAGACGTCCGAACTTTCGACGACCGGTGTCACTGACGACGGATTCGAGGCCGTCGCCGTCGAGACGCCGGCGCCCATTTCTGAGGAAGTCTTCGCTGACGAAGTCGTCGCTGAGGAATCGGTCGATGAGGGGTTCGTCGAAGAGCCGGCATTAGCGCCGGTGCAAGCTCAAACCACCGCCGTCAATCTGGCCGCCGGTCAGGTTCGGCTTTCGATGCGTTTTTCGGGCGACTGTTGGACCGAAATCTCCGATGCGAGCGGCGAACGACTCTATTTTAACCTGGGGCGCGAGGGTCGCACAGCCAATGTTACGGGCGAAGCGCCGCTGTCCGTGTTGTTCGGCAATGCTAACAATGTCAGTGTTCGTGTTAACGGTAGCGATTACGCTTTCGCCCCGGCCGACCTGCGCGGCGAGACCGCCAGATTGACGATAGATAGGCCCTGAACGATCTACAGCAACCGTGAAACCAACGCCCGTCAAAGGAATGAACGACATACTGCCCGAGGTCACCTCGACCTGGCAGTATCTGGAAGCGATCGTCCGCGACGTAATCCAGTCTTACGGTTACTCGGAAATTCGACTGCCATTGCTTGAGCAGACCGGGCTCTTCAAGCGGTCGATCGGCGAAGTGACCGACATCGTCGAGAAAGAGATGTACACCTTCGAGGACCGTGGCGGAGAAAGTCTCACGCTGCGCCCCGAGGCGACGGCCGGTATGGTGCGTGCGGGTATCACCAACGGTCTGCTGCACAATCAGCGGCAAAAATTGTGGACCGTCGGCCCGATGTTTCGGCGCGAAAAACCTCAGCGCGGGCGTTATCGGCAGTTTCACCAGTTTGACGTCGAGGCCATCGGCTACGAGGGCCCGGATGTGGATGCGGAGCTCATCCTCATGAGCTCTAGATTGTGGCAGCGACTGGGTATTTCTCGACTCGAGCTGCAGATCAATTCGCTGGGCGTGCCCGAGTCGCGAGCCGAATATCGGAAAACGCTGATTGAGTACTTTTCCGGCGTGAAAAGTCAGCTTGATCAGGATAGTATTCGCCGCCTTGAGCAAAATCCGCTCAGGATTCTCGATAGCAAGAACCCGGAAATGGCCTCGATTATCGCGGCTGCGCCGGTAATGCTGGATTTTCTGGATACCGAGTCCGCGGAGCATTTTGAGGCCCTGAAGGCTCTGCTCGACGGCGCCGGCGTCCAGTATTCGGTGAACCCGCGGCTGGTTCGCGGTCTCGATTACTACAATCGCAGCGTCTTTGAATGGGTAACCGATGCGCTCGGATCGCAGGGCGCCGTTTGTGCCGGCGGGCGCTACGACGGGCTCGTGGAGAAGCTCGGTGGGCGTGCGACTCCCGCGGCCGGTTGGGCGATGGGCGTCGAACGCTTATGTGATCTGTTTGAGGCCTGCGGCGGCGAGGCGCCAGAGGACGATGCAGATGTCTACATCGTTGCCGTAGGTAACGGTGCGGTACAGCAGGCATTTGCGGTTGCCGAGGAGCTTCGCGACCAAATCGCCGGTGTTCACATCGACGTTAACCTGGGTGGCGGCAGTTTCAAATCGCAGATGAAAAGAGCGGATAAGAGCAATGCGGATTTTGCGTTGATACTGGGCGAGACGGAAATCGCCGAACAACGTATTGGATTGAAACCTTTACGCAGCGATGAGGATCAAATCAGCGTTGCACGGCAGGAGCTGGCCGCAATGCTGGCGAATAAAATCGGGCCCGCGGCTTAGCGGGCAACGAACAACGGGAAAAGGCGCGACGAGTGGACGACTTACTTTCAGAGAAAGAACAAATCGAGAACATGCGTACGTGGTGGTCGGAATACGGCAACTACGTGATCGCCGGTGTGGCGATCGGAGTGTTGCTGTTGTTTGGCATCAATCGATTTCAAACAAGCGAACTTGAGGCGCAGTATGCAGCATCTGCACTGTATGACGAGCTCACTAATGTCGTTGTCGACGGAGACGTCGAAGCGGCCGAGGCGATCGTCGTGCAGATGACGACCGATCACGCCGAGACAACGTATGCCGCCCAGTCAAGATTGGCGATGGCGCGCTTGTATATGGATGAGAACCGCGATCAGGATGCGGCGACGGTACTTGACGAGCTCGTTGCAAGTAACGTCGGCGAAGAGTTCAAGCAGGTCGGACGTCTCCGGCTCGCCAAGATTTACCTTTACCAGGATAAGCCGAGCGACGTTGTCGACATGCTTGAGGGTAGGGATCAGGGTGCATTTGCCGCCCGTAATGCCGAGATTCTCGGCGACGCCTACTTCGCGCTTGGTCGCACTCGCGATGCGCGTGAGGCGTATCAGCGAGCATTGGGTGAAGCCGGCGGCGGAGCAACGGTAAATCAGCAGTTTGTACAGCTAAAACTTCTCGACCTCCCGCAGGAAACCTTTGCGGCGCCGGTCGATGAGGAAGTTGACGAGCTCGAGGCCGCGGATGGAGAGGAAGCCGAGTGAGACAGTCGATCAAAGCCCTCGTCGTTCTCGCTTCCTGCGTGGCTTTGTCGGCCTGCAGCATTTTCAGTGACAAAGATGAGGGTCTCGAGCCCCTGAAGCTGACCAGGATCAAGACGACGCTCAAGGTCAAGCGACTATGGAGCGCGGATCTTGGTGGCGATGCCGAGTATCTGCGCGTCGCGCTGCAGCCTGCAGGCGACGGCAATCGAATCTATGCGACGAGCCACGACGGCAAAGTGTCCGCATTTGACCCGGTCAGTGGCAAGCGCTTCTGGCGTACGGAACTTGAGCTGGAGATTTCAGCAGGCCCCGGAGTCGGCGATGGTCTCGTTGTTGTCGCATCGAAGGGCGGAATCATTATCGTGCTGGATGCCGCGACCGGCTTAGAGCGCTGGCGAGCCGACGTTGGCGGCGAATCGCTTTCACGACCGCTGGTGGCCAATGATTCGGTGATCATACAGACCGTCGACAATCGGCTGCGCGCGCTACAGGCGTTTGACGGCGAAGAGCGCTGGGTGATTATTCAATCGATGCCGGCATTAACGATTCGTGGCTCTTCGTCGCCGGTAATGTCCGGTGCCGATGTTGTTGCCGGGTTCGACAATGGCAGAGTCGTTGCCGTTGATCTTGCTTCCGGCGACATCGCCTGGGAAGCCCTGCTGGCGCCTCCATCCGGCCGTTCAGATCTCGATCGTCTGTCGGATGTAGACGGTGCAATGGTGGTCGTGGGACAGGATATTTACGCGGCTGGCTATCACGGCCGGCTCGGGTCAATTGCGGCCGAGTCAGGCCAGGTCCTGTGGTCCACCGAGATTTCGTCCTACGCCGGCGTTGCGGTTGACTGGACCAGCCTGTACACAACGCAGGACACCGGTGTCGTCATCTCGATGGCAAGGCGCAATGGCGCCGAATCCTGGCGCCAGGAATCATTGCTGCGACGTGAGCCGACGGTGCCCGTGCCGTTTCACACGACCGTCGCTGTTGGCGATCTCGAAGGCTATATTCATTTTTTCAACAATCTTGACGGCGCGCCCGTCGCGCGCCTGAAGCTGGGCAGCAAGGCGATATCGAGTGACCCGGTCGTGGTCGCGGATCGCTTATATGTGCAGAGCGACTCCGGATCAATCGCCGCTTACATCGTTGACGTCCCCAAACGGCCAACCGACGTACCGGACATCGCTGAAGACGAGGGCGCCTGACACTCCGTGTCGCGGCTGCTGATCAATGCTGCCTGTCATCGCGCTGATCGGCCGTCCGAATGTCGGCAAGTCGACTTTATTTAATCGCCTCACGCGTTCGCGTGACGCCATTGTCGCTGACTACCCGGGACTGACGCGCGACCGTCAATACGGATTCGGCAAGCTCGGCCCAATTCCGTATCTCGTTATCGACACCGGCGGCGTCGCCGGCGGCGAGGCGGGCATTGAACAAATGATGGTCGACCAGACCGTCCGAGCGCTAAAAGAGGCGGACGTAGCGATTGTCCTCGTCGACGGTCGCGCCGGGCTTACAGCCGCTGATGAACATGTTGTGGACCTCGCGAGAAAGCACGCCAAACGGACCTGGCTGGCCGTAAACAAGGCAGAGGGCCTCGATTCCGCGATCGCGTCCGCTGAGTTTTATGCGACCGGCATTGGCGATCCGGTTGCCATATCCGCCGCGCACGGCGATCGAATCAACGCATTGATGGACGCCATCCTCGAGGAGTTTGAGGACGAGGAATCCGATGAGGCGCGCGCCGACGATGACGATGAAAGGGCGCTTCGAATCGCCGTTGTCGGTCGCCCGAATGTTGGCAAGTCAACGCTCGCGAATCGATTACTTGGCGAAGACAGGCTCGTGGTATTCGATCAGCCCGGAACGACCAGGGACAGCGTCGCCGTTCCGTTTGAACGCAATGACCGGCAGTACCTGCTGATCGACACGGCCGGTATTCGTCGCCGTGCCCGGGTAAAGGAGACGGTCGAGAAATTCAGTATCGTAAAAGCGCTGCAGGCCATCGAGCGCGCCCAGGTTGTCATTGCGGTACTTGATGCTCATGAAGGCGTCACCGAACAGGACGTCAGCCTGCTGGGCCTCGTGCTGGAACGTGGCCGGGCGCTCGTCGTTGTTACGAACAAGTGGGACGGCATGAGCGCGAGTGATCGCAAACATGTTCGCGATGAGCTCGAGCGCCGCACGCCGTTTCTCGACTTCGCGGAGCGCATAACGATCTCGGCATTGCACGGCACGGCAGTTGGCGATCTCTTACCTGCGGTTGAGCGCGCCTACCGCGCCGCAACGCGCGACATGACCACGACCGAACTGACGCGAGAACTGGAAGCGGCTGTTATTGCGCATCCACCGCCATTGGTGCGCGGCCGCCGAATTCGATTGCGCTATGCACATCAGGGCGGCCGGAATCCGCCCGTCATCGTCATCCACGGCAACCAGACGGACAAACTGCCGGATGCCTATCGTCGTTACCTGATCAATCGATTCCGCAAGGCGTTCAAACTCAAAGGCACACCGGTTCGGCTATCATTGAAAACCAGCGACAATCCATTCAAGGGCAGGCGCAACAAGTTAACGCCGCGGCAGCAGCAGAAACGTCGCCGACTGATGAAGCATGTAAAGAAATGATATGAGCGGCGCCACGAAAACATTCACGCTCGAAGGCCGCTTTGCAATGCATCGTGGCGGGCACCTCGAGTCCCCAACGCTCGCGTATGAGACCTGGGGCGACCTGAGTTCGGCGAAAGATAACGCGATCCTGATTTTCAGCGGGCTGTCGCCGTCAGCGCACGCGGCATCAGCACCGGATGATCAGTCGGCGGGCTGGTGGGAAGACATGATCGGCTCGGGATTGCCCCTCGATACCGACCGCTATTGCGTCATCAGCGTGAATTCGCTGGGCAGTTGTTTCGGTTCAACCGGTCCTGCGTCAATCAACCCGGAAACAGGCGAGGTCTATCGCCTGAGCTTCCCGGTATTGAGCCTTGAGGACATTGCCAATGCGGCACACGGCGTCGTGCAGCATCTCGGAATCGATAAACTTTACTCGGTCGTCGGTTGCTCGATGGGTGGTATGAGCGGACTGGCCTATTGCGTCATGCACCCGCAAGCCGCGCGATCAATGATCTCGATATCCTCGGCAACTCGTGCCGAGCCCTTTTCAATTGCGGTGCGATCCCTGCAGCGCGAAATGATTCGTTCCGACCCCAAGTGGATGGGTGGTAACTTCGATCCGGAAGATCCGCCCATTGTGGGCCAGCGCCTCGCGCGAAAACTCGGCATGATGACCTATCGGTCGGCCGAAGAGTGGGCGGCCCGATTTGGGCGTGAGCGCAGTACGTCGGCAGATGTCGTGGCTGGCGATCGATTTGGAATAGAGTTTTCGGTGGAGTCTTATCTCGAGAATTCTGCTCGTAAATTCGCCGGGGCCTTCGACGCGAATTGTTACCTGTACCTGTCTCACGCGTCGGATCTGTTTGATTTCGCCGAACATGGTGGCTCACTTGAGGCAGGATTCAAACGGCTCGACCTCGAGCGCGCGCTCGTGATTGGCGTAAGGACCGATACCCTGTTTCCGCCGCATCAACAATCGGCGTTGGCGGAAGGGCTCGCGGCAGTTTGCCCGGACACCCGGCATATCGAACTGGATTGTATTCGCGGACATGATTCGTTCCTGGTCGATATGGATGCGTTTCGGCCGGTGATTGCTGAGTTTCTACTCTAACTGACCGGTTGGTGGCCGGCGTGTTTCTCGTCCTCATGGCTCGCGAAGCTGCGGTTGGACGGTGCCTGCGGCACCTCGCCTGCGGCGCCTGTCGACCGGCTTCGCCGGCCTCGGAGTACTTCCCCTGAGTCGTCCCCCCATCCACCGCGACGCAGCGATTACGGAAGGACGATTGCTGGATCCACAGCCGTGGCATTCAGGTACACGCCGAAGTGGAGGTGTGCGCCGGTCACGCGGCCCGTTGCGCCTACCTCTCCCAGTTTGTCTCCCGTGCTGAGCTCGTCACCTTCTGCGACCTGAATTTTGCTCAAATGGCAGTACATCGTCACGAATCCCTGCCCGTGGTCAACAATGACCGTGTTGCCGTTGAAAAAGTAATCGCCGGTTGCGGTCACGATGCCATCACGCGGCGTATTGATGGCTACGCCTTCGTTGGCGGCGATATCCATGCCCGAGTGGGGTGAGCGCGGCTGATCGTTGAAGAATCGCCGTTTGCCAAACGATGAGCTGCGCGGTCCGGGCACGGGCACCGCGAGCGACACATCATTGAGCGATTGTCGCCGAAAATTGCCCAGCGCCGCATCGATGATCTTGCGTTCGCTGAAAATTCGATCGAGTTGTTGCTGATCCGGGTCGACATAGCTCTGATTCGCAATGGTGATGCGCTGCTCGAGATATTCGTGCGGCTGCACCTCGAACACGAACTGGCGACCATCGTCGAGGAGCAGCGTGGCGTTGCCGGTTTCCGTGTTGAGTGGCAGGCCGACGCTTGCGTACCAACGTTCGCCATCCGAAAACACGAGTACCGGCCGGTCGTTGAATCGTGCCCCGGGCCGGCTTTGCTCGGCGGTACCCAGATCGAGAATGGCAATGCCGCCAGGCCAGGGCGAATGTTCCGGCCTGGCAATCGCTACGCAGGCGATCGTCAGCATTGCGACGACGCAGGCGATTCTAATCATCTTTCGGCGCAAGCTTGGTCACGGTTGCAGACAACTCCCCGGCATGCAGGCGTGCGCGTATTTCGCTGCCCGTTGTCACGGTCGACACATCGGTCAGCGCTTTGCCGCTGTCTGCGTCCATGACAATGGCATAACCACGCTCCAGGGTTGCGAGCGGGCTGACCGAGTGCAGCGCCCGCATGGCCATTTGCAGGCGGTGGTCCGTGTTGGCAAGTGCGCGCTGACTTGCGGCCTTAAGTCGTTGCTGGAGATTGTTCAATGTGCCGACAGAGCGTTGCACGCTTGCCATCGGGCTGCCGGACGCCAGGCGACGCGCCAGGTAGTCAAGCTTCTGCGCGCGGTCTTCGAGAGATCGCTGGCCCAGTCTCGCAACACGCTGGGCGAGCCGATTTATCGAACGCAACCAATCGTCGCGATCCGGCACGACCAGTTCCGCCGCGCCCGACGGCGTGGGCGCTCGCAGATCCGCAACGAAGTCAGCGATCGTGAAATCGACCTCGTGGCCAACGGCGCTGACAATCGGTATCGGACAGGCGGCAATCGCTCGCGCCAGTTTTTCGTTGTTGAATGCCCACAAGTCCTCGATCGAGCCGCCGCCACGGCCCAGTATCAAAACGTCGCACTCGTCGCGACGCTCGGCGTCCGCTATGGCAGCCAGCAGTTCTCCGGGTGCTGCGTCTCCCTGAACGGCAGCCGGATAGACCGTTACCGGGACGCTCGGGAAGCGCCGTCGCAGTACGGTCAGTATGTCGCGGACGGCCGCGCCGCTCGGTGATGTGATGATGCCGATGCGTTGCGGCAGCTCCGGCAAGGCTTGTTTCCGGTCCTCGTCGAACAGCCCTTCGGCAGCCAGCTTTTTTCTTAGCTTGTCGTATTCGCGCTTCAGCGCGCCTTCGCCGGCCGGCTCGATCTGCTCCACGATGAGTTGGTAATCGCCACGGGCTTCATAGATGCTGACGCGGCCATAGGCGAGAACATTGTCCCCATCCTTGAATTTGATGTTGGGCCCGCGTTGCCGCTGGCGGAAGAAGGCCGCACGGATCTGGGCACTGTCGTCTTTCAAGCTGAAATAGAGGTGGCCCGAGGCGGGGCGGGCGAGATTCGAGATTTCGCCTTCGACCCAGATGCGCGCGATACCTTGCTCCAGCATCGTCCTGGCCCGCCGGTTGAGTTGGCTGACGGTGATGGCGGCCTGTTCGGGCGTTGTGTTCAGGAGATCATTCACTTTCGACACCGAGCCGTTTGTGCATGATCGGGCTCGTTGTCGTGTACTGCAGGTGTACTTTCTTGCCGGGCTCGATCAATGCTTTGGCGGCGAAGGCTGCCAGGGCGGCTTCGTGGAAACCGCTCAGGATCAGTTTCTTCTTGCCCGGGTAATAGTTGATGTCGCCGATGGCGAAAATACCCGGGATATTGGTTTCGAATTTCTCGGTGTCGACGTTGACGGTTTTACGGTTCAGGTCGAGGCCCCACTCGGCAATCGGTCCGAGTTTCGGGGCGAGCCCGAAGAACGCCATCAGCGCATCGACGGGAAGTTCGACGTCGTCGCCCGATGCGGCCGCGATCGTGACGGACTTGATTCGTTCGCCATCGTCTTCGAAGCCACTGATCTTGCCCTCGACAAAGCGGACTTTGCCTGCGTCACAAAGCGCACGCATCTGCTCGACCGACGCCGGCGCACCACGAAATTCCGGACGGCGATGCACCAGCGTCAGGCTTTTTGCGTTCTCCGCGAGCGCCAGTGTCCAATCGAGCGCCGAGTCTCCGCCACCCAGGATGACAAGATCCTTGTTCGCATAATTCTCGGGATTGCGGACACGGTAAAACATGCTGATGTTTTCGAATGCCTCGAGACCCGCTAGTCGAACTTTACGCGGTTGAAACGACCCAACGCCGCCGGCAACAAAAATGGTTTTGGCCAGGAAGGTCTTGTCTTTGGCGGTTTTGACGATGAATGTCGCGTCTGCCTGCGGGGACAGCTCGATCACTTCCTCGCCGAGATGGAAGGTCGCATCGAAGGGTTCGATCTGTTTCATCAGCGCGGCGACGAGTTCTTCGCCGCTGCACACCGGGATCCCGGGGATGTCGTAAATGGGTTTGTCCGGGTAAAGCTCTGCGCACTGGCCGCCGGCGACAGGCAGCGTATCGACCACATGGCATTTCACGCCAAGCAAGCCGAGCTCAAATACCTGGAAGATGCCGCACGGCCCCGCGCCTATGATGAGCGCATCTGTAGTGATCGTGTCGGTCGTCATCGGCGCACAATACTATAGTTT
>Ga0255056_10000423_pt1 | contig 12448 bp, 14 predicted proteins | sample Cases_109_1_MG_FD_183639 | JGI IMG/M metagenome (GOLD analysis project Ga0255056, IMG submission 183639) | Seawater microbial communities from Amundsen Gulf, Northwest Territories, Canada - Cases_109_1 | ecosystem: Environmental > Aquatic > Marine > Gulf | place: Canada: Northwest Territories... | reverse complement strand
TGATGCAGGTCTCGAAATTTCTCGCTGCCGAATTCGCTATTGGCGGTGACGCTCCGCTCAGGACCGTGCGATTGAACATTTCAGGAATCAGCACAGTCGATGTTTTTGGCGAAGTTCAAAACGTTCTGGCTGGCTTGAACATTATCGATAGTTTTGCAATTACAATGGTCGCGGGCGATCGCATGAGCTTCCGTGTCAACGCGCACGGCGGCGCTGAGAGGCTGGCGCGAGCGCTGCGTTTCGAGGGCTTCATCGAAGAAGAGCGAATTGATAATGATTTTGGCATCGACGAGCCCGTAACCGACCTGGAATTTTTCTACGACCCCTGACGCGTTTCCCGCATGTCACTGAACTGGATCCCAAACGCAATTTCAACGCTGCGCATCGCGCTCGTCATACCGGTATTGTTGCTGATACTGCAGGGCGAATATGGCTGGTCGTTGCTGCTGTTCTGGATCGCCGGTTTCTCCGACGGTATTGATGGGTACCTCGCGACGCGCTTTAACTGGGAGTCGCGCATCGGCGCATTGCTCGACCCGATCGCCGACAAATTGCTCGTTGCCGGAATGTTCGTCACATTGACTTATACGCAGCACATCCCGGTTTGGCTGACTGCAATCATACTGTTTCGGGACGTAGTCATTATTGGCGGCGCCGTGATCTACAATTACCTGATAAAACCCGTTGAGGGTGAGCCGACCCTGATCAGCAAGATAAACACGGTTATTCAGCTCCTGTTCCTGCTATGCGTGTTGAGTCGCGCTGCCTTCGGGTGGCCGGCCGAGATCTCGTTAACGGTGCTGGGTGCAGCGACATTGGTGAGCGTCGTCGTAAGCGGCATCGACTATGTCATGCAATGGGCCGATCGCGCGCTCAGGGGAGTTTGAAGCATGAATTCCGATCTACGGACTAGCTGGTTAATCGCACTCGCGATTACCGGATGGCTTTTTTACCTGCTGGCGCCGGTATTAACGCCTTTTATCGCAGCTGGATTGCTGGCCTATATTGGCGACCCGCTGGCGGATCGCCTGCAAAAACTTCGCCTGCCGCGGACGCTCGCGGTCGTCAGTGTTTTTCTGCTGACCTTTCTTTTCCTGGGCTTACTCGTCTTGCTGGTTGGCCCATTGATCAAACAACAGATTTCGGCATTATTCGGGGCCTTGCCGGCCATCATCAGTGAGATCGAGCAGGTCTGGATGCCGACGGTCGCGAATTTTCTGGGCCTCGAACTCGGCGACAATGTCGGCCTCGGCGCGTTTCTCTCGGAGTACAAGGACATGGCCGGTAGCTGGGGCGCGACGCTGCTGATGTCTGTCACAAGTACGGGCAGCATGCTCGCGGCCGCCGTGCTGGGTCTGTTCCTGATTCCAATTCTGACATTCTATCTGTTGCGCGACTGGGACACTCTTGTCGTTCATTTCGGCGCGCTTGTTCCTGACAGCCAGCGCGACACGGTATTCAAATTGGCGCGCGAAACCGACGACGTTCTCGGCGCTTTCTTGCGCGGCCAATTACTTGTCATGTTTGCGCTCGCGATTATTTACTCCTTTGGACTGACACTCGTCGGTCTCAAATTTGCAATCGCAATCGGAGTCGTCGCCGGGCTCGTGAGCTTTGTCCCGTATCTCGGTTTCGTTTTCGGAATCGGTATCGCCGCCCTGACAGTCGCGCTTGAGCCGAACCCTCTTTGGCACCTGGTCGGCGTTATCGCGACGTTCACTATCGCTCAGATGATCGAGGGTACGGTCTTAACGCCCAAGCTCGTCGGCGACAGGATAGGACTGCATCCGGTAATGGTGATTTTCGCAATTGCCGCCGGAGGCCAGCTGTTCGGCTTTTTCGGCATCCTGCTCGCCTTGCCGGCGGCCGCCGTACTATCGGTTCTGATCCGTTTCGCCTTTAATCGTTACCTCAAGGGGCACCCGGAGATCAGTATCGAACTTGGCGATAACGAAGGCTGACGGAGGTAAGGCTTTGAGTCAGCTGGCACTACCACTTCGCCTCGCGGATCACGCTGTTTTCGCGAGCTTTCTAGCGAACGGCAATGAAGAACTTGTTGCCCTGCTTGCGGCGATAGCCGAGGACACGAATGCATCCGGCTGCTGGCTGTGGGGCGGGGCGGCGACCGGAAAGACGCATCTCCTGCAAGCGGTATGCGAGCGCGCTGGCGATCGATCGGTGTATGTGCCGCTCGCCATGCTGGCGGAGGCCGGGCCCGGCCTGATCGATGGTTTGGACAGTCGTGATGTGGTTTGCATAGACGATCTCCAGACAATCGCGGGTAATGACGCATGGGAAGGCGCATTGTTTACGCTGTACAACGAACTAATTGCGGCGGGAGGTCGGCTGGTCGTCGCAGCCACCACGGCACCGCGCGAGTGCCCGTTTGAGCTTCCTGATCTGGCGAGCCGCATGTCGCATCTGCCAACCTATCTCGTACAAAATCTGGTGGATGCGGACCGTGCAGAAGCTTTGCAATTGCGTGCTTCGCATCGAGGTCTGGATTTACCCGATGAAACAGCGAGTTACCTGTTGAGCCGCAGTCGCCGTGACATGGCCAGTCTGTATGACGTCCTTGATGTCCTGGATGAGGAGGCATTGCGGGCGCAACGCCGACTTACGGTGCCGTTTGTTCGCGACGTCCTAAAGCAAATGAAATCGCAAGTTGAGACGATCGCCTAGTCAGGCGCGATGAGTTTTTGCGCGGCATTTGCGACGCGTTCGCCGAGAACGCGAGCGAGTTGTTTCTCTTCCTCAGATAGTTTGTCCGCCTTGCGGTTCCAGGTGACGTGAGATGCCCCGTAAGGCGAGCCGCCGGTCGTCGTTGTCGATACAGCTTCTTCTGTGTACGGCAATCCGACGAGCAACATGCCGTGATGCAGGAGCGGCACAGCCATCGTCAGCAAGGTGGACTCCTGACCGCCGTGTAACGACGACGTTGACGTGAAAACACCCGCCGGTTTGCCAGCGGCCGCACCGGCAAGCCATTCGCTTCCCGTTCCGTCCAGAAAATGTTTCAGCGCAGCCGCCATGTTTCCGAAACGCGTCGGACTTCCCATGATGAGCCCGGCGCATTCAAGCAGGTCGGCCGTTGTGGCGTACGGAGGGCCGGATTCCGGAATAGCCTCCTCTGAAGCTTCCACAACCGTGGAAACCGCCGGGACTGTGCGCAGGCGGGCTGCCATTCCCGGGACGGCATCCACGCCAAGACAAACCTCGCGAGCGAGCGCCTCGGTGGCGCCACTGCTCGAATAGTAAAGGACCAGGATGTCGTTCATTCGGCCAGCAAGTCGTGGACGTTTTCGGGCGGACGTCCGACGACGGCCTTATTTGCCTCGTCATCAACAACGATTGGGCGTTCAAGCACCTTCGGATTGCTCGCTACCCATGCGGCAAGGGCGGCATCGTCATTGAGATCCGGCAAATCCCTGGCTGCTTCGAATTGCGCTTCGTTTCTACGCAACAATTCCTTTACTGGCATTTCCAGCAGCGACGCCAGATGCAGGATGCGATCGGCCGTGGGCGGTTTCGACAGATATTCAATAATCGTCGGCGTGACCCCGGCGTCCTGAATTATTTCCAGTGTTTTCCGCGACTTGGAGCACCTCGGGTTGTGGTAAATCGTCAACGACATGGTTTAATTATCCGCGTTTAATGGGTCTTTGATAGTGCGAACTCTAGCAGCCCGTCCAATCCTCGTCAGCGGTTTCTTGACTGGGCTGCATGGCTGTTGGTAGCGTTGTGTGGCTCTGAGGGAAAAACAATAATAATCCAGTGCTTCTGATGCCAAGCCTACGACCAATCCTGCTTTCAATTGCCGCGTTTTTAGCGGTACTGCTTATGGCGACTGCCTGCGAAACGGCGCCGCCCGTACAGGAAATGAGCGATGCCCGTCAAGCCATTGCGGTCGCCCGTGAAGCCGGAGCAGAGGCGCATGCTGCCGCGGAATTGATCGAGGCGGAAAAATATCTTGAAAGTGCAGAGCAGAAGCTGAACGAACAAAAATATGCGGAAGCGCGACGCGACGCGTTGCAAGCCAAGTCAAAAGCTCTAAGCGCCCGCGAACTCAGCGAAAACAAGCAACCTGACAACAACTAAACGTCCCATGTCTGCTGCCCGCCGTTTCACCATAAAGGGTCGTGTGCAGGGTGTGTTCTTTCGCGACAGCACGCGACGCGAGGCACTTGCATTGGGAATCACGGGCTATGCCGTTAATCTGCCGGACGGTGATGTTGAAGTTCTGGCCTGTGGCGATGCGGACGGGCTCGCGAAACTCGAGTTGTGGCTTAGGCAAGGTCCGCCATTGTCACGGGTAGATTCGATTGCAAGCGAGGACGTGGCCATGAGTGAACTGGCCGCAAAGCAGGCTCACACGTTCAAGACGGCTTAAGCCTTGAACCACTTTCGCGTCAGCTTATCGATAACCTTGTTCGGATATTGTCTTTTCCCAAGGCTGCCGTTGTAACGACCGAGTGCTCGACGTAAGTCGCCATTTTCCTTGTCGAGATAGAATTTCAGGATTGTGCAGCCGTAGCGGAGATTCGTGTTGAGATGCAACAGGTTGTCGTCCGGACGACCGATCTCTTCGCGCCAGAAGGGCATGATCTGCATCAGTCCAAGCGCGCCAGCGACCGACACCGCGTAACGGTCGAAATTGCTCTCAACCTCGATGACGGCCAGGACGAGTTCCGGGGGCAACTCCGCGAGATTGGCTTCGTGGTGTACGCGCGTCAGGAGTGTAATGCGTTCCGCCGGATCCTTGACCTGTCGTTCGAGCCGGCGCGACATGTCAGTGAGCCACACCTCGGCGTCGAATCGATCCGGGAAACTGGTGGTATCAGAGACGGCGGCGAGCAATGCCTGCCGTAATTCCGGATCGCGCGTATCCTGCGCTTGCACGGCACTCGACACAGAGATAATCATAATAAAGCTTAATAAAACAACGTGTTGTATTAGCTTCTTAATGCGAGTTCTCCATTGGTTTATCAGTAGGAGCGCAGCTCCTACAGCCGCGCTCCTACCGGTCCATCATGCTACGACGGACTCCTTCAGCAGGTTGAGAGCCTCTTCACGTTTCAGATGACGCGATTCCGAATCCCGGCGATGCCGATATTCGAATTCGCCGGCTGCCAGGCCGCGGTCGCTGACCACCAGCCGGTGCGGGATACCGATGAGCTCGGCATCGGCAAATTTGACCCCGGGACGGGCGTCGCGATCATCAAACAGGACCTCCAGGCCCACATCGGTCAGTTCGGCGTACAAGGCCTCAGCCGCATCGCGGACTTCGTCTGAGCGCTGCATGTTGATCGGAACGATGACGACATGAAAGGGCGTCAATGGGTCCGGCCAAATAATGCCGTTCACGTCATTATTCTGTTCGATCGCCGCTGCAACAATGCGCGTGATACCGATTCCGTAGCAGCCCATCTCAAGGAGCTGTTCCTTGCCATCTTTGCCGAGGACCGTAGCGCCCATCGATTTCGAGTACTTGGTACCTAGCTGGAATATGTGACCAACCTCGATACCGCGTGTAATGCTTAATGTGCCGTTGCCCCCGGGCACCGGATCCCCTTCGACGACGTTGCGAATATCGACGGTCTGTACTTCGTCAATATCGCGGCCGAAATTTGCGCCGGTGTAATGCATGTCCGTTTCGTTTGCGCCGATGACGAAGTCAGCCATGTTCGCGGTCGCGTGATCGAAATACACGGGCACGTCAAGACCGATCGGCCCCGCGAAGCCTGGCTTGCAAGCGGTCACTTTTACGATCACGGCCGGTTCAGACATTGTTAGTGGCGACGCGACGCCCGGAATTTTTTGCGCTTTGACCGCGTTGAGCTCGTGATCACCTCGAAGTACAAGCGCAACAGGCCCATCGCTGCCGTCAACAATCAAGGTTTTCAAGGTCTGTTCGGCGTTGACGCCGAGCAATTCGGCCAATGCTTCGATCGTCTTGGTGCCCGGAGTCGCGACTTTTTCAAGATCTTTACCGGGCGGCGGCCGCTTGCCGGCCGGTCTCGATGTCGCGGCCGATTCAAGATTTGATGCGTAGTTGTCAGCATCGCTAAAGGCAATCGCGTCTTCGCCAGAATCGGCGAGAACGTGAAATTCCTGTGAGCAATTGCCGCCAATCTCACCGCTGTCTGCATCGACCACCCGAAAAGTCAGGCCGAGGCGCTCGAATATCACCGTGTAGGCCGCATGCATCTTTTGATAGGCGATATTGAGACCCTCGGCATCGATATCGAATGAGTACGCATCCTTCATAATGAATTCACGCGCCCGCATCACGCCAAATCGCGGCCGGATTTCGTCACGGAATTTCGTTTGCACCTGGTACCAGTTGACCGGCAGTTGCTTGTAGCTCCGCAGCTCGCGGCGGGCAATGTCGGTGATGACTTCCTCGTGCGTCGGCCCAAAGCAATACTCACGCTCGGCGCGATCCGACATCCTCAGCAACAATGGGCCGTATTCTTCCCAACGGCCGGATTCCTGCCACAGTTCGGCCGGGTGAACAGCAGGCATTAACAGTTCGAGCGCGCCGGAACGATCCATTTCCTCGCGCACCACCGCTTCGATCTTGCGCAGCACACGCAGGCCAATCGGCATCCAGGTGAACAGCCCGGACGCAAGACGCCGAATCAGGCCGGCACGAAGCATCAGTTGGTGGCTCAGGAGTTCAGCTTCTGACGGGACTTCTTTGAGCGTTGTCAGTCCGAATTGAGAATAACGCATGCTTGGTTCTAGGCTGTTGGCACAAGCCGCGCATTCTAGCCTGAAACTCCCTGTGATGGAGCAAACGTATTGACTCTGCGGCCAAAGCGGGGGATGGTCGCGTGTCTTTTCGCCGCAGGGATGCCTGAACATTGCAAGGTAGACGTAACCCGTTTGTTGCCCAGGAGGGCATTCCTTTCCTGCTCGCATCGATCCTGCTGTGCTGGGTTGCCTATCGGTATCTTGGCGTCGTTGGTCTGGGCGGCTCTATCGCCCTGTTCGTCATGCTGATACTGATCTTTCGCGATCCACGCCGCCGAATTCCGGCCGTACCGCTCGGCGTTGTCAGTCCCGTCGACGGCCGCGTTGTGGAGGTGGGTCTTGTCGACAAGGGCGTCTTGCAGGGGGAAGCACACCGTGTCGTTATTCAAATTAACAGCCTCGGGACCTACACTGCCCGCTGTCCGATCGAGGGTAAAATAATGGACCTAAACGCCCACGCTGACGACAAGCTTGGCGACTATCGCACCAACGCTCTTTGGGTACAGAGCGACGAGGGCGATGATGTGGTACTGCAATTCCGGGGATACCGCTTCGGCCTCGCGCCAAAATCCTTCGTGCGCTTTGGCGAGCGCCTCGGTCAGGGCACGCGTTGTGCCTACCTGCGGCTGGCCCGATACGCTGATATTCATGTGCCGATCGAGAGCAATATTCTCGTCGAGCCGGGGCAACATGTCGTCGCGGGCCACGACCTGTTGGGCAAACTGCCGCACCCATGATTTGCGCGCCACGGCGTGGCAAACTATCGCTCAATGAATCTGAATGAACAGCAACGCAGAGCCTACCTCGATGCGATGGGTATCGATGTCTGGGTCCCACGGGGCGCGCCGGAAGCGGAGGTCGATATCCCGCTTGCCGCACAGCCGACAGCGGCCGGGGCCCTGGATTGGGACGCGTTGCAAGCGTCGGTATCGACGTGCACGGGCTGCACCCTGCACCAGAGTCGTACCCAAACCGTGTTTGGCGTCGGTAATCCGGACGCAGACTGGTTGTTCATCGGTGAGGCGCCCGGCGCCGAAGAGGATCGTCGCGGCGAGCCTTTTGTGGGTCGATCTGGCCAGCTTCTGGATCAGATGTTGGCGGCAATCGGTCAGTCGCGTAGGTCGGTTTTTATCGCCAATATCATTAAATGCCGGCCACCCAATAATCGCGATCCGAAACCCGAAGAAGCCGCCGCCTGCCGCGGCTACCTTGAGCGCCAGATCGAAATCGTTAAACCGAAGATTATTATCGCGGTAGGCAAAATCTCGGCACAGAATCTGCTGGGAACGGATTCGCCGCTTGGTCGACTGCGTGGAAAGCGCCATAGCTTCGGCAATGTGCCACTCATCGTGACGTATCACCCGGCGTATTTGTTGCGCAGTCCGTCACAAAAGCGCAAGAGCTGGGACGATTTGCGACTTGCGCGCAGCATCGTCAGGGAGCTGTCGGCGTGATTATGCCGATGCAGGAGCCGCCGGTTCATGTCCGGCCCATGTCTCACGAAGATCTACCGCAAGTATCGGATATCGAGCGCAGGAGCTATGAATTTCCCTGGAGTCACGGCGTATTTCGCGATTGCCTGCTGGCGGGATACCGGTGCGTCGTCCTGGATCGTGAAGATCGTGTCGCCGGCTACGCAATCCTGTCAGTAGCAGCCGGCGAGGCGCATATTCTGAATCTTTGCGTTGATCCCATGCATCGTGCGCATGGTTACGGAGAGCGGCTACTTGATGAGATTCTCGGACACGCTCGCGGCTCGGATGTGGCGGAAATTTTCCTCGAGGTCCGCCCGACAAATATGAACGCAATAGCGCTTTACAAAAAAAAGGGATTTCATCAGATTTCCAGACGGCCGGAATACTACCAGGCCGATCGGGGCCGGGAAGATGCCGCCGTGTTCTCAAAGAAGCTGACGGGCGCTTACTGATCGGCTAGACTGCGCGCCGTTTTGGCACCCTCACATATTCCATGACCGACATCCAACAACAGGTCGACAAGCGGCGAACGTTTGCGATTATTTCGCATCCGGACGCGGGCAAAACGACGCTGACAGAAAAGCTTTTGCTGTACGGCGGAGCCATCCAGCTCGCGGGCACGGTCAAGGGCCGCAAGGCGAGTCGGCACGCAACCTCGGACTGGATGAAGCTGGAGCAGCAGCGCGGAATCTCGGTGACGTCGTCGGTCATGCAATTTCCGTATTCCGGCCACGTCGTCAACCTACTCGACACGCCGGGGCACGAAGATTTCTCGGAAGATACGTATCGAACGCTGACCGCGGTCGACTCTGCGCTCATGGTTATCGATTGCGCAAAAGGCGTCGAAAAACGCACGATCAAGCTGATGGAAGTCTGTCGCCTGCGCGATACCCCAATCATGACGTTTATCAACAAGCTTGATCGCGAAGGTCGCGAGCCGATTGAGTTACTGGACGAGATCGAGTCGATCCTGAACATACAGTGCACGCCGATTACCTGGCCGATCGGCATGGGCAGCAGACTCAAAGGTGTTTATCACTTGTCGCAGGATCGTATTTATCTATACGACAAAACGGGTCGCCAGAAAGCCTCCGACATCCGCATCATTGAGGGTCTCGATTCTGCGGCCGCAAGCGAGGCGCTCGGCGATATCGCGGATGAGTTTCGCGAAGAGATCGAGCTTGTCAAAGGCGCCTGCCCGGAATTCAATGTAGAAGACTATCTCAACGCAAAACAAACGCCTGTGTTATTCGGCTCTGCGCTGTCCAATTTCGGCGTTAAAGAATTGCTGAATGAGTTCGTGCAATACGCACCCGCACCACTGGCATGCGAAACCGAGCAACGCAGAGTTGAACCATCTGAGGACAAGCTGACGGGCTTCGTATTCAAGATACAGGCGAACATGGACCCCGGGCATCGGGATCGCATCGCGTTCATGCGCATCTGCTCAGGCGAATATCGCCGTGGCATGAAGGTCGTTCATGTGCGATCCGGTAAGGACATGAAAATTCCCGATGCGATCACATTCATGGCCGCGGACCGACAGCACACGGAAATGGCCTATGCGGGTGACATCATCGGATTGCACAATCACGGTACGATCAATATTGGCGACAGCTTCTCCGAAGGAGAGTCACTGCGTTTCACGGGAATCCCAAATTTCGCGCCTGAGATTTTTCAGCGTGCGGTCTTAAAAGACCCGCTGCGGTTGAAAGCGCTGCGAAAAGGGCTAGCGCAGCTTTGCGAAGAGGGCGCGACGCAGCTATTTCGACCCATGCGAAATAACGACCTGATCCTGGGAGCGGTTGGCCCACTGCAGTTCGACGTAGTGTCTCATCGTCTGCAAGACGAGTACAAAGTCGAGTGCCAGTTCGAAAGTGTCAACGTGGCAACCGCCCGCTGGGTGCATTGCTCCGATGCCAAGATGCTGGCCGAGTTCGAACGCAAGGCGCACGATAATCTGGCGCTGGATCATGGCGAGCGTCTGGTCTACATTGCCCCTACGAGAGTCAATCTAAGTTTGACTGAAGAACGCTGGCCGGACATCGAGTTCCGCAAGACCCGCGAACACTGACCACAGCTACAAGGTCGGAGACAGGCATTGTCCAGATCCGATGTGAGCGTCAAAAAAATATTGTCCTGGGCGTTTTACGACTGGGCGAATTCAGCGTTTGCGTTGTCGGTACTCGCGGTTCTGTTTCCTTTGTTTCTTGGCAGCTTTTGGAATGACGGCAGCGCCGGTTCCGTTGTTACATCTCGCCTTGCCTGGATAACGGCCGCCTCGAGTGCCATCGTCTGCCTTATCTCTCCGGTGTTTGGCGCGATAGCGGATACGGGCGGCTACCGCAAGCGATTTCTATTTCTGCTGGCCTTGCTTGGTGCGACGGCAACCGCAGCACTCGGAATTGTTGGTGAGGGTAATTGGCCGGTCGCGCTCGCGTTGTATTTCTTTGCATCTATCGGCTACTACATCTCGACGGTGTTCTATGACTCGCTGATTATCGACGTCACCGAGCCGCGATATTACAGCTTCGTTTCCTCACTCGGCTTTTCCGTCGGCTATCTCGGCGGCGCATTGTTGCTCTCGCTGCATGTGTGGATGTTAATTTCACCCGAGACTTTCGGCTTTTCAGACGCCGACGCAGCAATCAAGTTCGCCTTTGTATCGGTCGGCGCATGGTGGCTGATTTTCGCGATTCCCTTGTTATTGTTTGTTCCGGAACGGCACAGCACAAAGGAAGTGGCGGCTCATGCCATACGTGCCGCGTATGAGGAACTCAGGTCGACGATCAGACAAATCAGGCAGTACCGCAACGTCGTTATTTTCCTGATTTCCTACTGGCTTTACATCGGAGGGGTATTCACGGCCATCTTCATGGCCGTGAACTACGGGCAGCGCCTGGGCTTTAGTCGCCAGGATCTTGTGATGGCGCTCATGATCACAAACTTCGCGGGCTTTCCGGCCACGTTGATCTACGGATTTTTTGGACACAAATTCGGGCCAAAGCGTGGCATCTATTTTGCGCTGGCGATCTATATCATCATGTCGGTCTGGGCGCTGTTCATGACGGAGGTCAGACAGTTCTACATTATGGCCATCGTCATTGGCTGTGTGCAGGGTGGCGTGCAGGGGCTGAGCCGATCTTTGTACGCGTCCTTGATTCCCGCCGGCCAACCGGGCGAGTTTTTTGGTTTCTACAATATGTTGACCAAATTTTCCCACGTCCTCGGAACAGTACTCGTCGCCATTGTGGCAATGCTGTCCGATGATCCAAAGTGGGTCCTGCTGGCATTGATACCGCTGTTCGTCGGCGGGGGAATGTTGTTAACGGTCGTGCGCGATGGACGCCCGGTTCGCGGCGCAGAAGTGCTTTAAATAATCGCAGCGACCTGGGCTTCCAGGCGCTGCAGCGCCGCCGGATCGACCTTGCCGTATCGTGCTTCAAGATAGCTGCCGGTGATGTCATGGATCGTATCGACAGCTATTTCGCAATCCGCACTAACACGATTGGCGTACGCGTCCGGTGATTCGCCGATGCCTGGTTCGAGACCGGTTTTGTCGACAAAACGCTGATACAAAACGGCTGCACGATCACGTGGAGGCGGGCGGTAGCGAAGCGCCAGAATTGCGCTGACGAGCAAGATCAACGCGATGACTATCGTTACGAGTGTCAGCAGCATTTTCCGCCAGCTTGGATCTTCCATTCCCAACAGCCGCATGAATTCGTTCTGCTTGTCCGGTCCATAACCCAGGACCCAGTCGTTCCACTTCGCGTTCAGTGCATCCAGGCTGAGTTGCATCTGGTGCAGCAGCATTGACGGCGCGGCCAGACCCCATTCCATACCGATACCATCGAACAGGGATTCGGCAACGCCTAACTCGATACGCTCTGGCGCTACCGCGGCTGTGGGATCAATGCGAATCCAGCCGCGACCCTCGAACCAGACCTCATTCCACGCATGTGCGTCGGACTGGCGCACGATCATGTAATCGCCTAAGGGATTCAGTTCGCCTCCCTGATAGCCGAGCACGACACGCGATGGAATGCCGGCCGCGCGCATCATGACGGCGAACGCGGACGCATAGTGCTCGCAAAAGCCGCGCCGTGATTCGAACATGAATCTGTCGACCGGATTGCTGCCCAAAGGTGGCGGTTCCAGCGTGTAGTAGAACTCCTCATTGTGAAACTTCGCGAGCAGCGCATCGATGAATTCAC
>Ga0255056_10000421_pt1 | contig 12452 bp, 10 predicted proteins | sample Cases_109_1_MG_FD_183639 | JGI IMG/M metagenome (GOLD analysis project Ga0255056, IMG submission 183639) | Seawater microbial communities from Amundsen Gulf, Northwest Territories, Canada - Cases_109_1 | ecosystem: Environmental > Aquatic > Marine > Gulf | place: Canada: Northwest Territories... | reverse complement strand
GAACAGCTCGCAGACCGCGGCCAGCGTCTCCTCGGTGACCGGCAGGCTGCCGCGCTGGCCATAGCCGACGTACTTGTCGGCACCGGCCCCGATCACGAACTAGCCCTTGTCGGATTGGCTGATGTAGGCGTGGATCGCGTTCGACATGACCACGGTGTCGAGCGCCGGCTTGACCGGCTCGGAGACCAGCGCTTGCAGCGGCACCGAAGTAACCGGCATGCGGAATCCGGCCAGCGCCGCCATGACGCTGGAATGCCCGGCGACCGCGATGGCGACCTTGCCCGCGCCGATGAAGCCCTTGCCGGTCTCTACGCCGGTGACCCGGCCGCCCTCGATGCGGAAACCCTCGACCGGGCACTCCTGGATGATGTCGACGCCGCGTGCGTCGGCGCCGCGGGCGTAGCCCCAGGCGAGCGAGTCGTGGCGCGCGGTGCCGCCGCGCCGCTGTATCGAGGCGCCGAGCACCGGATAGCGGCCGCCCGAGCGCAGGTCGATGATCGGGATCATGCGCTTGATCTCGGCCGGGGTCATGAACTCGGAATCGACGTCGTTCAAGCGGTTGGCGTGGATCCGGCGCGACAGCTCGCGCAGGTCGTGCTGGTTATGCGCCAGGTTGACCACCCCGCGCTGGCTGAACATGACATTGAAATTGAGTTCCTGGGACAGGCCCTCCCAGAGCCTGAGCGCGAACTCGTAGAGCGCCGCGCTCTCGTCCCAGAGGTAGTTGGAGCGCACCACGGTGGTGTTGCGGCCGGTGTTGCCGCCGCCCAGCCAGCCGCGCTCGATCACCGCGACGTCGGTGATGCCGTGCTCCTTGGCCAGATAGTAGGCGGTCGCCAAGCCATGGCCACCGCCGCCGACGATGACCACCTCGTACGAGGGCTTCGGCTCCGGCGCGCGCCAGGCCGCGGGCCAGTCCTGGTGGTAGCTGAGCGCGTTGCGGGCCAGGCTGAAGATCGAATAGCGCGCCGTCATGTCACGCTTGTGCCTCCTTCGAGCGGGAATCCGAGCCTATCGCCAAGCCGCTTGTTTGCAAGGCTGATTCAGCGAATGTGGGGACAAATGGGAGCCGCGGGCCGGACCACAGAGGGGGCGAAGCCGGCGCCGCGGGCTAGCGAATTCACGGCAGATAATTTTCTGTTCGCGACATCGGGGTTTTGTGCCAAAGTCCCCGTAGAGCCGAGAACGCAAAGCTAACCAACGCCAACGGGGAGAGGACCGACAAGGCGATGTTGGGTGGCGCACCGCGCGAGTTGCCGCAGCGGATCGGGTTGGTCCTGGTCCCCAACTTCTCGATGATCGCGTTCGCCGCGGCGGTCGAGACCCTGCGCCTGGCCAATCGCACCAGCGGCCAGACGCTCTACCAATGGAGCCTGTTTTCCGTCGATGGCCGGCCGGTCACGGCCTCCAACGGCATCGAGCTCCACCCAGAAGGCGGTCTCGAGGCCGCCGAGCGTCTTGACACCGTGGCGGTGTGCAGCGGCACCGATGTCCAGCGCTACGGAGACAAGGCGCTGATGTCCTGGCTGCGCCGCATGGCCCGGCGCGGCGCCGACATCGGCGCGCTGTGCACCGGCAGCCACATTCTCGCCCGCGCCGGACTGCTCGACGGCTATCGCTGCACGATCCATTGGGAGAACTTGGCCGGGTTCTTCGAGGATTTTCCGGATATCGAGGTTAGCAGCGAGCTGTTCGAGATCGACCGCAACCGCTTCACCTGCTCGGGTGGCACGGCGGCGATCGACTTGATGCTCAACATGATCGCGCGCCAGCACGGCCACGAACTCGCCGCCGGCGTGGCCGACCAGTTCCTGCACGAGCGCATCCGCGACCATCGCGATCGCCAACGCATGCCGCTGCCCGCCCGGCTCGGTGTACAGAACCCCAAGCTGCTCAAGGTCATCGAATTGATGGAAGCGAACCTGGAGGAACCGTTGAGCCGGGCCGGCCTGGCGGTGACCGCCGGGCTGTCGACCCGCCAGCTCGAACGCCTGTTCCGCAAGTACCTGAACCGCTCGCCGGCGCGCTACTATCTGGAATTGCGCCTCAACAAGGCGCGGCTGTTGTTATTGCAGACCAACATGTCGATCATCGACGTGGCGCTCGCCTGCGGCTTCGTCTCGGCCTCGCATTTCTCCAAGTGCTACCGCGATTTCTTCGGCCGCACCCCGCGTAAGGAACGTGGCCTGCCCGCCGACCTCGCGCCTGCCGAGGCGCCGGCGGTCACGGCCGCTACAACCTGAATTAGCCGAGCTTTTCCCCGAAAGATGCCAGCGTGCGTTCCAGCGCCAGCGCCGCGGCCTCGGCGTTGAACTGCGCGCGCATGTCGCAGTTGAAGCCGTGGTCCGCACCCTCGTAGAGGTGGATCGTCACCTCCGGATGGGCCGCGCCGATCTGCTCCACGTCCGATAGCGGAATCGAGGCATCCGCGGTGCCGAAGTGCAGCATCAGGGGAATCGCCGGGGTCTCGCCCAGGAACGGGACGATGCCGCCGCCGTAATAGCCCGAGCCGCAGGTCAGCTTGTCGCCCAGCCGGCAGGACGCGACGTAGACGATCTGGCCGCCCCAGCAATAGCCGACGATTCCGACCTTACCGCCCCCGGGACCGCCTTCCGCCGCGCAGTCCGCGGCGGCGGCGACATCGGCGATCACGTCCGTCATGTCGCACTCGGCGCGGATTTCGCGGCCGCGGGCGACATCGTCGGGCGTATAGCCGATCTGCACGTCTGCCTCGATCCGGTCGTAGATGGCCGGCGCCACGGCCAGATAGCCCGCGTCGGCATAGCGGTCGCAGACCGCGCGGATATGTACGTTCACGCCGAAAATCTCCTGAATCACGACCACGGCGGCGCGCGGCGCGCCGTCCGGCCGTGCCCGGTAGGCGCCGAGCTCGAAGCCGTCGGCCGCCGTCAAACGAATGTTCTCGCCCATGGGTATACATTTCCCCCCTTTGAAATCGTCAACCGCGCTTATCGTTCCGATCACATGTCGCCCCGCGGCGGGCGCGCGAAGACGCGTTGCACCATGGGCTCGAAGGATTCGAGCGGCAGGGTGTCGTAACCCGGATCGAAGCAGTTCTGATCGTAGCGGGCGCAGAACGCGACGCAAGCCTCGAACCGCGGATGGCCGCGGTAGCGTTCGCGGGCGTCGCGATCACCACCGACGTGGTGCTGGTAGTAGTAGCCCTGGAACAGCCCGTGGTGCTTGACGATCCAGTGGTTCGCCTCGTTCACGTAGGGCCTCAAGATGGCGGCGGCGAGGCCGCTGTGGTTGTCCGGCGCCAGGGTGTCCCCAACGTCGTGGAGCAGGGCGCAAACCACGGTCTCCTCGTCGGCGCCGTCGCGCAGCGCCCGGGTCGCGCTCTGCAGAGAGTGTTGATAGCGGTCGATCTTGTAGCCTAGTTTCGGCCCCTCCAGAGTCTTGAGCATGGCCAGCACGTTGTCGGCCACGCGGCCCTGGTGGTGGTCGTTCCAAAGTTTATCGAGGAACTCGTACTCCGCGCGCGTGCCGTCTTCCATGCGTGTGAAATCGACGGATTCCATAACGGGGCCTCCCTTGTTCGCGGGCGCGCCGGTTCAGGTTTTGGCGCGCCGCCGCCGTCTCCCGCCGCCGCCGTTGCGCGCCTCCGCCGGCGCGGCGGTTGCTTTGGGCTCGGGCAGCGTAACCGCTCCGGCCAGGCTGGGGAAGGGCGCGGTGCTGTGCGGGATGCCCATGGCGGCCACGAAGTGTTCCTGGAACTTGGGCTCGACCGCCGTTTCGATTTTTTCGACCTGCGTAATAACGCGTTCGATCTCGTCGCGCGCCTGTTGATTGAGCAGCGCGATGCGGGCGCCGGTGCCCGCGGCGTTGCCCGCCGAGCCGACCTTGGCGAGGTCGCAGTCGGGGATCAGGCCGAGCACCATGGCATAGGTCACGTCGATGTGGCTGCCGAAGGCACCGGCCAGCACGATGCGGTCGACGCGCTCGACGCCCAAGCGGTCCATCAACAACTGGGCGCCGGCATAGAGCGCCGCCTTGGCGAGCTGGATCGCGCGCACGTCGTTTTGGGTGATGCGGATCTCCGGCGCGCCGTCGTGCAGCAGGTAGGAGAAGGTGCGGCCATCGGCCTGGACCCGAGGGCTCCGCGCCGCCGCCGTGCCATCGATGGTGCCGTCGGTGGCGAGCACGCCGGCCAAGTACATCTCGGCCAACACCTCGATAATGCCCGAGCCGCAGATGCCGGTGATCCCGGTCTTGGCCGTCGCCTCTGCGAAGCCGTCTTGATTCGACCACAGCTCGCTGCCGATCACCCGGAATCGTGGCTCGAGAGTGGCGGGGTCGATGCGCACGCGCTCGATGGCGCCCGGCGCGGCGCGCTGGCCGCCGGATATCTGGGCGCCCTCGAAGGCCGGGCCGGTCGGCGAGGAGCAGGCCAGGAGCCGTTCCTTGCTGCCGAGCAGAATCTCGGCATTGGTACCGACGTCGACCACCAGCATGATCTCCTCGGAAAGATGCGGACTCTCCGACAGGATCACGCCCGCGGCATCGGCGCCGACATGGCCGGCGATACAGGGCAGCACATAGACCCGGGCGTTGGGGTTGACCCGGGTCAGGCCGAGCTCGCTGGCCCAGAGCGTCATGCCGGAATTGGCGGCGAGCGCGAACGGCGCGCCGCCCAACTCGGTCGGGTCGATGCCGAGCAACAGGTGGTGCATGATCGGATTGCCGACGAAGGTGGCGTTGAGGATATCCTCGCCCGCTATTCCGGCCGCCTCGGCGACCTCCTCGATCAGCCGGTCGATCGCCTCGCGCACCGCCGCGGTCATCTCCCGATCGCCGCCCGGGTTCATCATGACGTAGGAGACCCGGCTCATCAGGTCCTCGCCGAAGCGAATTTGCGGGTTCATCACGCCCGCGGAAGCGGCCACCTCGCCGCTCGCCAGGTCACAGAGGTGCGCGGCGATGGTGGTCGAGCCGATGTCGACCGCGACCCCGTAGGCGCGGTCGTGGAGGCCGGGCCAGGCAGTGGTCAGGACCTGGCCGCGGTGGACCGCGACGGTGATCTTCCAGCCGCCCGCGCGCAGCACTTTTTGCAGCGCCTGGAGTACCCGCAAATCGCACTCCAGATCGGTCAGGCCCCACTGCGCCTCGAGCGCGGCCAGGACCCGCTCCAGATCGCCGGACGGGTTGTGCATGTCGGGCTCGGCGACTTCGATGTAGTGCAGCCGGATCGCGGGATCGAGCTCGATGTCGCGCGCCTCCGCGCGCTTGCGCACGACCTGCTTGTGGACCTGATTCTCCGGTGGCACGTCGATCACCAAGTCGCCCAGGATGCGGCTTTGGCACGACAGGCGCTGACCGGTCGCGATGCCCCTCTTCTGGCCGTAGCGGGCCTCGACGTCGTTTGCGGCGGAGATGTTTTCGGCCCGGCTGACGATGCCGTGTTTGGCGAACTCGCCGAGCCCGGGCCGGACTTGGCAGCGGCCACAGATGCCGCGCCCGCCGCAGACTGAATCGATGTCCACGCCCAGGCTGCGCGCGGCCTTTAACAGCGGTGTGCCGTTTGCAAAACGGCCGCGCAGCCCCGAGGGCGTGAAGACGACGAGCGGGTCTTCGGCCACTGTACCGATTAGCCGCGCCGCCGACGCCGTTCCCGGCGTGGACGCTCGCCCGAGCCGTCCTGGATGGTGGCCGGCGCCGGATCGCGGAACTTCTCGAGCCAGCGGGCGCAGTTCACGTCGACCCCGTTCATGACGTCGGCCGCCATGATCGAGGTCATCTCCTCGGCGTGCAGCGGGTTCATGATCGCCGAGGTCATGCCGGCGCCCGCCGCCATGGCCAGGAAGGTGCCGTTGAGCGCGTGCCGGTTGGGCAGCCCGAAGCTGATGTTGGAGGCGCCGCAGGTGGTGTTGACGCCGAGCTCGCTGCGCAGGCGGCCGATCAGCCGCATCGCGGCGGCGCCGGCGTTGCCGAGCGCGCCGATCGGCATGACCAACGGATCGACCACCAAATCGGAGGCCGAAATCCCGTGGTCCGCGGCGCGGTGGACGATTTTCTTGGCGACCTCGAAGCGCACGTCCGGGTCTTCGGAAATGCCGGTCTCGTCGTTCGAGATTGCGACCACGGCGGCGCCGTATTTCTTGACCAGCGGCAGCACCGCTTCCAAGCGCTCCTCCTCGCCGGTGACCGAATTGACCAGCGCCTTGCCCTGATAGGCCCGCAAGCCGCTCTCCAAGGCCTCGATGATCGAGGAGTCGATGGACAAGGGCACGTCGACCAGGGACTGCACCAGCTTGATGGTCTCGGCCAGAATCGCCGGTTCGTCGGCCAGTGGAATGCCGGCGTTGACGTCGAGCATATGGGCCCCGGCCGCGACCTGGGCGAGAGCGTCGGCCTCGACCCTGGAGTAGTCGCCGGCCACCATCTCGGCCGCCAGGAGCTTGCGCCCGGTCGGGTTAATGCGCTCGCCGATGACGCAGAAGGGACGGTCGAAGCCGATCACCACTTCCTTGCTGTGCGAGCTGACGCGTGTCTGGGTCATGGGCGGGGTTTCTCAGTCCTTGTTTTGCGGGCACTTCGATAGGCGCGACTGGCGTTTGGACATGAAAATCACGCCGCGGTGCCGCCGCGGATGTTGTGCTTGCGCGCCATAAATTCCTGGGCGGTCTCCACGGTGACCGCCGCGTCGCGGCAGTAGGCGTCGGCGCCGATCGCCTCGGCGAAGGCCTCGTTGAGCGGCGCGCCGCCGACCAGGACGATATAGTCGTCGCGCATGCCCTTTTCCTTCAGGGTATCGATCACGACCTTCATGTAGGGCATGGTCGTGGTCAACAGCGCCGACATGCCGAGGATATCCGGCTGGTGCTCCTCGATCGCCTCCAGGTAGTTCTCGACGGCGTTGTTGATGCCGATGTTGATGACCTCGAAGCCGGCACCCTCCATCATCATGGCGACCAGATTCTTGCCGATGTCGTGGATGTCGCCCTTGACCGTGCCGATCACCATCTTGCCGACGGCCGGGGCGCCGGTTTCGGCCAGCAGCGGGCGCAGGATCGACATGCCGCCCTTCATGGCGTTGGCTGCCAGCAAAACTTCGGGGACGAACAGGATGCCGTCGCGGAAATCGATGCCGACGATGCGCATGCCCTCGACCAGCGCCTTGGTCAGGACGTCGTAGGGCGTCCAGCCGCGCTCGAGCAGAATGTTGACGCTCTCCACGATCTCGTCCTTGAGACCATCGTAGAGATCGTCATGCATCTGCGGCACGAGTTCGTCGTCGCCGAGCGAGCTAAGATCGAGATCGTCCTGATCGGACATCGCCAAGTCCTCTCAAACTCAAAGACGCAGACAGGGCCCGCGCCATGCGCCATTTTCCTACGCGAGCCACGCGGCTCGGCTTGATCGCCCGCGACAGAACCTGTCTAAAACGCGACAACCTCCTCGAATCCAATGGTTTTTGATGCCTTTCCGCGACCATTCTCCGGGGACCTGATGGCAGGTTAGCGCGCCAGTCCTAGCCGTTGGTTAACGCCCCGCGGCGCTGCAAGGGGCCGCACGGGGCCGCCGGGGGCCGCCGGGGGCCGCCGGGTGACCGCCGGGAGGGTCGCCGGGAGGGTCACAATAGCGGGTGGCGCCGGCGCCGTTGCCAAGGCTCGAATCCGGTGCTTAATTAATCCACGGGAACCGAGGGGGCATGGTCGTGGGGGCCCGGTGAACGCCGATCTCAGTAACTTGCAGGCCGCCGGTCCGCTTGCCGTCGCTATTGTCGGCGCGGGCCCGAGCGGGTTTTATGCCGCCGCCGCGCTGCTCAAGGCGCTTCCTGGGGTCGAGATCGATATTATCGAGGCCCTGCCCACGCCCTATGGCCTGATCCGCGGCGGGGTGGCGCCGGACCACCAGAGCACGAAGGGCGTCTCCCGTGCCTTCGCGCGCACCGCCCGCGATCCCCGGGTCCGTTTCCACGGCAATGTCGAACTCGACCGCGATGTCTCGCTCGCGGAGCTGCGCGCGGCTTACGACGCGGTCGTGCTTGCCATCGGCATGGCGCGGGACCGGGACTTGGAGATTCCCGGCGCCAAGCTGGCGGGCGTGTTCGGCGCCGCCTCCTTCGTCGGCTGGTACAACGGCCACCCGGACTTTCGCGACCTCGATCCGAACTTGGACACTCCGGCGGCCTGCGTCATCGGCAACGGCAACGTGGCGATCGACGTCGCCCGGGTCCTGCTCAAGACGGCCGCGGAGATGGCGGACAGCGACTTGGCCGATCACGCGGCTGGCACGATCCGGGCGGCGCCGCTGCGCGATGTCTACTTGATCGGCCGGCGCGGGCCGGTTCAGGCCAAGTTCACCAACAAGGAGCTGACCGAGATGGGCACGCTGGCCGACTGTGCGGCCGTGGTCGATCCCGCGCAGCTGCCCGATGAAGTAAGCGGCGAGATGCCGGCGCGCGATCGGCGCCTGGCGGATAAGAACCTGGCGACTCTCAAGGGTTTCGCCGCCGGCGCGCCGGATGATGGCCCGGATAATGGACCGGATGCGGCCAAAACCAAGCGCGTGCACTTCTTGTTCTACGCCAAACCCGATGCGGTCCTGGGCGAGGGGCGCTGCACGGCGCTGCGCCTGGAGCGGACCCGTATCGAGGACGGCCGGGCCGTGGGTACCGGCGAGTTTTTCGAGGTCCCCTGCGGCCTGGTGGTGCCGGCAATCGGATACAGCATGGCGCCGGTCGCGGGCCTGACCCTGAATGCGGCGAGCGGTGCCATTGCCAACCGGGACGGCCGGGTCGATCCAGGCCTCTACGTGGTCGGTTGGGCCGGGCGCGGGCCGAGCGGGGTGATCGGCACCAACAAGGCTGGTGGCGACAGGATCGCCGAACTGATCCAGGCCGATTTCCCTCAGGGAGGCGTTCGAAGCAGCGGCGGCAAGCCGGGGCGTGCCGCCTTGGAACAGCTGCTCACCGAGCGCGGGCTGCGCCGGGTCGGCTTCGCGGATTGGGAGCGGATCGACACCGCCGAGGTCGCCGCCGCACCGTCCGGCGCCCCGCGCCGCAAATTGACCCGGATCGCCGACATGTTGGCGGTTTTGGATTGAGATCCCGGCGATCTCGGCGACCCCGAAGATCCCTGCGATCCCGGCGATCCCTGCGATCCCTGCGATCCCGGCGGCCCTGGCCCGGCCGAGTCACGGGCACGTGAGCCGAAGTGACGCTCGGGGACGGCGGCAAGCTGGAATACTCGAATCATCCCAATTGATTGGAAAAAATTCGCCGTTCGATGATTTTTCGGGGGTGATTCATTTACTTATGCGATGTAGTAATCATATACCTGGTGGCAGTAAGAGACATGAAGCGCAGGCGTATCAGGATTGCCGGTCGCTCCGGCCGGCTTGGTAGCATTTCATTGAGTTCGCGGGCGGCCGTCTGGGTCGCGCATCCCGATAGCTGCCTGGTGGAGGACTGAGATCATGGAAGGCGCAGCGGCGCTGGAGCCTGGCCGCTCGGCACGGCAGGAAGTGGATTCCGCCGTCGTTCGTTTTGCCGGAGATTCCGGCGACGGCATGCAGTTGACCGGCGGGCGCTTCACCATGGAGACCGCCCTCGAGGGCAACGACCTGGCGACCTTCCCGGACTTTCCGGCCGAAATCCGGGCGCCGGCCGGGACCACCTTCGGGGTCTCCGCCTATCAGATAAATTTCGGCACCACCGGCATCAAGACCGCCGGCGACATGGTCGACGTCCTGGTCGCCATGAACCCCGCGGCGCTCAAGGTCAATCTGGCCGACGTGCGCGGCGGCGGGTTGATTATCGCCGATACCGGCGCGTTCACCGAGAAGAACATCCTGAGGGCCGGCTACGACGACGATCCGCTGGACGACGGCACCCTGGCCAATTTCCGCCTCGTCACCGTGGATATGTCCCAGCACACCCTGGATGCGGTCAAGAGCGCCGGGCTGTCGAAAAGGGAAGCCCTGCGGTGCAAGAACATGTGGGCGTTGGGCTTCTCCTATTGGCTGTTCGAGCGCCGACGCAAAACAACCGTGGAATGGCTGGCGGAGAAGTTCTCCTCCCGGCCCGAGCTGGCCGCCGCCAACACAGCGGCCCTCAATGCCGGCCATGCCTTCGGCGAGACCTCGGAAATGTCCGGCATGTTGGGCGCCTTCACCGTCCGCGCGGCCGAGATAGCACCCGGCCTCTACCGCAACGTCGACGGCACCGAGGCCATGTCCTGGGGGCTGGTGGCGGGCGCGGCGCTGGCCGAGCTGCCGCTGGTTTTCTGTTCCTATCCGATCACGCCGGCCTCGGGCATCCTTCACACCCTGGCCGGGCTCAAAGATTACGGCGTCACCACGTTTCAGGCCGAGGACGAAATCTCGGCGGTCTGCGCGGCGATCGGTGCCTCGTATGCCGGCGCCATGGGCGTGACCTCGAGCTCCGGGCCCGGCATGTCGCTCAAGACCGAAAGCCTCGATCTGGCGATCTCCACGGAGCTTCCGCTGGTGGTGATTAACACCCAGCGCGCCGGCCCCTCGACCGGGATGCCGACCAAGACCGAGCAGGCCGATTTGCTACAGGCGCTCTACGGGCGCCACGGCGATAGTGCGCTGGTGGTCCTGGCGGCCCGTTCGCCGGCCGACTGCTTCGAGGCGGCGATCTTGGCGACGCAATTGGCCATCAAGTACATGACCCCGGTGCTGCTGCTGAGCGACAACTACATCGCCAACGCCTCGGAGCCCTGGAACCTGCCCGACGTCGAAAAGATGGCGCGGTTTCCGGCCAAATTTCGCGAGGATCCGGTAGATTTCCATCCCTTCGAGCGCGACCCCGCCACCTTGGCTCGGCCCTGGGCGATTCCGGGCACGCCGGGGCTCGAACACCGCATCGGCGGGCTGGAGCGCGACGCGGTCAGCGGCAACATCTCCTACGATCCGGCCAACCATCAGCGCATGACCGAATTACGCGCCACCAAGATTGCCCGCATCGCCGAGGATATTCCCGAGCAGGCGATCGACCAGGGGCCCGACAGCGGCCCGATGGTCGTGGTCGGCTGGGGCTCGTCCTATGGACCGATCAGCCGTGCGGTCGGCGACCTCTTGAGCGAGGGCGTCCAGGTTTCCCACGTGCATTTGCGCCATATCTGGCCGCTGCCGCGCAACCTGGGCGATCTTTTGGGCGGTTTCGAACGGGTCTTGGTGCCGGAGATGAACATGGGGCAGCTAGTGAAGTTGTTGCGCAGCGAGTTCTTGGTGCCGGCCGAAGGCCTCAACAAGGTATCCGGCAAGCCGCTCATGATCGCCGAGATCGAGGCGGCGGTGCGCGCCCGCCTGGAGAAATGAGATGAATGTTGCGGCTCCGCTCCCAAAACTGAGCGCCAAGGACTACGCCTCCGACCAGGAGGTCCGTTGGTGCCCCGGTTGTGGTGACTACGCGATCCTCAAATCGGTTGAAAAGACCCTGGCCGACATCCAGGCGGTTCCGGAAAAGACCGTCTTCGTGTCCGGCATCGGCTGCGCCGCGCGCTTTCCCTATTACATCGCCAGCTACGGCTTTCACGGTATTCACGGCCGCGCGCCGGCGATCGCGACCGGCATCAAGCTGGCCAACCCGGACCTCGACGTCTGGGTGGTTTGCGGCGACGGCGATGCGCTTTCGATCGGCGGCAACCACCTATTGCACGCGCTGCGGCGCAATGTCGATTTGCAGATACTGCTGTTCAACAACGAGATATATGGCCTGACCAAGGGCCAGTATTCGCCGACCTCGCGTCAGGGCACGCGATCGCCCTCGACGCCCAATGGATCGATCGAGGCGCCGGTCTCGGCGGTGGCCTTTGCACTGGGCTCGGGCGCGCGTTTCGTCGCCCGGTCGGTCGACACTCAGCAGAAGCACTTGCCCGGCGTGCTCAAACGCGCCCACGCCTATCGAGGCGCCGCTTTCGTCGAGATTTATCAGAATTGCATCGTCTACAACGACGGCGTCTTCGACGAATTCACCGACCGCAAAGTGGCGCCCGATGCCCAGGTCCACGTCGAGCACGCTCAGCCGCTAATCTTCGGCAAGGAGCGGGACAAGGGACTGAGGGTGGCGCCCGGCGGCCTCGCGCTCGAGGCGGTGCGGCTCGGCGAGAATGGTGTCACCGAGGCCGACATTTTGGTCCACGACGAGACCAACCGGGCGCTTGCGGTCATGCTGGCGGCCATGGAGCCGCCGACCCATCCGGTGGCGCTCGGCGTGCTCTATTGCCAGCCGGCGCCGAGCTACGAGCGCCAGATGGCCGAACGGGTCGCGAATGCGGTGAAGAAGGCGACCGAGGCCGGCACCCAAGGCGATCTCAACGCACTCCTGCGCCGCGGCCACACTTGGCGTGTCGAAGAAGGTGGGCGCATCGAAGAGTAGTGGGCGCATCGAAGAGTAGCGGGCGCATCGAAGAGTAGCGGGCGCATCGAAGAGTAGCGGGCGCGTCAAAAGAGAACTGGCG
>Ga0255056_10000420_pt1 | contig 12476 bp, 13 predicted proteins | sample Cases_109_1_MG_FD_183639 | JGI IMG/M metagenome (GOLD analysis project Ga0255056, IMG submission 183639) | Seawater microbial communities from Amundsen Gulf, Northwest Territories, Canada - Cases_109_1 | ecosystem: Environmental > Aquatic > Marine > Gulf | place: Canada: Northwest Territories... | reverse complement strand
CCCTTAACAGCCGTTGATTTACTACAAGAGATTGAACAACAAATCGATGGAATTCTGCTACAAGATCCCACTACCAAAGAATGGCAAATCAAACTAGTTCGTGAAACAGATTTTCCATCTCCACTTGATAGTTTGCCCTTGTTTGATGAATCCAATGTGTTAAGTCTTGAATTTTCTCGTGGTACTTGGGCTGAAACAACTAATCAAGTTAAGGTCCAATATACAGATAAAGATAAAAATTTCCAACCTGCTTTTGCTGTCGCCCAGGATATGGCAAATAAGATAATTCAAGATGATGAGGATGTAATATCGACAGCGGTTTATCCGGGCGTACAGAACAGAACACTAGCCAATACACTAGCATGGCGTGATCTTCGTACCCTGTCCTATCCCATCGCTAAAGGAAAAATTAAAGCTGACCGCAGTAATTATGCTGTCTTGCCTGGTGACCTTATTCGGGTGACGTGGCCACCTTACGGTATTACATTGCTGGCAATGAGGGTAAACAAGATTCAATTAGGCTCCGCAGATGCTAATGAAATAATTTATGACGTTGTAGAGGATATATTTCGAACAGAAGTTCCATCTTACAGTGACCCGCAAGATTCCCTATGGGTTAAACCTGTTCAAACGCCAGATGGTCCGTTAGATGCTCGAGTCGTAGCATTGCCAATCGGTTACCAGACAACGGGTGATGTTCAGCAATACGGGTTGGTTGCGGTTCGTAATGGGAGTCTTCAATTAAGCTACGATGTTTATATAAAAGAAAGTGGTGGATTCCCTCCTTCTCAAACTCGACCTGGTCATACGCTAGAGCAAACTCAGGTGCCGTATACTCCTTCTGCCCTTTTGGATGGCGCTCTTGATACCGCAGTTGGGTCTCCCATAAATTATAATAATGACGTTATCTTCATTAATGCTGGTATTGATATCGCAGATGTTGATAGGTCTGCGATACTTAGTGATCTTGATCTTATAAGCGGACCTGAAAATCTAGTTTTAATTGATGAAGAACTTGTCTTTTTTGAAACCATCGTAGATTTAGGTGGTGGCGACTTTCGATTGGATGCTGTCCGCCGTGGTATGCTTGATACTGCGGTTGTTGAACATTCAGATGGTACTAGGTTGTGGTTCATTACTTATGGTATTGGTCTAGTACAGACTGTCCTTGACCCAGCGACAGCAGGGTTTAACATCTTTTTCATGCCTAACAGCACGGAAGGAAGTTCTGGCGCTCCAGACTCTGGAGACTTCAGTCCTGAAGTCGGTATTAATGCAATCCAAGAAGTTGTCAATAGATTTGAAGGAGCTTCCGCAGCTATTAATCCGAAAATCGATGGTGTTCGATTCCCTAACGTCGTTACCGCTAGTAATGATTTTATATGTTCATGGTTTAATCGTTTGAACACATCACCTCTTGGTAGTCCCGCAGGTACAAATACGGGAACCCACGAAGATGTAAACGAAGATCCAGGGGCGGGTATCACATATACCGTTCGTGTCTTCCACACGGGAGTGAGTCCGCGGGTACTTGTATTCACTGCGGCTAGCATTCCTGTCTTCCCGTCTCCAATAACATCCCCAGAAAGTTCCTTTGTCCAAGTGAATAATTTTGAGGTTCCTTTTTCGCCAGATGTAAGTCCGGTTCCTTCACCCCACCCGTTTGCAAGGACTTACACCCTTGAACTTGAATCAGTTAAAAATGGGTATGTCAGTGAACTATGGTCGGTAGACTTCGAGGTGGTATAATTATGAAACAAAACCTGACAGGTTTAGTGGTAAGCTCTTGCCCAAATTTTAAATGGTATGAGGTTTGGAAGTCCGAAACTGCATCGAGACTTGAGCTCGATAATGAAAGTGAGGATGAAATAATTCAAAAGAATGCGCAGCTATTGACCCATCTTATACTCCAACCCTTACGGAATGAATTTGGTCCAGTCAAAATTAACTCATGGTGTCGTCTTGAGCCTCTTGAAAAAGTGATAGCGTGGAAGGGCTTTGAAAATTGGTGCGTTAAAGAAGAACTGGAAGTCAACGATGAATCGTGGGATAAATACTTCGCCCGTAAAAGTCATCCACGAGGACAGGCGGCAGACATTGAAATATCTGATATGACAAATGATGATCTATTCGCTTGGGTCAGTGAGACTATGGATTTCGATCAATGTATAAGAGAATTTCCTGTCAAGGGAGTTGCAGACTCTGGTTGGGTCCATGTATCATATTCAAGTGAAAGAAATCGAAGACAAGCTTTTACCCTTGGAGCTAAATGAACAACGGCGACTGGATCAAGAAGTATCGAGTTTTCCCTAGGCTGTTCGCAGTCTTCTACTTGTACGTTATGTGGCAAGTGGTGAGCTGGGCGATGCTCCTGGTGGAGATGAGTAACGCACAGGCAGCGTTCGTGGCTTCGGTTGTGACTGCTGCGGCTGCGTTTTTCAAGTTCTATGTGGAGACTGGCAATACCGAGGAATGAAAACTAATGAAAAAAGGTAACGCAATCGTCATAGATTATACGGGAGGTCATGATGTCATTAAAAGTCAGCGCCGTGATAGGCGTCGTCGCGCTGGGAATAGGATTCACCGGAGGCTGGAAAGTCAACGGTTGGCGGCTGGGGGAACAGATAGCGGACGAGAAGGCAGCGGTCCATCAAGCGTTCGAGACAAAACGGACTGAACTATTTGCCGAGTTTACGGTACAGAGAGAAAAGGACGTAACTGCGAGATTGGCTCTCTCTCAGGATTTAAGGAAATCCCAAGCACGTGAGGCGGGTTTACTAAAAGAAGTGGAGACTCTGCAATTGTCAAAGAGTGATCCACTAATCGTAGTAGAGACAGTGGTGGAAACTATCACGGAGGTAGTGGAAGGTGAATGTATCGCGACTGATATCGTTATTGCCAATCCTTTCAGTAACGATTTTGTACGGCTGTGGAACGAAAGCGCCAGTGGTACTAGCGCCGGAAATACCGAGTAGAGGCAAACCTCTCGAAGCGATGTTTCCTTGCGGCTCACTTCCACCCCTCCCTATCGTAATTGTGGATATGAATACCGAGGAGGCTTTGAAGACAGTTCTCCAAAATAAAATCGCTGCTGATGGCATCTACCGTGAGTGCGCTTTACGGCATGAAGGATTGGTGGATTGGATTGATAAGGAATAATCTGCGGGCGCTTATAAGTAAACTGTTTTTCCAATTATATTTCCATATCCATTTAATACTATTCAAATATTTTGGGTTTACAGCTTACAAATATCGCAATCTAGCGTGGGGCTCTGCGTGATTTCTTGGGCGCGGGTGAGGCAGATGCCGCAAATAGTATTGCTTGAGTTTCCTGTTTGCGCGAAAAACAGTTTACTTATATACTGCCGCACAACATAGGAAAGGAAAAAGAGAATGAGTACAGAAAGGCAGGTACTGCAAGAAGACTATATTTGGAAGACCGATCCTTACGACCACCAGCGTGAAGTATTCCTGCGGTCAAGGCATTTATCTGAGTTCGCTTTGCTCATGGGAATGGGCACAGGTAAAACGAAGGTTTCTCTTGATACTGCGGCTTACAACTATCAACACGGCACGATAGACTTTCTTGTGGTAATTGCTCCTAACGGGGTTCACCGTAATTGGGTGTCGCGCGAGATTCCCGCTCATTTGCCTGAATGGACCAACTATCGGGCGGCAGTATGGGCTAGTTACATGAAAAAGAAAGAGAATCAAGAGGTCGAAGATCTATTTGATTTAGAATTTACAGGGCTCAGGATCCTTGCATTGAATATTGAAGCGTTCAAAGACAGTACCACTTGCAAAGCAGCCAGGATAGTTAGAAAGATTTGTAATGCATTTAAAGTGATGATGGTTATCGATGAATCCTCAAAGATTAAAACTCCCGGTGCCAAACGAACCAAGGCATTGATAACTCTTGGCAAACATGCTACCCTCCGTCGTATATTGACGGGCACTCCTGTCACTAATAGCCCGTTAGATATATTTTCTCAATTCAGATTTTTAGGTAGTGCGCTGGGGTTTGATAATTTCTATTCCTTTAAGCATTATTTCGCAGAGTGGGAACAAGAGAAGAATTGGAAAACAGGCCAACGGTATGAAGTTTGTAAAGGGTTTAGGAACCTAAATGAATTGACAGACATCATTGACGAGCATGGATACCGGATCACAAAAGAAGAATGCCTTGACCTGCCAGACAAGATTTACCAAACTCGATACGTGGAGTTGAGCACTAAACAACGAAAAGCTTACAATGATATCGCTGAGCGTTCATTAATAGAGCTCGAAGATGGAGAAGAGTTGTCAGTGGCAAATGTATTGACGAGGGCATTGCGGCTCCAGCAAATTGTAGGAGGGTTTCTACCTAAAGAAGAGTTTGCGCCGGCCATGGCGATAGAAGATAAAAATAGTCGTATCGATTGTTTAATGGATATACTTGAAGAGGCGGAAGGCAAGATCATTATCTGGGCTCGCTTCCGTGCAGAGTTGGCAGCGATTGAGGATGCGGTACGAAAGGAATATGGAAGAGAATCAATCGTTAGTTATCACGGTGGAGTAAGCAGGGAAGATCGTGAAATAAGTATGGATACCTTCCAAGATCCGAATAGCGTTGTTCGGTATTTTGTAGGCCAACAACATAGTGGTGGGTATGGTCTCACACTTCATGCGGCTACAACCGTGATCTACTTCTCCAATGACTTTAGTCTGGAGGCTCGTCTACAGAGTGAGGATAGGGCACATAGAATTGGCCAACATCACCCAGTTCTTTATATCGACCTGGAATGCCTGGGAACCATAGATACAAAGATAATTCACGCCTTACGAGATAAGAAAAGCTTGGCCGACCTCATTACGCGAGATTCAGTTAGATTGTTACTTGCACGAGCGGCGTAAATGCAGTAATTTACATTATTGGAAAGGAGTTAAACTTGATGGGTAAAGTTTTTGTCGTACAGTTGCCAAGGCGTCGTAATCCTCAAACGGGAGAGTTTGAAGAGTATGATATAAGCATCGCCAGCGTCTATGGTACATTGCAACCACCCTTGTTTGGACGCAAAGGAGCTGAGTTCACGACTGTGCCAGCGGTACATAAAATCCGCTCTGAATTAAAAGACTATTGTGATGATGATTCTATCCTCGCATTAGGAGACCCCGCTGCGATCGCTGTCACTGCCTGCGTGGCAGCGGATATGAACCGTGGTTACTTTTCCATGCTGCGATGGGATGGACGAACAAGACAGTATGTTAAATTAGATTTTAGCACCCGACCCTAGAAAGGAGATAAAAATGCCAGAACTTGATACCTCTGAATTAGAAAACCTTGCGCCTACTGACGAACAGTTAAACACAGTCAGCCGGATCGCCGATCAACAATTAGCATTGGAACTTGATATAGAGCAATTGTCCGCTGAACTTAGAACTAAAAAGAATCTCCATATCCAAGTGTCGCAGGAAAATTTACCTGACGCTATGTCAGCGATGGGCCTGAGTTCTTTCACTTTAAAGAATGGTGCTTCCATTAATATTAAAAAGGGAGTGGATGCGAGTATCCGTATCGCTGACAAACCACAAGCTTACGATTGGCTTCGGCAAAATGGGCACGGAGCTATTATCAAAAATGAATTTAAAGTTCCGTTTGGTGCAGGGCAAGACGAGCAAGCAGAAAAGCTTGATACATTCCTGCACCAGATTGATGCAGATTTTAATGCCGCTATTTCCATCCATACTCAAACCTTACGAGCTTGGGCTAGAACACAATTGGAGGAGGGCAACCCAATACCGGAAACCATCAAAGTATACGAATACTCTGTGGCAAAGGTAACACCGCCGAGGGGCTGACGGCGACACTTCAGTCCAACCAAAGAGGTTACACCCATGACAAAGAAAGCAGTAGCTACCAAAGCGGCGCAAGCGCTCGCTTTACCCGAGGATCTAATTGTTCCTGAAGGGGCAGGTCTGGAGGAAGCAGATCGAGATTCATACGCGATCCCTTTCCTTTCAATATTACAGAAAACTAGTCCACAAGCAGACCCCGATCACGAGGCTTATATAGCCGGGGCAAAGGCCGGTCAGTTTCTTGATACTGTGGCGCAGGATTTATTAGATGGAGAAAAGGAAGACTTAAATATCATTCCGGTATTTTATCGCCGCGCGTTTATCGAGTGGAAAACAAGAGATGACGGAGGTGGATTCGTTGCTGAGCACTCTGTTGCTGACGCTCTCAACATGCCCACAGAGCGTGGAGAAAAAGGAGACATTCTCTCAAATGGGAACCAACTTGTTGATACTAGATATCACTATGTGATACTAGTGCGGGCGGATGGTACCTTACAACCTATGGTCCTTACAATGACCAGTACCCAGGTGAAGAAATCAAAACGCTTGAACAGCGATCTTGATTTACAGATCCGCGGACAAAACTTGAAAGCCACATTCCAGACATTGTATAACATCACCACAATTGGTGAGAGCAATGAGCATGGAACATGGCGAGGCTGGCACATCAGCCGAAATGGATTAGTCAATAAACAGGCACAGTTAGATGCTGCGGTTGGCTTTTACAAGGCGATCAAGTCCGGTGACGTCAAGGAGGCCACCGACTCCTTGGATCCATCCGGCAGCACCGACGAAGACGGCGGCAATCCCGAGTTCTAGTTGGTGTTTTTAATGGGCCTTACGTGATGTAGGGCCCTTCTTTCTTGACCGGGATGGAAAATGGAGAACTATGTAGAAAAATTACAAACTCTTTTTGGTGGACTTGATCGCGCACACGGCACCTACAAGATTGATGAAAGCATAGATGGAGATAAGATAAGTGGACAGGCAAAGACAATAGCGACGCCTCCCACTGCTGAAATGTGGGAACTCCATTTAAAAGGTGAACGAAGTCTTGGCATCATCCCAATACGTGAAGATGGTACAGTCAGCTGGGCTTGCATCGATATCGACTCTTACAAGAGTGATGTTTGCCAAGCATCCGTAGACTTCATAAAAGAGTACTCTTTACCCTTAGTCGTTTGCCGAAGTAAGAGCGGCGGCGCACATGTATTTATATTCTTTCAAAACCCAACACCTGCAAAGAGCGTCGTTAAGAAGCTCGCGCAGTTTGCCAAAGCAATGGGCTTTGATGGAGCCGAAATATTTCCTAAGCAAATATCAATCAAACCTGAAGAGTTTGGAAACTGGCTCAATATGCCCTACTTCGATTGGGAGATATCGACAAGGTATGGACTCGATGCTGATGGAAAATCGTTGGAGTTACCGGATTTCATTAAGTATGCTGAAGGCAAAAAGGTAACCTTCGAGACATGGAAAAACCTGACGGTGCCAGAGCTTGAACATCCATTCAGCGATGGCCCACCCTGCCTGCAAGCTCTAGCAAAAGTGAAGGTTGGGGAGGGTGGCAGGAATAATGCCCTTTTGCAATTTGGAGTATATGCAAAACTCAAATATGGAGAAGATGAATACCAAGATAAAGTAGCTGAATATAATCAATTGTATTTCACTCCTTCCATAGGTCAACGGGAGATGAACGACACAATCTTTAAGTCATTAAACAGACGTGATTATGGCTACATCTGCACTCAGCAACCGCAGGCATCACACTGCAATAGAACGGCATGCCTACGAAGGCGACACGGAATCGGAGGGGCTGCGGATGAAGAGTTTGAACAGGAAATGGAATTGCAAAACCTCCGCAAGCTGATTTATTTTACACCCCAGGGTGAACCATTAGACGACGAACCCGAATGGGAATTGACAATTAAAGGTCGCACTATTCGCTTTACCACAGCGCAGTTAAAGAATCAGCCACAGTTTGCTGAACGGTGCATCAACAAGTTGAATATATGGCCACCTCCACTCCCAGTTCCTAGGTGGAGAGAACTGATGCAAGGACACCTTACAAACTGTGAACAAGTAGAGATACCGTTTGAGACTTCGCCTCCCGCCCAAACCTTAGAAGATTTAAAAGCGTATATCTCTCGTAATGCCCACGCAAAGAATAACCTAGATTTGTTAAATGGTCTTGCACTGAAAAAGGATGACTGTTACCGTTTCCGTTTAGAGTCATTTGTTGAGTTTATTCGTGATAAATCTAGAAATCTTGTCAATATGAAAACCATAGCTGACCATCTAGATTTACTAGGACTCAATCGCAATAAGACAACCGCCAGACAGGGTGCTGACCACGTGTCAATAGTGTGTTGGGAAATTGGCATCAAACAGTTAGAGGTATTTGAAGAACAAACATTTGAACAAGAGCAGCAAGACGCCGCGTTCTAATGGAAAAGAACTTAATACTAGGTCCGCCAGGGACGGGTAAGACGACAACATTGATCAATATCGTATCTGATCTATTAGATAAAGGAGTACCCCCTCAACGTATCGCCTACGTCAGTTTTACAAGGAAGGCGGCAGAAGAAGCTCGTGATAGAGCTCGCACTCAATTCGATTTACCCAAAGCGGCTTTCATTAATTTTAGAACCCTGCACAGCCTTGCCTATCGTGAACTTGGTTTAAGTGTGAGTGATGTCATGCAGCCCAACCATTGGGATGAAATTGCAGAGGCCACCGGACGTCGTCTTTCAGCTAATGGGTTTACAGACGGTGTTGGTCCTGAGGATGTAATAAGTTTTCATTTGCATTTGGCTAAGGCTATGTGTCGTTCTTACGCTGAGCATTTCCGCACAATCGCTGGATCGTTGTCCAATCGTAAATTCAACTTTGGTGCGCTCAACAGGGGCGGAGGGTTGGATGAGTTTGTCAAGCTCGGTGAGTTCATTGACAAGTATAAGGATAAAGCGGCCCTACTTGATTTTAGTGATATGCTTATTCATGCCTCGAACTGTGAACCGCTTGATGTGGATTACGCGATAATAGACGAGGCTCAAGATCTTTCAAGATTGCAGTGGAAGTTCTGCAAAGCCATATTTTCTAAATGTGATACAATATGGTGCGCGGGAGATGACGACCAAGCTATCTACTCGTGGGCTGGTGCGGATCTCTACACGTTTCGCCACATGGATGCCTCACGTACTGTCCTTGAGCATTCGTGGCGTCTACCACGCAATGTGTGGCAGACAGCGTGTGGTATTGTTGACATGATTGAGGACAGGTACGAGAAAAATTGGGGTCCACGCGACGCTGATGGGTTATATCAAATGGTTTCTGATTTAAGTGACTGCCCGCTGGACAACGATGAAACCTGGTACTTACTGACCCGCACCAAATCTCAACAGCAAGGCATGGTTCACTGGTTGCGCGGTCACGGATATACCTACTTGCGAAATGGTAGACATTCTGTAAAAAGTGAACACTTGAGTCTCGCGAAAGCATGGACGAGGCTTAATAAGGGCGGGTATGTTACCGCAGGACAAGCGGTGTCTATATATGAAAACCTGAGGGATGATCAGTTAAAGAAAGGAGCGGTAGAGTCAGTTAGTGGTTTGGAACCTGACCAACGAATAAAGATGCAGAGTTTAATTGATAATCATGGTTTGAAAGTCCAAGGCGGTATCTGGCACGAAGTGCTCACCATCGACTATATTGACAGTCAATATTACAAAGCCGTTAAAGATAGGTTTGGTACTGCGGCGTTGGTTGATCCACCCAAGATTGAAATAAGTACCATACACGGTGTCAAAGGAGGTGAGGCCGATAACGTCTACTTCAGTAATTCAATGGGCCAAAGACCATACCGTAACTTTAAGGCTGGCTATACTCGAGATGATGAAGCTCGTATCTTCTATGTGGCGGCGACTAGAGCGCGGAAAAGACTGTATGTGAAACCGAGTTTGCAATGCTCATTTCCGCTTCCACCGGAGTAAATCATTTTATTCAAAACTTGCATTTTTTATAGACAGGGTGTATTATGTGAGTTATAGGATAAGTTGGTTATCCTATTTAAGAAAGGAGTAACGAAAATGAACATTGATTTTATATTTGGCTGGACAATGACTGTATTGTTTTTCGGTTGCCCATTGTTCTTTGTCGGATGGATCGCATGGAAAGTTATTGCAAAGCTCATCCCATTTCGTGGGAGGTAATATCATTTTATTCAAGCCTTGTAATAACTCTATAAGGTGCTAGTATTATTAGACAGTGGCGCAATTTGTCGCCATTGAACCTAGAAAGGAGCATAGTATGTCAAAGTTAAATCTTATCTTACATTGCGGAGCCTCATCGGTAGGCCGGAAGGAATTGACGAAAGTCAAGCTGCCTAGTGTTACCAAAAGTTTCTGTCCTATTAATCACGATTATTTCGTTGACCTGGTTCAGGACAAGCTCGAGGACCGCAACCTTCGTGTTATGAGTGAAGCTCACGGGCTTACCAAAGACGGCGCTAATTATTTCGGCATGTTTGAAGTTCGCGGGAATGACGCTCATGAAGATTACTCCACTGTTATTGGTATGCGCAACTCACACGTGAAGTGGTTTGCGGCATCCATTGCAGTGGGTGGTGGTGTATTCGTTTGTGATAACCTTGCCTTCTCCGGCGAAGTTGTCGTTGGACATAAACATACCACCAATGTTCTTGAGTTTCTTCCAAATCGTATTGAGAGCGCGATGGACGGCGTTATCAAATTAGACGCGTTTCAGGGTGAGAGGTACCAGGCGTACAAGGATCGTGGTTTTGGTGATCGTGAAGCCGAGTTTACCATGGTGGAACTCTTTCGTGCCGGCGTCCTAAATACTCGCAGCCTGCCCAAGGTTGTCACTGAATGGGATATTCCTTCCCATGAAGAGTTTAGCGCAGCCAATATTTGGAGATTCTTCAACGCATGTACTGAGGCGTACAAAGGATTGGATCCTTACAGCCTCCAACGTACGACTTCAAAATTGCATGAACATTTAGATGTGATGTGTGACGTGCCCGCCTTGGAACTTGAGGCGGCTTAGTAGTAGCTTGTGTGTTGCCCCGTCCTTGCGGCGGGGCTTTTTTAAGAAAGGAGTATGAAATGTCAGAGCTCAGTAGAGTACTCACTTGTACCTGCCCCAGTAACTTCAACTGGTCCCAATCGTTCTTTGGTTCCACAGGACGACACACGGTATCCTTTAATCAACGCGACGGTATCTCCTGTACCTGCGACGGGTTTCGTTATCGCAAGACCTGCAAACATGTCAATGACCCCGCCATTCTCAAAGCCCAATGTGGCTGGGGCGCTGATGCTTTCGCTAATGTCATTTACCACGAGAAATTTTGTCCTGAGTGCGGAGAACGAACCGTTCCTTTTTATGTGGGTGTATAGGCATTCTGTGTTTTGACTTTGAAGTTTTCCATGTTACTGTTACGATACAGTTCCACACCCTGTTAAAAAAGTTGAGAGGAAAGGATGGAAGAAATTGAAAAATACACCAAGCTATGGGACCTGCCTCAGGGCTATGGCAATAACTATGACCATCCCTACTGGGTCGAAATTGCGACAACATTAAAGCACGAAATGGGCTTGACTGGTATACACCAGTGCCACAAGATTCTTGATGTTGGGGGCGGCGACCAACGCCTGGCGAAGTTTTTTACCGAGCACTCATACGCTAGCCTTGACATTGCCCCTAATGCGATGGGGCCTGGTGAAAATGCCTACCCGCATACTGTTACTGACATAAGTCAGTATCGCGGCCACGCGAACGAATTCCATTGGGTAATATCAATTGACGTCATGGAGCATATTCCAACTGACTTAATTGATGACGCCATTGCGAATATATGGAACACGGTGACAGAAGGAGCAGCATTTTTAATCAGCACTCGCCCTGACCGAGGCGGAAAAAAGATCGGTGCCATACTTCATATGACAGTTAGAGAGCCCAAGTGGTGGGTTGAAAAAATGGGCCAGTATTGGTCTAAGGTTTCACTCGTGCGAGTTGTATCGGGTGAGTATTGTTTACTAGTCTGCAGGCATTCAAAATCATGTTCGGAAAAAACCCAATCAGAAAGCAAGACCTGAGTTCCCCAGGGTGTCTTTACGTCCAGGAACTTTTTTCAACAATCCAAGGTGAAGGACCCTTCCAAGGTACGCCCTGTGTATTTATTCGTTTGTGGGGGTGTAACCTGAAATGTTTTTGGTGTGACACTGACTTTGAATCAAACCGCGAGCCCGTAGACGTGCCAATCATTATGTCGCGCGTAAGGGACGCCTTTCAGGAGATGGGCAAGATCCGTCCAGGCAAGCGGCCACTCGTCGTAATTACGGGAGGTGAACCATTTCGCCAGGACCTAACATCATTATTGAATCGCCTTGGCCATGAAGGGTACCTAACTCAAATTGAAACAAACGGTACCCTATGGATTGAAGGACTCGAGGTATTTATTGCTAGGGAAGATTTGGTACTCGTTTGCTCACCGAAGACTGGCAAGGTCCATAGAATGATTAATGAATGGTGTGACCATTGGAAATATATAATCGATGCTGATCACTGCTCGCCGGATGATGGGTTACCGGTGGTCTCAACCCAAGTGGAAAATACTCACTTAG
>Ga0255056_10000419_pt1 | contig 12512 bp, 11 predicted proteins | sample Cases_109_1_MG_FD_183639 | JGI IMG/M metagenome (GOLD analysis project Ga0255056, IMG submission 183639) | Seawater microbial communities from Amundsen Gulf, Northwest Territories, Canada - Cases_109_1 | ecosystem: Environmental > Aquatic > Marine > Gulf | place: Canada: Northwest Territories... | reverse complement strand
GACCGTCACGATTCTGAGCTATGGCTACTGGATTCGCGAGGAAGGCCGCACCAGTGGCGATGACCTGTCCGTGTGTCGAATCGACCTGGGCAGCGGCTATTTAATGACGGCAATCTTCGGCATGTCAGTCGTCATTATCGGCAGCAATATCGAAATCAGCGGCAGCGGCGCCACGCTTATTGTGGATATGGCGGAGCAGCTCAGTACGGCTGTCGGCCCGTTTGGCCGGTGGTTGTTTCTGATCGGCGCGGTCGGAGCCGTATTCAGCAGTCTGCTCGGCACCTGGCAGGCGACACCCTATATATTTGCGGATAGCTGGCGGTTGTTCCGTGCTCCGCCACAGCAAGGCGCCGTGGAGCAAACTGCAGAGAGTCCGGGAACGTCGTCACCGCTGTATCGGTATTACCTGATCGGCCTGGCACTGGTGCCGATACTTGGACTGTTCATCAGTTTTCGTGAAGTGCAGAAGTTCTACGCGGTTACAGGCGCTTTTTTTGTGCCGATGCTGGCGCTTGCGTTGATATTGCTGAACAGTCGCAGCAAGTGGGTGGGCGCGAAATTTCAGAATCGCGCTGTGACCACTATCGCGTTGTCCGTTACGGTCGCCTTTTTCCTTTGGATTGCGATTACAAAACTGCTGCCTTGAAACGACCGCCAGTTTCGCTACAGACGGATTGCGATTACAAAACTGCTGCCTTGAAACGCCGCCAGTTTCGCTACAGACGGATCGCGATTACAAAAATGACTTCCTGAACCGGAACGTCAGTTTCGATTCAGATGATCTTCCAGCACCTGTGCGACGCAACAGGTAAGGCGTTTGCCGGTTTCGATGTGCAGAAACTCGTTCGGACCGTGTGCGTTCGATTTCGGTCCCAGCAAGCCGGTGACAAGAAACTGTGCTTCCGGAAATTTCTCACCCAGCATGCCCATGAACGGAATGGTTCCGCCTGTGCCCATGTAGAGCGAGTCCTCGCCAAAATAGTCCTGTGACGCCTGCTGCATGGATGCCTCGAGCCACGGGGCCACAGGCGGAGCATTCCAGCCTGCCATGGTCGATTCAACGTCGAACTTAACATTCGCAAATGCCGGTGTGTCTGCTTCGAGCGCCTTTTGAACCGCGGCTGCAGCCTGATCGGCATCACAACTGGGCGGCAGGCGGAATGACAGCTTCAGGGTTGTTCCCGGCAACATTACGTTGCCGGCATTGACCATCTCCGGCAGTCCGTCGGCGCCGGTAATGGTCAGGTTCGGCCGCCAGGTATTGTTCAGGAGTTGTTCCTTTGCGGACTCGGACGGTTTCGCATCCGTCCTGACCCAGGGGTATTTCTGGTAGACCGAATCCCCAAGGGTTGCTGCTGCAAGCTCCGCCTGTTGCAGTCGCTGCGGCGGGATTTCGACGTGCAGATCCTCGAGCAGTATCCTGCCGTCGCTTTCATCTTCGATGCGGCTGAGCAACTGCCGCAAAATGCGGAAGCTCGACGGCACAATGCCGCCGGCGCCGCCGGAATGAACACCTTCGCTAAGAACGTCCACGCTGAGCATGCCGGTGAGGTTGCCGCGCAACGACGTGGTACACCAGAATTGATCGTAGTTACCGCATTCCGCGTCGAGACAGACGACCAGGCTCGGCGAGCCAATGCGGTCTTCGAGTTTTTCGATGTAGTAGGGCAGGTCGAAGCTGCCGCTTTCCTCACAGCCTTCAATCAATACGATGCAACGTGCGTGGCCAATGCCCTGCTCCTGCAACGCGCGAATCGCGGTCAGAGAGCCGAATACCGCGTAACCGTCGTCGGCGCCGCCGCGTCCGTAGAGTTTGCCATCGCGAATAACAGGCTGCCACGGGTCCAGATCGTCTTCCCAGCCGGTGAATTCAGGCTGCTTGTCGTAATGGCCGTAGAGAAGAACGATGTCTTCAGATTTGCCGGGAATCTCGATAAACAGCACCGGCGTACGCCCGGCAATTCGTACAACTTCGATCTGCATGCCCTCGATCGCCTGCTTCTGAGACCAGGCACGGAACATTTCGACCGCCTTGTCCATGTGGCCGTGCGCCTCCCAATCGGGATCGAACATCGGCGACTTGTTCGGTATTTTTATGTATTCACTGAGCTCGGGAATGATGGAGTCGTCCCAAATCGCGTTAACGAAAGCTGCTGTTTTTTTGCTGTCCATATCCGGATCTTCTGCGTTTTCGGAGCGCGTATCTTACAACCATTCCTCAGGTATGCGCTCAAAATTATTTCTGACTCCGCTTTCCGGATCGTCGAATGCGAGATAGCTCGCCGTCAGGCATAGATCCTCAGCATCCCCCTTCGTTCCGTACAACCGGTCACCGACAATGGGATATCCCGCATCCGCCAGGTGCCGGCGAATCTGGTGTTTGCGGCCGGTGGTTATGGACACCAGTAACACGGAGCGCTTCGCATCCGGATCGTAGCCAATTCGTGACGCCCGGGTTTCAGCAGATTTACCGTCAATGGTCCCCGTATAGTCCTGGGAGTTCTGCGCGCCTGGAAATTTGCCGTGTACGATCGCATGATAGCGTTTGATGACAGTGCGTGCTGCAAACTGGCCGGACAAACTCGCGGCCGCTTTTTTGTCATGTGCGAGCAGCATGAGACCGCTTGCGGCGAGGTCCAGCCTGTGTACGAGAAATGACTCGCGCTGCGGTTGCATGTGTGTTTCCGCATACCGCCCCAGCGTAGTGTGATCACCCCATCGCGATCCCTGCGAGCGCATGCCGGGTGGCTTTAGCCACACGGACCAGCGGCCGCTGTCTTCGATCAGTTTTGCCGGGGCCGTTGTCTGCGCAAGCACAGCCTCATCATAGTTGAGGAATAGTTCGTCTCCCTCGGAGAGCGTTGCAGAGCGCCGTCTCAGCCGGCGAATACCGTGCCGCGTCCGGAGCCACACGGCACCAGATGCCATGGCATCCGATACCCGGCTCGCGGGCAATGCACTGGCCTCAACCAGCAGGTCACGAGCATCGCGCGTGGTATCGCTAACGACGACTCTGTATTCGACGGGACTCTTCAAGATGGTTCAGATTGTGCGCGCAGTTGCGTAGGATGGGTCACATTATAACTTTCATGATCAGGTTCGCACTCGAATTCACAATGGACGACACTGATACCAAGGCTCTCGACGTCCTCGTGATCGGCGCCGGTTTCTCCGGCATATGCTGCGGCATCAAGCTCCTCGAGAAAGGGACTAGCAATTTCCGCATCGTGGAAAAGTCACCGGGCATCGGCGGCACCTGGTGGGACAATACCTATCCCGGCGCTGCCTGCGACGTCCCGTCGCACCTTTATTGTTATTCCTTCGAGCCAAATCCCAACTGGTCGCGTATTTATTCGCCCGGACGCGAGATTCAGCAATACGCCGAGCATTGTGTCGACAAGTACGGTGTTCGGCCGTATATCGAACATGGCAGGGAGGTTGTCGGTTTGCGGCTCGACCAGGCGGCGGGTATCTGGACGGCCGTGTTCGGAGACGGTGGCGAGTTGCAGGCGCACCACGTAATAAACGGTGGCGGCGGCCTGCATCAACCATCCTGGCCGGATATTCCGGGACGCGATGAATTCACCGGCATCTCGATGCATACGGCGCGCTGGAATCATGATGTCGACTATGCAGGCAAGAACATCGCGGTTATCGGCAGTGCGGCAAGCGCGATCCAGGTCGTACCGGAAGTCGCGAAAACAGCAGCCAGTGTCACGATTTTCCAACGGACGCCGAACTACATCGCACCGCGGAACGACCGTGATTTTACAAAGACCGAGAAATTGCTGTTTACTCGACTCCCATGGCTGGGCAGATTGTATCGCTGGTTTATTTTCATGCGCCTGGAGTTGGTGCTTTTTCCGATAACACGCCAGGGTTCCTGGTATGGCAGGCGCGCCGCCAAAAGAATTATGCGCTACGCAAGAAAAACGGTGGACGACAAGTCTCTGCACGAGCACCTGAAACCCGACTATGCGCTTGGCTGCAAGCGCATCCTGGTATCGGACGACTTGTACAAGACGCTGAACCGCGACAATGTCGATATGGTAACCACGGCCATCGAGGGAATCGAAAAAAGTGGAATACGGACCCGCGATGGCGTGCTCAGGGAGGTCGATATCCTGGTGTACGCAACGGGCTACGATATCGAGGCGCACATGCGTTCAATCAACGTTGTGGGCGTGGCCGGGCGCCACTTGCAGGAAGAATGGACGAGCGGACCCGAGGCGTTTAACGGCTGCTGCATGTCCGGCTACCCGAACTACTACATGGTTACCGGGCCCAATACCGGTGTTGGCACAACATCCGTCGTTTTCATGATTGAGCAGGAAGTGGGCTATATCCTGCAACTCATCGAAAAAGCCGGTCGCAACCAGTTAATGTCGGTGCGCCCGGAGACCCAGGCAGCATACAATGCCGATATTCACGCTGCGCTATCCGGTTCGGTATGGGCCAGCGGTTGCAAAAGTTGGTACCGGCGTCCCGATGGAAAAATAACGACGCTGTATCCGAACAACGCACGTGAATTCAGACGTCAATTGCAATATGTGAATATGGACGACTTTGAAGTCAACGGCGTCAGAAAATAGCCGGCCGTATCCTGCGAGCATCGCTCTATCCTGATTGCAAAAACAGCTTTTGCAATACATGTTCCTGAATGACCTTGCCGCCGTCCAGATCTTTCAGGTAATAGCGTGGAATGCCGAATCCTTTTTTGCGCCGGTCAAGAATATGATCAGGCAGGATGCCGCGATAGGCGTGGCGCAGCAGCCCCTTTGGTTCGTCGTTGTGATAACGAACAGCCTCCGGCAGCGAAAACGAAAACTCGATGATTCGGCGATCGAGCAATGGCACGCGTGCTTCGAGCGAAACCGCCATGCTGGTGCGATCGACTTTGGTCAATACCAGGCCGGGCATGAAGGTGTGAAAATCCACGAGCTGCAGGCGCGTGCGAAAGGGCAGATCGTCACGCCAGTATTCGCGAAAATGCCACCAGTCGTCGTAGTCCGCCGGAATGCCGAAGCGATCGCGGTAGTGACGCTTCGCTGCCTCCGGTAGCCCGCCCATGATCTTTCCCCAAAGGCGCGGGCCCTGGCTCATCGCCAGTTCCAACAGCATCGACAGGCGGGTCACTGTGCTGCGACGTCCAAAGGGCTTGCGCAGGGCGTAAGTGAACCTGTCCATGAACGGAGGCCAGGACGGCAGGCCGTCGTAGCGCGCGAATCGCGGATAGGTTCGGTAGCCGCCAAAGACCTCGTCGCCACCATCGCCGGTCAGCGCCACCGTCACGTTTTCGCGCGCCATCTGTGACACGAGAAACGTCGGCATCGCAGAATCGTCTGCGAATGGCTCATCGAACCAGGTCTTCAGGCGTGGCAACAGGTCTGCGGCGGCAGATTGCATCAGAATTCTTTCGTGGTGCTTTGTGCCGAACAGTTCTGCAACCTCGCGGGCGAACGGCGTCTCCGAGGCAGCGCTCGAGTCAAAGCCGATCGAAAATGTCGAGACGTCGGCACCCATGCGCGACGCGGACGCTACCACGACGCTCGAGTCAATGCCGCCGGACAGGAAAAAACCCAGCGGTACATCGGAAATCATTTGATTGCGAACCGAATCATCGATCAGGCTGCGCAGTTCTTCGGCGGCCTCGTCCGCCGATATTTGTCGCGGCTGCTCTGGCACAGGAATCGTCCAGTAGCGATGTGGCCCGTCGATCCTGCCAGTCTCCGGATCGTAGCTAAGGCAGTGCGCGGGCAGCAGTTTGAAGCAGTTGTGATAGTGCGTCTTCGGCGCCGGTACATAACGATAACCGAGAAAGTCATACAGCGCGGAGTGGTCCACCTGCAAGTCATTCGCGTCAAGCGCATGCTCCAGCGCTTTCAGCTCCGAGGCGAACGCAAATCGTTTGCCGTCGTGATAGTAGTAGAGTGGTTTGATGCCGGGTCGATCGCGATACAGCTTCAGTCTCTGCAGACGGGCATCCCAGAGCGCGATCGCGAACATCCCATCGATCCGTTCCACGAATTCGTCGCCCCACTCAAAATAGGCGCGCAAAACGACTTCGGTATCCGAGCTGGTTCGAAATATGTGTCCGTGCTTTTCGAGCTTCGCGCGAAGTTCCCGGAATCCGTAGATCTCGCCGTTGAACACGAGCCAGCTCTCGCCGTCATCGGCAAGCATCGGCTGATTGGCCTCGTCGTCAAGATCAATGATCGCCAGGCGCCTGAAGCCGACCCGTACCGGGCCGTCGAGTTTCAGTTGCCCGTCATCGGGTCCGCGATGCACGATTGACGCTAATGCGGCAGCGTAATCCCAGGCGGGATCCGTTCCACCAACGAAGCCACACATTCTATGTTCCTTATCTTCACGGCAGGATCGCGATGTAGCTACTTTATTCGCTTGCTGTCACAGCCGCAACGCATAACATGTGCATGATACTCTTGCATCGGGTCGGGATACGGCAAAGCAGAATCAGGATTAATGAAAGCGCAGATAGCACACATTAATCTCGCCCGCAGTTACCGGGGTGGAGAGCGACAAGCGGAATTGCTGATTCGTGGCCTGGCCCGCAGCGGTTTGCGGCAGGTGCTGATTGCCCGTAGCAACGGCCCCCTGGCGCAGCGACTGGCCGATGCGGATGTCGAAATTCGCGAAGTCGAGGGATTGCTTGCTGCGGCCAGAGCGACCCGCGGCGCAGACCTCGTGCATTCACATGAGGGCCGGGGTGTTTACGCGGCCTGGCTTCGTTCGGTGTTGTCGGGTACGCCCTATGTCATTACGCGGCGGGTTAACAATCCTCTCGGTCGAGGCTTCCTGACACACGCGGCCTATCGGCGAGCCGCTTTCGTCGCGTCCGTCGCAAAAGACATCAGCGACATCGTGCAGCAATATGATAAAGGAATTCAGGCGCGCGTCGTTCACAGCGGTACCAGTGGTCTGACCGTCGATCCTGGAATCTCGAAATCGATTCGGGATGAATTTCCAGGCAAGTGGCTGGTCGGCAACGTTGCGGCTCTCGACAATCAGCAAAAAGGGCAGGAATACATTATCGAAGTTGCCAGGCAACTGCAGCACTCGCATCCGGATATCCAGTTCCTGCTGGTCGGCGGAGGCGATGACGAGGCGATGCTGCGAGAACTTGCCACAGGACTGCCGAACCTGGCATTCGCCGGATTCGTCAATAATGTCGGCGACTACCTGGCTGCGTTCGACCTGTTTATTCTGCCGTCTAATAAAGAGGGTATCGGGGCGATTCTGCTGGATGCCATGGAGCAGGGCTTGCCGGTCGTTGCCAGCAGGGTCGGTGGCCTCCCGGAAATTGTCCGCGATGGCGACAACGGACTTCTGATCGACGCGGCAAGCACTGATCAGTTGCAGGGGGCTATACTGCAACTTCATGGTGATGCAGGTCTTTGTCGTACAATGGGCGATCGCGGGCGACAATTTGCGCGTGGATTCACTGCGGAAGTCATGTGCGGGAAATATCTGGCACTTTACAAGGAAGCACTCAATGGCAAGAACGAAGCCTGACATCTCAGTTCTGCCAGTTTTGGTCTTCGAGCGAATCTGATGGGTAATTATTATTATACGAAAGTTCGCCCGGCGCTCAAACGAATGGGTGGCGCACTCGGCATCAAGCGAAGCCGATCACGCGCGCCAAAGAAACTGCCTTCCGATTTCGATGAACAGACGACGCGCATTTTCCACGCGGTCAATGAATACACCATGACCAGTCCTGAATGCGTGCAAGCTCTGGTTCACGCCGTTCGATACGTAGTGTCGAACAACATAGAAGGTGATTTCGTCGAATGTGGTGTCTGGCGCGGCGGTTCGTCGATGGTGGTCGCGCTGCTGCTGAAGGAACTCGGCGATGAGGGCCGCGATTTGTACCTTTACGACACGTTCGAGGGAATGAGCGCGCCGACCGATGAGGACGTGTCGTGGGACGGCAAAACGGCGGACACGAAGTTCTCTGAAAGACAACTGACCGAGGATACATCTGATTGGTGTTTGTCGCCGATTGATGAGGTCCGGGACAACCTTACGGGAACCGGCTATCCGGCGGACAAATTGCACTTTATCAAGGGCAAAGTCGAGGACAGTATTCCAGGACAGATGCCGGCAGGGCCGATTGCCATTTTGCGCCTGGACACCGACTGGTACGAGTCGACCCGGCACGAAATGCTGCACCTGTATCCAAAGCTGATACGAAAAGGCGTCCTGATACTCGACGACTATGGTCATTGGGAGGGCGCGAAGAAGGCGGTCGATGAGTATATTGCCGAACACGAGCTGTGTTTGCTGCTGAATCGTGTCGATTTCTCGGCTCGCGTTGCTGTTAAGCTATAACGTTTCCAAGCAAGAATTTATCACGAAACCGCGATCATCGGCGGCAGAATCATCAGGGCAGTCGCCCCAAAAGTCTGTATTTGAAAGCGCGCGCTCTTTCATAAAGAGAAGGTGTGTCCGTGAAACCGGCGTCGTTGATACCGACGTAGTGAGTTCCACCGCGGCGCCGCGCGATATGCTCGAGAAATGCTTCTCGATTGGTCATAAACGGCATATCTTTTTCTTTGATCAGGCAGACGCAGGCCAATTGCCGGATGTACTTCGGAGCGTACACACGATAACTATTGTTGTCTGCGAGTGCCTGAAAGAACGCCTGCGAATAATAGTTGTTGCAGTGATTTCTCCACCGTCCTTTGCGGTTCAATTCGTCAATGTCCGGCACGATGTGCACGGCGATTCCACCGACTTTGAGCCAGTTGTGCAGGTTGGCGAAGCACTCATATTGCGTTTCATACGGTTCCACGTGCTCCGTGGTTCCGGAGTTCGTGATGATGTCGAAATGACCGGTCCACTCCGGTTTATCGATCGGTTTGGACAGGTCAATCGGCAAGGCGCCGTCTTCCTCGTTCAGATCGATTGAAGTGTGGCGGCAGCCGAGACGAGTGAAATAGTCCTTGCCGGTGGACTCCTTGATTCGTCCGGCGGACTTTCCGATGACCTGGTTGCCCAGTTCCAGCATGTTCCTGTCCTGGAAATCACCGAGCTGGGTGTTTACACAATCAGCAATGTAGTCGATATATTGAAGTTCGAGGCCCATTATTTTTATCCTATGAATAACGTTCGCACAAAATCATCTACGGCATGACATATTCGTCGCTCGCCTTTAGTCCGGGCGGAAAGCCGATCGCCCGGTAACCAAGGAGAAACACTGTCCACAGAATCAAAAACATTACTGAGTAAGGCAGCACGACGACGGCCAGCGCGCGCTGTACGCGGCTGGACTTTACAGGTTCAGTGTCTGCCATGCGTGGCCCCTTTATTGTTATGATGGCTGGAGTTTACCCCAATAGTTCAGAATCATTCTATTATGAGAAATTGTCTGCGTCAGATAATTGCCGCCGCCGGCCTGATAGCGCTTGCTGCTGCTTCGCCTGTCGATTTGCGGGCGGAGGATGCGGATACGGACGGCAGGAAATTTGGATTGAGTGACTTTACATTTCGTGTCGGCGCGTACAACATTTCGTCAAATACGGTCGCCAGGATCGATGGCAATAACGGCGACATAGGAACGGTACTCAGTTTTGAAAACGACCTTAACTTGGACGACAGGAAATCGACATTTTATGGGGCGTTCAGTTGGCGCATGGCGGGCCGCCATTACCTGGAGGTCGAGCATTTCACGTTGGCAAGAAGTGGATTGCAGACGCTGTCAGCAGAGACCGAATTCGGCGACAAAGTGTTCGAAATCGGCGCGACGGTAGACAGCTTTTTCGATACCAGCGTAACGCGTGTCAGCTATGCCTACCTCGTGCACGATTCAAGCAAGTATGCTGTTGCGCTGAGCGCAGGGCTGCATATTACAGATCTGACAATGGGGCTGAACGAATTAAGCACCCAATTATCCATTGAAGATGTGGAGGTGGCGGCAGTCACAGCACCGTTACCGGTGATTGGAGTTGCCGCTGGGTGGAGGATAAGCGAAAAATTGATGCTGTTCGGGCGCGCACAGATTTTTCGCCTGGAGATATCAGACTACAAAGGCCGGCTCGACCACTTCTCAGCGAAACTCGAATACAATGCATTCAAGCACTTAGGCTTTGGCGCCGGATTCGATATATTCGACCTCAAACTCGATATCGACAAACCCCGATGGAACGGAACGGTCGATTTCGAGTTCAGGGGTCCGATTGTCTACCTCAATGGAAGGTTTTAGGCGCCGAATCAAGAGGCAGAATCAAACGGGCGTCTGAGTCATTCGCTTTTTCCCCGTCCCAAAACCTGGATGCGTTGCATAATTAGTTGCGAATGGATATCACAGTTCTCGTACAAAAGCCTGCCCTGGCGGGCGCCATGAGAGTTGCATCACAGCCGGTCTGGCGGCATTCGGCATTAAATGGCTGCTCATTTCCGAGACAGGCCCGGACGATGCCCCCGACCGCCAGCAATATTGTGCAGTTTCCCTTGAGTCGCCGTCGCGCAATCAAGTCATGCCCGCATTGCGGCACGCACAGTGACGTCTGGAAAATCGGCCGGCTGCTATGGGGATATTGCGACAAGCATGAGCTTCGCTGGGTCGTGGCGGACTACAAGACCGTCACGCCGGAAACCTTGGACCGGCAACATTTGCGCAAGGGCCTGGAGTTCTTGTCAAATTTCGCCGAAGTCTCGCGCTGACCTGACGGCGTTTGCACAGGCGGCACAAATCCCCGAACGCCGCGTGAATCGACCAGACAGAGGCCCGCAAATAGGTTAGATTTGCTGCATTGTTTACAGGTCAATGCTTCCGTTCGGAGGCGGAGCCGGAGCAGGCGAGTGATTCAGACAGATGTAGTGATCGTGGGAGCGGGACCGTGCGGTCTGTTCCAGGTTTTTGAACTCGGGCTGTTGGGACTCAAAGCTGAAGTTATCGATTCCATCCGGCAGCCCGGTGGCCAATGCACCGAACTCTATCCCGACAAGCCGATTTATGACATTCCGGCGGTTCCGATTTGCACTGGCGATGAGTTGACCGAAAACCTGCTGAAGCAAATCGAACCGTTTGACTACGGATTGCATCTTGGGCAGGAAGTTACGGTCGTCGAACGTCAGGAGGACGATACGTTTCGGGTGGAGACCAGCGCCGGAAAGGATTTTTCGGCAAAGGCCGTGGTCATTGCTGGCGGCGTCGGTTCATTTCAGCCGAGGCCGCTACGCGTTCCGGATGCTGATACCTATACCGGTACCTCTCTCCATTACCGGGTAGTCGATCGCGATCAGTTTTCGGGAAAAGATGTGGCGATACTCGGCGGTGGAGATTCTGCACTGGACTGGGTGGTGGCGCTTGCCGAGCGGACAAAGAGCATGACCCTGGTGCATCGTCGTGATGAGTATCGCGGAGCGCCGGCAACGGTTGACAAGATGCGCACGCTGGTTGCAGCCGGATCGATGAGTACCATCGAGAGCGCCAAAGCGACGGCGCTGGAGGGCGACGGAATAAATCTGACGTCGATCACCATTCAGCCAAAAGAGGGCGATGCGGTGATCGTGCCAGCGGATCATGTCCTGGTGTTTTTCGGGCTGGCGCCCAAGCTCGGGCCGATTGCGGAATGGGGCCTCGATATCAATCGCAAAACGATCAATGTCGATACAGAGAGCTTTGAAACGTCCGAGCCGGGTATTTATGCGGTCGGTGACATAAATTTTTATCCCGGCAAGAAAAAGCTCATCCTGTGCGGATTTCACGAAGCAGCACTTGCTGCATTCGCGATCAAGCATCGGATCGAGCCTGACAAGAAAGTTCACGTGCAGTACACGACAACCAGTCCGATCATGCACGAGCGCCTGGGCGTACAGGACGAGTGAGATTCCTGGAAAGCGAACGTCTTTGCACAACGAAATCAGATCCGAAATTCTTCCAATGGCAATAATCCAATGACAGGCAGCGTGTTTTACCGTAGTCCGCGGCATGACTATCCACTCGGTGTGCGGGGTGACGGCGTATACCTTTACGATTCGAACGGCAAGCAATATCTCGATGGCAGTGGCGGAGCCGCTGTTTCCTGCCTCGGCCATGGCAATGCCGAGGTTATCGAGGCAATACGCCAGCAGGTCGGCAAGCTGGCATTCGCGCACACTGCCTTTTTTACCAATGAGCCGCAGGAGACGCTGGCGTCCGGGCTTGCGGCCCGGTTCGGCGAGCCCGATGCCAGGGTTTACTTTGCATCCGGCGGATCCGAGGCCAACGAGACCGCCATTAAACTGGCGCGGCAGTACTGGATGGCGCGCGGGCAGGCGTCGCGGTCTGTGTTTATCAGCCGCGAACAGAGTTATCACGGCAATACGCTGGGTGCGCTCTCGTTGTCGGGGTCCCCTGGCCGGCGGGCGATGTACCGGACGATACTGCAGGAATGGCCGAGGATTGAACCGTGTTATGCCTATCGATGGCAGGACGATAGCGAATCCGAAGTAGCGTATGGGGAACGTGCAGCGCAGACGCTGGAGACGGCGATAGAAACGGCGGG
>Ga0255056_10000417_pt1 | contig 12554 bp, 12 predicted proteins | sample Cases_109_1_MG_FD_183639 | JGI IMG/M metagenome (GOLD analysis project Ga0255056, IMG submission 183639) | Seawater microbial communities from Amundsen Gulf, Northwest Territories, Canada - Cases_109_1 | ecosystem: Environmental > Aquatic > Marine > Gulf | place: Canada: Northwest Territories... | reverse complement strand
ACGAGAAACTGTGCCTTGGGAAAAGTATCGCCGAGCATGCCCATGAACGGAATCGTTCCACCGGTGCCCATGTACATTGATGGCTTGCCGAAGAAAGCCTCGGATGCTTTGTGCATTGACGCTTCAAGCCAGTCAGCGACGGGCGGTGCATTCCAGCCGGCCATCGTTGAGTCGGCCGAGAACGATACTGTGCTGAGCGGCGGCGGGTCGGCCTCCAGAATATCCTTGACGGCGACAGCGGCGTCATCGGCGTCGCAAGTTGGCGGCAGACGAAATGACAGCTTCAGCGTTGTATAGGGCAGCTGCACGTTGCCGGCGTTGACAAGTTCGGGAAGTCCTTCCGAACCAGTCACACTCAATGTCGGTCGCCAGGTGTTGTTGAGCAACAATTCGTAAGGCGATTCACTCGGCGCGGGATCCGAAACGGCCCACGGGTATTTCTGGTACACCGACGTATCCAACGTCTCGGCGGCAAGTCTTGCCTGGCCCGTTCGTTGTTCCGGGATGTCGGCGTACAGCGCCTCCGGCAGCAACTTGCCGTCGTCCTCGTTCTCGATACGGCTTAGTAGTTTGCGCAAAATCCGGAAGCTGTTCGGCACGATGCCGCCGGCGCCACCGGAATGAACCCCCTCCGTCAGCACATCGGCACGCAGTGTACCCGTCAGGTTGCCGCGCAAGGATGTCGTACACCAAAGTTGGTCGTAGTTGCCGCACTCAGCATCGAGGCAGACGACCAGTTCGGGAGAACCGAGGCGATCGCCAAGTAATTCAAAGTAGTAGGGCAGGTCAAAGCTGCCGCTTTCCTCGCAGCCCTCGATCAGCACCACGCAATGCGCATGTGGAATGCCCTGTTCCTGCAATGCGCGAATGGCCGTCAGCGATCCGAAAGTCGCGTAGCCGTCATCTGCTCCGCCGCGACCGTAGAGCTTGCCGTCCTTGATAACGGGTTTCCAGGGGTCGAGGTCTTCGTTCCAGCCGCTGAACTCGGGTTGCTTGTCATAGTGACCGTAGAGCAGCACGACGTCGTCGGAGTCACCTGGGATATCCATGAACAGGACCGGCGTTCGTCCCTCAATGCGCACGATCTCGATCGCAATGCCCTTGATTGGCTGTTTCTGGCACCAGGCTTCAATGTGCTGCACCGCCTGTTCCATGTGGCCGTGCTCCTCCCAATCCGGATCGAACAAGGGCGACTTATTCGGGATTTTTATGTATTCGGATAGTTCGGGAATGATTGATGAGTCCCACATGTCATTGACGAATTCTGCAGTCTTGGTGCTATCCATTTTCTATTCGCCTTCCGTCAACGAGCGATACAGGGTTCGAGTCATTATTTCAGTTGTGATGAAGCTCCAATTGTATTCGTCGTGATAAACCGAGAGCGGATTCTCCTGCAAGATTTCGTCCACGGTTTTGCCTTGATCAACCAGCAATTTAACGCGCGCCTGGCTGTCGGTGAGAGCCATCAGATCTCGTTGCAGGTCAGCCTTCGTTGCAAGGCCCCCATGCCCAGGGATGATTTTCGTTGCGTCGTCCGCCATCGAAATCAATTTCTGCTGGGCTGCAATATATCCACTGACCGTGCCGCCGCTGTCCAGATCGATATACGGAAACAGTTTGTGAAACATGATGTCACCGGCATGAATGACATTCACGTCCGGAAAGTGAATCACCGCGTCGCCATCGGTGTGTGCCCGCGGAACGTGAAACACTTTCGCGTCGAGGCCATTCAAGTGAAAAGTAACACCTTCGGCGAACGTCACGACCGGCAGTCCACCGTCGCCGCCGGCGTCCTTGCTGTCTTCAAGGAGTCGTTTGCGAATATTGTCGTGGGCGAAAACAACAGTGCCGTTCTCGGCGAAATGAGCGTTTCCGCCGACGTGGTCGCCGTGGATATGCGTATTGATCATGAAATTGATTGGCCGGCCCGCGGTCTCAGTCACATGCTCCAGCAGTAGCGGAGCAACCGGTTCAATTCCGTCGTCGATCATAGCAACGTAGTCATCGCCAACGAGCAGACTCATATTGCCGCCTGCAAAACCATCAACGCCTTCTACCATGTAAATACCCGGAACAACTTCCGTGGTTTTGATTGACGTAGGGGGTTGAAACTGCGCTGCGGCTGTCGTCGCAATCAGCGTCAGTAGTACGGCAAGAATTCTGATCATCGGCCTTCTCCGGGTCCGTGCGGGGAAGGCCGATGTTACATCACTGATTGCTCGGGAACGAGAACTGCGCCTTTTCGCGCACGCCGCCTGATGGCCAGCGTTGCGTGATGGTCTTGCGCCGTGTGTAAAAGCGTACGCTGTCGGGTCCATAAGCGAACAAATCGCCAAAAAGTGAACGCTTCCAGCCACCGAAACTGTGGTACGCCACGGGTACCGGCAAAGGCACGTTGATGCCGACCATGCCGACCTTGATGTTGTCGGCAAAATAGCGTGCGGCCTCGCCGTCACGCGTGAAGATACATGTTCCGTTGCCGTACTCGTGATCATCAATGAGTTGCATCGCCTGTTCTTCGGATTCCGCACGTACTACGCACAACACGGGCCCGAATATCTCTTCCTGATAGATGCGCATGTCGCTGGTCACGTTGTCGAACAGGCAAGGACCGAGGAAGTATCCATCTTCATGTCCGTCGACGACCAGGTCGCGGCCATCGACAACCAGGTCGGCGCCTTCTTCGACACCGAGATCAACATAGCTGCGAACTTTGTCATGATGCGGCTTCGTTACCAGCGGACCCATATCATTTGAGGTGTCGTTACCGTTGCCGACCTTCATGTTCGCCAGTGTCGCCTGAAGCTTACCGATGACTTCATTAGCGGTCTCGTCGCCGATACATACGGCAACGGATATCGCCATGCAACGCTCTCCACATGAGCCATAGGCCGCACCGGTCAACGCGTTGACGGCATTGTCGATGTCGGCGTCTGGCATCACGATCGCGTGATTCTTCGCACCACCAAGCGCTTGCACGCGTTTGCCGTTTTTCGTTCCGGTTTCGTATATGTACTCGGCAATGGCCGTCGAGCCCACGAAACTCACCGCCTGGACGCGTTGGTCCTCGAGCAGAGTGTCAACGGCCTCCTTGTCGCCATTGACGACGTTGAAAACACCGTCGGGAAGGCCGGCTTCCTTGAGCAGCCTGGCGCATATCATCGACGCTGAAGGATCCTTCTCGGAGGGTTTCAGAACGAATGTATTGCCGCAGGCGATGGCCATTGGATACATCCACATGGGCACCATTGCGGGAAAATTGAATGGCGTAATGCCGGCAACCACGCCAAGTGGCTGGAACTCCGACCAACTGTCGATGGACGGGCCAACATTTTTCGAATACTCGCCCTTGAGCATCTCCGGTATTCCGCAGGCGTAGTCGACAACTTCGACGCCGCGCTGAAACTCGCCCATGGCATCGTCGAGCACCTTGCCGTGTTCGCTGGTAATCGCGGCAACCACTTCGTCGGCGTGTTCTTCAAGCAATTGCTTGAACTTGAACATGACTTTGGCGCGTTTTGCTGGAGGTGTGTTGCGCCACTCGGGATAGGCGGCCTCGGCCGCGGCAATGGCGTCCTCAACAGTTTGTCGCGAGGCCATCGCAACGTGCCTGCTCACTTCTCCGGTCGCCGGATTGGTGATCGGTGCAGGTCTGTTCGTATCGACGACGTCATCGCCATTGATGAAATGGCCGACGATGTTTGCCGCGTCGATGGATTCGGCTGGGCGTGCGTTCATTTGCTGTTACTCCGGAAAGTTTGCTTACTCGATGGTATCGAGAATGCGGCGGATGCTGTCGAAGGCCTGGTTCCAGTCGTCGACATTCGAATTCAAGAACGGTGAGAACTGCAGGCAATCCATGCCGTTTCGAACAATGAGGTTCTCTTCCCAAAAGGCGCGTTTGTGGACCTCGAGGCCGCGCGCTCCCGGTGCGCCGTCTCTCGGCGCCATCTCAATGGCGCCCATCAGGCCCATGTTGCGTACGTCGATGACCTTGTCATGGTCCGCAAACGAGTGCAGCAGGTCCTCGAAAGGCTTTGCGAGCGCAGCCGATTGTTCGAACGTGCCTTCCTCTTCGTACACATCGATCGTGGCCAGGCCCGCAGCCGCCGCAACCGGGTGACCCGAGTACGTATAGCCATGGAAGAGTTCGATCATCTGCTCGGGACCCTGCATAAAGGCATCATATACGTGGTCGCGAACGAGTACCGCGCCCATCGGGATTACGCCGTTTGTCAGGCCCTTGGCCGTAGTAATGATGTCGGGCATTACGCCAAAGTAGTCGGCGGCGAAGGGCTTTCCGAGACGGCCGAATGCCGTGATGACCTCGTCGAAAATTAACAGGATGCCGTGTTTGTCACAGATCTCGCGGAGACGTTCGAGGTAGCCGATCGGTGGCGGCAAAATGCCCGTCGAACCCGCGACGGGCTCGACAATGACTGCAGCGATATTGCTGCCGTCATGCAGGGCGGCCAGTCTTTCGAGGTCGTCAGCGAGATGCGCACCCCACTCGGGTTGTCCGCGCGTGAACGCCGTGTGCTCTAGATTCATCGTGGCGCGAATGTGATCTACGCCGGGGATCAGGTTGGCGCTGAAGGCCTTGCGGTTGGGCACAATGCCGCCGACGGACATGCCGCCGAAATTGACGCCGTGATAGCCCCTTTCGCGACCGATCAGTCGTGTCCGATTGCCTTCGCCACGAGCCCGATGAAAGGCCAGCGCGATCTTGAGCGACGTATCGACAGACTCGGAGCCTGAGTTGGTAAAGAAACACTGCGTGAATCCTTCGGGAGCCATGTCGACAACGCGCTCCGCGAGAGCGAACGATTGATTGTTGCTGACCTGAAACGACATCGCGTAGTCGAGTTGCGCCACCTGTTGCTGCACGGCTTCGACGATCTTCGGATGACAATGACCGACACCGCTGGTCCAGAGGCCCGCGAAGAAGTCATAGACCTTCGCGCCGTCATCGGTCGTGTAGTGGTGGCCGCGGGCTGCCGTGATGATGCGCGGTTTCTGTTTGAAATCGCGATTCGCCGTAAACGGCATCCAGTAGGCGTCAAGATTCCGGGCTGTTGCACTCATGTAGCTAGGTCTCCGCAAGTCGGTCATAGAGAAAATCGAGTGTACGCCCGGAGTGCATTGTTAAACAATCAGTTATATGTGGTTTCGTAAATGCTTGATTTTATTGAATTGCTGAAGCAAAATGTTTACTAAGCTAAACACTGATGATGGAAATTCCCATGGACCAGGAAATCGGCCGGCGGCTGCGCGAGATTCGCACCCGTCTGCAGCTATCGCAGCGACAACTGGCACGCCAGTCCGGCGTCGCGAACGCAACCATCTCGCAAATCGAGGCGGGCAAGCTGAATCCGACCGTCGGCATGCTGAAGAAGGTGCTGGACGGTATTCCGATCAACCTCAGCGAGTTCTTTGGCGACGATTTCGAGGCCGAAGAGCAGGTATTTTTTCGCGACGGCGAATTGACTGAGATCGCTGACGGTGGCGTCTCGTTTCAGCAGGTCGGGGCCAATCTGCGCAGCAAGGCGATCCAGTTCATCAAGGAGAGTTATCAGCCGGGCGCCGGTACTGGCCGCCACGCACTGACGCATGACGGAGAGGAGTGCGGAATCATCCTGTCCGGGCGTCTGCAGGTGACGGTCGGCGAGCAGAGTGCGATTTTGCGCGCCGGCGATGCTTACTACTTCAACAGCAGCCAGCCGCATAATTTCCACAATCCGGGCAATGAGCCCTGTGAACTTATTTCGGCATGCAGTCCCCCAACGTTCTAAATAGGTGTAGCAAAAGCGGGTGAATTAGTGGCAAAGTTACGCCCCTTCGATTTCGCTCTTCTTCTGGAATTGCATGAGTCAGTTTGGTACCGAGTTTTGCGATTCTTTCGCCATCGCACGATTTGTCGATGGTGCGTGGCAGGACCCGGCAATTGAGGCTCTGAGGCCGCTGGAATTGCATCCCGCCGCACACGTTTTTCACTACGCAAGCACCTGTTTTGAGGGTTTCAAAGCCTACCGCTGGTCGGACGGCAAGGCTCGCATCTACCGGCTTCACGACCATGTCGCGCGAATGCAAAAAAGCGCATCCTCACTGCATTTGCCGGTACCGGACGCCGAAATCACGGCGCAAATGGTTATCGCTCTCGTTCGAGCCCAGGTAGATGCGATACCCACGCCACCAAGCTCGCTTTACCTGCGACCGACGCTGATCGGTACGCTGCCGAATATTGGCGCGGCGGCGTCGCCGTCCACCGAAGCGATGTTGTTCGTGTTGGCGTCACCCGTCGGTGACTATTTTGCGGGCGGCGCTCGTCCGCTCAAGTTGCTGATCGAGGAGGAGCGCTCGCGCTCGACCGAGCAACTCGGCAGCACGAAGACCGGTGGCAATTACGCGGCGGCGCTGGGTCCGACGCTGGATGCCAAAGCGAAATATGGCGTCGATCAGGTGCTGTTTTGCCCGAAAGGCGATGTGCAGGAGACAGGTGCAGCGAATTTCCTGCTAGTAAATGATGACGAGCTGATCACAAAATCGCTTGATTCCTCGTTTCTGCACGGCATGACCCGCGCGTCGATTCTCACGCTGGCGGCGGATCTTGGGTACAAGGTCAATGAACGCGAGTTCACGGTGACCGAACTGCTCGAATGGTCGAAAAGCTACGAAGCCGCACTTTCGGGAACCGCTGCCTGTCTCACTCCGGTGGGTACTCTCGTTCATAAGGGCGAGGAGGTCTCCATTCTGGATGGCGAGGCGGGCCCCAATGTCGAGAAACTTCGATCGGCTTTGCAGGCGATTCAATACGGCGAGGCGCCCGACACTCACGGCTGGCTAATCGAGGTCTGAATCCCCGTCCCTAAGCGGCCTTCTGGACCTTGTCTCGCAAACAGTGGCTCAGATAAAGGGACGCCGTGAATAGCAGCATCGCCACCGCCTGATGGCTTGCGGCCAAAGCGAACGGCACGGAGTTGAGCAAAGTCAGTATTCCCAGCGAGACCTGCACGACCACGACAGCCAGCAACAAGCCCGAAGCCGCGGCAGCGCGCTGGTTCAAGCCTGCTTTGCGAATGCGTGCCCAAAAGGCGACGACGACGAAAAACGTTGTTATCGCAAAAAAGCGATGATCGAGTTGCACGGTCGCCGGGTTGTCAAAGAAGTTTCGCCACGCGGGTTCAAGTGCCATTAGGCCGGGTGGAATCCAATAATCTCCCATCATCGGAAAACTATTGAATATCTTGCCGGCGTTGAGACCCGCGACGAAGCCACCTGATATCACCGTGACACTGACAAGCGCGGTGACCGCGACAGCTTTTCCGAAGCAGGGATGACGATCTTCGGACTGTCGCGGATACAACAACGACAATGCGACCCACAGCATGTAGCCATAGATCATGAAAGCGGCAACAAGGTGCGCCGTTAAGCGATACTGGCTGACATGTGGGTTGTCCACGAGACCGCTTTTCACCATGTACCAGCCCAGCACGCCCTGCATCCCTCCGAGCACGAACATCAGCAGGTATTTCGGCCATTCCGACTTGCCAATGTAGCGTTTCGCCGCGAACACCGCGAACGGCACAAAAAACACTATGCCAATCAGCCGGCCCAGCAGACGATGCAGGTACTCGAGCCAGAAAATGCCCATGAATGCGTCGACATCCATGTGCGAATTCGTCTTCTGAAACTCCGGCGACTGCTGGTACATCTCAAAGGTCTTTTGCCAGTCCGCGTCGGTCAAAGGCGGCAGAATTCCCGTGACGGGTCTCCAGTCAACCATCGACAATCCGGAACCGCTTAATCGGGTTACGCCGCCGAGTACCACCATCGCAAAAACGAGTGCGCAACAAATTAGCAACCACGTCGCGACACGTTTGTTTTGAGCATGTTCGATTTCGGCGTCGGTCATAGTTTCGTATTGGTCACTTGAAGCAGCTGCGTATTCTAGCAGCCTCACCGCCGCTTTCGATTGTGCTTATTGCATACGTGATAATGTTTGCCCATGCATCTACGCAAATGCCATAACATCGCCGACCTGCGACAACGAGCCAAGCGCCGATTGCCGGCGCCGGTGTTCCATTATCTTGATGGCGGCGCCGACGACGAGCTGACGCTCACCAACAATACCCGCGCCTTTGACGATTATGAATTGTTGCCGACGCAGTTGTCCGATGTGAGCTCAATAGACATGACGTCGACATTGTTCGGCCAGAAAATCGATTGGCCGGTCATGATCTCGCCGACGGGTGCGTCGAAATTGTTCCATGGCAGTGGTGAGCCGGCAGTGGTTCGAGCGGCTGAAAAATTCGGCATGGTTTACAGCTTGTCGACGCTGGCCACGACCACCATCATGGATGTGGCCGCTGTATCGGATCTGCCCAAGATGTATCAGTTATATATCTTCAAAGATCGTGCCTTGACGGCCGAGTTCATTGAGCGCTGCAGGGAGGCGAAATACCTTGCACTTTGCCTGACCGTTGACACGCCGGTTGCGGGTAATCGCGAACGCGACTTCGTGTACGGATTCTCGGCGGCCCCGCGCTCGCGGATCAGGCAGGCCCTGAGTTTCGCAAGCCATCCAGGCTGGCTCTACAGGGCCCTGATCCGCAAGGATCTGGAGATGGTCAATATCACGTGCAGCGCAGCCGCCGCTCAAAACGTCAAAGGCGAGGTGCGAAATTTTATTGAGGAGCAAATGGAGCGCTCGCTCACGTGGAAGGATGTTGAATGGATTCGCGATCGCTGGGACGGCGCACTCGTGATCAAGGGCCTTCAAACCGTGGAAGATTGTCGCAAAGCCGCGGATGCGGGCGCGACGGCGGTGATGTTGTCGAACCATGGCGGGCGGCAACTCGACTCGGCGCCGGCGCCAGTCGATTGTATTGCCGATGTCGCGGACGCGTTACGCGATCGCCTCGAAATAATATGTGACGGCGGCATCCGTCGTGGCAATCATATCGTCAAGGCAGTGGCGTTGGGCGCAAACGCCTGCAGTGTTGGGCGTGCGTATCTCTATGGACTTGCCGCGGGCGGACAGGAAGGCGCCGAACGTGCCCTTGAAATACTTCAGACCGAGTTTGAAAGAACGATGGCCTTGGTAGGGTGCAATTCCGTATCGAAACTCGGGCGGAGCTACGTACAGCGGCGTCGTTGTGCGCCGCGAAATAGCTGAGATTTTCCCTGATTTGAGTATCGTTGCCGACTATTTATGAGTACGATACTGGCTGCCGAGGAACGGCTGAGCTTTTTGTTTTAGAGGTAGATATGTCTGATCAACGCATTGCAGGAACCGTAAAGTGGTTCAACGACGATAAGGGTTTTGGATTTATCGAACGCGAAGATGGCAAAGATGTTTTTGTCCATCACAGCGCGATCGTAATGGAAGGGTTCAAAACGCTTAAGGAAGGCCAAAAGGTCACGATGGAAGTGACTGACGGACAGAAAGGTCCTCAAGCCGAAAACGTTATGGCGGAATAGTTCGTCTCGACGTCCGAAAATCTATGCAGTAACTCCGTCATAGATCAAACGCAGGCCGACGGCGAACAGCAACAGATAGACAAAGCCAAAGAAGAATCTGTCGCTGACGCGCTTGTGCAGATAGACGCCAATCAGAACGCCGATTGGTGCAAGAGGTGACAGCGCAAGCGATGTCATCAGGTTTCCCGTCGATAGCTGCCCAAGCCAGGCGTACGGCACCAGCTTGACGTAGTTTACGACCGCGAAAAACAGTACCGCGGTCGCGACAAAATCCGTTCGATTAAGAGGGCGTCGCAACAAATACATACTGATCGGCGGGCCACCCGCATGTGCAACAAAACTCGTAAATCCGGCTGCGGCGCCACCGAGCATTCCCAGTGAGCGTGGAAAGTCAGGGAGGCGTGTACCGCCACTGTTCCTCTTGGTGACCCAGTAATGAACGGTAAACAGAACCGCCACCGTGCCGACGATGAGACGGATAACGGAGGCGCTCATGTATTCGAACAGATAAGTGCCAAGCGCGATTCCGAGCAAAGATGCAGGCAGGAGAACCTTGATTTCGGACCAGATCCACTGGCCGCGGAATTTCCAGACGCTTACGACATCCATCAGGCACAATACCGGCAGAAGAATGGCAGCAGCCTGAACGGGCGAAACCACCAGGGCCATAAGCGGTACAGCGAGCGTACCCAGACCGCCGCCGAATCCGCCTTTCGATATACCAAATAGCAAAACGGCAGGGATGGCAGCAGCATAAAACCACGGGTCGGTGATCAAGCGGCGCTCCTCGCACATTGAGCAGTCGAGTCAGAGTGCGCGAGTGTACTGGCTGGGCGCTGCCAAGTCTTATCGCACCGGGTATTTCGTGCTTTAATCGGACGCCACACAATGCCAAGAAGAAAAAGTGAAATTACGGATTCGAGATAATTCCGTTCGTCTGCGATTAACGCGCGGCGAAGTGGACAGCTTGCAGGCAGAGGGGCTCGTATCGGCGCGCACCGGATTTCCGGGCGGGCGCAGTTTTTCGTACCTCGTGGAAAGCAGTCCCGCGAGCGTAAAGCCCGCTGCATTTTTCAGTGACAATGTTGTGACGATTCGTTTGCCGGAAACGGCTGTGCTGGCCTGGGCGACATCGGAACAGGTGTCCATCGACGGCGAACTGCTTCTGGACGACGGCGACACGTTGCGCATTCTGGTCGAGAAGGACTTCGCCTGTCTGGCGCCACGCGAGGACGAAGATGAATCGGATATGTATCCGCATCCGGAAGCGGACGGGGACGGTTGTTGATGGCGACACCGAGATACGCCGGTTTCAATGAACAAACAATCGCCTTTCTTAACGAACTGAAGGCAAACAACAATCGCGATTGGTTCAAGGAAAACAAAAGCCGTTATGAAGAACTCGTACTCGACGTAGCATTGCGTTTCATTCAATCGATGCAGGACCCGCTGCATAAAATAGCACCGCATTTCGTCGCGACTCCAACGCGTGTTGGCGGATCACTGATGCGGGTGTATCGAGACACGCGCTTCTCGAAAAACAAAACACCGTACAAGACGAACATCGGCATGCAATTCCGCCATGAGCAGGCAAAAGACGTTCATTCGCCGGGCTACTACGTTCACATTGAACCGGACAATGTGTTCCTCGGCACCGGCATGTGGATGCCGGACTCCGAGCCATTGCGAAACATACGAGAGCGCATCGCAGCGAAATCGCCGGAATGGAAACGAACGATGAGCGATGCCGCGTTCAAGCGCCACTTCAAGCTTGGCGGAGAATCGTTGAAACGGCCGCCCCGCGGCTTCGATCCGGAACATGAGTGCATTGATGACATGAAACGCAAAAGCTTTATTGCTGTTAAGGACATGGATGTAAACGCCTGTCTGAATCCGCGATTTCAGCAGCAGGTCGAAACGGCATTCAAGAGTGCAACGCCCTATATGAAATTCCTGTGCAAAGCGGTCGGCGTGCCGTTCTAGCCTGAAGGAGCGCAACAGCATGAGCGTGTTTTCAAGTATCGCTTTTGACGACCACGAGCGCGTCGTATTTTGCCGCGACGCGTCAGTCGGTCTCAGCGCCATCATCGCGGTTCACTCCACTGTCCTCGGTCCATCGGCGGGCGGAACGCGGCAATGGTCTTATGCCAGTGACGACGAAGCGCTTTACGACGTGCTGCGCCTGTCACAGGGTATGAGTTACAAGAACGCCATGGCCGGTCTCAAATTCGGTGGCGGCAAGGCGGTCATCATGAAGACACCGGACTTCGAGGCCAGCGATGCGCTTTACGCGCGCTTTGGGGATTTCGTGGAGGGCCTGAACGGTGATTACATCACGGCTGAGGACGTTGGCATGTCGCCGCAGATCATGCAGACGATCGCGACTCGAACAAAATACGTCACTGGCTTGCCGACGACGGGTGGCAAGGCGGGCGGAGACCCGTCACCCAAAACGGCCTATGGGATTTTTGGCGGTATCGAGGCCGCCGTCCGATTCAAACTCGGGCGCGACGAACTGAAAGGCACGAGCGTGGCCGTTCAGGGCGTCGGCAATGTCGGTTACCACCTGTGCCGCTTGCTTCATGATGCCGGTGCAACATTAAGCGTTGCAGACATTGATCAAGCCAAGGTTAAACGCGTGTGCGATGAGTTTGGAGCGAACGCGGTGTCCCTCGATGAAATCCTGTTCTGCAACGTTGATCTCCTGGCGCCCTGTGCGCTGGGCGCCGTCCTGACCAAAGAATCCATTCCACGCTTGCGCGCGAAAATCGTCGCGGGAGCTGCAAATAATCAACTGCAAACGCCCGAGGACGGGCGACGGCTTGCGGATGCCGACATTCTGTATGCTCCGGACTACGTCATCAACGGCGGAGGCATCATCAATGTCGCTTGTGAGTACTCAGGCGATGTAGATGATGACGGGGTGATGGAACTGGTCAGGCAGATCGGTCCAAGATTAACGGGGATTTTTGACGAGTCGGCCTCGAGCGGCGAACTGACCAACGAAATCGCGGACGACCAGGCGCGACGAATTATCGCGGCTGGTCGTTAATCGCCTGCAGCAAATCCTTGGG
>Ga0255056_10000415_pt1 | contig 12565 bp, 13 predicted proteins | sample Cases_109_1_MG_FD_183639 | JGI IMG/M metagenome (GOLD analysis project Ga0255056, IMG submission 183639) | Seawater microbial communities from Amundsen Gulf, Northwest Territories, Canada - Cases_109_1 | ecosystem: Environmental > Aquatic > Marine > Gulf | place: Canada: Northwest Territories... | reverse complement strand
ACCTGAACCAATCATTCCGCTATCCCCAATTACTGCAATGAGTATTTCACAAAAAGTAATTGAAGCTGATAGGTACGATAGACAAATTGTGACAATTTCAGGAACGATTTCCGAAGAAGAATATCTTAGAGGAGTTCCTGTGATAATTACAATTCACAAACCAGATTACTCTGTAGAAGTTTTGAAAATAAAAACTACAGGCGTAGGTTACTTTGAAACATTTGTAATTTTTAATGATGAATCAGTTAGAGGAGTTTATCGAATTTCTGCCAGTTACATTGAGCAGGTTGATAAGAATATGGATATTACTTTTAAAGTGGTCAATAAAGAATTTGACTCGTCAACAGCAAAATCCAACCCAAATACTCAAATTTTTGACAACTCTCAATCACAAAAAACACTAGATCAAAAAAGTGAAAAAATTCCAAATTGGATTAAAAATAACGCAAGGTGGTGGGCAAGTGAGCAGATTGGAGATCATGGATTTGTATCTGGCATTCAATATTTAATTGAGCAAAAAATTCTTCAAATTCCAGATGTCCCAGAACCCTCTTCTAAAAACGTTAGAGGAATTCCACAATGGGTGAAAAACATTGCAGGGTATTGGGCAGAAGACATGATTAGTGATGATGAATTTATCAAAAGTATACAATATCTGGTAGGAAATGGGATTATCATAATTTCGTAACACTAAATTTTTAAAAGAATTTAGAATTTTCCTTAATTAAAAATTCTTGCAGAATTATGGAATTCTTTGTAAAAATACTTAATCATAGGCGTGATCGATACAATTACTATTCAGTTTTTAATAATTTGTCAATTTTTTTGTTTAAATGGTAATACTAAGAAATTCTACGAAAATACTATATGCTCTCAAGGGAATTAAGTACGAAACATGAAGGTAATGGAGTAAATAAGAAGACAATGGCGTTTCAAGATTATGTAGATTCTCTTAAAGGAGAACTAGAAGAAATTTTAGATTTAGATGAATTAGAAGTTAAAATTTACCTTAACCTGTTAAGGACAGGACCAATTACTGCCAGCGCTTTAGCCAAAGAGCTTGATGTAGATCGAGCAAGAATGTATAGAACAGTGGATAAACTTGTGAGTCGAAATATTCTTTCAACTACTTTATCAATTCCAAAATTATGTATTCCAGTTGAACCAAAAGAAGCACTGAAACTAGCCTTACGAAAAAAGGAAGATGAAGTAAAGAAAATTAAAAAATCAGGACAAGGAATTATTAAAAAAATAAGCAGTGAAGTTACTCTAAGTAATGAAATAACTGTTCCAACTTTTCGGGTAGTTCAAGGAAGGGCAAATATCTATTCAGACATTGCACAAATAATTGAAAAATCATCTGATATAATTTACATAGTGACTACTTTGGAAGACATTTCAAAGATGTACCACAGTACAATACCTGAAAAAATTAGAATTTGTGAAAAAAATGGTGGAAGTGTAAGGCTATTAGTAGAAATTGATGATCATCATCTAGCACCATTTGTAAAAAGATTCAACTCGACAGAAACTAGGGTTTGTAAACTTCCATCAAAAGGTAGAATGATAGTTGAAAAAGACAAACAAATGATTTTGTCTGATTCTTCTGCAGTAAGTCATATTTCGTCAAACCCAGAATTGGATTTTTCCCTTTGCACAAATTCAGCAGAGATGATAAGCAACATAAATAGACTGTGTGAATTATTGTGGAAATCAGGAGAACCACTTGAGAGCATAGATGTGAAAAAATACATCAAAGAAAAAAATTCATAATAAAATAAAGCGGACCCGATCGGATTCGAACCGACGACCTAACGCTCCGCAAGCGTTCGCACTATCCAAGCTATGCAACGAGTCCTCAGAAATTGTTCCTGTCATAGGCTTAATTTGGATTGCTTTTGACGTAAATTAAATAAAGAAAATTTTTATTTATTCTAACAGAGAATTATGAGATTATGCTTCTTTTTCTGCTGGTTTAACATAGATGTAATTCATCAAGACCCCCGCAATGATTCCACCAAGAATTGGTGCTGCCCAATAAAGCCAATGGAATTCCCAGAATCCAGAGATTAAGGCAGGACCAAAGGTTCTAGCAGGATTAACAGATGCTCCAGTCAATGGTACTGCAACTAAATGTATCAGAAAGATAATTCCACCAATTGCAAATCCGTGTAAACCAGGAGATGCTTTTCTGTGAACAGCAGTCATAAAGATCACAGTTACTAAGAAGAACGTCATTAATGCCTCTACTGCAAATGCAGAACTTACGCTGTTGTTAAGTAGCTCACTGGGACCCCCTTGTGTTGCAAAGTTTACTTTGGCTCCAAGTTCTGGCAAAATTGCCCAAAGTGAAGCAGCTGCTGCTACTGCACCGATTAATTGGAATATTATATAACCAATACCATCAGTGATGCCAATTTTTTTTGTAATCATCATTGGAATTGTTACTGCTGGATTAATGTGAGCGCCAGATACATGACCAAATGCATATACCATCAAACCTATAGCGCCACCATGTCCAAGTGCGATGAATAGTACTGATTGAGTGGTTAATTCTTCACCAAATGCTGAAACTGCAAGAATTACTGAAAGTGGACCGAAAAATACCAGACCAAATGTGGCAATTGCTTCGGCAAGCCATGCTCTTGGATTAACCATCAAGCAAAAGCCCCGCCAATTTCCATATAAAAGATTCGGATTGGGTTTGAGCTATTTAAAAAAAAATAATTAATTATGGGAGAAAGTTTGAGTTCATTATGATCTCAGAAGGAGACCAAGTTCCAAAGTACGAGGTAAATGATGCAAATGGAAACAAGGTCAAGTCAACTGATTTTAAGGGTAAAAAACATGTCATTTACTTTTATCCAAAAGATTTCACACCTGGTTGTACAACTGAGGCTGATGAGTTTTCCAGAGATTACAAAAAGTTTCAAAAAGAGGGAATCGAAATAGTTGGCATTAGTCCAGATGATGTAAATTCACATAAGAAATTTTGTGATAAAATGGGAATAGAATTTCCGCTTCTTGCAGATGTTGATAAAGAAATTTCAAAAAAATTTGGAGTTTGGGGGAAGAAAAAATTCATGGGGCGTGAATATATGGGAGTTATGAGAAGTACCTTTTTAGTAAATGAAAAAGGGAGAATTTTCAAAATATATCCAAAAGTAAAGCCAGCAGGTCATTCAAAAGAAGTTCTAGAAGAATTTTTTAATAAAAATTAAAAGAAAAATTTGTAAAAAGGTTAGAAACCTTTTGGTAATGAACCCTTAGAAGATTTTGGTTTTTCTGGTTCTGGTGCTGCTTCAAATCCTTTTGGTAAACTTCCACGAGATGAACTGGCACTTGTTTGTGCTTTTGCTGCAGTTTCTGCTTCCTCTCTTTTTAGTTCCTCTTCGTATGCATTTTGTTGGTCAAATTTGTCTTGTCCAAGTCTTTTCATGTAATCACTTTCATATTCTTCTAGTTGTTTTGATCTAGATTTTGATTGAGTTGTTGTACTTGGAGGAGGTGATTGGGTTTGTGTTGTTTCTTTTGGCTTTGGAGCTTCTTTAGGTGGCTCTGGTTTTTTTTCTTGAAGAGTTACACCTTCTACGGACATTGTAACACCACTAAATGTACCAAATCTTTTGTCTGCTGGATGATATGCCATTCTTTTTTTGGTTGCAAAGTATTGGTTTGATACTGGTGTATAACCAGTAACTTTTGCTTTTTGAATATTCCAGTTAGTTGTTGGGACTTTACCTACAGGTGCAGTTCCTCGTACATAGTATCTATTTGGTGCTGGAGAATAACCTGTGACAGTTGCTCTGTATTTGTGAAAGTCAGACATTGGTGCTGTATAGTATGCGTTCTCTAGTGCCTCATTGAAAGTTGCTGGTAGTTGTTTTTTAGTTTCTGCTGGTTTTGGAACTTCAGCTGGTTTTGGTTCTGCTGGTTTTGTCTCAGCTGGTTTTGGTTCTGCTGGTTTTGGTTCTGCTGGTTTTGGTTCTGCTGGTTTTGTCTCAGCTGGTTTTGGTTCTGCTGGTTTTGTCTCAGCTGGTTTTGGTGGTGCAGTTTCAGCTGGTTTTGCTTCCATTTGCGCAGCTAATTTTGTTAGTTTTTCTTCTAATTCGGCAATCTTGACTTCAAGATCTTTTTTTGTTTGCTTTTTAGCAGCTGCCATTTAATGGAGATGTAGTCTTGGGGTTTATTTACATTTGGGTGATTTCCATTACTAAACTTGATCAAGTTTTATATGACAAAGAGCCTTAATGTTGCAATGGATGATTTTGAAAAAGAATACCCAGGATTTGATTGGAAAAATATTCCCGCATACAAACATCCAGGAGGCAAGGATTGTCCATGCCCAAAACATGAATACATTCGAGAGCAGATCAAATTTACAAAACAAGTAAATCAAAAAGGTAACGAAGCATCAAAAATTACTTTGAAATTCTGTCCAGACCATTACAAGGTCTACATGAAAGAGGTAATTCCTGCAATGCCATTAAAATACAAGATTCTAACAAAGATCGCACTAAAGCTTGGAGCAATCAAAGTGGAAGAGCTAAAGTATATGGAGTCAGAATTATGTTTTTACTGTAAATTTGGTTCTGGCGGTCACGGAAAAAAGAACGAGCTTCCACCAGTCCCATAAAAATTTCTATTCAGGGCTTAGCAATATTTTTGGTTTGTTTGGAGTATCATGATGACAGTTTTTTCCACATAACGGACAACGCTTTCTATCAAGAAAGATACATTGGCAGATATGAGATTCAATGTAGGCTTTGGAAGACTTGTTTGGCTCCCCTGTTCCATTACAAAAAGGACATTCAGATCCTAGCAGTTCTATAACACCATTTCCATTGCAAACTGCACATTGGTCCTCGCCCATCACTTATCTCACCAAAACTTAGAATTAAAATGCATGTGTTGAATTAATTCCTAAGGCATTACTATTTGCCTAAATCTAGTTAAGCTTATACTTGTTCTCACTTCAGAAAATTTGTGACGATTGAAGACATTCATGATTTTATATCAGAATTAGAAAAAAATGGAGAACTAAAAAGAGTCAAAACGCAAGTGGACACAAATTTGGAAATTGCAGAAATTATGAGAAGGCAAATGTACTCAAACGGACCGGCGATTCTTTTTGAAAATATTAAAGATTATGATATGCCTATTTTGGCAAATGCATTTGGCTCAATTAAAAGATTAGAGATTGGTTTAGAAATGACAGACTTTAAAGAAATTGGACAGCGAATTGTCGACATGACAAAAATGGATATTCCAGCTGGTTTTATAAATAAAATTAAAAAACTTCCTGAACTATCAAAGATGACTGAATCATTTCCAAAGTTTGAAACTAGTGGACCTGTAACTGAGATTACATCTAGTTCTGCATCATTTGATGATTTGCCAATTTTAAAATCCTGGCCAAATGATGCAGGGAAATTCATCACACTTGGATTAGTGGCAACTAGTCATCCTGAAACAAAAATAAGAAATCTTGGAGTATATAGAATACAGATTGTAGATAGTACTCATGCATTGATGCATTGGCAAAAACACAAACGAGGAGCACATCATTCTGATATTTCAAAAGACAAAGGAGAAAAGGTTCCAACTGCCATAGTAATTGGAGGAGATCCTGCAACTATTTTTTCGTCAATTGCCCCGGTACCAGAAGGATTAGACAAATACTTGTTTGCAGGAATTACAAGGAAGAAAGGAATCAAAACTGTAAAATGCAAAACTATTGATTTAGAAGTTCCAGCCAATGCAGAAATTGTTTTAGAAGGATATGTGGATCCTGAAGATCTAAGAGATGAAGGTCCTTTTGGAGATCATACTGGATACTATACCCCAGTCGAATCATATCCTACATTTACATTAACAGGAATTATGAGAAGAAAAAATCCAATTTATGTTACAACTGTTGTTGGAAAACCAGTTCTTGAAGATGCATATATTGGAAAAGTGATAGAGCGCTCATTTTTACCACTAATTCGCATGTTCCATCCAGAGGTAGTAGATTTTTCAATGCCTGCAGCTGGGTGGTTTCAAGGTTTAGCCATTATATCAATAAAAAAGAGATACCCAGGTCAAGCAAAAAAAGTGATGATGGGTCTCTGGGGAATGGGACAGTTATCATTAACAAAGATGTTTGTCGTAGTAGATGAAGACATTAACGTCCATGACATGAATGATGTCATTTGGGCAGTAACTACAAGAGCCGATGCATCCCGTGATACTACTATCATAAACAATACACCAACTGATACACTTGATCCAGCATCACCACTTGTTAATTTAGGATCAAAATTAGGAATCGATGCAACACAAAAAACAAGAGAAGAAGGATATGAAAGAGAAATTCAACAAGAAGTCAAAGCAGACCAAGATACAAAGAATATGGTAGATTCAAAGTGGGCTAGTTATGGATTATAATAAAGAAACAGCATTGTAAAAATTATCACGTTCTTCTACTTGATATCCAATTTGATGAATGGCATCAACGATTACCTTTCCTGTCAATTCAGTAGAACGTGCGCCAGTACAAGATACAACTTCTTCTCCAATCAAAGTTCCTCCAAAGTCATCTGCACCATATTGAAGTGCCAGTTGAGCCATTCCAACTCCGTTGGTTAGCCAAGAGGATTGGATATGTGAAATCAATCCATCAAAAACAAGTCTAGAGATTGCAATCATTTTTAGCAACTGAATACCTCCTGAGCCGTGTTCTACAATTCCTTCTTCTTTCATTAGTGTATTATTTGGCTCAAAATTCCATGGAATAAATGCCATGAATCCATTTGTCTTTTCTTGTAGTTTGGTTATTTTGAAAAAATGATCCACAATATCTTGATTGTTTTCTACATGCCCATACATCATGGTTGCAGAACCAGGTATACCAAGAGAATGAGCTTCATCCATAATTCTAATCCAATCATCGCTAGAAATTTTCTTTGGGCTAATGACATCTTTTACGGAATCTACTAAAATTTCGGCTCCTGCGCCTGGAATAGATTGAAGACCAGAATCTTTTAGTCTGGATAGAATTTCTTTTGTTGAAGATTTTTCTACTCTTGCAATCATGTCAATTTCAGATGTAGAAAGACCATGTACTCCGACCATTGGGAATTTTTCCCGTATCATTTTAAAGGCGTCTTCATAATATTCAATTTTCAAATTTGGATTATGACCTCCTTGAATGAGAACTTGTCTAATCTTAAACAAATCCCATGCAGATTTTACGCGAGCTTCTATTTGATCAAGTGTTAATGTATACGAATCCTCAGCTCCCGGTGATCTGTAAAATGCACAAAACTTGCAATCAGTAATACAAACATTGGTATAATTCAAAATAATATTATTTACAAAAGAGGCCTTATTCCCAAATTGTTTTTTAGTTAGATGGCTAGCGACTAGACCAATCAAACTGACATCGTCTGATTTTAAAAGCCTAAGACACTCTTCTGGACCAGGTCTTTTCCCTTTTAGAGAATTTTCAAGAATGTCACCAATATCGCTTTGGTAAAGTTGCTCAGTAGTTTGACTCAATTGACTTGATCACTTTTCTCTTCAATTTCTATTTAATCCTATATAGAAAAAACGTATGAAAAATACCGACCACCTGACTAATTTGTGCTCAATGAGTTAAGAAATGAATTTTGTAGATTCACGTTATTTTTAAGTAGGGCACGAAAAAGAGATCCACCCATGGTATCAGGTCATCAAGTTAGACTAAATCGAATTTTAAGGAAAGGAAAAATGCTTTGCATTCCAATGGATCATGGAATTTCAAACGGACCTATTGAGGGGCTTGAAGATCCAATATCTACCATTTACAAATGTGAGCGATTTGGCCTTACAAGTGTAATTATCAACAAAGGAATTATCAAGGCAATGCCTAGACCTACAAAAGTAGGAATTTTAGTTCATTTTTCAAGTAGTACAGCATTATCAATGTCTCCTAATCGAAAGATGTTGACAGGAACAGTAGAAGAAGCATTACGTTTGGGTGCAGATGGTGTTTCTCTTCATATCAATATTGGTGGGAAAGAAGAACCAGAGATGTTAGAACAACTTGGAATGACTGCTGAACAATGCCACAAATGGGATATGCCACTTTTGGCAATGATGTATCCAAGAGGAGAGAATGTTAAAGATCCTCATGATCCAGAAATTGTTGGACATGTTGCTCGAATTGGTGCTGAATGTGGAGCAGATATTGTTAAAACGTTATACACTGGAGATGTAGATTCATTTTCAAAAATTGTAAAAAGTACACCTGTACCAATTGTAATTGCTGGCGGACCAAAAGCCAAAACAGATTTGGACATTCTTCAGATGACAGAAGATGCAATTACTGCAGGAGCAAAAGGAGTAACATATGGCAGAAATATTTTTGCACATAAAGCCCCAGAAAAAATGGTTGAAGCTTTAGCATCCATAATTTTTAAAAAAGAATCCGCTAAGGAAGCAATGAAAAAAATTGAGTAAAACAAGAGAATTAATTATTTCGCCCAAAGTATCTCAGGCACAATTATCAAAATTCCTTCCACAGTTAGAAGAAGAGGGAATCAAAATGGTTTATCTGGATCCAAAAAAAATCAAGAACATCAAAACAAAGCTCGAAACAATATTTCCTTCTCCTAATGCAAAACACATCATACTTGAAAAAGATAATACAAAAAAGCCAAAGGGGAAAAAAGCTGGCAGAAAATTTGAAATATTATCAAATGCAGATATTGAGAACGTTTTAACCACTGCAAAAAAAGGCTTGGATTTTGTTATAGTGGAGGTAAAAGATTGGAAAATAATTCCTCTTGAAAACATAATTGCAAAGCTTCACAAAATTCATACCAAAATTTACGCTATTGCAAAAACTCCTGAGGAAGTGAGAAAAATGTTTTCAATTTTAGAGGTTGGTGTGGATGGAGTAATTTTCAGCACATCATCAATCGGAGAAGTAAGAGAAGTCATGGTATATTTGGGAAGTAGAAGTTTTGATTTGAAAAAAGGGAAAATCATCCAAATAAAAGAGGTAGGGGACGGTGAAAGAGTGTGTGTAGATACAGCATCAATACTACACAAAGGAGAAGGAATGTTAATTGGAAGTAGATCAAATTTTTTGTTTTTAGTTCATAATGAGTCCGTTGGTTCTTCATTTACATCACCAAGACCATTTAGAGTAAATGCAGGAGCGGTTCATTGTTATACTTTATCACCAGATGGGACAACAAACTATCTTTCAGAAGTAGAAACAGGCTCTGAGGTATTAATTATTAATTCAAAAGGAAAAGCAAGAAGGGCAACAGTAGGAAGATCCAAAATTGAAAGGCGTCCAATGCTAATGATCAAAGCATCAGTAAATGGAGAAATTGGAGGAATTATTGCTCAAGATGCAGAAACAATTCGTTTTGTAAAACCAAATGGCCAACTTGTTTCAGTAACTCATCTCAAAGAAGGAGATACAGTAATGGTCTATTCCAAAGCAGCTACAGGAAGACATTTCGGAATGGAAGTAGATGACGAATACATATTAGAAAAATAATCAAAATGAAATACAAAACATGTGTATCAATTGCAGAGACTACACCTAAAAAACTTAAACAGACTCTAAAAATTGCTTTAAAGAAATCAGATTATGTGGAGATACGATTTGATTTTCTAAAGAAAGAACAAATACCCCAGGTTTTAGAGAGTGTAAAAAAAGATCTAAAGAAAATCGTTTGTACATTAAGACCAAAATCAGAGGGAGGTAAATTTACTGGAAATGAAAAAGAAAGAATTTCAATTCTAAAATTAATTGCAGAATACAATCCATTTTTACTTGACGTTGAGTTTAATACAATGAAACAAGAGAAAACTTTAGTAAAATATCTAAAAACTACAAAAACAAATCTATTGATTTCTTGGCACGATTTTAAAAAAACCCCAAAATTTACAGAATTAAAAAAGAAATTAAATCAAATGAGCAAATTTTCACCTAATGTAAAAATTGTAACCACAGCAAAATCTACTGATGAATCGGCAAGAATTTTACAATTATACAATAAACTAGCAAAAATCAATTTAATTGCCTTTGCCATGGGAGACCCAGGCAGAATATCTAGAATTTTGAGCCTATATCTAGGAAGCCCATATACCTACGTTTCATTAGGAAAGCCAATAGCTCCTGGCCAGTTTAGCGTTGATGAAGTAAACAAAATCATTAATTTGAAAAAGTAGACCGTATTGAATGATCCATTTCAAGTTAAACAAATCTTGGAAATAATTTCATGATTCCAGAAGGAATTAAAGTTGAGAGTTTAAATCAATCATGTTAACCAGAAAAAAAGATGTCAAAAACGTTTGCAGTGATAGGAGATCCCATCAATCATTCACTTTCTCCAAATATTCATAGTGCAGCGTTTAGAGAATTAAATTTAGAGAGCTCCTATATCGCATATAGAATACCTAAAGGAGAATTAAAAGACGGAATAGAAGCACTAAAAAAAATAAAAATCTATGGATTCAATGTTACCATTCCACATAAAGTAGAGATGATGAAATACTTGGATAAAATGGATGAGTCATGTAGTCTAATTGGAGCAGTTAACACTGTAACAAACAATGAAGGAGTTCTAAAAGGTTACAACACCGACATGGATGGATTTTTAGATCCGTTTAAGAAAAAGGAAATAAAGATACAAGACACAAAAATTCTTTTATTGGGGGCAGGAGGTACGGCAAGAGCTATTGTCGCAGGAGTTGCAAAAGAAAATGCAAAACACATTACAATTGCAAACAGAACACTTGAAAATGCAAATAATTTGGCACAATTTGCAAATAAAATTGGTCTTAATGCAGATGCCATAAACATAGAAAAAATTGGAAATAATTTAGAAGATTACGATATTATAGTAAATGCCACATCAATTGGGCTAAAAAATGAATCCAGTCCTATTTCTTTTGAGTCAATTAAGCCAGAAACAATTGTTTATGATGTTGTATACATGCCGATGAACACTGATTTTTTAAAGAAAGCAAAAGAAAAAGGAGCTAAAATTATTTATGGTTATGAGATGCTGCTAGGCCAAGCAGTAAGAGCATTTGAGATTTGGCACGGTGTGGAAGCACCTTATAATGCCATGAAAAAGGCCCTGTTAGGAGGAGTATAATGCGAAAGGCAAAAGCAATTGTTCATGGGGCAGTATCTCTTGTAAGTGCTATTGCAACCAAAAAAGGAGCTACTTTAGGCATTTCTCTAACAGTTGAGGCCATAGTGAAAACCACCCCTGGAAAAGGAATTATCATTCAATCAAAGAACAAGACTCTTAGTTCTCGTTTAATCAATAAAACGGTAGAAAAAATTTTAACAAAAAAAGAATTGCAGCAAAATAAAATTACCGTAAGTTTAGAATCAGAAATTCCCACAGGATATGGATTAAAAAGTTCTAGTGCAATATCCTCAGCAGTTGCTCTTGCATGTGCAAAAATATTCAAACCAAAATTTACTGACCAACAAATTTTGCTTGTAGGAGTGGATGCTTCAATAGAATCCAAAGTTAGTATTACTGGCGCATATGATGATGCATGCTCATGTTATTTTGGAGGATTTAATGTAACAGATAATTTAAAGAAAAAAATAATTCAAACTGAAAAAATTCCTGCAAATTTAATGGCAATAATTTTTGTTCCTAAAAATCGAAAGCGTGGGAATGTAAAAAATTTAAAAACTTTGTCGGCGGTATTTGACCATGCTTGGAAGTTAGCTAAAAATTCAAATTATTGGGAAGCAATGATAATTAATGGTTTAGCGACCTCGGCAATATTAAATTCAGATCCAAAAATCATTACAAATCTTCTTGAAAAAGGAGCTATAGGAGCATCGGTTTCTGGAAATGGACCTGCAATAGCTGCAATTGTAAAAAAAGAAAACCTACAAAATGTAAAAAAAGTTTTTTCTTCATTAGATGGAAACATAATTGTTTCAAAAGTTAATAACAAAAAAGCTGAAGTATATGAGTTGTAAAATAGAAAAATCAAAACTATCAGGGAATCTTGTTTGTCCTCCTAACAAGAGTTATACCCATCGAGCTATTTTTCTTGCGGCCCTTGCAGGAAATAACAGCAAAGTGGATAATGCTTTATTTTCAGATGACACCCGTGCTACAATTAATGCATGCATAAACTTTGGAGCTTTGATAGAACAGGAAAATTCCTCAATCATTGTAAAAAAATCGATAGGAAGTGGGAAATATGTGCCTGAAATTAATGCAGAAAACTCAGGAACCACAATAAGAATAGCAGCAGGAATTGCTAGTTTATTTTCAGATGAAACTACCTTAACTGGAGATTCTAGCCTCAAAAAAAGACCAATGCAGCCATTGTTAGATGCGCTACAAAGCATTGGTGCAAAATGTTCCTCAACTGATGGAAAACCTCCAATTAAAATTGCTGGAAAAATTAAAGGAGGAGACGTAGCAATTCCTGGAAGTTTTTCAAGTCAATTTATTTCAGCATTATTGATTTGTGCCCCATTAACCGAAAAGGGAATTAATTTAGTGATTGAAGGTAATATGGTATCAAAGCCATA
>Ga0255056_10000412_pt1 | contig 12597 bp, 10 predicted proteins | sample Cases_109_1_MG_FD_183639 | JGI IMG/M metagenome (GOLD analysis project Ga0255056, IMG submission 183639) | Seawater microbial communities from Amundsen Gulf, Northwest Territories, Canada - Cases_109_1 | ecosystem: Environmental > Aquatic > Marine > Gulf | place: Canada: Northwest Territories... | reverse complement strand
TTGCGAGCGAACCAATCTCTCTGTCGTAGAACTGATCTGCGATATTTTGGACCGCATCGTCCCCCGGCCGGACTTGAGACGATCACTGATCCGGTTTGTGACGGACCGACCGGGACACGATCAGCGCTATGCGATCGATGCATCCAAAGCGCACCGTGAGCTGGGATGGGCGCCGCAGAAAACCTTCGAAGATGGCATCAAACGAACCATCGATTGGTATCTCGAAAACCGTGCGTGGTGGGAACCTTCGCGCGCGAAGGTATACAAGGGAGAGCGCCTTGGCCTCGCGGAAGCCTAGTACTGCAGCAGTTGCCGACAGGTCCATTCTCGTCGCCGGGAAGAGTGGGCAACTGGCTCGCTGCCTGAGAGATGCGGCCACACAACGCAATGTTTGGCTGGCGACCGTTGGCCGCCCCGATCTTGATCTGGAAAGCAGCGCAGGCATCGATGACCTGGTTGCCGCAATTGCACCAACGGCAATTATCAATGCCGCTGCTTACACGGCAGTCGACCGAGCTGAGGCAGAGCCGGAATCCGCGTCCATGATCAATCGCGACGGCGCAGCTCGCCTTGCTTCTGCTGCGAAAAGGCGAGCAATCCCGTTCGTTCACATCTCGACCGACTACGTTTTCAGTGGCGACAAGCTATCGCCCTATCAAGAAGCAGATATCCCAGCGCCGCTGAATGCCTATGGCCGATCAAAGCGCGAAGGTGAAATCGCGGTGCTTGATGCATATCCGCGCGCGGTGGTGATACGGACTTCATGGCTTTACAGCCCGTACGGACACAATTTCGTGCGGACCATGCTTCGATTGTCCACCACGCGGACGAGTGTTCGGGTCGTCAATGATCAGCGGGGCACGCCGACGTCAGCGTCGGATCTGGCGAACGGTCTGCTGGATATTGTCCAGCAGCTCGATGTGGATCGTGGCGGCGATACAGCCGGCATCTATCACCTGGCCGGTCAGGGCGAGACCACATGGTATGGCTTTGCGGAGGCAATCTTCGCGAATCTTGCCCGTCGCGGTCAGCCTGTGCCCAGGCTTCAGGACATCACAACCGACGAATATCCGACCCCAGCCAGGCGCCCGCAAAATTCCTGCCTCGATTCCGGCAACGCAGGACGCGTCTTTGGTGTTCGCCTTGCGCCCTGGCAGGCCTCGCTCGAAAGATGCCTTGATCACCTCGCAATGCAAATGGAATCGCCCGCATGCTGAAGGGAATTGTTCTAGCGGGTGGCAGTGGAACGAGGCTTTATCCGATCACGCGTAGCGTAAGTAAGCAGTTGCTGCCGGTCTACGACAAGCCGATGATTTACTACCCGCTGTCGACCCTCATGCTTGCCGGCATTCGCAAGATTCTCATCATCACCACGCCGGAGGATCGCCACCAGTTCGAACGGTTGCTCGGCGACGGAAGTCAGTGGGGTCTTCGCCTTTGTTATGCCGAGCAATCAAAGCCGGCCGGACTGGCGGAGGCATTCATTATAGGAGCTGACTTCATTGGACGTGATCGCGTCGCGATGGTGCTTGGGGACAACATTTTCTTCGGCAGCGGGCTGGCCCGGATGTTGACCACAGCCGCCAAGCGGCAATCGGGCGCTACGGTCTTCGCTTATCACGTCCGCGACCCCGCGCGGTATGGTGTCGTGAACTTTGATGAAAATGGCAACCCGGTCGACATTGAAGAGAAGCCTGCGAATCCCCGTTCGAACTGGGCCGTGACCGGCCTTTATTTTTTCGACAACGACGTCGTGCGCTATGCGTCCGAGGTCAAACCGTCAGGGCGGGGCGAACTGGAGATCACGGATGTGCAATCACGCTATCTGGCGGCGGGGACGCTGCAGGTCGAACGCATGGGGCGCGGGTTCGCATGGCTCGACACCGGAACTTTCGAATCCCTCATTGATGCGGCGAGCTTCGTGCAAACGCTTGAAACCAGACAAGGCATGAAGGTCGCGTGCCTTGAGGAGATCGCATTCCGGCAAGGGTTCATCGATCGCGACCAGCTGATGAATCTGGCAAAGCCATTGGAGAAAAGCGGCTATGGCCGCTATTTAATTGATCTTGCAGAGTCTATTTGAAATGCAAGCAGGGTTTAACTGCCTAAATTTCAATATTCGGCACCGGCCGTCGTTTTCTCCTGCCTCCGGTGTAATCACCTTGTTGGTGCGGCATTCGGCGGCCTTCATTACAACTGGCTTTTCTTGCTATGAAGTGCATCCTTGACGAACATCGGCCGGATACCGAGAGTCGGACGAATGTGATGCACTCAAGCAAGCAGCCATCTCTCAATTCACCACTGGTGGATTTTGCTCTGAGCGGTCTTCAGAGATGCTGGATGCCAGAACATGGCCGATGGTCGCACATCTATCATCTGGATGGTCGCCCTCAACCAAATGAGTCCGTCCCCCACAGTGATGTATTCTACACCCTCAATGTGCTGCTCGGTCTCTCGCGACTGAAGGGCATCCCCGAGACTGTCGATGCACCGGCAATTTTCCAGCGGAACGTACTTCAACTAACGGGATTGCCCGTCCCCGTATACGCATACGGGATGGCGCTATGGACGGCAGCAGAACTGAAACTGGATATTCCCGCTGACGTTGCGCGGCACATCGAGTTATTGCTCTCGGACAAGAGAAATTGGAAAAATTTTAGAGCGCAGGATCTCGGGATGCTTCTGTCCGGAATCATCGCTCAGGCCAAGGCAGGTCATGAGCGATGGCTTCGACATGCGAACGCGCTCTTTGAATTCCTCGCCGAAAAATTCCACAGTCAATCCGGACTTTTTTTTGATACCCCGTCGGGGTTGCGTCGGCGATTTGCATCCTTCGCGAGCCAAACATATCTGACGCTTGCCTGTTATCAGTATGGCGAGTTTTATGGAGATCTCGGCGCAATCCGCATGGCTGTGGAGTGCACACGCAAGCTGATCAGATTGCAGGGGCCGCAAGGCGAGTGGCCCTGGTTCTTTGATGCGGAGCAGGGGCGGGTGCTTGATTTTTATGAAGTCTACTCCGTCCACCAGTATGGTATGGCACCCGCGTTCCTCGAGTGCGCGGAGCGTCATGATGTTCGTGAGGCGCGCGACGCCCTTATCAAGGGTTTTAACTGGGTGCTCGGCCGCAACCAGTTGCGGAAGCCGACGTTGTTGCCTGAGCTGCAACTATCCATTCGCTCGCATATTCGGAAAGGCGAACATCACACCAATAGACGGCGCATGTTGCGCGCCATTCAGAACGTCTGTTTGCCGCGAGTGGCGGGCTTGATCGATCCCGGCAATGTAGGGCTTCGTCTCGAATGCCGAAGTTACGAACTTGGTTGGATCCTTTGGTCTTTTGGCTGCCGATCCGATCTTTCTGAATTGACGCACAATCAGATATTTGTAGGCTCTGCATCCCAGGGCTGACAGTCAGGCTGGTTCGGCCGTGCGCTAGACCGATGTGTCACGATTCCAGACAATCGTTTGGCTTTCACCCATTAGACTGAGCATTTTTCGCGCGCGGTGAGTGCGGATCGCTACGAGGACCAAAATCGCCTTAATACGGGCGGTGGCGCCATGGATCCGATTGCTGCTAAAAACCTTCATGAAATCGAGGGTTGGCGAAGCCAGAACCGCCAGGGCGCGAGCGATCCATCGAATCTGCCATCCAGGTTTCTCTCGCGCTTTATTGAGGGCGTGCTGTATCTGACGGTCCCATTTCACACATAGCTCGTGCAATGTTCGGCGAGGTGGATGAAAGACGATCATCTCGGGGACGTATCGGAACTTGAATCCCGCACGACAGGCGCGCTGCCCCCAATCGACATCCTCCGCGACGTTGATATCGGCAAACGGGCCAATCTTTGCAAAATCAGAGCGCCTCACGACAAGGTTGCCTGTGCCGGAAAAGCCGTGCTGTTCAATGTACAGCTTGAAACGATATGCAAAGACGACTTCGTAGGCTTCGATTGCCGTTACGCGGCTTCCGTCGTCGTGCCAAATACGAACGTCACCCCCGAGAATAGTTCCATTTGGCGGTGATGGCAGAGCTTGCAAAGCACTTCGGAGCCAGTCGGCGTGCGCGCGACAGTCGGCATCGATAAACGCAAGAACTTCGCCTTTGGCATCCTGAATTCCTGCATTGCGCGCCGGACCAGGACCGGGCCGCGATTCATACAGCAAGCGTGCGCCGGGGTGACGCGCAACGATAGCACTTGGTGGAACGGTCGAGCCGTTATCAATCACAATGATTTCGTAGAGCGCATGATCCAGATGCTGTGCGTCGAGGCTGGAAAGGCAGGCCTCAAGCTCTGCAGCTTGATTGAGGTGAGGAATGATGACGGAAAGGAGCGACATATTTAACTTAAATCCATGGCGGGCCTCCTATGCCAGGCCGCTGAATTTGGCTGGGTAAGCCGCGGAGCCGCCCGACATTGCCCAGAGACTGAAACAGCTGGCAGAAATGGTGTGGTGCCGAGCTCCCTTCCAATCCTGTACCAAAAGGTGATTTTGATGCAGCGTTTTAAATAATAGAATTAAATCAAGATTTCTTGTAATTAAATATTTCGTGTTATATTGTGTCAGTTAATAACGACGAGGTCCAGAGTAGCGCGGTTTTTGTGGTCTGTATTAATTATTAATTTGCTCGTGCTTTTGAGGCGAGAAAATGCGGGAGAGTTTTCTAGGTTGCCCCATTGATATTCTCACGATGGCTGAGACCGTCGACCTTGCACGCGAGGCCATGCGTAATCGCAGCAGGTTGCAGCATGTCGCGCTAAATGTAGCCAAGCTCGTCAACACGCGCCGGGATCCTGTTCTGTCAAGCGATGTCGCCAGCAGCGATGTGGTGGGGATTGACGGGATGGGGATTGTCTGGGCTGCACGACTTGTCGGCCTGCCTGTGAAGGAACGAGTAGCCGGGATCGATCTGCTGATCGGGCTTCTTGCGGTGTGCGCCAAAGAGGGCTTCAAGCCGTACTTTCTTGGTGCGACACGTGAGACGCTACAGCGGTCAGCAGCGCAGCTGCATCAGCAGTATCCGGATCTCCGTTTTGCCGGGCTAAGAGACGGCTATTTTTCGCCGGAACAGGAGGCTGAGGTCGTCAGCGACATCCGGAACAGCGCTGCGGATTGCCTGTTTATCGGCATGCCTACACCTCGCAAGGAGCGCTTCCTTGCGGCACACCGTGACGATTTGAAAGTTCCGTTTATCATGGGAGTAGGTGGCTCCTTCGATGTTCTCGCCGGCCAGATCGCGCGCGCGCCAGTTCGCATGCAGGCGCTGGGGCTGGAATGGCTATATCGCGTCTATCAGGAGCCAGGGCGGATGTGGTGGCGATATGCGCGAACAAACACGCTGTTCGCCGCGATATTGTTGCGCGCGCTCGTTCAGCAACAGGTTCAGGTCATGCTCGGGCAGCGCAGTGCGCACTCGAACTCTACCCGACTACGGGGGTAGGGATGAGACACTTCTTCGTTGTGTTGGGGACGCGCCCGGAAGCGATCAAGCTCTTCCCGGTCATCAACCGCCTGAAGGCCGAAGAGGGCGCGATCGTAACCGTGTGCGCGACGGCGCAGCATCGCCATATGCTCGATCAGGTTCTCAAGTTAACGCACATTGTGCCCGACGTTGACCTCAACGTTATGACGGTCAATCAATCGCTGGATCGGCTTACGGCACGGTTGCTGGAAGGAATTGGTGACGTTCTCGACAAGATGCGCCCGAGCCGGGTAATTGTTCAGGGCGACACGACGACCGCGATGGCGGGAGCTCTTGCCTGCTACTATCGCCGGATTCCGGTGTCGCATGTTGAAGCGGGGCTAAGGAGCGGCGATATCTACGCGCCCTGGCCCGAGGAAGTGAATCGCAAGATTGTCGCAACAATTGCCGATCAGCACTTCGCGCCAACTGAGCGAGCTGCACAGGCGCTCCGGCGTGAGAATGTGCCGAAGGAGCGCATTCATGTCACCGGAAACACCGTCGTTGATGCGTTGCTGGCCGCCAAATCCATTGTCGAATCCGACCCGCATCTGGCATCGCGCTGGAACAGCATCAGGTTAAAGCATGGAAATCGGCGCATCATTCTGGTGACATGCCATCGCCGCGAAAATTTCGGATCCGGGTTACTCAACATTGTTGACGCGATACTGGAAATTCTCCGTCGGGAAGACGTCGCAGTTGTTCTTCCCGTTCATCCCAATCCGAACGTCCATGATGTGCTGTCGGCTCGCCTTTCCGATCACCCCCGCGTTGAACTGATATCCCCTCAGGAATACACGGATTTCGTCAGCCTGCTGTCGCTTTCCTATCTTGTGCTGACGGACTCCGGCGGTGTTCAGGAGGAGGCGCCGACGCTTGGCAAGCCCGTTCTTGTGATGCGCGATACCACGGAAAGGCCTGAAGGCGTTGAAGCGGGCACTGCCCGCCTTGTCGGGGCAAACACCGGCAGAATCGTTGATGAGACAGCCCGATTGCTCGACGACGACGACCACTATCTGGCGATGTCCCATGCCCACAACCCTTTCGGAGACGGTCACGCGAGCGAACGTATCGTGAGGGCAGTTCTCAATGCCTGAGTTTCAGAAGGTGGTGGTCATCGGTTTGGGATACATCGGCCTGCCTACCGCGGCGCTTATTGCCAGCCGCGGCATGCAGGTTGTTGGCGTCGATACAAACCCGGATATCGTCAAGACGGTTGCGTCCGGTGCCATCCACATTGCCGAACCGGATCTCGATGGCCTGGTGCAAAAAGTTGTATCCAACGGTTCGCTGATCGTCACGATGGAGCCTGAGAAGGCAGACGTGTTTATGATCGCGGTGCCGACCCCGATCGATTCCGCGAACCGGCCGGATTTGAGCTGCGTGATGGCTGCGGTCGAACGTATCGCCGATCTCCTTGCCCCCGGAAATCTGATCATTCTTGAGTCGACATCGCCGGTTGGTACAACGGAAAGAATAGCAAAGAAGATCATGGAGCGGCGTCCGGATCTAAGCGTTGGGCCACCTAATGGCGGCGCGTCGATCTCGGTCACCTATTGTCCGGAGCGGGTGCTGCCAGGGCGCATTCTCTCCGAATTGGTCAACAACGACCGCTGCATCGGTGGCATCACCACGATGTGCGCCAGGCGCGCCCAGCGCTTCTACAAGATGTTTGTCCGCGGAGCATGTGTGGCGACGACAGCCCGAGCCGCCGAGTTGGTGAAGCTGACCGAAAACGCATATCGCGACACCAACATCGCGTTTGCAAACGAGCTTTCCATCATCTGCGATCATTATGAAATCAACGTGTGGGAGGTCATCGATCTCGCCAACCGCCATCCGCGTGTAAACGTGTTACGACCAGGGCCCGGCGTCGGAGGCCATTGCATCGCTGTCGACCCGTGGTTCATCATCGATGCTGTGCCGGATCTCGCGAGAGTCATGAAAACCAGCCGCGAGGTGAACAATCGCAAGACAGCGCTGATCGTCGAGCGCGCTATCGCACTGATCGATGATCATCCTTATGCAAATGTTGCCTGTTGCGGTCTCGCGTTTAAAGCGAACGTCGATGACTTGCGAGAAAGTCCTGCGCTGGAAATCGCGCTGCACCTTGCGGAAAAATATGGATCGCGCATCAAGATTGTTGAGCCGAATATACGCCAACTTCCGTCTGAACTGGAAAGACACGGCGCGGAGATGATGAGCATCGATCAGGCCCTTCATGCCTGCGAAATAGCGATTCTCCTTGTCGACCACGACGAATTCAAAATGACGCCATTGGCGGAGCGCCGTCACCTCGATGTGATAGATACGCGCGGCATTTGGCAAGACATGCCGGTTCGAACATGAGGTTCGACGGGACTATATCTACCGGTTCCGGCGGCGGCTTTCCGGCTTTGCCGGCAACATAGTGAGCTATAATATAATCCATGTACCGGGCCGATTTTGCGTTGATGTTTAGGTCACACTCGCCAATGTCGTTTGGGGAGATTCTCCGCAGACCACCGATCCAGGCGGCCCACGCGTGTGACCATCTAACGGGAGAGTATTCATGCGCGTTCTTGTGACAGGGCACCTCGGTTACATTGGCACCGTTCTTGTGCCGATGCTGGTTCGGGCAGGTCACAAGGTGACCGGGCTTGATAGTGATTTGTATTCCCGCTGCACATATGCAGCTGGTGGAAAAGTCAGCGAGGTTGCTGCAATCCGCAAGGACGTGCGCGACGTGAGGGTAGGTGACTTTGCTGGATTCGATGCGGTTCTGCATCTGGCGGCTCTATCGAACGATCCGCTCGGTGATCTTAAACCGGGCCTCACCGATGAGATCAATCACCTAGCTAGCGTGCGGATCGCCGAACTGGCCAAGCTAGCGGGTGTCCGTCGGTTTGTATTTGCCTCATCTTGCAGCAATTACGGACAGGCTGGCGAGGGCATGATTGATGAAACCGGTGCGCTTAACCCCGTAACAGCCTACGGCGAGTCGAAGGTGATGTCCGAGCGTGATATAGCGCGCCTGGCTGACGACAATTTTTGTCCGGTCTATTTGCGACCGGCAACAGCCTATGGATTGTCGCCGCGATTGCGATTCGACATTGTTCTGAACAATCTTGTCGCCTGGGCCATCACGACAGGGAAGATCCATCTGAAGTCAGACGGCACGCCATGGCGCCCGATCGTGCATATCGAGGATATTTCCAGCGCGTTCATTGCTGCGCTTGAGGCGCCTGCCGATCAAGTATTCAATGAAGCCTTCAACGTCGGTCAGACGGCACACAACTATCGCATTCGAGATTTGGCAGAAATCGTCGCTGGTGTTGTGCCAAAATGCACCATCGAATTCGCAGACGACGCCGGCCCAGACAAGCGATCGTATCGCGTGAGCTTCGAGAAAATCCGCCGCAAATTGCCTGAGTTCAAGCCGCAGTGGGACGCTCGTAAGGGCGCTGAACAGCTTTATCTGGCCTATCGCTCGTCGGGCCTCACGTTGGAAGAATTCGAGGGACCGAGATATCAACGTATCGGCCATATAAAAAAGCTGTTGGCGGAAGGAATTCTGGACCCCGAATTGCGACATTCCCAGCCCCAACTCCAAGCGATGTCATGAATGTGAAATGGGATCTTCGCGATCGGGTGGTGACGGAGGATATCGGCGAGGCGATATTTGCCTTTGCTTCCCAGATATATCCAATTTGCCGCAGCATCACTGGTCAGGGCGTACGGCAGACGTTGCATGCGATTGGTGCGCACATCGATCTAAAGATTCACGAGGTTCCGACGGGGACAGCCGTCTTCGATTGGTTCATCCCGCGAGAGTGGAATATTCGTGAAGCGTACATCAAGAACAGAAGTGGCGAGAAGATCGTCGACTTCGCTCAATCAAATCTGCACGTGATGAGTTATAGTGTACCGGTGCGACAGCATATGTCGCTGGCCCAACTCAAGAAGCACGTCTACACGCTGCCCGACCAGCCCGATCTGATTCCGTATCGAACATCTTATTATGCTGAGAATTGGGCGTTCTGCCTGCCTCATCGCCTGCTCGAAAGCCTCCGGGACGAAACCTATGAAGTGGTCATCGACTCGAGCCTTGCGGACGGGTACCTAACGTATGGCGAGTATCTGCACAAAGGTGAAACCGAGGAAGAGTTTCTGCTCTCGGCTCACGTCTGCCACCCCTCGCTTGCTAACGATAACTGTTCGGGCGTGGCGCTGCTGACGCACCTTGCGAAGCGAATGGCTGGCGTGCAGACGCGGTACAGCTATCGCTTTTTGTTTGCACCCGGCACGATCGGCGCGATCACATGGCTGGCCCAAAATGAGCATCGCAGTCAGCGCATCAAGTATGGACTTGTCGTTTCCATGGTTGGCGATTGTGGCGGCCCGACTTATAAGAAAAGCCGACGCGGCGATACCAAGGTCGATCGGGCGATGGTCCATACCCTCCGCCATTCGGGGTTAGCACCATCGATCCTCGATTTTACTCCATACGGTTACGATGAGCGCCAGTATTGCTCGCCGGGCTTTGACCTGCCGGTGGGCTTGTTCCAGCGCAGCAAGTTCGGCGAGATTCCCCAGTATCATACGTCGGCCGATAATCTCGATTTCATCCATCCGAAGCATCTGACCGCTTCTTATCGTTTGATTGCCGAGACGATGGACCTGGTGGAAAATGACGCAGTGTATCGCAACACGATGCCGAAATGCGAACCTCAGTTAGGACGTCGCGGACTTTATGGGATGGTTGGTGGAGACAAGGACACCGCAGCGTCTAACATGGCCATGCTTTGGATACTCAATCTTTCGGATGGAACGCACTCGTTGCTCGACATTGCCGAACGCGCCGACTTGCCCTTCGCCGTGATCCGGAGGACTGCGCAATTACTGCAGCGCCATGGGCTCTTGATTGAGCGCGCTTAGCCTTTCTTTGCGAACGACTAAGTTCACTCAGCGATCGCCCACTTGACCGGCTGTTGCCGAATTTCCTCGTCAGCCGGCTCTCCGAGCATAATGTACTGCTTGGTTAAATGATGCCGCAGCAGACCCAATGAAAGACGATCAAGCATTCTTGCTTTGGGGCCCTGTATGCCGGAAATAAGCCCTTTTGAAACTTTGAAATGTGCGTCGTTCATAAGCGAGATAGCTGTATCTTCGACAAAAAACCTCACGTGTGTGCGATCGAGAATGCCGGCGTCTTGGTATCGAAACTGCCGTTTGAGGAGGAGGGGGATTGTAACGCTAAGATGCGCAATGTTCGGTAGCGAGACTACGACGTGACCGCCGGGCACAAGGAGCTGTCGGACGTTTCGAAGAACATCCGTCGAATCGACGAGATGTTCAAGGACATCGAGTAACAGTATGAGGTCGTACTTTTTGAGTCGAGGCAGGCACTCGCTGATGTTGCCAATGATTGCCACATCGACGTTCCGGCCCAGCTCAGCAGCTATGGCTTCATTTATTTCCACTCCGGTCGTGCCGGCATTCGGATAAATTGTCTTCATCCAGCGCAGTGTTTGCCCAGATGCGGCGCCGATCTCGAGAATGTTGGTCGCGGTCTTCGGCAAGAGTGGCCGTATTTCGCGACGCTCGTGGTGAAAGTAGCAGTTCATACTGGCCTTACCGTTGGAGAAGGATCATCGCGGAAGTGGATTCCGTGTCTTGGTGAAGCCGGATTGTGCGTAGTAAAATCTCCTTTCTAAGCCACGAGCTATTCGAAGACTTTCACGCGCGAGCGACGATATAACCGACGGGTGCGGGACCACAGGACCTTGCGGTGCGAGCCATTGATGGACCAGCGGATGTGCGGGAGCGAGGGTGCTGAGAAGTTTGTCCCAAAGCTCCGGATTCATCGAGTCATGAAAGTGAAGTACACTCACATCTGCGACTTTGGCGCCATCATAGTTTTCAGGCAGAAAACTACACACGGGAAAATTACTCGAATCCGGCAATGCTCTCCAGGCCAATCCGAGCCTGACCACAGTCAGGCCCAATACGACTTGGTCCATGAAATGCACTTGGGAGTGTGTTCTAGCCACCCGCCGATCAAGAAAGGTTTTGAAATCTGCGAGAAACTCCCTACCGAACCGAGCTTTACGCCGGTACACATAGAGGCCGGCATTCCAGTAGAATCGTATCCGATGCCCGTCACCTGTCTGTAGCCATGGAAGATCGTCAGCATCTTTCCCGATGAGCTCAGCAGATCGCTGCCAGAACGGATCGTTCGGGTCGGTGACCCCCCTCGAGCCAATCACGCCGGCGTCGGGTGCGCTCGCGAGGAAATCGACTCCGGGCAATAGTTCAAGACCGTTTGGCTCGCGCGTGAAAAGAATGTCGCTGTCGACCCACGCGATTGCTTCCGTGGTGACTCGGTCTTCTACGGCTGCTATCGCCTCCGCCTTGTTCATATAATGGTGCCAAGAATAGGGGTTATTTGGGGACACTTGGAGATGTTTGATCCCCAGTTCCGCCATCCGGCGCCGCGTTTCTCGCGCGAGTGGGGGGGTCATCCGCGGTGTCACTGCAACAACTTCTAAATTTGCGAAGCGGCCACCGAAGCGCCGAAGGCTATCAACCATCCGTACGGTGAGCGGCTCCAGAAGCCCAGATTCGACACAGACGACGACTGTCATCGAAGGCGGTGTAGCGGGAATTTTGCTGCTATCATCGCAAAAGGCGCCGCCTGCACTCACGTGCGCGTTTTCGCTCTCTTTCAAAAATCCGAGTTCATTAGCCTTCATTTCAGGGCATTTGACTGGGGGGTGTAACGTAGACTGCCGCAAGACGGATTTGTATTTCATCCGCATGCGGCGCAGCAGTAACGGCAAAGGATTGTTGGTCAATTCAACGATCACTGTCGGCCACGGGAGTACAGCCTTCCATTTGCGAATCATATATCTGTAAGCAGCAAGATAAGTGTGGTCGAGGCGAACATCCGCCTTGCTATTGTGAATGATCGGCAAGTCAATCACATAAGAATTCATGCCCGCTTTTCGTGCTTCAAGCACAATGTCTGTTCCGTATAAATGGAACGACGGTAAAGCCGGATCAAATTTGATCCCTGAAGCTCGGCGTACGATCAAAACAACTTCGTCAAGAGTCGCTGCATCGCGAGGCGGGTCAAATCGTCCGCCGAATAC
>Ga0255056_10000411_pt1 | contig 12607 bp, 9 predicted proteins | sample Cases_109_1_MG_FD_183639 | JGI IMG/M metagenome (GOLD analysis project Ga0255056, IMG submission 183639) | Seawater microbial communities from Amundsen Gulf, Northwest Territories, Canada - Cases_109_1 | ecosystem: Environmental > Aquatic > Marine > Gulf | place: Canada: Northwest Territories... | reverse complement strand
GGTCTCGTAGTCACCGGCGTGGATGGTATTTACAACGATGCCCTTCTCGAGCGCAGCCTGAACGGCGTGTTGATATCGCACCGGGCCTTGGGTAAACGGCTCGTTGCCGGCGATAAAGATTGCCTTAATATCATCGCTCGACTGACTCCACTCCAACTGATCCACAGTATCCTGGATAACCATTCCGCAGTACTCCGCACCGCCAGAGGTAGTCAATGAAAACAGTGCTTCCGACACTTGGTCGAGTTCACTTGTGAGGCCCGTGACTTGGCGAATATAGCCGGATTGGGCCGATAATCCACTATTTCCGTATTCGTAAACGGCCACTTCCAGTATCGGCGCCTTGCCATTTTGTCTTGCCTGGGAGAACTCATTTATGACCTGCCAAAGCTGGTTTCGTGACTGATTGATCAGTCCACTCATACTGCCACTGGTATCCAGCAAAATCGCCAACTGTATTTTTGGTGTGCGGTCTTGTTGAAACAGTATCCGTGCATCCGTTGCATTTGAGGTACTGAACATAATAAGTAGTGCCAGACTTCCGAGTACCGCCACGCAGGTTGATATAGTTCTAAAGTGAATGTTGCTTCTCATTGATATGCTCCTTTTAATTCTCGTCGTATGGTTATTCAAAGAATAGAGTGGAGCGAGCGGGATTATCAGGCCGCATTATGTAAAACTTGACTTGGAAAGTTTACAAACGGTTTACATTGAAATGCTGATAGAACAGCGACGCCGACGCGGATGCCTTGGGATGCGTAAGACGGTTAGAGGCGAAGCCGAAAACCGCCGATCAGTTGATCCCCAACGGCAGAAATCGAACCGAGTCCCAATCGGTGCATAGGTTCCTTAAGAGGATACCTACGCGAGGGGTTCCCGATTCACGTCCTTATGGATTCGCGCCCGCGTGCCTTCACGATTGCGATCCTGAAACTCGGTATCGGTATCGGCGGCCGCCTCGCTAAGTCGAAGATTGCGAAACCGAGGCCCGATTTGATTCTCTTGTTCGATCGCGCTGAGCCGCGCTTCCATTCCCTGAATCTTGACGGCTTGGTGAGGCTGGCATTCGTACATCGCACCGATGCCGGACGCATCAAGATGTAGAACACCCTTGTCATGCGCTTCGCGCATTATCGCATCTCCTTTGTCGGTGCGGCTGATAAGCAGACTCCAACCTCCCCATTCTTCCTCTGTCGGTCCCCCGCCGGGCCAAGCATCTGCCACCGAGATATCGGTCATCTCACCGGTGGGATCAGGGCAAATCTTGCAGCGAAACTGGTGGGTCCAGCCCCATGGTCCGTACCAGAAGTCGAGATACGCCTCGTCGACCACGCGACCGTCTTTGGTTTCGGCATGGGTAGGTCCCGGACACCCATAGCCGCGATACCGAAACAGGCTAACTTCCTCCTCGGTCTGGATCCCGTTGCGGCGCAGCATTGCGTGCGAACAATTCAGATCCGCAAACGTACCGCAAGAAAATGCCAGTGTGTAGGCCACTAACTCGTCAACCCGGGGATCGAGCTTGCGCATATTGTGTACCGCCGAGACATCGCATGGTTTACCGATTACGGCAAAGCGCTTCCCGCGTTCCAGTAGTTCCTTAAAATCAACCAGTGGAGCGGACGGACCATAACGCGACCCGGCCGCTTCCATTACTGCGGCACGGTCAAAACTGAGGTGGCGAACCGATCGCATCGGTTGTTCGGTGGAGGCCGCGACATGCAATATAAAATCGACCTTCCCGGATTCGAGTAAATAGATGCCCAGTGCGGTTAAAGCACCGCCAGACGACGCGACGTGATTAATATTTGGGTCCGACGCGTGCCCGCGCCATACGTTGATCCACGGCCCAAACACCGGGTCGATCTCCGCTCGTTGATGCCTTCGCGCATCCACCGGTTGATCTATTGTCACACCGGGGCACGCCCGAATAATTTCTTGCTCCGTTCCTGAGTCAAGCGGCTGAAGGATTTTCGGTCGCAACCGTCCCGGTGGATCGACCATCACCATCGATACCCGATCCGGGCCCGCTATCGATTCACATAAACCGCAACCGATGCACAACCCATTGGTCACGATTTCCGCCAGCGATTGAGGGTGCCGCATAACGCTTACTCCCGTTTTGATTAGATGATGGTATGCATCGGCGTGCATTGTTGTAAAGGATATTCGGTCACTCCAAGCATTGGATCTAGGAGGGTCTCTACAGACCCGGTAATCCGTTGCTGCCGGATCCGTTCGAGGAACCCCCCTTTTGCTAGTCTTGATATTCGTTGCCAGTGCCCATGCTCTGTCGGATTGCCGGTATCGCCTACGCTTATTGCACCGGGCGCGTCATCATTTCTCTTCACGGCACCGCCTCATCCTTGTACCATAATCTGTGTAACGGGATATACATCCGAAGGGGAGCGAGGGTTCGATCGCGGGCTACCATTTTCAGGCGGTATTATCTGCCGCAAAGCTATCATTGATTTGGTGCCTGGGGCGACTCTTTCGGAAATGGTGTAGCGAGATTTCCTGTGCTCACCCCGCAACGAACGTTTAGAGCGACAACGGGTATTCGTCTATGCAATCTCATGCACGTGTAGTGGTGGTCGGCGGTGGCTGTGTCGGCGTCAATATTCTTTATCACTTGAGTAAACGCGGTTGGACCGAGGTGGTGTTGCTGGAGCGTACGGAGCTGACCGCTGGATCGACATGGCATGCGGCGGGTCTGATCCCTTTATACAGCTACAGTTACAGTTTCGGCCGCATGATCGCGCGCAGCATTGAGCTATATGAAGCATTGGAAGCGGAAACCGGGCAATCGGTGGGCTGGCATAAATGCGGCCAGTTGCGAGTGGCGAACTCCAACCAGCGTATGGACGAATACCTGAATTATATGAGCCTTGCCGAGCCACAAGGTGTTCATGCCGAGATCGTTTCGCCGCAGCGTGTGCATGAGTTATGGCCAATGTTGGCGGAAAACAAGAATTTGTGGGGCGCGCTTTACCATCCGGACGACGGGCATATCGCCCCGGCCGATGTCACCCAGTCGCTCGCGAAGGGCGCCCGTAATAACGGCGCGAGCATCCACCGCAACACCGAAGTGACCGGGTTCGAGTATCTGACCAGCGGCGAATGGAAAGTCAAAACGAATAACGGCGATATCATTTGTGAGCACGTCGTCACTGCCACCGGAAATTACGCGCAGCAAACCGCCCGTATGATCGGTGTGCCGATTCCCGCGTTTCCGATACTGCATCAGTATTGGGTGACTGAACCCGTTCCGGAACTCGAGCGCCGTCAAGCGGACGGCTTGCCGGAGATGCCGGTACTGCGCGACGAAACCATTAACGGTTATGTGCGAGAAGAGCGTAACGGCTTGATGTTCGGGCCGTATGAGCGACCGGACAAATTGGAGCACTTCGCGGAGCACGGTGTTCCGGAGTGGTTTGGAGCGGATCTGTTGCCGGAGAACTTCGACTCGGTTGAATTGAATTGGGAAGCTGTAACCATACTTGTGCCGGTGTTTACTGAAGTCGGCATCAAGAACAACGTGCGTGGACCGATATGCGTGTCACCCGACAACCTGCCGCTGGTTGGCCCTGCTGTAGGACTGCACAATTTTTGGTTGGCCGAGGGATTTTCAGGCGGCATTCTGATGGGCGGAGGTGTCGGCGAGCAGCTCGTGATTTGGATCATGGAAGGAGAGCCGGAGATCGATTTATCGGAGATCGATTCGCGCCGCTTCGGCGACTACGCCAATCACAATTGGACCGGCATGAAAAACAAGGAGGCGTTCGGGCACAATTTCGGTGTTCACTTTCCCGGTTACGAATGGACGGCCGCGCGCCCCGCCAAAACCGCACCCTGCTATGACCGTTTGACCGCGAAAAATGCCGTGTGGGGAGCCGTTTACGGTTGGGAAACTGCATTATGGTATGCCCCCGAAGGCGTAGCCCCGAAGGATGTCTATAGCTACCGCGAATTTAACTATTATCCCTACGTCGGCGAAGAAGTGCGGGCGGTACGCAGTGGCGCGGGCTTCTTTGAAATGACTTCCATGGGCAAATATGAAGTCTCGGGCGCAGCAGCAGAAGTCTGGTTGAATTCGATTCTCGCCAATCGTGTGCCGGCGACGATCGGTCGTATTACCTTATGTCATTTATTGACGCCGCGCGGAGGTGTGCGGGCGGAGTTCACCGTGACCCGGTTAACGGACGATGCTTTTTACTTGGTGGGAACACCGCGGGGCGAACGCCACGATTTTGATTGCTTATCCCGGCTCGCGCCGCGCGACGACAGCGTGGCATTGCGCAACGTCACGTTAGAGCGAGGTTGTTTTACGGTTGCCGGACCGCTTGCGCGTGACGTGTTGCAACCCATTACCGGTGTCGACTTGTCAAACGATTCGTTTGGTTGGCTCACGGCGCAGACTGCATCGGTGGGGTGGGCTTCTGACGTGCGCATGTTGCGAGTGAACTATGAAGGAGAACTCGGGTGGGAACTCTACCATCCAATCTGCCATCAACTGCATTTGTTCGATGTGATATTCGAGGCCGGCCGAGCCCATGGCCTGCGTTTGGCCGGGAATCGCGCGATCGAGTCGCTGCGTTTGGATAAATCCTATCGAGCGATGTACCGTGATTTGAATATCGAACATACCGCTCTGGAGTCGGGCCTGGATCGATTCATCCGTTTCGATAAGGAACAGGACTTCACCGGGCGAGCGGCGTTACTAAAACAGCAACAAGACGGTTTGCAACGCCGCATGGTCACGCTTAAGGTCGATAGCAAAGACGCTGATGCCTATATGGGTGAAGGCGTGTATAACGGTGGTTCCCTGGTTGGGCGCGTTACGTCCGGGGCGCAATCGCACCACTTCGGTCATTGTATCTCGATGGCATATGTCGGCAGTGATTTTGCGCAACCCGGAACCGAATTGGAGATTCCGATTCTCGGTGAACGCCGCGCGGCTACCGTGCTTGCCGATTCACCCTACGATCCGCAAAACCAGCGACCGCGTGCATGATGGTGCGGCAGTGGGTTGACGATATTGTTCAGTGCCATGGCCGCGATGGCACGTAACCAATGTATAAAACCTGCCCAAAGTGCCGTTACCGACGCCAGCCGTCGGACATCGTGTCGGACGATGAATGCCCGCGTTGTGGGCTTATATTTTCCAAATGGATGGATTCGCGATTCGCGGTCGCCAAGGCCCCGGACAAGAAATCGACCGGTGTCGCCAAGCAGATGTGGGAGCGACTCATCGCGAACGCGTTCTATATCCCATCGCGCGTGGACGGTTTGGTGTTGGGCGGTCGCGCTATCGTTTACGCGGCGTTCTTCGTGTGGGGTTGGAGTTTCATACTAGCCTCGATGGAGAGCAACGAGATCGGCCGATCGTTCATGCACAATATCGACCTCGTTTTCCACGAAGCTGGGCACGTGGTGTTTCGGCCGTTCGGCCGGTTTCTGATGATCCTGGGCGGCAGCTTGGGGCAGCTCTTGATGCCGGCCATCGCGATGTTGGTATTGCTATGGAAGAACCGCGATCCGTTCGGTGCTTCGATCGGTTTGTGGTGGGTGGCGCAAAGTATGATGGACTTGGCGCCGTATATAAATGACGCACGTTCCGGATCGTTGATGTTGTTGGGTGGCGTGACCGGCAGCGATATGCCGGGTGTTCACGATTGGCGCAATATTCTCTCCGATCTTGGTATGTTGCAATACGACAATCGTATCGCTCGTATTACCGATACATTCGGCGAACTGCTTATGTTGGTTGCGTTTGTTTGGGGGGGATATATTCTTTTTCGGCAAAACAAAGTTCGAGCACGCACTTGATATGAGAAATTGTATCTATCGAATACCGTGCCCCATAAGATACCAAAACAGTAGACAAGTCGTCATATCAAGCGCGCGGCCATGCCACGCGTTAACGGATCGTGTCGCTCCGAGACTCGCGCAAGTCCCCGGAGCGGAGTTTGAAACGTCGAACTTACGTGATAATGTGATGTAACCAGTCGGTACTTTAATCGGCTGGGAGGTGAACGCGAGCGTTGCCTTCCAGCGAATAGAGGCCCTGGTTGGCGAACGCTACCAGGGTTTTTTTGTGCCCGGGATAATCGAGCCGGGCGCAATGACAGAGTTTGGTGCGATTGCACGGAGGTTCTGCGGTATAGGTTCAGAGCGCCTATCCGGTGCGCTGCTGTTAATCATCACAATGCTGCGTATGCCGCTTTTACATATTATGAAAACCCGACCGGCTAGAGAGATCATTGCTCGATTACCAAAAGGGAGAACGCCATTTCTGCATAATGAATTGAATCTTAGCCATTTCCATGAATATTCGGCCCGCCTTGGTGAAATAACCGGGCTAATGGCGGTCGCGAGATCTCTTGCTTTGCGGGCGCTATAAGTGTTGTCCGATCCAACCATCGCGCTGTTTGACGGAATCGCGAAACCGCGCCGTAAATTCGGCGTCTATAGTTTGCTTGACCGCGCCCAATTGCAACACGGTACTACTCCATGCGGCCAATTTCGGGTGGTTGTCGGAATCTAAGAGTTTTCGTGCGGGCTTAAGGATGTCGAGTCGCGCAAATAACGGCGCGTAGCACGCATCGACCATGCCGGGTTCGGATCCGTCGAAGAACACGGCACCCGATTTTTTGTCTTCCAGGTAGTCGAACTTTTCATCGAGATCGTAAGCCGCGTCGTCGAACTCGAATTCGTCCACCGCCGCAACGACCCCGGACAGATCCGCCAATATGGCCGCGCCATATGCAATCGTTGCGCGATGCGCTGCTCGCTGCAACGGATCCCCGGGCAGCAGCGAATTCGATGCGATGTCGTTCAGATACTCATTGATGACGGTGGATTCAAAAACAATGTGCTCGTCATCTATGCGCAGGATCGGGACCCGGCCAAGCGGCGACACATCGTCGAACCAGGGCGGCGGGTTAGTGATTTCGATTACGGTGAGACGATATGGAACGTTATTAAGTCGTAAAGTGACAACGGACGACTGCACGAACGGACAGAGCGCGGTACTGATTAATTCCAAGTTCATGCGCTTTTAACCCACGGCTACAGCGCTTGGCAGCATTAATGTGCAGGCACTGTGCGGCCGGCGGCCCATGATCGCAACGCGGTTACCCGTTCGGCCATCACTACCGATAGCGGCTGGGTGTCCTCGATTTCCTTTAACACCAGCGCCGTATCCAGTGCCTCGTCCCGCGCATGGGCACGATACAGCCCCGAGACGACGGCTTGTTCCAACTCCGATCCGGAAAATCCGTTACTGGCTGCGGCCAGTCCGTCGAGATCGAATTTACTGGCATCGAGTGTGCGATTGCTGAGGTGAATTTTCAGGATCAGCGCGCGTGTTTCGCGATCCGGTAGATCCACAAAAAATATCTCGTCGAAGCGACCCTTGCGCACTAGTTCCGGTGGCAACAGCGAAATTTCATTGGCGGTGGCAACGATGAAAACCGCGGATTTTTTCTCCGCCATCCAGGTTAACAGCGTCGCCAGTATCCGCCGCGCGGGACCGTCGTCTTCTTGTCCGGCGATGCCTTTCTCGATTTCGTCAATCCATAATACGCACGGCGCCATTGTGTCCGCGCTTTTTAGCGCTTCGCGCACATTGCGCTCGCTTTGACCGTAAAATTTATTGAATATCGCCCCCATGTCCAAGCGCAACAACGGCGCCCCGAATGCCCCGGCTACTGCGCGGGCCGCGAGGCTCTTACCGCAACCTTGCACCCCTAATAACAAGATGCCTTTAGGGGTATCCAGGTGCGGATTGCTGGATTTGCCCATTAATATATCGCGTCGGTTGGTGAGCCATTCCTTAAGCGCATTCAACCCACCGACTTCGGCGAAGCGGCTCGTCTCATATTCGAAAGTGAGCGTGTTGTCACGATCGAGCAGGTCGTACTTTGCTTTCATCACCCCGGGCAAGTCGCTGTGGGAGATCGCGCCGTCGTTAAAGATCGCTTTGCGCACCAGACGCCGCGCGTCGCCATGGGTCAGCCCCGAGAGGTTTTTAATCAACAATTTGGTGGCCTGAGAGTCTGCCTTGACACGCTGATTGTTTTTCTCGATAGCCCATTCGTTGGCCACATCGACCACCATGGTTCTTAATTCTTCCGGTGTCGGTAGCCCAAGATCGAATTCGGCTGTGTAGTGCCGCAGTTCGCCGGGAATTTCGAGTTCATGGCTAAGCAACACGATACAGCGTTCGACGCTGGCATGCTTTATAGCAATGTCTTTCAGCAGCCGGGTATGAACGGGCTCGTCAATGAAATGGTGATAGTCCAGCAACACATAGATGCCGGCCTGGCTCTCCCCCTTAATGTGTTCCAACACTTCTTTAGGCTTGGCATGTTGGGCTTCGCTGGCTATGTCATACCGGGCGTAACGCAGACCTTCCGTTACCGACCATTTGAATAGCGGCTTGTCGAGACTTTCCGCAATCTCGGTGAGTATCGCCAGCACGCGCTGCTCTTCGTAGGATTGCACTACTACGATCGGAATTTTCGATTCCAGAATCAACGCTAAATCGTGTCGATTATCCATAACTACTATCGTACAAGCTGTTGGTTTTCCGGATAGATACGCACGCTGGGCACTTTGTTTTGCCGAAGCTCATCCTTCAATTTCTGCCAGTATTGGGTGCTCAACATGTCGCCGTGTGTGTTCCTAAAAACCGCCCGAAGTCGCGCGTTCGGAATCCTTAACCCTACGCTAACTTCCTCGGGCAGAAATACTATTCCATCCTCAAAGAACCACTCGGGAATTTCCTCGTCGCCGTCGATTCCGTCGTTGCGCTCATAGATTTTGACATCGACAAACGGTTCCAATGCATCGTAGTCGAACAAATATACCTTATGAAATTCACTGACACCGTAATTGCGCGCATCGAGATCTTTATTGAATATATTCGCAGCCGCATTGTTTTTGATGCAATAGCCAAGGTTAATGATAGCGGTTTCGGCATCCTCGGGCGATGCGGTCTCCCAAAACACCGGTAGTGGCGTCATACGGCGTTGCACAATCAGGTGTTTGAAAATGACGCCATCGTCCTGTAGCAAGACGGTTTCCCCGGCCTCACGAAGAAGTTCCTCCAGCAAGTCCTTATCGAGCCAACTTGTGTCGAGTCTCACATCATAATAAATGATATTGTCCAACATACTGCCGGTACGGTTAATTTCGTGCACCCGGTTATACTTTCTTAGCACCGACTCGATGCCTTCAAACTCTCCCCATTTGTAGTCCGCAGTAGGTTGGTTCCGAATTATCTTCAAATTGTAAGCGGAGAGCGGCGCGGAGAAGCCGATGGCCACGGTGCCGCGAAACCCGACCGCGGTTTGCAGTGTTTGATTACCGCCGACTAACTCTTCCTTAAGTTCGCTCATTACTGCCAGTTTGCCTAAGTGGTTATAACCGATCGTGGAATAATGCAGACCCAGTGGTCGTTGCGGCATAATGCTGTGAAGAAACTCCGATAGCTCGTGATAATACAAGCTCGTTACGTGAAAATTTGCGAGTGTAGAGCTGAAAATATTGTGGCCATCCGCTACGCGGTGCAGCACCGCATCGACATAAATGCCTTGGTCGTCGTTGAGTAGTGCGATTATCAGTGGCATAACGGAATCGTCCGCAAATACAACCCTGCCGACGATATATGCCCCGCGGTTGCGGTAGAATCCAGCCTCGATGACTTGGATACAGCGAATCGTCGCGATCCGGCCTGGGTCCGCGCTGATTACCCGGTTGATACGCTCGGTGACGAGTGATGCGTCCTCGGAAAGATTGCGGTAAGGAATCGAAAAATCGGGGCATTGTAAAATTTCGGCTACCGTGGCGCTGTGTACTGCTTCGCTGCCCGGGAATTCGCGGTAGATTTCAGTAACATATTTTCCGCTGGCCTGCACGGCCTGACGGGACGAGTATTCGACTGGCCGCCACTCGTCCGGAGAAATCTTTCGGTGGACCGAGTGATAATACGCATGCGCGAGGTCGGCCTCGTAGCGTCCATCGATGAGAGTGAGATAGTGCTGCTCGACGTCGTCCCAGAGGTCTTCGCGTTCCGCGAAGATCGGAAAATTGTCCGTTAGTTTCGCGCTAAGCTGCACAACGCTCATGCTATAGAGAGAGAGTCGTTGTTTACTCAACGCCAGTGACGTGCGCGGGTCGCGATTTTCGAATGCTTGTTTGGCGAGGTCCGGAATACCGAGAAACTGGGAGTAGTATGTATCGAACTCGTACAAAATCCATTGTGCTGATGACTCGGCTTGCGCCGAATCGCCTTGGATCGATTTCAGCTGTTCGGCGTGATCGATCAAATTGGTGGTTTCAGGGTTTAGTGAATGCGGTGTGTGCATGGTCAGCTATACTTGATTGCCACTTTCATCTATAAACATGAGCCCGATTCAACGCTTGATGGACCCGGTTGAAGTTGTCATCAGAATAGCATTACCCAGTACCGATCCCAATAGCTTGCCCAGCTTGTCGCCGAGCGCTCGGCCTTGAAACGCAACGTTATCTTACTGGCGATCTGCCAAGCCCTCATGATGACCGGAAGTTCACTGTTGGTCGCGACTGTCGCGCTCTTTGGCATCGCCCTCGCGCCACACCCAGGCCTCGCCACATTGCCGTTAGCGTTTCACTTTCTAGCGGTGATGGCCACTACGTTTCCAGCGTCTATGGCCATGAAGATAATCGGCCGCAAAAATGGTTTTATGCTGGGCTAAATTGCCGCAATCATTGGTGCATCGGTATGCGCATATTCCACCTACCTCGGCAACTTCGTAGGATATTGGAATTTCTTATTTATCGGCGGTACCACGCAGTTGACCACTACCTATACGCTGCGCGAAAAAGCCAAGGCCCAAGGGCTGAACGATATGCTGGTATTCGCGACGCTGGCATGTACCGCATTATTTTCCGGTGTTCTGCACTACACGGTCGGTTGGAGCGTACTCAACTACGGGGTGATCCCCGCGGTCGTGCTGGCGGCAATCGCGGTGTTATACGCATCGCGCACGCGGCCCATGGCAACCACGAACCCAGACACGTAACCGGGACACTCGCTCGCATTACATGGTTTCGCCGTAGGTCGATGAGCGCACGCAAAATCCGCCGTCAACTAATCCGACTACAATGTCAACACCACCTTACCTTTGACTTGCCGCGTCAATATCAAATCGAAACCCTCCGCAAACTGCTCAAGCGGCAGGGTTTGCATGACTTGCGGATCGATGCGCCCCTCGGCGTATAGCTTACCGATTTCGGCCGCGCCCTGCTCGATCTGCTCGAACGCGTGCTTGAAATGCAAATCGAGAGGCGCGCCCATTACCGTTAGATTGTTGTACAGCAGGTAATTGGCTTTCGGCGCCGGTATGCGACCATCGGCAAATCCGACAATCATTAGCCGGCCGGCGAATTTCAACACGCGCAGGCACGCGTCGAATACGTCGCCGCCGACGGTATCGATGGCGAGGTCGACGCCGCGGCCGTCCGCATCGCCGGTAATGGATGCAATCTGCGACCGAAACGCGGCCTTCAAGTCATCGAAATGCGTATACATCACGTCGTCCGCGCCGCCGCGATCGACGACAAGATCGGCTTTTTCCTGCGACGATACCGCTGCGATTACGCGCGCGCCACGCGCCTTTAACAACTGTACGGCGGCGAGGCCAACGCCGCCTGCGGCACCGGTAACGAGCGCAGTTTCACCGGCTTTGACATCGCCGCGCAAAACGGCGGCAACATACGCAGTATGGTATGGCGTTATCAAGGCCGCGCCCGGGATGAATTCAAGACCATCCGCCATTGCGAAGCACCGTTGCTCCGGCGCCGCGACAAATTCCGCAAATGCGCCGCTGAATACCTGCACGAGCACTCGGTCGCCAATCTGGAATCGACTTACGCCGGCGCCGACTTGCGTCACGATACCGCTCGCGTCGCGACCGGGAACGAACGGCAATAGTTCGGGTTTATTTTGGTACTTCCCTTGCAGCATGAGCGCATCAGGAAAATTCAGGCCGACGGCCTTTACCGCTACGACGACCTCACCGGACCCGGCCTGCGGCGGCGTGATGTCTTCAACGCTGTGCGAGTCGATGGGACCGTACTCATTGACGACAATCGCGCGCACGGCTATAACTTAACCGATTTGACCTGGCGGACCGTTTGTTTGACCGCGGCCACGATGGCGTTGTAATCACTGCATCGGCAAATGTTCCCGCTTAATGCGTTGCGGATCTCGGCATCACTTGGGTCGGCGCGTTGTTCGAGGAACTCGCTGATCGTCATGAGAATCCCCGGCGTACAAAACCCGCACTGCAATGCGAAGCATTCGCGGAATGCCTGTTGCAGCGGCGACAGCGTGCCATCGTGATCCGCCAATCCTTCCACCGTCGCGATGTTGCGGCCTTGAACTTGAACCGCGAGCGTCAAACACGAGCGAACCGCTTTACCGTCAAGCCGTACGGTACACGCCCCACAAACACCGTGTTCACAACCGACATGGGTGCCCGTGGCGCCCAGCTCGTGACGAAGGAAGTCGCTCAATAACATGCGTGGCTCGGCGTAACCGGAAACCGCCTCGTCGTTT
>Ga0255056_10000410_pt1 | contig 12627 bp, 8 predicted proteins | sample Cases_109_1_MG_FD_183639 | JGI IMG/M metagenome (GOLD analysis project Ga0255056, IMG submission 183639) | Seawater microbial communities from Amundsen Gulf, Northwest Territories, Canada - Cases_109_1 | ecosystem: Environmental > Aquatic > Marine > Gulf | place: Canada: Northwest Territories... | reverse complement strand
CCGGCCATTTGCCAATGTCGCGATATCAAAGTCTTCGAACCATGGTGCCGGACTCGGTCGAAATCCGAACGCGATCAGTACCGCGTCGGCAGGCACAATATGCTCCGAGCCCGGCACGGGCTCAGGGCGCCGCCTGCCACCCGCGTCCGGTGAACCGAGCTGTGTCTCGATGAGTTTCACGCCGGTGACGGATTCGCTGCCCACGATTTCGAGTGGCTGTTGATTGAACAGGAACTCAACGCCTTCCTCTTTGCTGTTTGCCACTTCGCGTCGCGATCCAGGCATGTTTTCCTCATCGCGACGATAGGCGCAGCTAACCGTTGCAGCGCCTTGCCGGATTGCAGTACGGTTACAGTCCATACCGGTGTCGCCGCCGCCAAGAACGACAACGCGCTTGCCCGCAAGATCGATCTCCGACGATCCGCGGCGTCCTGGCTCCAGCGCGTGATAGGCGTTGGCGACGAGGTATGGGAGCGCGTCGTACACACCAGGCAGCTCTTCGCCAGGAAAGCCCCCGCGCACATACGTATACGATCCCATGCCGAGAAACACCGCATCGAATTCATCGAGTATTGAGTCGAATGATTTGTCATCGCCGATCCGGGTATTGAGCACAAACCTGACGCCCATGCCTTCCAGAATTTGTCGGCGCTTGTCGATAACCGCTTTTTCCAGTTTGAACGGCGGGATGCCGAATGTCAGTAGTCCGCCGATCTCGGGATAGCTATCGAAAACAACCGAGCGCACGCCATTACGTGCAAGCACATCTGCCGCCGCAAGACCTGCGGGGCCTGCACCCACGATTCCGACTTTCCTGTGGCTGTCCATTACGTGCGACATATCGGGCCGCCAACCCTGTTTGAACGCTTCATCGGTTATGTAGCGTTCGACATTGCCAATGCTGACTGCGCCAATGCCGTCATTCAATGTGCAGGCACCCTCGCACAACCGATCCTGCGGGCAGATCCGCCCACAAATCTCGGGCAGGGAATTTGTTTGATGCGAGAGTTCTGCCGCCTGGAACAGCTTTCCGTCTTCGACCAGCTTCAACCAATCGGGAATAAAGTTGTGTACCGGACACTTCCATTCACAATATGGATTGCCGCAGGACAGGCATCGGCCCGCCTGGCTCGCGGCGTCGGCACCATCGTAGGAATCGTAAATTTCGCCGAAATGTTTTATGCGCACTTCAACCGGTTGCTTCTCCGGGTCGCGACGCGGAATCTCGAGAAACTGTAATGGGTGCATTGCCATCGGGATCGCTAAGCCGCCTGACTCAGAGATTCGATCAGCGAGCCAAGCTCCGCGGCTTTCGGCTTTACCACCCAGAATTTCGGCAGGAAAGTTCGATAGTCGTTGAGAATGGTCTGGCCCCATTCGCTGCCTGTGAACTCAACGTGTTCAATTATCAGTGATCGCAGGTGATGCAGATATGCCTCCATGCTCTCCGGCGTAATTCTATGAATGTCGATAAGTTCATGGTTATACAGATCGAAGAAATCACGATCCACGTCCAGCACGTACGCAAAACCACCGGTAAGTCCCGCGCCAAAGTTCACACCGGACCTGCCGAGCACAATAACGACACCGCCTGTCATGTATTCGCAGCAGTGATCGCCGGCGCCTTCAACCACGGCCGTTGCGCCGGAGTTTCGGACCGCAAAACGTTCGCCTGCCTGCCCTGCGGCATAAAGCTGGCCGCCGGTTGCACCGTAAAGACAGGTGTTGCCGATAATGACCGTGTCCTTGGCGGCAAAGGACGAATCTGCGTGCGGTCTAATCACGATGCGCCCGCCAGTCATGCCTTTGCCGACGTAGTCGTTAGCGTCCCCGACGAGACCTAGATTCAATCCCGCAACATTCCATACGCCGAAACTTTGCCCCGCCGTACCGTTGAGATGAATATCGATCGGTGCATCGCTCATGCCGTGGTTGCCATGTGCACGCGCAATCTCTCCGGAGAGCATTGCACCAATTGAGCGATTGAAGTTCCGAACCTCGTATTCAAAACTTCCGCCCGTTTTATTGTGAATAGCATCCGATGTATCTGCCAGCATTTGCTTCGCGAGTTCCGCTTCATCGAACGGATGATTGCGCAGATCCGTGCAAAATTGTGGCTCACCAGGCAGCATGCCGTCAGTCGAAATTATCGGGGAGAGATCAAGCCGTTCCTGCCGCCGGGTTTCGCCTGGCAGCAATTCAATCAGATCCACGCGACCGATTAAGTCTTCCAGCCGGGACACGCCCATTTCCGCCATGCGTATTCGAACTTCCTCGGCAACAAAGCGGAAGAAGTTGACGACCATTTCGGGTAACCCGACAAAATACTCACTGCGCAAAACATTGTTTTGCGTTGCAACGCCGGTCGCACAATTATTCAAATGGCAAATTCGCAGGTACTTGCAACCAAGTGCAACCATTGGTGCCGTTCCAAAGCCGAAGCTCTCCGCGCCAAGCAACGCTGCTTTAATAACGTCAAGCCCGGTCTTGAGGCCGCCATCCGTTTGCAAACGGACTTTGTGCCGCAGATTGTTCGCCCGCAGCACCTGGTGTGTCTCAGACAAGCCAAGTTCCCATGGGCTGCCGGCGTACTTCACCGAACTCAGCGGGCTGGCGCCGGTTCCGCCGTCGTAGCCCGATATAGTAATCAGGTCTGCGTAGGCTTTGACTACACCGGCAGCGATGGTGCCAACGCCGGGCTCCGAAACCAGTTTTACTGACACAAGCGCGTCCGGGTTAACCTGCTTGAGATCGAAAATGAGCTGAGCGAGATCTTCGATCGAATAAATATCGTGATGAGGTGGCGGTGAGATCAGACCTACGCCAGGCTTCGCGTAGCGTAGCTTCGCGATCATGTCGTTGACTTTGTGACCGGGCAACTGACCGCCTTCACCGGGCTTCGCGCCTTGCGCGATTTTGATCTGAATGACCTCTGCATTGACCAGGTATTCAGCCGTTACCCCGAATCGGCCTGAGGCCACTTGCTTTATCTTGGATTCACGCTGAGTTTTGTATCGCGACGGATCTTCACCACCTTCCCCGGAATTGGACCGCGCACCGATTCTGTTCATGGCGATTGCCAGCGCCTCATGGGCTTCGGGCGATAACGCTCCCAGCGACATTCCGGCGCTATCGAACCGTGGCAATATGTCTTCGACGGGCTCCACATCCTCTAAGGAAATCGCGGCGCCGGCTGCTATCGGACGCATGAGATCTCGCAGTGTAGCAATCGGCCGATTGTTGACGAGTTTCGAATACTCAAGGTAACGATCGAAATCGCCCGAGCGTACCGCCGCCTGCAACGTGGCAATTACATCCGGGTTGTAACAATGGTACTCGCCATCGTGAACATATTTCAGGAGGCCGCCATGGTTCAGCGGCACGCGCGTCTTCCACGCTTCGTCGGCAAGCTGTTTCTGATCGTCATGCAGGTCATCGAAACCGGCGCCTTGAATGCGACTTACGGTTCCCCTGAAACATTTGCTGACTACGTCCTCGCGCAAACCGACAATTTCGAATAATTGCGCGCCGCGATAACTCGAAACAGACGAAATGCCCATCTTCGACATGATCTTGAACAGACCCTTTCGAATACCGCGGCGATAACTTCGTCCAAGTTGCTGTTGCCTGTCGACATTACCTCGTACCGCGAGGTCATGCAGACTTTGATACGCAAGGTACGGGTAAACTGCCGTTGCACCATATCCAATGAGGCAGGCGAAGTGATGCGAATCACGCGCGACGCCGGTTTCGACGAGAATATTCGCCGCGCAGCGCAAGCCCCTGGCTACGAGATGATGATGTACGGCGCCCGTCGCGAGCAGGGCATGCACCGGCAACATTCCTTTTTTGAGATAGCGGTCGCTCAACATGATGATCAGGTTGCCGTCGGCAACCGCCGCTTCCGCTTCCGCGCAAATACGATCCAGTGACTCGTGGAGCGATTCACTCTCGGGAGCGTTAAGGTCGATAAACGCATGCTCGTCGGCATACATGCCCGGCCCGAGCAACTGCCGCAGCTTGCGTTGCGAGAGTACGGGCGAATTCATGATGACGTGGTCGGCGTGCTCCGGGCCCACGTCGAACAGGCTGCTCTCTCGCCCAATATTGGTTTGCAATGACATCACAATGCGCTCGCGCAGCGAATCGATCGGTGGATTCGTCACTTGCGCAAATTGTTGTCTGAAGTAGTCGAACGTCGATCGGATTTTTCTGGACAACACAGGCATGGGAGTGTCATCGCCCATAGAGCCGACAGCTTCCTGTTCGGCCTTGGCAAGCACGCCGATAATTTCGCCGAGTTCCTCACGGCTTAGATTGAACATTTTTTGATATGTGGCAAGCATATCTTTGTCCATCGGCTCGGCTGCGGTATGCCGATCGACAAGTTCTGAGTCGAGGTAACGCACGCCCTCCTTAAGCCACTTCTTGTAAGGTGCGCGCGAGGCGAGTTCCCGTTCGATTTCGCCGGTGTGCATAATTTTGCCGTGCTGAAGATCGACCGCCAGCATCGCGCCAGGGCCCAGCCTGCCTTTCTCGATAACATCGGATGGTTCGTAGTCATAGACGCCAATTTCCGACGCAATGGTGATGTGCCGGTCTTTCGTAATGACGTAACGGGCCGGGCGCAGTCCGTTTCGGTCGAGACTGCAGGCCGCATAACGCCCGTCGGTGAGCACAATGCCAGCCGGGCCGTCCCACGGCTCAAGCTGGCAATCAAAGAATTCGTAAAAGGCGCGAACATCCGGATCCATCGCATCGACCGCGTGCCATGCGGGCGGTATCAGAATTCGCATTGCCTGAAGAATGTCCATGCCACCGGCACGCAATACTTCGAGCATGTTGTCGAGGCTTGAAGAGTCTGAACCAGTCAGTGAGACGATCGGATTGAGATCTGAAATGTCGTCGAGTTTCTCGGATCGATAGTTCTCCGTTCGCGCCACCGCCCAACTTCGGTTGCCTTGAATGGTGTTGATCTCGCCGTTGTGGGCGAGAAATCGAAACGGCTGTGCCAGCCGCCATTGCGGAAGCGTATTGGTTGAGAATCGTTGGTGGAATACGCAAACCGACGATTCCATTCGCGGGTCTCGCAAATCCGGATAAAACGCAGGTAGCGCATCGGGCATGACCATGCCCTTGTAACTGAGCGTCGCCGACGAAAGGCTCGCGATGTAGGCGGTTTTGTCGACACCGTCTATCTGGTTTTCCGCCATTCGTCGCGCAAGGAATAGTTGCCGGTTGAAGCCCGCGCTCGACATACCCTGGCTGGCGTTGACAAAAACCTGCTCGATGGCCGGCAAAGTCTCCAGCGCCTTGGGGCCACAGACCGAGGCGTCCGTCGGTACCTTGCGCCAGCCCGCAACCTCCAGACCCTTTTTTTCGATGGCCTGATTGATAAACATTTTGACCTTATCGGCGGCCTTTTTGTCCTGGCTCAGGAAGACCGTGCCTGCTGCAAATCGACCTGCCACGTCGAAGCCGGCCGCTGTTGCGGCCTCTCTCATGAAGCCTTTTGGAAATTTCATGAGCAGGCCACAACCGTCGCCGGTTTTGCCATCCGCGGCCACGGCGCCACGATGCGTCAATCGCGCTAAAGCAGCAATTGCCGTCTTGACTACCCAGTGACTTTCGTTGTCATCGATACTGGCGATTAAACCGAAACCGCAACTATCGCGCTCGAATTCCGGGTCATAAAGGTTTTTTCCGAATGACTCAGTCATGACCGCCCTGAGGCTCGCTAAAAGCGGGCCTGCTAACTGTTGTGCACCTGAATTGACACTATTGAGTGCCTGATGTGGACCGCGAGTAAGCCGCGCCGGGCGCGGCAGAACCTGCACTATCGATGGATATTCATCGTAGCGATCCGAGCCACTGAGTATAGGTCACGGCAAGATGTTTCGGCCAGCCCATACGGAATCGCTTTACACGAGATTGACTGAGGGCAGAACCAGCGCGGATATCACCGGGAAGCCTTTGGGGGTGCCGGCCACAGCGAATGGGGCGTGGCATTTGTTACCCGCGTAACCATGCACCGAATCGGTGCGGGATCGACTACCGACCGTCGACAAACGCGGCAAAGCTGCCCATGAACTTCTCTAGCGCCGCCATTTTCGATTCGGATAGCCGCCCATCCGAAATCTCCTCCGACGCCCGCGACAGCCGGAAATTTCCTCCGCCTGTCCAGTAGACCAATCGAAGGTCGCGAAGTGTTGGCAACCATGCTGTCTGCGACAATGCCGTGCCAAGACCGCCGGGCGTCGCACCCATCAGCGCCAGCGGTTTGCCGGCGAAAACACTGCCTTCGCCTTCTACCGGACGGGATATCCAGTCCACGGCGTTCTTGAGCACACCAGGGATGGACGCGTTGTACTCTGGCGTTGAAATGACAATTCCATCCGCAGCACCAATCTGTTTGCGCAGACGTGCGACTGGGTCGGGGGTTCCGGAGGCTTTTTCGACGTCGCCGTTGTAAAGCGGCACGTCGTCAATCGACAGCACCTCAAGCTCCGAGCCTTCCGGCATCGCCTCTTTTGCTGCGGCAATCAGCGCCCTGTTGTAAGACGATTTTCGAAGACTGCCGGCAATACCCACGAGTTTCGCCATGTATCTACCACTATCCGGAAGAACGAGCCGGCGAAATCAGTTCGATGCAACCGCAATTACGCCGGAAGTGGAGAATGGTAGCGGTTTGACGAAGGGAATGTCGACTGCAAGGCTACCGTTGAGTTCGTAAGGTACCGGCTCCCGCAGACCGCTTCGCAGTACGGAACTTAGTTGTGATGCGGACTTCAATATATCGAGATTGACGCTGATGTCGAATTCGCCACTACCGGCCGATGGTATTAGAAAATCGCTGGGCGCCTCACCACTTGCGAAACTGTGGCTCGCCAGTCGCACGTGATAGCGGACGGACTTTATTGGTAGCGGAAAGGAATTCGGATTAGCGACATCGAAGGTCAGCAGAAACGTCTGGCCGGTAAAACTCAGGCCGCTCAACTCAATGCCGCTGAGCGTGACGTCGGGTTTTTGAACGATCGGACCGGTCGATGCGCAACTCACAAGGCCGAATAGCAGAAACAGAGAAATGGCCTTTGTGCCCAATGTTTGCGTATTCATCACACTCTCCGTGGTCAATCCTGATTCGATCGACAGTTACCTAAGTTCGTGTCCCAGTTGTCCCCAACGTGCTCCGATCAGTTGCCATTCGCCGTCGGCTCTTTCGAGTTCGAGTTCAAAACGGTACGCATCGGCGTCAAACCCGAAGCTACCCGTATTACTGCCAGCCATTGCGACGGTCAATGTCACTTCGGCCACCGAGTCTCCACTAATCCTGATGTCCTCAATCGTGGATAATATGGTGACATTTTGCTGCCGAAGGAAATAGACAAGCAAAGTGTCGCCAATATCTTTTCGTCCATTTCCGCGCGCATCAGCATAGTGCTCCGAAATCCGCTCGAGAATCGCGCTGCGATCCCGTTCTTCTGCCGCCTGTTCCATGCTCTGAACCCAGGCGCGCACCGCCGCTTCGGGCCCTTCCGGCGGGCCGCTGCAGGCAACAACAATTGCGCAGAACAAAATTGCCAGCAGGTTCCGCATGCTTGCCGCCGCATCGTCAGAGCACGTTCCAGGCCGGCCCTGCGCCAAAATTCGGGTCGCAGAGCGCATCATTTGATAGAGTCCATTGCTAGACCCGACTATGAGCGGTGGCACGGCATTCAATCTGTGACGTGGGTCTCATATCACGACAGTTCAATCAGTGGACAGCAGCTATGACGGTAAAACTTTTGTCAGAAAGCATGGATGCGACGATCACTGATGATGATCAGATTCGCATCGATAAAATTCTCTCGTTCTGGTTCAAGGAACGTGAACTGACAGCGCCGCAAATTGACGGCCGAATGGACACCTGGTTCGGTGAGGACAAATTGTTCGATCAGGTCATTGCGTCTGAGTTTGCCAACGATGTCGAAGACGCGTCAAACGGCAATCTCGATCATTGGGCACGCCAGCCAAACGGTCTTCTGGCGTTGATACTGTTGTTGGACCAGTTCCGGCGAAACATTCATCGAAATTCGCCGGATGCATATGCGAAAGACAAAGTTGCGCTCAAGCTGTGCGTCGAGGGCGTCATGGCAAAGAAGGACAGCGGCTTGTCGCCAATACAGCGCGCATTTTTTTATATGCCGTTGCAGCACGCCGAATCGCGGAAGGTCCAGAAGAAGTCCGTAGAAATATATAGCCGTCTGTCCAAAGCCGTGTCTCCAACGCTCCGCGAGACTTTCGACACGATCGCCCAATTTGCCGAATTACATGCCGACATTGTTGAGCAATTCGGACGATTCCCGCACCGTAACAAGATGTTGAATCGCAGCAACACACCCCAGGAAGATGAATATCTGGCAGGCGACAATCCGGGCCTCGGTCAGGGATAGTCACTGCCGTATCGCTCTGCCATTTCAGATTCGCGCACATTTCGTGCGGCAAAAAATCGATATCGAATCGTCATCATCACGGCTGACACGGTCAACGCCAGCACGAAAGCTGCCCATATATGCCGCGGCTCCAGCGCAAATACCTTTGCGGCCAGATAGGCGCTCGGAAAACCAAGCACCCAATAGGCGAAGACGTTGATGATCATCGGCACACGTGTGTCCTTGTAGCCCCGCAGGGCCCCAGCCGCTCCGATCTGGACGCCGTCGGCAATCTGAAACAGCGCGGCCATTAGCAGCAGACTGATTGCGATTGCCTGTACGTCTGTATCCGCCGTGTATAGCTGAACCACCTGGTCCCGAAACAGCAGCATGCCGATGGCAGCGCAACTCATGAATGCTGCGCAGAATACTATGCCGACGGTTCCTGCAAAACGTGCGGCGACAGCGTCGCCTTTGCCAAGCTCGTGACCGACCCGAACTGTAATTGCAGAACTCAGTGCCAGTGGCACCATAAACATCGTTGCAGCGAAGTTAAGTGCAATCTGGTGAGCTGCGGCAACGTTTACGCCAAGCGTTCCCATCAAAATGGATATAGCGGAAAACAAGCCCGACTCTGCGCCGATCGTAATCATAATCGGCCAACCCAGGGCGATAATTTCCCTGCATATGTCCCACCGAATTGGCGCAACCTTTGAGAAAATCTGCAAGGGCTGGTAACGAGGATGGCGCAGTATGTGGATGGCCAGACCGATCGTCATCAACCACATGGTAATTGCACTCGCAAGCCCGCAACCAACGGCTCCCAGTGCCGGCGCGCCAAATTTTCCGTACATCAGGACGTAATTGAGAAACACATTACAAACCAGCGAAAATAATGACGCGTACATGATTGGCCGGGTAGCGCCGATACCTTCTGATGTGAATCGCAATACCAGAAATACCGTCATTGCCGGCAGGCCGAGGTAAATCGCCTTGACATAGCCTTCGGCCAGATCGCGAAAACCGATATCTATTCCGATGAATTCAAACGCGCGAGCGATCGAGATATAGACGAGCAGAAGCACTGACATACCCAGCAGCTGGCCAAGCCAGAAACCCTGGCGCGTATAACGTCCAATCAACTCGGGGCGACCGGCACCGAAGTGACGCGAGATTATCGGCGTTAGCGCCATCAGGAAACCAATGCAGAAAATGAAGCCAAGCATCCACACACTGCCACCGATAGCTACCGCCGCAAGATCCGCAGCGCCAAGCCGCCCTGCCATAACGGCGTCTGCAAAATTCATTCCGGCAACCGCCAGAAAATTGACCACCAGAGGTCCGCCGACCTTCCAAAGCGCTCGTATTTCCCGCTGCCAACGTTGAATTGTCATGGCGTAAAGTTTTCAGGCTGATGTCAGCGCGGCACTGTAGCACGCCGCAATCGCACGGCGCGCTTACGATTCACCGCGGCAATAGTGTAAAGTTCGCACTGGCGCGAAATTGGTCGGGCGTACAAAAACACTTGGCGTAATTGGTCGGAGACAAATATGTTGCACGATGGACGTTCTATCCGGGTCGCTGTTGTTGGTGGTATACGAATTCCGTTTAGCCGCGCGCACTCTGTCTATAGAGATTGCTCGAACCAGGACATGATGACCGCGGTACTTCGCGGCATGGTTCAGAAGTACGATCTCAAGGGTCAGACACTCGGCGACGTCGCGCTCGGAGCCGTCATCAAGCACTCGCGGGACTGGAATCTCGCTCGCGAGAGCGTCATGGGCTGCGGTCTCTCGCTTAGAACGCCAGGCGTGGATATGCAGCGCGCCTGCGGCACGAGCATTGAAGCCGCGATCGATATCGGTAACAAGATTGCGCTGGGACAGATCGAATCCGGCATTGCCGGCGGCACCGACTCGGTCAGCGATCCCCCGATAGTTTTTCCGGACAGTTTTGCGTCCATCGCGATGCGTTCGTATCGGGGTCAGAATATTCTGGAAAAGATTTCGCCCTGGTTACGATTGCAGCCAAAACACCTGAAGCCCACGTACCCCGGAGTGGTTGAGCCACGCACCGGCCTGTCGATGGGAGAAAGTACGGAGATTACCGCCAGGGAATTTGAGGTTTCCCGCGAACATCAGGATCAGCTCGCGCTGGCCAGTCATATGAAGGCTGCGGCAGCTTACGACGCCGGCTTTTACGATGACCTGGTAATTCCGTACAAGGGTGCCGAAGAAGACAACAATATTCGCCGCGACACTACCTACCAAAAACTGGCCGCGTTAAAGCCGGTTTTCGACAGGAAAAGCGGCGAAGGCACGATGACAGCCGGCAACAGCACGCCGTTAACGGATGGCGCCGCCGCCGTACTGCTTGCATCAGACGAGTGGGCACGCGTAAAGAACCTGCCTGTTCTGGCATATCTGACTTATTGCAAGGTAGCGGCGGTAAATTTCGTTGATGTAGATGGTTTGCTGATGGCGCCTGTCTTCGCTGTCTCTGAAATGCTGAGGGACGCAAACCTCACGTCACAGGATTTTGACTACTACGAGATTCACGAAGCGTTTGCAGCGCAAACCATTTCGACACTCAAAGCCTGGCAATCGGAACAGTTCTGTCGTGAGCGACTGGGACGCAATACTGCGATGGGGCCAATCGATTTGGCACGGGTCAACGTCAAAGGCGGCAGTATTGCAATCGGGCATCCGTTTGCCGCAACCGGTGCGAGAATCATCGGTACGATGGCGAAACTGCTGTCCGAGAAAGGTTCCGGCCGCGGGCTGATATCGGTGTGCACGGCCGGGGGCATGGGCGTGACCGCAATTTTGGAGGCGGCGCCGAAAAATTGATCGCGACATTCTTCGCCCGCAGTACGGACCAGGAGTAGTCCACGCGTTAAAACCCGGGCGCCGTCCGGGCTACTTTGAACCCGAATCCTTGTTTCGGCCCGCCGTCCGGGTCAACGAATCAATTGCGCTATCCAAACGGTTTTTCGCCTGAGCGGTAACGCCGCCACTTTGGTATTCGTCGACAATAAATGACTCTACCCGCGCCATGAGTCGATCGATGTCTTGTGCAGGAAGACTTTCGTCGTCTTCCGCCGGACCGTGTATTCGTTCCGCCGCACCGAACAGGTTAATCCAGCGCTCGCTCTGACGGCCGAATCGCAGCAAATCGTAAAATTCGGGACCGGGTTCTGCGCCGCCCTTGAGAAGACTGACCAGGCCTGTCAGCAGCGATACAGGGACGAGGAGAAGATCCCGCAAGCCATCGACTAACAACTTCACCTGAAAGACGGCGACATCGCGAATCAATGTCCAGCGACTGAGCCTGTCTGTGTCGGGATTCGGTTGTTGTTTGATATTCATATGCTTATCGCCTGGAGGTGAGGACAATATAATACGCTTGCGCTGGCGCCAGTCCTACCATTTTAGTATTGTTGCTCAAGCACTTACGTGACCCGGAAATAGCAGCACATGCCGTCGTTTGAATCATCACCGCCGTTCGAACACGGGCTCCCGGAGTCACTGGGCGTCCTGCTGGTCAATCTTGGCACCCCTGACGACCCATCGCCCGGCGCGGTGCGACGATTTCTGGACGAGTTCCTGTCCGATCCGCGCGTGGTGGAGTTTCCGCGAGTACTCTGGTGGCCGATACTGCACGGTTACGTTTTGCGAGTCCGGCCTGCGCGTACTTCGGCGGCCTATCAGAAAATCTGGACCAACAGCGGCTCACCACTTTTGCTGCACTCCGCGCACATCGCCGCCGGAGTGCAGGAGAAACTGTCGGCGCGGCTATCAGGCGCCGTCAATGTCGAACTCGCGATGTCTTACGGCAGTCCGTCGATCAGTACCGCGCTGCAGAATCTGCAAAATCAGTGCGCCAGGCGCATCGTAGTCTTGCCGCTCTACCCACAGTACTCCGGCACGACCACGGCTTCTGTCTTTGCCGCGGTTACCAGTGCGCTATCGAAACGACGATGGGTACCGGAGCTTCGATTTATTAATCACTATCACGACGCTTCCGGGTATATCTCCGCGCTTGTGGCCAGTATTCATGATTTTTGGGACTTGAATGGCCGAGGCGACAAAATTCTGTTCTCGTTTCACGGCGTACCAACCCGAACCCTGACGGCCGGCGACCCCTACCACTGCCAGTGTCAGAAAACAGCAAGACTCGTTGCCGCCGCGCTGGACCTGGACGACGATGCCTGGCA
>Ga0255056_10000408_pt1 | contig 12633 bp, 8 predicted proteins | sample Cases_109_1_MG_FD_183639 | JGI IMG/M metagenome (GOLD analysis project Ga0255056, IMG submission 183639) | Seawater microbial communities from Amundsen Gulf, Northwest Territories, Canada - Cases_109_1 | ecosystem: Environmental > Aquatic > Marine > Gulf | place: Canada: Northwest Territories... | reverse complement strand
AAGATCGTATCCTCGATCGAGTGTGACCAACGCGATCAGCCCGTCGGTCCCCGGAGACCCCCGCGCGAGTTGGTCGAGCGCAGCGGCGGCGTGTGTCGCGAGCGGCGGCGTCGATCCTTCGGCATTGCAGGTCGGCGTCACGTCGAGCAACCAATCGCTAGGACAACTAGGAAGACTAAGCTCGTTGGCGAGAGCGACCCGTTCGACCTGGACGGGGCGGCTCTTGTTGGCTTCGAGAAAGCGCCGGACGCGCGCGGTTCTTCCGCCCTTGGCGCGGAGCTCGAAGTCGTGAAGGGTTGGGTGACGTCGGTATAGATGCTTCCAGTACCACTCGGACGCGGAGAGGCCGTAGGCAACGAGGACGACGTCTTCTCGTACGCCGAGGCGTTCCTGCAGGTACCACATCGGGCCTATCCAATGATCCTGCTCCACCACAAGCACAGCGTTCCGTGGTGCGGCTCGCAGCGCCTGGTAGGCCAGCTCTTCGGTGTATGCGTCGTGGTGGCGCGTACGTTCGAGCGGCCGCGGAGCGATCATCAACACGAACAGCACTACGAGGCCCATCGCGCCTGCACCGAGCATAAGTCTTCGAGACGCAAGATGTGCGACGAACAACCCGACGCCTGATGCCGCAATCCACGCAGGGATGGCGAGGTACCCGAGGTAATCGAGAACGTCGGTAGCGAACACGCCGTTGCGCGCAACGAAGGAGACAAAAAAAGCCAGCGTGACTCCGAGGAGGGAGGACCCGAGGTGCGTCGGCCGTCGAAACGAGAGAAAACCCACCAAGCCGGTAAGCATCAGCGCGAAGACTCCGTTGTGAAGGGACCAGAAGAAGAGGTCGCCGACGTGATCCCACCACTCAGACAAGGAGCTGACTTGTTTCGGGGTGAAGTCGGCGGCAGTGAAATAGTGTCGGATCGATGCGACGTCGATGGGCGCGCCCCAAACGACAACGTCCTCGCGCCGGGCCACGACAAGCACGTAGCCGTACGGCGTGAGCCCGAGGAGCCCTCCGCCGACCAGTGCGCCCACGTCGCGGAGCGAAGTGGTGCGCCGGACGAGGGCTGCGCTGATGGTCGGGAACAAGGCCAAGGCGACACCAAAGGCGCACACGACGTTCGCGCTGGCCGAGAGCCCAAGTGCCAAGCCGGCACTCAGGTACGGGACGGCACCCTGTTTCGAATCGACCCAGGCGCTCGCGAGCCGAGCGGCACCCCAGAGTCCGAAGAAGGAGGCAATCGGATATACCTCGATGCGTGTGGACGGCTCCCAGAGGACGGGAAGCATTCCGATGATCGCAATGGTGGGGGCGACCAACCTCCAATCGCCGTTGCGATCGTCACCGTTGGCGCGCAACAACGTGTGGGCGAGGCTCGTTGCCGGGATCACGGTGAGCGCTCCCATGAGGGCCGAGAGTCCATTGAGCGCGACCAGAGGATCGACGCCAGGCAGGCGGGATACGAGTGCGCCGAGCAAGGTGTGGAGGGGCTGCCCAAGAGGGTGACCAAGGCCGAGTTGTTCTGCGACGAGGGCAAGCTCCGGACTGTCGTACAACGACAGGCTGCGGGACATCGTCAAGATGTAGAAGACGAACAGTGCGACCGCGGAGATGGCGGTGTGTCGGCGCGATGGCACGGGGAGCCAGAGGAGCCGATGCCGCTCATCGATCATCGGGCCCGCCCGAAATCGGTATCCAAAGATTGATCACGCCTCCAAGGCCTGCGGTGATCAATTGACAGGCCCAAAAGCTCAACGAGCCGGCGTATGCGGTCGCCTCGGGCACGCCGACAGTCCCGTACAACGCGGCGAATGCAGCCTCACGAACGCCGGCACCACCGACCGTGAAGGGAAAGAATGCCGTGGCGCTGGCCAGCGGTATCGCGACCGCGGATTCAGACAACTTCACCGCCGGGTCGAGTGAATGCATGACCGCGTGTCCGGCGACGATGTTGAGGGAGTGGATGATCAACGACGCGACGATGGCGCCGATAAAGGGCCACAACGCGTAGAGACGCGGGAGGGTACGGAGCGGTTTGGCGAGCTTCTTGGGTAACCACGGTGCAAGCTTTGGCGCGAGCGCAATCCCCCCGATCGCACCGACCCCTGCAGCCAGTCCGAGCCCAGCCCATAACTCCACGTTTTCGAGGCCGGGCAACGGCCGAATGAGGTAGGCCCCTGCGGCGAGTGCGAGCAGGGCCGACACTCCGAGGACCCGCTCGATGAACACCACCGCGACGCCTGTGGTGGCGCTGGCCCAGCTCACGTCTCCGAATGCTTTTCGGCTCGCGATGCCTCGGAGGACATCGCCGCCGACTCCGCCGGGCGCGTACGTGTTGTAGAAATGGCCTACCAGGTAGAGATGCCCGAGGCGCGCCCAGGAGGGGACGTCGATCGCGCCATACGCGCGCAAAAGGAGCCTCCATCGTACGACGCCTGTTCCGAGACCGATGAACACGATGGTCAGAGCCAACAGCGCGGCGCTCACGGAAAGTCGTCGCCATGCGGCTACCACTTCGCCGGGATCGACCCGACTCGCCAGGTACGCGACCGCGGCCAAGGTGATCGCGATGCGTCCCCATCGAAGAAAGCGCCGCCGCCTCTCAGCGCTGGTGCTGCGTGGTCCCCCCTGTTCGGTCATTTCAGTGGTCCAAGTCTAACGTGTCTTGGAGCTCGTTGAGCAGTTCCGGGGCGCGACGCTCGACACTGGACTGCAACGTCGGCAGAAACTCCGCGAGGGGAGGGCCTTGTTCCTCGAGGACGGCGAGGCGTGGTCGTAAACGCAACGTGTCGCGCAGCCTCTGGAGCACGAACTCGGGTTCGCGATAGTCGCGAGGCGGGCCCCAAATGGTCAGCCTTTCGTGAAGTTTGGCGAATGCCTCCCCTCGGTCTTCCCATTCGCGTGCTGTGAGCTGGGCTAGCGCTTCCGCGCAGAGTGACAGGAATGTCGGCGCGCGGTGAAACGTGTCGTCCGTTCGGTGGTGCAGATCGACTCCCTGCTGGATATCGTTGTCGCGTACCTCGACGACGCGCACTTTCACCATGGACTCGAAGTCCGGGAGCATGCTTCCGAGAACGACGCCGGCCTCCGCGCCCGTCCATCCTGCGACCACCGCATGTCCAAAAAAGTTCAAAGTTCGAGCTCCCTCGCGATCCGCTCGCGCCCGTCCTGCTCGACGAGGTGGGCACTTTCGCTGAACCAGCTTACACCGGGTTCTCCTTTGAACCAGGTTCGTTGCCGTCGCGCGTAGGTGCGGGTCGATTTACGGACCAGGCGCTGCGTTTCGTCTAGGGGTACTCCGTCCCGAAGGTGGGCGAGTACCTCTCGGTAGCCGACACTTCCGAAGGGCCGGACCTCGTCGCTCCAACGCTCCCGCAGAGCACGAACCTCATCGACCCAGCCGGCGTCAAGCATGGATTGGACCCGTGCGGTGACGACCGCGTCGTGCTGCTCCCGATCCATGTCGATCACCACGAACACGGCACGATACCTCGGCTCTCCCAGCGCGTGCTCCTGACGCAGCTTACCCAGTGGGACCCCGGTTTGCTCGTACACTTCGAGGGCGCGCACGATTCTCACCAAGTCGTTTGGATGGACGGCCTCGGCCGTCAGGGGATCGACCGCGGCAAGTCGAGTGTGCAGAGCCTCGGTGCCTTGCGCTTCAGCGCCGGCCTCGAGTCGCTTTCTCAGGTCCGGGTCTACCTGAGGCACCTCCACGAGTCCGCGAATCAAAGCGCGGATCCAAAGTCCCGTCCCGCCGACGACAATCGGTAGGCGAGCGCGCCCATGGATGTCTTTGATCGCGCGATCGGCGAGGGCGGCATAGGCGGCGGCGTCGATCTCCTGGTCGGGATCGATGACGTCGATCAAGCGGTGGCTGACGGTCCCGAGCTCGGCCGCGGTGGGTTTGGCCGAGCCGATGTCGAATCCTCGGTACACCTGGACGCTGTCGGCTCCCACCAGCTCGCCGCCGAAATGGTCCGCTAGCACCATGGCCGCGGTGGTTTTGCCCGTGGCCGTGGGTCCCGCGATGACCAAGAGAGGCGGAGATTTCATCTGCGGTTCTCCGACGTATTATCGGGGAGCGGAAACTCGGTGATGATGCTTCGCTTGTGAGCGTCTTGCTGTAGCGAGAGCCCAGCGACGACATCGAGCGCTCGCAATCGATCCATCGGCTCCCCGGGGGGCGTCGCCGAGGCGTGTGCCAGCGCCCGAAGGACAGCCTTCATCGGGTCGCCGGCGCCTTGAAGCGCGTCGATCGCCTCCGCGAAGACCTTGCGCGCGGAAGTTGTACCGACTTGGGCGGGGACTGCTCTGACCGCATACGAGCGCTCTCCGAGTGCCGACCACTCGAAGCCGAGTGATGCGAGGAGCGTCTCGTGGGCGTCGACGATTGCGCGGCCCCGTGACTCGAGCTCGAGTCGGTCCGGAAAGAGTAGGGCCTGGGGCGAAAGCGGACCGCTCTCGGCGGCTTGGTGGAGGCTTTCGTAGCGGACGACTTCGTCTGCGCGCGCGCGATCCAGCAAATAGATCCGGTCTTCGGCCTCGCATAGCAGGTATCGATTCCGGAGCTGCGCGATAAGGCGAAGGCCATTGGGCGCGACGATGGGATAGTCGCTCGGAATCTCCGCGATGCGCGGGCCACTATCCGCGCTCCCCCGCTCGTCACGGCGTCGACCCGGGCTCGGATCCCCGGAGCCGAGTCGTTCCTGCCAGTACTGCTCGCCACTGGTGCTCGAGCCGAGCCGTCCCGCGAGCATGCGAGTCACCAAATCGACCAGATGGGCCGCGCGCTTGAAGCGGACCTCAGTCTTTTGGGGGTGGGCGTTGACGTCGACGTCCTCGGCCGGGATGCTGAGCGAGACCACTCCACGCGGATAGTGGCCTGGCGGCAACCGGTCTCCGTAGGCAAAGGCGACGGCGCGGGCCAACCGTCGGTCGACGATCGGGCGCCCGTTCACGTAGAGGAAGAGATGACGCGGGCCGGGACGAGCCAAGGTGAGCGGCGCGAGCACCGCTTCGAGCGCGACCCCTTCGCGGTCTGCGCGGATCTCTTCGAGGGTCACGTCGCCGAACGCCTGGTATGCCCGCTCGGCGAGACCTCGCGCCGGAAGGTACTGACGAGCCGTTCGGCCGTCGGACGACACCACCAACCTCAGCTCCGGCCGAATCAGAGCGGCCCTCAGACAAACCTCAAAAATTTTCGAGGTTTCGGTTTGGCGGGCACGCAGAAACTTCTTTCGCGCCGGGACATTGTAGAAAAGGTCTTCGACCTCGACGGTGGTCCCCGGAGGACAGCCGTGCGGCGAGATCCCCATGACCGCCCCGCCCTGGACCCGGACCCGGGTGCCTTCGAGGTCCTCGGGGCGTCGCGTCGTGATCGACATCCTCGAGACCGCGCCGATCGAGGGTAGAGCCTCGCCGCGGAAGCCAAGCGTTCGGACCGTCACCAGATCGTCGAACGAGGCGATCTTGCTGGTCGCGTGTCGCTCGATGCAGAGCGCCGCATCTTCGGCGGACATCCCTATGCCGTCGTCGCTGACACGCACCAACTCGCGGCCTCCGTCTTCCACTGAGACGGTAATCGCGCTGGCGCCCGCATCGATGGCGTTCTCCAGGAGCTCTTTCACCAGGTTCGCGGGCCGTTCGATGACTTCCCCGGCGGCAATCTGATCGACCAGCGTATCATCGAGCAATTGAACCGTCGCACCCACCGCGTGCGCGTATCAAAGCTCGTGTCGATTGGCAACGAGAGCCACGTTTTTACTGGGCTTGCGCGGCCAGCGGCGGGTGCCTTCGTTGACCCTCCCAAAGTCCCGATGCTACCGTGAAATGGAGCGGGGGAGCTCGAAATTGGCGTGAACAAGGTATGTCCCACCTGCAGGTTCGAGTACGGTGGCGGAGAGGTTTTCTGTCCGGTTGATGCCACGCGTCTTGTGACCACCTCGCAGATGGGCACCCAGCCGATCGACCCCGAAGATCCGCTCATCGGGACTCTGCTCGCAGGCCGCTATCAGGTGATACGGCGCATTGGCGAGGGGGGCATGGGGCTTGTGTACCAGGGCAGACATCAAGACATCGACAAGCCCGTCGCCATCAAGGTCCTCCGCGATGATCTGTCGCGACGCCCCGATGTGGTCGCCCGCTTTCGACAGGAGGCCAAAAGCGCGTCGCGGATCGGCCACGAGAACATCGTCGACGTCTCGGACTTCGGCGAGACCCGATATGGGTCGAGCTACTTCGTCATGGAGTTCCTCGAGGGCGAGGACCTCGCGAACGTGCTTGGCCGGGAGGTGACGGTCGACGCCGAGCGTTCCTGCCGGATCGTGCTCCAATGTTGTCGGGCGCTCGGCGCGGCTCATTCGAAGCAGATCGTTCATCGCGACATCAAGCCCGAGAACATTTTTCTGATCGACCGGGATGGCGCGAAGGACTTCGTCAAAATCGTCGACTTCGGGATCGCCAAGATGGGCGACATCGAAACAGAGGGTGAACCGGGCCGGAAGCTGACTAAGACCGGCATGATCTTCGGAACTCCCGAATACATGTCGCCCGAGCAAGCTGCGGGTAAGGACCTGGACCATCGGGTCGACGTGTATGCCCTCGGGGTCATCCTCTACGAGTGCTTGACCGGCCGTGTCCCGTTCGTCGGGGACACATTCATGGGCGTCCTCACGCAACATCTGTTTTCGGATCCTCCCCCGATTATCGAGATGAATCCCAAAGCTCAGGTCAGCGCCGAGCTCGAGCTCGTGATCGCCAAGGCCTTGGCCAAGGAGCCCGACCGGCGCTACCAAGACACCGCAGAGCTCGCCGAAGCGATCGAATGCGCTCTCGACGGCCGGGTCAGCCGCGCGACGGCGATGACCCCGCCGAGCGGTCGAATGGTCCCGATCCGCGACACCGACCCGATACCGAGGCGCAGGCGCCCACGCTGGGTCTGGGCCGCCGCCGCGGGCGTGGTTGCCGCTGCGCTATGGGTGTGGATCGGTTATGACGGCAGGCCCGGTGCCGAGGCGAGCGATGCGCTCATGGAGGATGCGACCCTATCTGCGGTGGACGCTCCGGCGCTGGTGGAGCCGCCACCCGCGGACGACGGACCTTTGTTCGTGAATCTTCATGTCGCGACGGCTCCGATGGGCGCGCAGGTCCTTCATGCCGATGGCTCTGAGGCGTGCGCCTCGACTCCGTGTACACTCGAGGCCGCCAGCGGGACCCCCTTGCTCTTACGTGCCAAGCTCGGCAGGCGGAGTGGCCGAACACGGATCACCCCGACGCGAGAGGAAACCGTGCTCATCGAGCTCAAGGCCCGCAAGAAAGCTACGACGAAACCGCGCAAGCGCGCGGACGCCAAACCGGGCCGCAAAGCCAAGACCTCAACCCGCGCGTCGGACCTCAAGGTTCCGGAGTGGGCTCAGTGAGTGAGGCTGAGAAGAAAACTCTAGCGGATCTCGAGTGGGAACAGGTGGAGGAGGCGGTGGCCGAACGCTGTAGCGGCCCGCTTCGAGACCGACTCGTGCTGAAGCTGGGAGAGACTTTCGAAGACACCGAGCGGGCGCTCGCCGAGTCGGGTGAGGCATGGCAGCTCCTCGACCGAGGCGAGCCGCTTCCGCTCGAAGAAATCAGCCACATCGAGCCCTCGCTGAAGCATCTGGAGAGAGAAGGCGTTCTCGATGGAGTGGCACTGCGCGACATCCGAAGCTCGCTACGGGCCGCGGCTACGCTCAGACGTTTTCTCGGTCAGCGCAAAACCATGGCTCCCTATCTCGATCGCGCCTGCCTCATCGATCCAACCCTCGATGGGCTGGAAGAAGAGGTCGGAATGTCGGTCGGCGATGACGGTTCGATTCTCGATTCCGCAAGCGTCGAGCTGGCGCATCTCCGTGAAGAAGTGGGAAACCTCCGCGGCCGAATCGTTCGCAAGCTCGAAGAGCTCATCCAGAAGCGCAGCGCGATTCTGCAGGACTCCTTCTACACCACCCGAGAGGGACGCTACGTCCTTCCCGTTCGGGCCGACGCGCACGAACGCTTTCACGGCATCGTGCACGGATCGAGCGCTAGCGGCGCCACCATCTTCGTCGAACCCCGCGAACTCGTGGAGCGCGGCAACCGGCTCAAGATGGCGCAGGCCGAGCTCGACCGCGAAGAGAGAAGGATTCTCGCCGCGGTATCAGACCTCGTGAGGCAGTACGTGCCGCAGCTTCGAGCCGCGGCGGAAGCGCTCGATCACGCGGACCTTCGCGCTGCAAGCGCGAAGCTGGCCGCCGACCTCGACTCGCGCTTCGTGGAGCTTTCGGAGGTGCCCAAGATTTCGCTTCGGGAGGCGCGCCATCCGTTGTTGGTGCTCCGTGGGATCGATGTGGTCCCAAATGACATCGATCTGGCCGGGGGTGAGGCGCTGGTGATCTCCGGGCCCAACGCTGGTGGCAAAACGGTGGCTCTCAAAATGCTTGGCCTTGCAGCCCTGATGACGCGCGCAGGGCTTCCGTTCCCGGCCGGTGAAGGAAGCGTGTGTGGATTCTTCTCGCCTGTCCTTGCTGCGGTGGGCGATGAGCAAAGTCTTGCGCGAAGCCTTTCGACGTTCTCGGCACACCTCGTGACGTTGAGAAGTATCCTCGAACAGGCGGGCGAACGCGTATTGGTGCTGCTCGATGAGCTCGCTGGGGCCACCGACCCCGAGGCGGGGGCGGCGCTAGCCTGCGCGATCGCGAAAAACCTAGTCGAAGCCGGAGCCGCGGTTGCTGTGACGACGCACTACGAGGCGCTGAAGGCGGTAGCGGCGGAGCGCGACGACATGCGAAACGCCTCAGTGGGCTTCGACTTCGAGAACATGGCGCCCACGTTCCGCATGAAAATGGGTGTCCCCGGCGGCTCGAACTCGCTCGAAGTCGCTCGCCGCTACGGAATCCCCGGCGACGTCGTTGACGAGGCGCGCCGCACCTTGCCCGAGCATTCCCGAAGCTTCGAAACGCTCGTGGCCAAGCTCGAGACCGCTACCCAGGCGGCGTTGCGGGAGCAAGAGGCTCTCGAGCGTGAACGGGCTCAGCTTGGAGAAACGAGGGCGAAGCTCGACCTGCGCCGCGACGAGCTCAAAGCGCGCGAAGCCCGAGGTCTCGGCCAAGAAGCAGAGCGCCTGGTCGACCAGGTGCGCGAGGTTCAGCGGAGGCTGGATACGGCCAAAAAAGCGCTTCGTGAAAACGTCTCGGCGGAGGCGCTGGCGTCCGCCCAAACGGTCACGCGCGACAGTGGCGAGCTCCTCGGAGAGCTTGATGCCCACCGACTCAGCCTCGAGCCTGAGCCGATCGAAACCGCGGAGCTCGACCCCGAGACCCTGGCGTTGGGTGACCGTGTGTGGGTCCAACGCTTGCGAAGCGCGGCAGAGGTGGTGGAAGGCGCGACGCGCGGCAAGGTCCGGGTTTCCGCGGGCATGATGAAGCTCTGGGTCGACGTGTCGGATCTTCGAGCGATCAAACAGACACCCGCCGCCGCGGTAAGGGTCTCGGATAACGCGGCCTCGGGCCAACGCCCTGCCGCGACGCGCATTATCCGAACCAGCGACAATACGCTCGACGTCCGTGGGCTCCGCGCGGACGATGCGGTCGCGATGGCTATGGCGTTTCTCGACAGGGTGTACGGGGCCGCCGAGCCGTGCGCGTTCATTTTGCACGGGGTCGGAACTGGCGCGCTTCGCGACTCGATCCGTGAACACCTTTCTCGCGACGACAGGTACGTCGAGGGCTTCCGGACGGCAACGCAGGAAGAAGGCGGCCCTCAACTGACCGTCGTCATGCTCAAGTAGCGGCCTCGGCGCTCGCTTCTTGGAGTTCAGGCGTTGTCGGCCCGTTCCTGACGATGGAGCGCCACACTGCCACGCCGATCAGCAGCATGGCGATCGAGGACCACTGGGCCGGGGTCAGGCCCGCGTAGCGAATGTCGCCTCCTTCGAGTGGGGTGGCGCGCAGGAAGTCTAAAAAGAACCGGACGGGCGCATAGACCAGGGGCAGCAATGCGCAATAGAAGCCGGTCACACGCCGGTGTTTCCGCTCGAGCGAGACGAAAAGCACGATGATTAAGATGGAGTAGATCACCTCGTAGAGACCAAGGTCGTGCCGCGGTTGGTAGGGTGGTGCGCCGAAATGATACTCGGCGACGGCGAGCGAAAAATCGGTAACCTTCCCAGCGTGGTCGTGCACGACGAAGCATCCGATTCGGCCAAACAACCATCCGAACGGCAATCCGAAACACACTGCGTTTGCGTAGGGCAGCAGGTTGCGCTTGGTGCGCCAGCGCCAAATGAAACATCCCAGGATCCCGCCGAAGAAGCCGCCGTAGCTCGAGAGCCCGAGCCAAGTCGTGAAGAACTCGGAGGGATGTTGGAGTACCCGAATGAGCGACTCTTGTTCGTAGAACAAGCCGTTCAGAAAGTACCCCGAGATGAATCCGACCACGACCGCGTATGTGACTAGGTCCCCCGTCGCGCTGACGTCGAGGTCGTTTCTTTCCGCAAAGCGACCCGCGACCCAGGCGCCGAGGAGAACCCCCGTCGCGACCAGGACGCCAAAGGGCTGGATCGAAAGGGTGTCCCCCAAAACGGGAAGAGAAAAGGGTAGAGGGATGTCCCAGGGCTCCAAACGGAACCAAGGAATGAAGAGCAGGGTGTTCATCGGGGCGGAGCCTAGCATCGACATCCTTGCGTGCCCCCCGCACAACCGCTAAGGCGAGCCCGAGGTGAATTCATGACCGAGATCATCGGAGTGAGAGCACGCGAAATCCTCGACTCGCGAGGTAATCCAACCGTCGAGGTGGACGTCGAGCTCATGGGCGGAGCGACGGGCCGAGCCGCGGTACCGTCCGGCGCGTCAACCGGCGAACACGAAGCGATCGAGCTTCGCGATGGAGACAAGAGTCGCTATCTCGGCAAAGGCGTATTGCAGGCCGTCGACAATGTCGTCAACGAGATAGCACCGCAGGTAGTGGGGTTGGATGCGCTCGACCAAGCCGGTGTCGATCAGGCCATGCTGGATTGCGACGGAACCGACTCCAAATCGAAACTCGGTGCAAACGCGATCCTCGGCGTCTCAATGGCCGTCGCGCGCGCCGGTGCGGACGCCGTGGGTCTCCCGCTTTGGCGATATCTCGGCGGCGCGCAATCACACGTTCTTCCGACCCCGCTGATGAACATCATCAACGGCGGCGCCCATGCTGACAGCGGCCTCGAGATCCAAGAGTTCATGGTCGTGCCGGTGGGCTTCGACAGTTTCTCAGAGGCCCTTCGTGCGGGAGTCGAGACCTTTCACAACCTCAAGAAACTTCTCAAAGAAGCCGGCCACGCAATTGGCGTCGGTGACGAGGGGGGGTTCGCCCCGCGCCTTTCGACCAACGAGGAGGCGCTCTCGTTCGTGGCCCGCGCGATCGAAGCGGCCGGATACCGCCCGGGTGAGCAAGTCGCGATCGCGCTCGACTGCGCGGCGAGCGAATTTTACGACAAGGGCAAGGGCCAATACACGTTCGACAAGAAACCCGTCGATGCGGTGGGTCTCGTCGAGATCTATGCGGACTACTGCTCGAAGTACCCGATCATCAGCGTCGAAGACGGCATGGACGAGAACGACTGGGACGGCTGGAAGGTTCAAACCGACCGTCTTGGGAGCAAGGTCCAGCTCGTCGGGGACGACCTCTTCGTCACGAACACGAGCCGCGTTCAGATGGGCATCGACCTGGGCGTCGGCAACGCGATTCTGATCAAGGTGAACCAGATCGGAACGGTGACGGAGACCCTCAACACCATCCGATTGGGCGCGCTTCATGGCTACGCCTCGGTCATCTCTCACCGAAGCGGCGAGACCGAGGATACGTTCATTGCCGACCTAGCGGTTGCGACGGGAGTGGGGCAGATCAAGACGGGCTCCGCCTCGCGGTCCGAGCGGATCGCCAAATACAACCAACTCCTCAGAATCGAGGAGCAGCTCGCCGATGCCGCGACCTATGCGGGCAGGTCGACGTTTGCGGCGTAGGACCAGCCCCTTTTCATCTTCGTAACTCGTCTTCGTAGTCGTGGTCGTGGCCGTCGCGGTGATCGTCGACGACGACCACGATCACGACCACGATCACGTGCGACTACGACCACGAGCAGGCTTACGCCTGGATGAAGCGCTGGGCGGAGTGCGCGTCGTATTGGCCGGCGCGAAAGGCGTAGTCCGCCAGGATTCGACGGAGGTCGGCCATGTTGGTGGCGAACGGCTCGGCCCGCATTTCAGCAAGCATGCGGTCCATGGTCAAGAGGGCGCGATGCCGGATGGGATCGTACGTGGTGAGCTTGGCGATCAGGGGGCGATCGTCTGCCGGTAGTGGCAGCCCAACGGTGGTCGATGCGTTCGCCTGGACCCTGCCCTGTGGCGCGGGCGCAATAGAAAACGACGAAACCGCCGCGTCGGTTTGATCGAGCGCCACGATCGATGCTCCGAGTGCATGCCCCCGAGGCTCGAGGAAGCTCAGCTCCTCGGGGATCTTCTCGCCCGAAGCGATCCGAAGCTGTAGCCCCACGAGGTCCACCCGCGTCACCATTTCGATCAGCGTGTGCTGTCGCGGTAGTCCGATCGTTACACCCGAGGCCCAGGCAAGACCGTCCGGGT
>Ga0255056_10000407_pt1 | contig 12651 bp, 13 predicted proteins | sample Cases_109_1_MG_FD_183639 | JGI IMG/M metagenome (GOLD analysis project Ga0255056, IMG submission 183639) | Seawater microbial communities from Amundsen Gulf, Northwest Territories, Canada - Cases_109_1 | ecosystem: Environmental > Aquatic > Marine > Gulf | place: Canada: Northwest Territories... | reverse complement strand
ATGCCCAGTCTTTCTGCACATCATATCGAGATTTGCTTTGAAATCATCGCACAAAAGCGGCGTGACTCCCGGCGCGGTAAATCGGTGCTGCGGTTCTCCCACTAATTTAAGTTCGTACGTTCCGTTATGCAACCCTTGAAAAATCTCGGGGTACGCCGGGCGAAACATATGTTTGAATGCAGACATAAGTCTAGCTTCCGGCTCGCGCAAAAAGAAATAGCAATCAAATTCTTGTAATTGATCTAGCGTGCAATACCCCCGCTCTACGGCTTCCAATGGGGTCAAATGCGATTCTAAAATCGCAGCATTAAAAGTCTCGTCACCAAGAACGGCTTTATTTTCGGGGTCAATCTTTGAGTTGATACTAGGCAGCCCGCACAAGGTAAGAACCGTGGCTATGTCATCTAGTCCGAGCGTATTACACATACGCAAGATAATTTCCGCAGCCGAGCAACCCGTCTTAGGATTCCGAAAGAACATGAACTTATGTTTGAATGAGATAATCACCACTCTATGCGTATGACGTGTGTTCCCGATGGAGGCATGACTGGCGGGGCCGGAATAAAAAATTGTCGCCAATGCGTTCCGCCATCAATGCTTGCGGCGTAAGTCGCACCGGCTCTTGTAAAGGTTCGCGGGGTAACAGCATCATCGAAAGTATGTTGCCTAAACGTATCTTCGACGTTAGGAATACTCGTACCATTCATACTCAACCAGATTCGCGAGTCGGGAGTTTGTCGTCCCTGCGAGGTCAGCGTCCGTGGGTTATTTGCCGCATCGACAAAAGTATTCCCGCCCGCAATAGAACCATAGTTCCCTACTGTATGTGGCTCGGCACCATCTGCGTAACCCCTAGCACGATCATCCGGTTCCTTGGGGGTGCCGGGATTGGTAATGATATTCCCGATTGTAATTGTCCTTACAAAATCAGGCGGCAACCGCGACGTGCTATAGAAATCCGACAGAGCAATGCCAAGGGAAAGGGGTATCGGCGTTGTATTGCCGTGATTCGGCACGTTCGCACCGTCACGATAGAATTCACTCAACGAGTCAGGCGTTGGTGGATTCCCATACTCGGTAGATATGGTTCCCCCAATAGAAATTGCGCCACTCGCAGGAATTGCCATTACGCTGCCTCTAGTTCAGCGACCCGGCCGGTTAGTTCCTTAATGGCCTCGATAAAGAGTGCCGCCATATTGCCGTACGCTGTGCCTAAAACTCCATCGTCATTCTCGCTAATGACTTCGGGTAGCACTTTCGCAACTTCCTGTGCGATAACGCCAGCGTGCCGCCGCGTATCGAGACTTTTACCTGTGTCAGCGCAGAAGTGATCTATGCGGTCGAACGTGTAGCCGTTTAACTGCATGATTTTGTCGAGTGCATTGGGGATGATTTCGAGGTTGTCTTTAAGCCGTTCGTCAGAGAAGGCCGTAATGTCATCGTCGCAAACTAACGCGCCCACCGCTGATAGTGTCATACGGATATTATTACCGCATGACCAATGGATAATGTTTACGCCGCCACTGAGCCAGCCCGTATCTAAGTCGGTCGTGACATAAGCCGGTATTGCCGCCGTACCAAGGACGCTACGAACGTGCGTCGTGAACGTCTTTTGCCCGCCGAGCGTCTGCGCGCCGGTTGTGCGTATGACAGTCGAATCAACGGCCATATCATTTGCATTCGCCGTGATGCCATCGCCACCGATTACATTAAACGTGCGCGTGGCAGCTATCGTACCGCCACCTGTCATGCCAGTACCAGCAATGAAATCTACGCCAGCGTGAGCTACGTGTTCGTCAGCAACGAAGTCAGAAAATCCGTCGTGGAATGCGCCGCCCGTGGTAACAAATGTGCCGTCCGTATTGGCGGTGTTAAATTGTGCGGTCGTGCCGGTGATACCGACTATCGAAGTCTGATCGGCTGTCGATCCGTTCTCGACATTGATGATCGTACGGACTTGAGTAGCCGTTAAAACTTCTACATCGCCCGTCGCGGCTGTGTCTCTGCCGAGAAAAGAATCAGTCGCTATGTGCAGCAACTTAGGAAGCGTCACCGCCTCGTCGGCAAGTTTCACGGTTGTCACGCCGCCGTCGGCAACACCGCCGCCCATTAACTGAAAAACTGTGCCGTCGTAACGGAATTCGTAAACGCCGCCCGCTACTAGCGAGGCGTTCGACATTGCATCCCCGGCTTGAGTCTGTAACGTCTTAGCACCTAGCCCATTGACGTTGATCGTTGTCGCGCCGGTATTGGTAACATTGATTTCGGCAAGGAATGCCATGCCTTGAAAGTACGCCACGTACCCTGCGTTCAGCGTGACCGTGTAGATATTGGCCGCGCCAGCGAATTGCAGCGAGCCGTTAATGTCTTTCCAGAAGCGAGCCATAACCGCCATGCCTTCGCGGGCCGTATTATTGACCTCGCTATATTGCATGGTGTTCTCAGGCCAGCCATCCGGGGGAGCGTCGTTATTATTGGCGGCTGTGATATCCCAATCGTTAAGGTTTGACATTAGGTTGATCCCGTTATACTTCTAACCCGCTCGGCTAGAGTCTCTGTGATTCCGTAGATCGAAAAATTCACCGCGTTTGCTTGACTCACTTTAACACCTATCGCGCCACCGCGGGCCATCAAAATTCCAGACCCCGGATGCTGCCCCTGGAATACCAGACCGTCAGCATTGTCGGCCTTTTGTATCGAGGCAATCAGTGAATCATTATCGTACACAACGCCGTCGTCATCGTGAAAAATTTCAATCTCGGTCTGCCCCGCCGTACCCGACACAATGACCGCAACGAGTAAAGTAATCTCGGTGCGCAAATTAGTGGATAGATAGAGCGTGACCGCCGTCGTAACGCTCGGCCGTAGTTGTGCGAGTAGCTGCCCTTGCGCGTGTGTGACATTGATGCTCACTCTGCAAGTAACCCCGGCATACTAGCGCCAGCGCCCAGGCCGAGTGCCGCGAGCGAACGGGGCAGCGGCACCATCGGTTTCTGTAACTGCTGACTTAACGCTTGCGGATTTTGCGTGCGTAGCATCCTTGATATCGCATCGCGTTTCGCTTCGTCGGCTCGCGCCATTGCGGTAGTCGCCTTTCGACCGGCAAAGCGGCCGAGTAACGGCACGCCCGCGATGCCCAAGTTCATTCCAACCCACATACCGGCGAGTGTGCCGACCGCGCCGCCTGTGTCCGCACCTTTCGCCTGACGGCCGTACGTCGGCGAGCCTTGCGTTTGCCTGTAGAAGTTCAGCATTTTTAGTTCGTCGTCGGCGAAGTTCATAAACTTCTGGAAACCTGACTCGTCGCCAAATATGAGTCGCACAATATCTTTACCGTTGCGTGTTTGACGTAACTGCCGCAATAGGTCGCCGGTATCGGTCGCCTTTCCGAGTCTGTTTTCTATTGCGCGCAACGCGCCGATAATGTAATTATCGCGCTGGCTCATGTTCATATCGGCAAGGCGAACCCCAATGTCATCAGCGTAGGACGCAAAAATCTTTTCCCCCGCTTCCATCGCTTCCTTGTTTGCCGCTTCTCCCGCCCATAACTTACGCGCCGCAGACCATTCCTCGGGCATCGACTTTTCCATTTCTCTAATGAACATACGGTGTTCATCTGTAAGTAGTTTTGCCTCGCGGTCGCCCATAGCCACTACGCCGCGTTTGCCTTTCGAGATTTGGTCACGCAATGACCGTTGTACTTCGTCGTAAAGCATTGCTTGCTGACCGGGATGATCGGGTGCGACTTGCCCGGTGTTTTTGCGAATGTCTAGTGCGTCCTCGGCTTCTTGAAATGCCTTCCGCATCCGTGGATTCACTATTTTTCCTCTGACACCCGTTTTAGTTGGCTCGCGTGCCATGAGTCGCCGTAGCCACGGCGTAGGTTTGAAATTCGGGGAATAGGCTTTATCCCAAAGATCCTTAGTCAGCACCCGCGCTCGGTCGAGAATAGCGCGCTCGGCCTCGGCGAAGTTATCGGGCACCGCCATATTTTTACTCGTTAGTAACGATTCTTCTGCGCCGCGTCGTAGCTCGGGAATAACGCGGTCAAAAGTTTTTTCCTGGCGAGATTGCAAAGTTTGTCTCAGCCTCGCGCCGCCCGCGCCTGGCTGATTCATCATATCCCCGCCTAGTTTCTGTAACTCGTCGCCGACATCGCCGAGCATCAAATTTCGGTTGTTAGAGAGTACGAGTTCGGCTTCCTTTGTGGTCAACCCATCACGTTTTAAGTCTCTAAGAACTGCACGCCGTGCCGCTTCCTCGGCAGCCCCTTGGATGCCGCTACCGCGTTTGCCTAAACCCATGCGCCGCCCTAGATTTTGGGCACCGCGTTTAATTCCCGCGCCGACGGCCGGGATAGCGAGGCCAAGGCCCGCACCCATCGTCGCACCGAGTAGGACGCCCGCAGTCATTTCCTTGGCTGTTTCAGCATTAGAGTACCCGGCACCCGCTACACCGCCGTAGGCGGCACCCATGCCCGCCAGGCGGGCCTTATTACCGCTGATTGTCGCTCCGACCGTTTCAGCCGCTCCCGGCGCGCCAGCGCGTGCAGCGGCACGCCCGGCAACGGCGCGTCCGGCCGCTCGCGCCCCGCCCATCGCTAACCCTCGGGCAGCCCCGGCGGCACCGAATAGCAATCCTGATCCTAGCTCCGCGCCGCCCGTAATCCACGGATGGTTTTCGCGGGCCGATTCGACATTCTCGCGTTGCTCGGCTACGGATTCTTTGTAACGCTCGCCGAAACTACCGAGCGTGTCATCGCCAAATGCGCCGAGCGCGGCACGAACACCGGCACTCATTTCGTCGCCGAATCCGAATGACAATCCTTGCGTTGCACCTTGCCATGCGGCATCTGCTTTGCCACGGTCAGGAAGTCCCGGCTCGACTGCGGTAAGTGCTTGACCGCCGCCCTCTAGGCGCGCTTGTTCTTGCATCGCGCGCACGATAGCGCGTGCCGCTTCCTCGTCACCGGCAGCGTCAGCGCGCCCCAAGGCGGCGCGTAATTCTTGGAGTGTTGCCATTAGTGATTCAATTCCGGCGGTATTTCATCTTCCAAGTATTTCAGCACTAGCGGATCCTGCATAATTGCCGACGACGCGGGACTTACGTTATTGATATAAGTTTCTAAGTCCATATCGGTGTAGTCGTGCATACCGCGCGCCACTTCCATCGCGAACTGTTTGGCGGGTAGGAATTTAGTCTCGTACCACGTTTTCCAAACTTGGTGATGATCCGTCGGTGCCGGAACAGTGGACTTAAAGAAGTCCAACTCTTTATTCGAGATCGCGCCTTTCCAATCGGCGACAATAATAGTGGCTAATTCGTTGTGCAGCATTCGTAGCTCGCGGTTCATTAAGCTATCTTCGCCGCCCGCCGCCGCGCCGCCAATCCAAGCGATTGCATTATCCATCGGCCCGGTCGCTTCGCTAAAGTTCTCCGCGTTAAGCAGTCGTGTGATACGACGCTCCGTTAGCGACATATCCTGCGCTAATTCAGCTTGCGATTGTCGGTTGACCGCACGCAGACCGCCCAAGTCCTGCCCCTCAGTTACGAGGCCCGCATTAACTCCCGCTTGTTGCGGATCGACTGCGGGAACGAACGCGTCCGGTTGACTGATATCGGGTTGCATATAATTACGAACATACTGAACACCGCCAACGGTAAATGTATTCGGCATTTTCTTGCCAAGGCGCGTTGTCCTAAAGTCGCCCCGGCCGTTATTCATGTTCGGATCCCACGTCGTAGCGACAAAGTATCCTTCGCTATCAGTGTATCCGCCGCCGAATGGTTTCGGTCGCATGGCATCCGTTACGCGGTAACGTGACTCCTGATTTGCCGCACGCAATTGATCGTTACGTTGCATCGACTGCACGTAGTTTTCGCCAATGGCCGCCGGGTCATCTGCACCTGTCGCCATCGCCGCGTAAATTTGTTGCATATTGCCGATATCCATTGTCGGCTCGAATTCTTGTCCAGTACCGCCGCCGATACCGCCCCCGGCGTTGTATCCGAGCAATCCGTAAATGTCGCCCTGCGGTCCGGCTTCGCCGCCTTGCGCTTGCAACATTTGCATTGCCGGATCACCTGGCGCACCGCCTTGTCCGCCGCTTTCCGCTTGCGCAATCTGCGCCGTCAGTGACGCTATTTCTTGTTGCGCAGGAGTTTGACTACTGTCCACTTGTGACAGTAGCCCTTGAATTCTGTTTGTACCTAACTGCTGTTGCTGTTGCAGATTTTCGAGCGTCATACGTTCGTCGTCCGCAAGGCCGGGTGCGGCTAACTGTTGAGCGATGCCTGGACCCTGCTGCTCAAACTGCGCAATCATCGCTTCAAGCCGAGCGATTTCAGCTTTGTTCGGGTCTTGCTGTTCGTCAAGTAATCCAGCCATACTACGATCCTAGTAATCCGCCCTGTTGTTGCATTTGCCGTTGCAAGTGTTCAAGTTGCATACGCTCGCCATCGGTGATGCCTGGCGCGGCTAATCGAATGGCGATACTTTCCGGTGTCAACGGTTGCTGCGCCGATGGTTGCATCTGCGGGAACGGTGCTTGCGGTGCCGGTCCCGGTGGCGGTTGCGGCATCGGTTTTTGACGGCCCATGCCGCCGGTCTGTATCTCCGGTAGTTGTGCCGCCATTTGATTTCGCATTAACTCATTCAGTCTCGCACGCAATTCCTCGATACGCTTACGATCTTCCTGTTCTTCTTTGTTTCCTTGCGCACTCTGCATTCCCTGCATAGCCGCACCAAACGGATCGCCGCCGCCGGGTTTCTGATTTTCTGATAGCAAACCCATGCCCATACTAAACAGGGGATTCGATAGCAACTGATTTGGGTCAGCAAGTAACCCTTGCCCCTTCTGTTTGAAAGCATCCCAACCCCATTTATTCTGCGGTTGTGGCGGACCCATCATCCCCGGATTCTGAGTCTGTGGCATTATTCCTAGCATGATAATTTCCTCAACTGAATGCTCCTAAGATACCGCCGCCGAGTGCGCCCCACGGTCCAAGTGCCGCACCTGACATTGCACCGCCCGCCGCGCCTTGTAATCGCGAACCGCCCGGTTGTGTGCTGGTCTGTGTGCCGTAACCGCCCGGCAAGCCATAAACAGTGTTCGCGTAATTGTTGATGTTCTGCCACGGTGCTTGCTGGTTAAAGTTCCAACGATCCTGATTCGCGCCCATCATTCTTTGCGACTGATCCTCGACCATGCCGCCGACACCCATCATGCGATTTGCGTCACCGTACTGCGACTCTCTAAATCCCGGCGCGAGCGTTCCGGCGCGGTATTGGTTCTGATTGATGTTGCCGTACATATCGGCCATTGAGTTGACACCCTGCATACCGAGATTACCTAGCCCTTGGCCCATCTGACCGCCAAGGCTCGCACCACCAAGTGCTAAGTTGCCTTGCCCAAGTCCAAGGTCGCCCAACATACCCGCGCCTTGTTGACCTAAGCCACGCTCGCCAATGTACTGATTCGATGCCAATTGCCCCCTGCCGAGTTCCGCTTGATTCTGCCCGGTAAAAGTGCCTAAACCAAGTTGCCCGGCACCCAAGCCCGCTTGTGAACCGCCTTGCGCCGCGCTAATCATTCGATCACGTTCACTCTCGTACGCCGGGGAATAAATATCCGCCGCCATACCTTGCAAGTCACGGCCGAATTGCCGTTGCGCATTACCGGCCATCTGCTGATGTATGCCGCTACCCGTTCGCCCCGCGCTACCAAACTGCGCGGCAATAGCGGGCATGGTCTGTTCGTTAAACGCCTCGCCCGCTCGGCTCGATGCCGTATCAAACATTTGATCGAGATACGGATTCGAGCCAAGGAATCCGCCTTGCGCCGTATCGGCAAGTTGCTGGTTGCCGACACCGCCGACGCCCATCTGCGACTGCGCGTATTGTTGAGAAGCGGGCAGCGCGCCTATAGTCGGTGATCCCGCGAACTGTTGGGCACTCGCTAACCCGCCGTACCCGGTCATACCGCCTAAAGCGTCGGCCGCGCCGCCCACCATTTGATTAGGCTGGCCGAGTCCCATCCCGGTTTGCCCTGATTGTTGCATCATTCTCTGACCCTGACCGATGCCTTGCGCGGCTTGATTCGCCGGGTCAAAGACTTGGTTCGGGTTAATGTTCGGCGTATTAAATTGGTTACTTAAATACTGCCCCATTTGATCTAACTGCGGGGAACCGCCTTGCGCCATCCCCATCGTGGCATCCATGCCCTGCTGTGTCTGCGGGCTGAACGGTGCAACGGTCTGACCGGGGTAGTATTGCTGCGGTCCCTGGTTGAACTGACCTTGCGACTGCCGGAACAAATCTTGCAGATACGGTTGCTGCCCCGACCACGGCGTTGATGATTGCGTTGACGTTTGACTGCCACTACTACCCATTACAGTTCCTTACGATAGGTCGTCATTACCGCCTTATAAATGTTGCGGTACTTCTGTTGAAACTTTGCCCATCCACGCCGCCCGCTCCACTCGACGGCGGCACAGTCATACGATTTCGCGTACTCTGACATTACCTTTTCCCAATCATCGAGCCAGTCATCAACATTGTCACCGGCAACAAATTGGCACCACAAAACTTTGTGTAACGGCCGAATTTGAATTTCGGTAATAGCGACGGCCTGGAAATCTCCCATGATCCACAATTGCCAGTGTGCGAGTTGCAATTTCGTCAATACATGATCGAGGTTGTATCCGCTTTCCGGTTTCACCACACGTTGTAACAACGGCAAAACTTTGTCCCATACATTCATAACCTCTGTAGGATGCACGCCGCCAATCGGCGTGTCGATTTGGTCAAAAATTGTTTCTACTGCGGCTGACATTAGTAACACATTCCCCCGCCGTACCCGCCTTGCATTTGCTGCGGCTGGCCGCCTTGCTGGCCGTACTGCCCGCCCTGTCCTTGGAACGGGCTATACGAGCTACCGAATCCGTATTGATTGCCTTGCTGCTGATACGGATTGCCGTAGGGTGAGTATTGAGATTGTGGCGGTTGCCCGTACCGGCCGCCCATCATTCCGCCCATGCCGCCGCCACGTCCTTGTCCGCCCGCCCATCCGGGCGAGCCGCCCGCGTACATCATGCCGGGTTGCTGACCGCCGCCGCCGAAAGGACTTTGACCTTGGCCCTGGTAGCCGCCGTATCCGCCTATCGTGCCGGGCACACCGCCTGGCTGACCGTAGCCGCCCAAACTTGTCGGGCCTTGCTGTTGCGCTTGCATTTGGCCCTGGACATTACGCGACATATCCTGCGCGAGCGTGTTGTATTGCCCGCCCTGCCCGTAATTCATGTTGCTTGCTTCGCCCGGCCCGTAACCCGGCATTTGCTGAGTTAATTGCTGCACGCCCATGCCGCCGCGTGACATACCCATTACCGCCGACCTCCACTAATTCGTGACTTGGTACGCACGCCTTCGGCGTGGTCAAAACCATTCGTGATGTTGACGCGATACCTTTGGTAACGCGAATTCTCCCGCACCGACACACTACCGTTGATACCGTTCGGCGCTTTTGCGGCTGAGAATATCGTGTTTTCTTGTAGCCCGTTACGCGTGCCCACTTGCAACGTAAGCGTGGTGCCCGGCTGTGCTTCTACTAACGGCCGCACGTTGTTCGTCATAATGCGACCGTTATCCGGGCCGCTAATTTCTTTGGTGTCTATAATTCCGACAAGCGGCGCGCCGTCAAAAGTAGCGGCCTTATTAGTCGAATCAAAAGCGTGTATTTGCACCACACCGCCAAGGAACTGCGTCGAATCCACAAGTATAGAATCCGTGTCGATCCCGGCGGGCAACGGACCATCTAGCGCGTCGAGGTCAAACCCTGCCGATACAAACTCGTCAATAATCTGCGTATCGAGTTTCGCGTAACTCCATCGGTCTGCGCCCCAATTATAAATAATCAGGCGGTCATTCTGTGCGGCTGACGAAGTAGACTTAAACGCCCATATTACAAGGCGGTTGATTCTATCAACCGCGGCTCGCATCGTGTCGCGTGCGTCATCGGCTGAGTTCGCTTCAAACCACTTTGATACGCGGTTGTGACTGATCGGATTGGATCGAATACCGTCGAACACGTAAAAGCCATCCCATCCAAAGTAAAACACGTTATTGCCGGTCCACGCGACGGAATTAGGCGACGGCGTACCGCGCTTACGTTCTACCTCGTCCACTTGAAATATGATCGGCGGCCCGGCGTAGTCGGCGCGGAAAATAGAATGCTCGCAAAAAATAACGCCAAACTCTCCGGGCACAATCTTTTGCACCCGCCCGGCTCGGCCGAATAGCTCTTGAAAATCAGATTGAGTCGCTAGGCTCGAAGTCCACAGATCGGAATTGTTAAAACCGCTCCACTGAATAAAGTTCGGACCGAGCGTGTCGAGGTCGCCCATCATCACGAAATCACGAACGGTCGCCACTGTCTTTGCTTGCGGTGGCGAGCCGCCTAGCGGAGCAAATTCTGAACTGGTATTTACATCGTAAAACTGCGGCACGTCGCCGGTATTGACACCGATAACCCGGCCGCCGAATTTCGTGAATTCCCAATTAGTTGCGTTGTAAGCGCCGCCCACTAATCTACTTACGTCTGTCCACGTGTCGCCACTATCGAGCCGGTACAGTTTCGTACCATCGCCCGCAAAGTCGAACACCGCATTATTGTCATCCTGCGCCCAAAACGTACCCAGGCACACGCCGGTTAGCGCGTCGGTGAATGATGCAAGGCTATTGAGTGTGCGGTAACTGTCTATCTGAGGTATGACGTTCTCCGCAATCAACGCACCCGGATTGTTATACATCGGCAAATCCGGCAGCCATTCACCAAACGGAATTATGTTCGGTTGCGTACTCACACAATGGCCCTCGGCGAACCATAGGCTTGCTTAGGTGTCGCGCCCCAACGCTTGCGGTTTTCTTGCCGTGCCATCTTAAAGGTCGCCTCGTCGTACTTTCCTTTGTAACGATCTTCTAGCGCATCCTCTTGAATGTACTCGGCCGCCGCACGCAACGTCGCGTACAGGTAAATGTTGTAATGGTTATTCAGCAACCAATTCGTATCGGGGCCAGCGACAAGCGCGGCGAAACGTTTGTAATAGTTCACGTCAATCGTTAGCGGCTCGGCTACACTTGCCGGTGCCGCAATCGTGACTTGCATACGATCATCCGGCGCGGTGCCGCCGCCACCTTCAACCGTGTAAAACGAGCCTGTGCGTCCGGTTGCCCACGGTCCCACTTCACGGATCGCCTTTGGCGTCATGTACGCGATTTTGCGTACGTTGTCGTCAATGAACGGATTGCGCATTTCTAGGAAGTCTGCCGGTAGATCCACCGAGCGGCCGGTAAAGACAAGTGACGTGGTAGTTTCCTGTACCCCGCAACGAACATCGGTCGCAAGTTCCGCTTCGGCTATTAAAAGAATTTCGGTGAAATCCGTGCCAGTTACGGCCACGTCATCGCGGACTAGCCAGGAGTCAACGCTTGCTTTTAGGCCGTCAAGGTCACTCATAGCCGCTTCCCGAATACGCTTCGTTGATGCCCGACGCGAAGGTGCGCATTGTCGCGGCTATTGAGTTTCATAACCTCAAACTGCGGCCACGTCATGCTGTCACGGTATTTTGCGTGCCACTCCTGTTTCCACATTTCGTAGGTCAGGATTGGAATTTTCGCGGCTAGTTGGAAGCCGGAATTGCGTTGCTCTAAGGCACGCATTCTGGCGTTGGTGGCGAGTATGGATTCCTCTACGAGCGTAGGGGTTTCTTCGATAAGCGTTATCGCATCGCCGTCGTGTTCTATCTCAACTGAGTGCCTGACACCCGTTGGTGCTACGTCAAGTAGGAACCTCTGAGCCACTTACTGCCGCCTGTGTGGCAGCCCGTCGTGCAGCACGTCGATTCGTTGGCGGCCTAGTCTCTGTAGCCACAGGAGAATCGTCGGTGTCGTCGGGCTGTTTGTCATCGGCGGGCGAGTCAGCTTCCACACTCGGAAGCTGCGCGTTTGACATTTCAACCAAGCGTGCCGTTACTGCGGCACGCGCCTTTTCGACTGCTATATCATCGTCCGGGCCACGACTCTTAAATGTTGGAGAGGAAAGTTTTGCTTGGCGTGCGTCAGCAAAGTCAACCGGGCGCGTAGCAGCATCGAGCGTCATTTCGACTTTGCCGGTGCCCCAAAGAGCATCGAGCAAACCTTGTCCGTCGTACATTCCCGGCTCAAAATCTTCGGAAATATCGACTACTTCGCCCGGTTGCAACTTACGCCGCACTTGATTGTTGCCGCCCATAAAAAGGCCAGCGGTAGCGATTCTGTCATCCAACTGTTTAATACAAATTCGTGGCATCGGTCTGCTCCTGCGGGATTGAATCAGCCGGGCACAATGCCCGGCTGATTGCCTCCGCCGTTGGTTACTTACGCAACCATCGCAGTAGTTTCGTCAATGTCCGCGACGACCGCGCTGGCGGCCTCGTTCTTGGACACAACGCCCCAATCGACAAGGATATGCCTTCTCTCGGCATCCCCAATCTTTGCGATAGTTTCCGTCTTGTAGCCATCGAGGTACGCGATTTCCCAATACTCGGTATCGAGTATCCATCCGTCACGCTCCCTCTGGAAGCGATTAGGCACGATATCAATAACCGTGAAATCGG
>Ga0255056_10000406_pt1 | contig 12659 bp, 12 predicted proteins | sample Cases_109_1_MG_FD_183639 | JGI IMG/M metagenome (GOLD analysis project Ga0255056, IMG submission 183639) | Seawater microbial communities from Amundsen Gulf, Northwest Territories, Canada - Cases_109_1 | ecosystem: Environmental > Aquatic > Marine > Gulf | place: Canada: Northwest Territories... | reverse complement strand
CACCGATCCCGAGTCGAGGTGATCCCTGCCGATGACGATGGGCGCCTGTACTTCGCCGGAAGCGACAAGTTGGTTGAAGGCAAGACCGGCGCGATCCCGCTCGCCATAGCCGAGCCACAGGATCCGGGCGGGGAGGCCCTGAAACGGGACCCGCTCCTCTGCCAAATCCAGCCAGCGATGCAAGGCCCGGTGTTCGGGAAACAGCCGTCGCATTGCGTCGTCCGTGACCCAAATGTCGGCAGGGTCTCCAGAGAGTGCCGCCCATCGGAACGGCCCCATGCCTTCGCAGAACAGATCCCGCAGATACGCAGGCACGAACCCGGGATAGGCGAAGGCGTTGGCGAAACCGCCGAGCACGGCTTCGCCGCGCAGGTTGTTCCCGTAGTCGAACACCTCTGCCCCCGCGTCTTGGAATCCGACCATCGCCTCGCAATGGACGGCCATCGACTGGCGTGCCGCCTTGATGTATGTCTCGGGGTCGGACCGCCGAAGTTCAACGGCCTCTTCCAAGGTGTAGCCGTGTGGCACATAGCCGTTGAGCGGGTCGTGCGCCGATGTCTGGTCGGTGACGATGTCGATGTCCACCCCACGTCGCAACAGCTCTGGAAACACGTCTGCGGCATTGCCTTCGACCCCGATAGACAGCGGTCGGCCCTCGGACCTGGCGGCCTGCACCCTGGAGATCGCATCGTCGAGGTCGTTTGCGGCCTCGTCGAGGTACCCGTTGTCGATCCGTCTTGCGATCCGCTCGGCGTCGACCTCGACGACGAGGGCTACGCCGTCATTCATCGTCAGCGCCAGCGGCTGAGCACCCCCCATGCCGCCAAGTCCGCCGGTCAGCGTCAGCGTCCCTCGGAGGCTGCCGCCAAAACGTTGCTCGGCGATTGCGACAAAGGTCTGATACGTGCCCTGGAGGATCCCCTGGGTCCCGATGTAGATCCATGACCCTGCGGTCATTTGCCCATACATGATCAGGCCCTTGGCCTCGAGATCCCAGAAGGTCTCCCAGTTGGCCCAATCAGGAACGAGAAGGCTGTTGGCGATCAGAACGCGCGGGGCCATCTCATGGGTGCGGAATACGCCGACGGGTTTGCCGGATTGCACCAACAACGTCTCGTCGTTCTCCAGCGAACGCAGGGTGCGAACGATGGCATCGTACGCCTCCCAGGACCGGGCTGCCTTGCCGCGGCCGCCGTAGACGACGAGCTCATCGGGGTCTTCGGCGACGTCCGGGTCGAGGTTGTTCATCAACATTCGGAGGGCGGCCTCCTGGAGCCAGCCTTTTGTCGAAAGCTCTGTGCCGTGTGGGGCGCGGATCGTTCTCGCCATGGCTACTCCTCGGACGAAGGATTGACGATGGCGTCCAGACCACCCGTTGTGATCATCTCGGCCGCCCGCTCGATGTCGGCGCCAAAGCTGCGGTCGCCGTCTAGGGCTGGGACCCGCTCACGCACCGCGGCCAGGACCGCCGCGGTGCCCGTCGCCGGCTGAAGGGGGGCACGCTGCTCGCAACCTTCTGCGGCGCACAGCAACTCGATGGCAACGACCAGCGCCGTGTTGGCCAGGACTTGTTGGAGTTTCCTCCCCGCTCCCCATCCCATCGAGACGTGGTCCTCCTGCGACCCCGATGTTGGGATCGAGTCGACCGACGCCGGATGAGCGAGCACCCGATTCTCGGCAACGAGCGACGCGGCGGTGTACTGGGCGAGCATGTACCCGGACTCGAGACCTGGGCGGCCGGCGAGGAACGGGGTGAGGCCGGCGGAGCGCACAGGGTCGAGGATCCGGTCGGTCCGCCGCTCGGAGATAGAGCCGAGCTCGCTCACGGCAATGGCGAGAAAGTCGAGGGCGAAGGCGAGGGGCTGCCCGTGAAAGTTCCCTCCTGAGATGACCTCGCCGGTATCGGGGAAGACGATCGGGTTGTCGACGACGGCGCCGAGCTCTCGCTCGAAGACGGTTGCAGCGTGGTCGATCGTGTCGCGAACCGCCCCGTGGACCTGTGGTGCACACCGGATGCTGTACGCATCCTGCACGGCATGGCTCATGTCTTTGCGGTGGCTCTCGACAATCTCCGACCCGGCGAGCAGCCAGGCTATCTTCGCCGCCGAGTGCAACTGCCCGGGATGGGGGCGCAATTCGTGGATGCGCCGATCGAGTGGCACGACCGACGCCAGCAACGCTTCGATGGAGAGAGCACACGCGGCGTCGGCGGCATCGGCGAGGCGTCGTGCCCGATCGACGGCAAGGCAGCCAAGGGCGAGCATGCCCTCGGTTCCGTTGAGCAGGCTGAGCCCTTCCTTTGGCTCGAGGATGAGCGGCATCAGCCCGACCTCGCCGAGTACGTCGGCAGCGGGGACGCTGGCACCGTCGACGACGAGGTGACCTTCCCCGATGATGGGCAGGGCGAGGTGGGCGAACTGGGCGAGGTCACCGGAAGCTCCCACCGATCCATATTCGGGGACCGCAGGGACGAGCCCGCGTCGCAACAGCTCGACGATGAACACCACGATCTCGGGACGCACTCCGGAGTGACCCTGGGCCAGGGTCCTGGCACGAAGAACCAGCATGGCGCGAACGGTGACGGGGTCCAAGAGGGCGCCGACGGCGCCTGCGTGGCTGCGCAGCAGGTCCATCTGGAAGTGGGTTGCATCCTCTCCGAAGATTCGGGTGTTGGCGAGAGCACCGAACCCTGTAGTGACGCCGTAGACCACTTCGTCGTTGGCGACCTCGCTGCGCACGACCTGCAGCGCAGGCATCATCCGGTCGGCGAGGCCGTCCCCCACCTCGACATCCGCCCGCCCGTTGGCGACGGCGACAACGTCGTCGATCGTCAACGGTGAGCCATCGATCACAACGGTCATGGGCGGCAGCCTAGATTCAGCCAACCGCGTCCCAATGGCGTATTACGTAATACGCAATACAGGCCCTGAAGCCCTTTACGGCTTGAGCGCATCTCCAAGCCGGTCTTGCTCACGCTGGCGCAACCCAACTCGCACCTTCATCAACTCGATCTGCTGCGGCCCATACATGTCGGTTCCCTGGATGTGATGATCGGTGAGCCATGCCTCGATGTCCGCGGCCACGTCGGGCTCGGAGCGAAACGGGATCCGATCGAGGATCCGCCGGCCCGTCGTCGGCGGAAGCGCCTCCATCATCTCGTCCCATTGCTCCTTCATCAGCTCCCAGACATACGGGCCGTTCTCGCGATCACCGAGCATCACAGCCAGCACCCAGAACGCGTCCTGGCTGCGCACGTCACCATCCAGGACCAAGTCGAAGAGTCGTTTTGCAGCATCGCGACCCGGCACGGTGGCCGCGGCGCGCAGGTTCTTGACAATCTCCTGCGGGTTCTGCGACGTATTCGAGATGTCGATGAACCGATCAAAGTCGTCGATATCACCGTTGGCCGCGGTCACAAAGAGGGCGGCGTCGGCGACCTCCGAGTCAACGCCATCCGGATTCTCCGTGACTTCGTTGAGCATGAGGCGTGCGGCCTCCTGGGTCGGTCGATCGTTGGCCAGGTTGCCTCGAGCGCGGATCAGCAAACCACGCAGCCTCCTGGTGCGATCGTCCTCGCCGGCGGCAGGTCCCCACCCCATCTCGTCCGCCTTGCCGGAGACCAGATTGCTGCTGAACTGCTGCAGGTCAGGGCGGATGTCTGAGGAGACGACGCGGTCGAGCTCCCCGAGGCCGGCGAGTGCCCCCTCCCAGACGTCGACTTCTCGCTCGTCGCCGAGCCGGCCAACGAGGGCGAGGAAGTCTCTCGCCTCGCTACCGCCTTTGAGCACGTCGGCCCACAGATCCGAGACCAGGTTGTAGCGCTCTGCGGCCTCCAGAGTGTCCAGCCTGTCGCGCACCGAGTTGCGAAGCTCCGGCGAGTACTGCACCCGGTAGAACCCGTTGCCCCCTGCGTTGACGACCAGCCCGTCGCCTGCATCGAACGTGACCGACTCCTCGCTCACCAGCACCCGCTGCTCACCGGTGTCAGAGCGCAGGATGACCGGCACCTGCCATCGGTGATCGCCCGGCTCGTCGAACCGGAATTGTTCCTGGGTGAGCGTGTAGGAACCCGGAGAGCCCGCCACAGCCAGCCTGGGAAAGCCCCCCTGAAATATCCACGTATCCATCATTTCGCCAACCGGCACACCCGAGGCGGCGTCGAGCGCGGCCCACAGATCGGCGGTCTCGGTGTTGGCGTGAGCGTGGTCCTTCAGATAGGTGCTCACCCCCTTGCGGAAGGTGTTTTCGCCGAGATACTGCTCGAGCATCCGCAGCACCGACGATCCCTTGAGGTAGGTGAGGTTGTCGAACATCTCGCTGGCCTCTTCCGGAGACTCGACGGGAAACTCGATCGGCCGCGTCGACTCGGTGGCGTCGGTATCCATCGAATCGGTGCGATCGGCGGCGAAGGTGAGCCAGGTCTCCCAATCCGGCCGGAACGCGTCGACACACTTCATCGAGGCGAATGTGGCGAAGGCCTCGTTGAGCCAGATGCCGTTCCACCACCTCATCGTGACCAGATCACCGAACCACATGTGGGCGATCTCGTGGGCAATCACCTCGGCGATCCGCATCAGCTCGGCTTGGGTGGCGCGCTCCCGGTCGAGCAGAAGGGCGGTCTCTCGGTAGGTGACCGCTCCGAGGTTCTCCATCGCTCCCCAGGCGAAGTCAGGGATGGCGATCATGTCCATCTTGTCGCCCGGATAGGGGATGTCGTAGTAGTCGGCGTAAAAGCGCAGGGCGAAGGCGCCGGCCTCGAGGGCGTAGTCGGTGAGATGCCCCTTCCCGGGAACGTGGGCGATACGCAACGGGATACCGTCGACGTCGATCGGGTCGGTGACTTCGAGCTCGCCGACGATGAAGGCGACGAGATAGGTCGACATCTTCATCGTGTCCTTGAACGTGATGGCGACCTTGCCGCTGCCTGCGCTTTCTCGTGCGACCTCCGGGGCGTTTGAGATCGCGGTCAGCGACTCATCGACGACGAGCGTCACTCCATACGTCGCTTTGAAGTCCGGTTCGTCCCAACACGGGAAGGCGCGACGGGCGTCTGTGGCCTCGAACTGGGTGGTGGCGATCGTCTTCTCGTTGCCGTCCCCGTCTGTATACACCGAACGGTAGAAGCCGCGCAGATCGTCGTTGAGGACCCCTTCAAAAGAGATCTCCAGCCTCCATGCACCGGGCTCCGCCTGATCGGAGAGGGTGAGCGTCGCACGCTCGGAGGCTTCGTCTGTCGTTGCGTCCGCCGCGATACGAGCGCCGGAGTCGTTGCGAAGCGTCGCATCGGTGATGGTCAGCTGGGCAGCGTTGAGGACGATTTCCTCCGTCGCTCCCGTGATCTCAACATCGATGATGGCAAGGCCGCCAAACGTCGCTTTATCGAGCTCTGGCGAGAGGGTCAGTGCGTAATGGTTGGGGACGACCGTTCGCGGCAGACGGTGATCGGATGACAAGAAGGCTCCTGGGTTGGCGTGCGGGGCGCGATGCTACCGGCGGGCAGAGAATCAGTTTCCAAGTCGCAAGTTGCCAGTTTCCAGCACGAGTCGCGATTCTTAGGCGGCTCCGCGGATTTGGAGATCGCCGAGCAGGAGCGCCGTCGCCTCTGCCACCTCGGCTACGGCACGGTCGAAAACCTCTTGGTTGTGGACCGCCGGCCGCTGGAACCCACTCACCTTGCGGATGTATTGGAGTGCGGCAGCCTCGATCTCCTCGGATGGAGCTGCGACCGACCCGTCACGCAGGCGTTTGATTGATCGACACATGCCGCCAGGGTAGATGAGTATCGCGGCCGGTCTATCCCCAGACGGGGAGGGGCTGCACGGTTAAGCCCCCTCCGTCCTCGGCCTTCGTCCTCGGCCACCTCCCCCAAAAGGGGAGGAAACGAGACTTGCGACTTCCGACTCACGACTCACGACTCACGACTCACGACTCACGACTCACCTCGTCTCCGTTTCTGCGGTCTTTACAGAATCGACGGCTTCCCCTACGAGAATGCTGTTCAGCGTCGCCGCCAGCAAGTCGTAGGTCACAGGCCCGATGATCTTCCCCACCACGAGGCCGTCGCGGTCGATGAAAAATGTCTCAGGAAGGCCGTGAACGCCGTAGGCGAAGGTGGCTCGAGACCGCTGGTCTACCGCGTATTCGTAGTGTGCGCCCCACCCGAACTCGTCGAGGAATCCTTCGGCGGGACCTGGCTCGTCCAGGGTGTTGATCCCGAGGAAAGTGACCCCGAGGTCGGCATAGTCCGCGGCGGCAGCGAGCAATGCAGCGTGTTCTTGGCGGCACCCGGTGCACCAGGCCGCCCAGAAGTTGGCGACAACGATGTCGGGTGCGAAGTCAGCGGTCCGAACCGTCCCGTCCCCCCCGAACTCGGCCATCTCGACCGCAGGCGCCTCTTCGCCGACGAGGGCGCTGTCCACCACGGTCGGATCGACGTCCAGGCGTCCGGCGAATGCGACCGCGGCAACAAAGAACAACAGTGCGGCTCCGATGACCACCCAGACCATCCGGCCGCTCACGACGAGACCTCGGCAAGGAGTTGGTCGGCCGCTGCCTTCACCTCTGGTGACAGGTCATAGGCAAAGAGAAGCTCGATCGCCTCGATTGCGCCCTGATCGTCACCACTGCTCGCCCTGACGTTGGCAAGGAACCACAGCGCCTGCGGGTAGTTGGGTTCGACCTCGAGGGCACGGGTGATGAACGATTCGGCAAGCGCTGGCTCTCCTGACAGGAATGACAGCCACCCGACCATGGCCAGCGCCTCTGGTCGATCAGCATCCTGGTCGAGCACGACCAGGTAGTGGGCCAGCGCGCTGGGGTGATCGCCTTCCTGCACATATCGCTCGGCGAGGGCAAGCCGCATCCCGATGATCCCCGGATTGGCAGCGATGACGGCTTCCATCTCCTCATTGGAGATGGAAGAGAGGTCGGCACCAGCCTCCCCACCGAGCACCTCACTCGGGATGCCCTCGGTGATCTCATCGGTCGGGCTGTCCTGGAGGGAGAACACACCGATGATTGCGATGGTGACGATACCGACTCCCAGGATGGCTGCCCCCAGCAGCAACCTCAACCGAGAACGTCCGGATGCCTCGGGGTCCTCGACTACGGCGGCGGTGGCCACGACCGCCACCCGTTCAGCCTCGTAGGCGGCGGCTAGCCGCTCGGCGGTGGCGTCGTCCAGTTCGCCGGCATCGCGCTGTGCCGCAACCTCGGCGAGATCGCGCTCCACTTGCTTGATCTGATCGGCGATTTGGTCGGCGCTCATCCCTCGACCTCGGTTGCCGCTGCGGCCTGGGGCTTCCGCCGCCGCAAGCCGTAGATAGCCATCCCGCCAACGACCGCGATCGCCAGCGGTAACGCCCACAACGCAATCCCCCAACCGCCGGCAGGTGGATCGAGCAACACCTGCTCGCCGTAGCTGGCCACGAACAGTGCTCGGATCTGCTCGTCGGTGCTGCCGTCGGCGATCTCGTCGTCAATCAGCTGCCGCAGATCACCCGCGAGGTCGGTCTGGGAAGCCGCGATCGACTCCCCGGCACAGATCGGGCATTTCAAAGAGGTCGCCAGCGCATAGGCGCGGGCCTCGGGGTTGGCCGGGGCATCAGACGGCCACAGGCCGACCACGATCACCGCGATGGCGACCGCAGGGACGACCAGCCACGCCAGTCGTCTGATGCGCTCAACCACGGGCGGCGTCCTTTGCCTGTTCGGTCGGCTTCGTGCCCGGGCCAATGCGGACGCTTCGGCCCAACGCGACAACGCCTCCAGCAACCACGATCAGGCCGCCGACCCAGAGGAGACGCTGTAGGGGGAAGATCAGCACCGACAGCACGATCGCCTGATCGTCAACGTCGGCGATCGTCAGATATACGTCGTCGATGGCGAACGACCGCACGGCCGGGGTGGCTATGACCTGGCCGAACTTCGGATACTCGTGGAGGCGCGGCTCGAGCAGTGCCTTCTCCACCGTGCATGATTCGTCATAGAGCACCACCCTGACTCCCTGCACGAGGCGTTCCGGCTCGATGCGCCGGAACGCCTCTCGATACTCGACGCAATAGCCGTCGACGACCGCGGTCTGCCCGACCACGAGCGGGACCTCGGTGCGCACTGCCATGGCGGATGTGGTCGCGATCGCCACCGCTACCAACGCGAAGCCCACATGGGCAACCTGCCCGCCCCAATACCCCATGTCATTTCTGACGGTGGCACCAATCGCCTGTGGCCACGACTTGCCCCCGGCGTGGGCGCGTCCCATCTGGTGGATGAAGAAGTGGCCGATGGTTCCGATGACAAAACCCGCCAGGCCGATCACGACGACAACCGGCACCGACCTCACGCCGACCACAACGGCCAAGGCCGCGGCCACCAGACCCGCGTTGATCCCGAACCGGCTGCGCTCCCACATGATGCGGGACGACGCCACCCTCCACGGAGCAACCGCGCCGAACCCGATCGACAGCAGCAACAGCAGGGCGAACGGGATGGTCACTCGATTGAAGAATGGCTGGCCGACCGAGACTTCTCTCCCGGTGAACGCCTCGACCATGAGGGGGAAGGTTGTGCCGAACAGGACGGTGAAGGCAAACAGGGTCATCAGAAAGCTGTTCAGCAGAATGAACCCCTCACGCGATGAGAGCGAATCGAGCCGCGGTGATGACGCGACCGCGCCTGCCCTCACGGTAAACAAGGCGAGCGAGCCGAATACGACCACAGCAAGGAATCCGAGGAGGGCGGGTCCCACCGCCGATTGGCTGAAGGCGTGGACCGATGCGATGACGCCGGAGCGGGTGATGAAGGTCCCGAAGATGGTCAGGGCAAAGGTGGCAATGATGAGGATGAAATTCCAAGCTTGCAACATCGAACGACGTTGCTGCACGACCGCCGAATGGATGAAGGCGGTGGCCGCGAGATAGGGCAGCAGCGCTGCGTTCTCCACAGGATCCCACGCCCAGTACCCGCCCCACCCGAGCACCTCATAGGACCACCAGCCCCCGAGGAAGATGCCTGCGGTAAGGAACACCCAGGCGATGAGCGACCAGCGGTGCGTCCTGTCGAGCCAGACCTTTCCAGGCTCGGAGCGAGCGAGGGCAGAGATGGCAAATGCAAACGGGACGGTAAAGCCAACGTAGCCCAGGTAGAGCATCGGCGGATGGATGGCCATCAGGATGTGGTTGGCCAGCAGAGGGTTGGGCCCTGTCCCGTCTGGGGCAACCGCTGCGGAGCCGACCGGCAGCCACGAAGACGCCGAGCAGAACCCGTTGGCCACCTCGGTGCACAGGGCGAACGGGTTCGCCGCCGTGGCCATCAAGCCGAACCAGAAGACCGACACCGCTCCCATCACTGCAAGCGCCCCAAGGCCGAGACCGTCGCCGCGCCAGGTACGGCGCCACACCAGCAAAGAGAACACCGAGAGCAGGACACCCCAGAGCACGACACTCCCCTCGAGCGCGGCCCAGCCGGATGCGAACAGGAACACGAACGGGGTCTGCAACGCCGAGTTTTGGGCAACGTAAGCGATAGAGAAATCGTGGGTGAGGATGGCGATCTCGAGTATGACGAACGCAGCTATGCCACCACCGAAGAGGGCAAACAAAGGCATCCGCACCGCCGCCGGATCCTGCTCGACGCTCCTCGAGGCCATGATGCCTGTGATTACCAGCCCGACCGAGCCGGCAAGGGCAACGAGGATGGCGGCGTAGCCGAGGACGGCGATCATGCCCCGTCCTGGTCGTCTCCATACGGCCGGTCCGGGTCGTACGACCCGTCCTCAGACCGATAGGTCTCGTCGTGCTTGACCAGCATCGTGTCGGAATGGAAGGCCTGTCCGTCCCATGTCCCCTCGAGCACAACGCCGATGCCCTCCTGGAAGAGCTGCTGTGGCGCTCCGGCGTGGACGACCCGGACTGCCTGGCGGCCATCGGTGACTTCGAATGTCACCCCTTCGGTCGTACTGGTCAGGGTTCCGAGCACGACCTGCCCACCAAGCCGGAGCCTGCTGTCTCCTGGATCTTCGGCGATCAACTCGGTGGGGGTGTCGAAGTAGACGAGGCTCGAGGTCAGGTTGAAGCCGAGCAAGACGAGCACAATCACCGTGATCACAGCGGGGACGAGGAACCTCCAGTACGCCCTCACTGCAGTTCCTCGAGGCGCTCCCTCGCCGCTCTGATTCGCGCTGTGAGCGTCGCTATGTACAGGGCAAGGGTTCCGTAGGCGACGGCGTAGGCGAGCGCCACCCATCCCCAGTCACTCATCGCCGAGCCCTCCTCCCAGCTCGGGCGCGGTCACCGAGGCGCCGGCCACCGGCCGGTCTGCGGAACGCTCGACGTCCCGGATCCTGTCGGCGACGCGATGGAGCTCGATGCGCTTCACCATCAGCGCCACATAGATGACGGTGAAGGCGACCACGCCGGCGAGCAGCGCCCAGAGAATCAGGGGATCCTGGATCGCAGGGCCGTCCGGCCGAAGCAAAGAGGCTGGCTGGTGAAGGGTACGCCACCACACCACCGAGAAATGCACCAACGGGATCAGCGCGGCTCCGAGGATGCCAAGCACGGCTGACCGGCCTGCCCGAACCCGGGAATCGTCTGCCGTGTTGCGCAGGGCGAGGTAGCCGACGTAGACGAAGAACATGACGGCGGTCAAAGTGAGGCGAGCGTCCCACGTCCACCACACGCCCCAGGTCGGTTTGGCCCAGATCATGCCGAGCCCGATCGCCAGACCGGTGAAGTAGACACCGATCTCGGCGCTCGATGCCGCTACCCGGTCCCAGCTGAGCTTCCTGGTGACGAGATAGCCAACGCTGCCCACCAGCGTGACGGTGAAAGCGAGGTAGGCAAGCCATGCGGCCGGGACGTGCACGTACATGATCCTGACAAGCTCGCCCTGAACCGTGTCCGCCGGGCTCACCATGGCAAGGAACAGTGCTACGGCGACTGACACCCCGATTGCTATCCACGGCCAGCTTCGGCTGCGAATTTCGGACGGCATCAAGTCTCCTGGAGCGGGCGGGCCGTGCCAACGCCGATGATGGCCGTGACCAGCGTCACCACGACCATCAGCAACATCCAGGAAAGGATACTGCGGCCGAGCCGCAAGCCTTCGTAGACCTGGGTTGCCCCGAGGAGCAGTGGCACCGACAGCGGTGCCACCAGCAACGGGACAAGGGCCGACCCTGCCGAGGAGCTGCTTACCAATGAGGCGGCCAGCGACCCGAGCAGCCCGAGCCCGACCGCGGTGATGACCAGTGTCAGCGCCAGCCAGGGGATCCCGATCACTTCGATGTTGTACAGCACAACCGCCACCACCCCGACGACGATCTCGTACACGAGCAGCAGCCCGGCCGCCGACATCGACCGCCCGACGTAGGCCGCGGCGGGGTCGAGCCCGAGAAGCGACACCGCGTCTCGTTGCGCGTCGGTCTCGATGGAAGCCCTGCCGACGGATACCAACACGCCGAACAGCATCACCACTACCCAGTACATCCCGGGACCGACGCGCTGTAAGAGCTGCGTGTCGACCCCGATCGCCAGCGGGAGCAGAAAGAGCGCCATTGCCCCGAACGGAATCGTCACCCACACCACATCGCCGCGGCGGCGTTCTCGTCGCAGATCGCGTTCTACGACTGCCGCCACCTGTGACCGGAACCCTGCGTTCATTCGAGGGTCCCATCCGTCAGCTCCACCGTTCGATCGGCGATCCGCGCTACCCGTTCGCGGTCGTGGGACACCAGGATGACCGCTCCGCCCCCCGCGGCGATCTTCTCGACCAGCGCGTTGACGAGCTCGACCGCATCGTGGTCGAGTGCCGAGTGTGGTTCGTCGAGCAGCAAGAGATCACGATCGATCATCAGCTCCCTGGCGAATTCGGCGCGGCGCTGCATCCCATGCGACGAGACCCCTGCCTCGCGGTCGATGACACCGGCAAGGCCAACCGCGGCGAGGGCGCCCCCTACTTCGTCTCGGGACACTCCGGCCACCCTGGCAGCGAACTCCAGGTTCTCACCGAGGGTCAGTTCCGGGTACAGGCCCGGAACGTGGCCGATCATCCCGATCCTGCGGCGGATGGCATAGCGCTGCTGGCTGGTGAGGTCGGTCCCGAGCACCGAGCCCGTACCGGCGGAGGGACGAACCAGGGTGGCGACGAGCCGGAGCAGCGTCGTCTTCCCCGCACCGTTGGCGCCAAAAAGGCCGAGGATCTCACCCGGGCCGACTTGGAGGTCAACCCCACGCAGGATCGACATAGATCCTGCGTCGACGCCGATGTCGTGCAACTCGATCACAAGGGACACGGGCGGGAAGTGTACGGAAGCCGCTGCACCTCCCAGAGCATCTCGTCCCCGATCGGCAGTCGGAATACCCGCTGGCGTGGAACGGTTGTGGGAGTGAACAAGAGGAGAGTTACCAATATGCCAACCGTCGAGCTGACCAAGGACACCTTTGAGGAGACCATCCTCGGCAACGACACCGTGCTCGTGGATTTCTGGGCAGAGTGGTGCGGCCCATGTCGCGTGTTTGCACCGGTGTTCGAGAAGCTGTCAGAGCAGCATCCCGACATCGTCTTTGCCAAGGTGGACACTGAAGCCGAGCAGGAGCTTGCCGGCTACTTCCAAATCCGTTCCATACCCACCCTTATGGCGTTCCGGGACAGTATCGGCG
>Ga0255056_10000403_pt1 | contig 12692 bp, 9 predicted proteins | sample Cases_109_1_MG_FD_183639 | JGI IMG/M metagenome (GOLD analysis project Ga0255056, IMG submission 183639) | Seawater microbial communities from Amundsen Gulf, Northwest Territories, Canada - Cases_109_1 | ecosystem: Environmental > Aquatic > Marine > Gulf | place: Canada: Northwest Territories... | reverse complement strand
GGCCAAGCTGTGGTGCTGCGCGGCGAAGCCGGGATCGGCAAGACCCGCCTGGTCGAGGAATTCACCGCCATGGCCCGGGCGCGGGGCTTCGCCGCGCACAAAAGCCTGGTGCTGGACTTCGGCGTCGGCACGGGTCAGGACGCGATTCGCTCGCTGGTGCGCAGTCTCATGGGGCTGATCGCCGGCGGCGACGAGGCGGCACGCGGGCACGCGGCCGAGGAAGCGGTCGCGGCGGGCTGGCTGAAACCGGACCAACGCGTGTTCCTGAACGACCTGCTCGACCTGACCCAGCCCATCGATCTGCGCGGGCTCTACGACGCCATGGACAACGAGACCCGCAACCGAGGCAAACAGGACGTGGTGGCGGCGCTGATCGTGGGCGCGAGCAGGCGCGGCCCGCTGATCGTCACGATCGAGGACGCCCATTGGGCCACCGCCCTGATCCTATCGCATCTGGCGCGCATGGCCGCGACGGTGCGCGATTGTCCCGCGATTCTGGTGATAACCACGCGCATCGAGGGCGACCCGCTGGATAATGCCTGGCGCGCCGAAACCGGGGGTGCGCCGTTGATGACCATCGATCTTGCGCCCCTGCGCGAGGCCGAGGCCCTGGAGCTGGCGGGCGGGCTGATCGAGGTCAACGAGCAGGTCGTGCGGGATTGCATCGCGCGCGCCGAAGGCAATCCCTTGTTCTTGGAGCAACTGCTGCGCAATGCCGAGGAAAGCACGGAAGAGGCGGTGCCTGCCTCGATCCAGAGCCTGGTGCTGGCGCGCATGGATCGGCTCTCGGGACCGGGCAAGGCGGCGCTGCAAGCAGCCTCGGTGATCGGTCAACGCTTCGCGCTCGATGCGCTCCGCCATCTGATTGAAAACCCGGGTTACGATTGCCGCGAGCTGGTCGTACAACACCTGGTGCGGCCGGAGGGCGGCGTCTATCTCTTCGCCCACGCGCTGATCCGGGAGGGCATCTATTCCTCGCTGCTCAATACCCGTAAGCGCGAGTTGCACGGGCGTGCCGCCCGGTACTACGGCGATGAAGATCCATTGTTGCGCGCCGAACACCTGGACCGCGCCGAGGACCCGGCGGCACCTGGGGCCTACTTGGACGCGGCCGAGGCGCAAGCCGCGGGCTATCGCTACGAACGCGCGCTCGGCCTGATCGCCCGCGGTCTCGAAATCGCGACGCAGTCCGGCGACCGGTTCGCGCTGACTTGCCTGAAGGCCGAGATGCTGCACGACTTGGGCTCGATACCCCAGAGCCGGTCGGCGTTTTCCGAATCGGTCGATCTCGCGCGGGACGACAGCCAGCGTTGCCGCGCCTGGATCGGCCTGGCGGGCTGCATGCGGATTACCGACGAATACGACGAGGCCTATGCCGCGTTGGAAAAGGCCGAAGCGGTCGCGGCCGATCTCGGCCTGACGCTGGAATTGGCCCGGATTCACTATAATCGGGGCAATCTTCACTTTCCGCTTGGCAAGATCGACGACTGTCGTGTGGAGCACGAGCTTTCGCTGACATTCGCTCGCAAGGCGGGTTCGCCCGAAGCCGAGGCCCGTGCCTTGAGTGGCGTGGCGGACGCCGAATACGCCCGCGGGCGGATGATCACCTCTCATGATTATTTTCGCCGTTGCGTCGAGCTGTGCCGCAAGCATGGCTTTGGCCGTATCGAGGTCGCCAACTTATCCATGTTCGGTTTCAGCCGGTACTTTTTCGACACCATACAAAGCGGCGTGGACGATGGCCTCGCGGCAATCGAGGCGGCGCGGAAGGTCGGCCATCGCCGCGCCGAGCTGCTCGGCCAGGTGTTGTGCGTCTATGCTTTGGTGGAACTTGGCGAATTGGACCGGGCCAAGGCCCATTCAGCGGAGGCGCAAGCCCTGGTTCAACGGCTCGGCGCAATGCGCTTCGAGGCGCAGAATCTGACTTGGCTGGCGCGGATCAGAATCTCGGAGGGTCGGCGATCCGAGGCGCTTGAGTTGCTGGAGCAGGCGTTTCAGATCAGCCGGGAAACCGGTCTCGCCTTCACCGGGCCGCGGGTCTTGGGCAACATCGCTTTGGTCACCGAGGATTTGGAAAAACGGCGAAGTGCCTTGAAGGAAGGCGAAGCGATCCTGCGATCGGGCGCGATCAGCCACAATTACTTCTGGTTCTATCGAGACGCCATCGAGGTCTCCTTGAACATCGGCGATTGGGCGAGCGTCGAGCGATACGCCGCGGCGCTGGAAGATTACACCCGGCCGGAGCCACTGCCCTGGTGCGATTTCTTCATCGCGCGCGGGCGAGCCCTGGCGGCCTTCGGCCAGGGCCGGCGCGGTGCCGAAACCCTAGCCGAGCTTCGGCGCCTGCGCGAGCAGGCCGAACGGAACGGATTCACGACCGTATTGCCGGCCCTCGACGCCGCGCTTGAAGCCGCGTAGGGTTCCGCCGCGCTCGACCACCGGCGATTTGACAGCGGCTCGGATACGAACCTAGCTTGGCGCCCCGGGAGCCTCAAATTACTGGCTTGCATTCACCATACGCCCTAGTATGAATTAAGTTGAAAAATAATCGGGAGGTCACTCATGAAAAAGCAACTTTTGACGGCGTCGCTCGGTCTCGCCATGACCATGGCATTGGCGGCCGGCGCGCAGGCTAAAACCCTCGTATACTGCTCGGAGGGCAGTCCCGAGGGCTTCACCCCGGCGCCCTACACTTCCGGCACCACTTTCGACGCCTCGTCGCGCCAGCTCTTCAACCGCCTGGTCGAGTTCGGCCGCGGCACCACCGAGATCGTGCCGGCATTGGCTGAATCCTGGGAAGTCGGCAACGGCGGGCTGGAGTACACCTTCCATCTGCGCAAGGGCGTCAAGTTTCACACCACCAAGGACTTCACGCCGAGCCGCGATTTCAACGCCGATGACGTGCTGTTCAGCATCGGCCGCCAGAAGGACGAGAACCATCCCTACTACAAGATCTCGGGCGGCCAATACGAGTACTTCGTCGGCATGGACATGGCGAACATCATCAAATCCATCGACAAAGTCGACGACAGCACGGTCAGGTTCGTGCTCAGCAAGCCGGAGGCGCCGTTTATCGCCAACATGGCGATGGATTTCGCTTCGATCACCTCGGCCGAATACGCCGATAAGATGATGGCCGCGGGCACGCCCGACCAGACCGACCTTACGCCGGTCGGCACCGGGCCTTTTCAGTTGGTCGGCTATCAGAAGGACTCGCAGATCCGCTATCAGGCACATCCGGGCTACTGGGCCGGCAAGGCGCCCATCGACAGGTTGATCTTCTCGATCACGCCCGATCCTTCGGTGCGCTATCAGAAGCTCAAGGCCAACGAGTGCCAGGTCATGCCCTACCCGAACCCAGCCGACGTCGAGGCGATGTCCAAGGATCCGGACATCAACCTGATGCAGCAGGAAGGGCTCAACGTCGGTTATCTGGCGTTCAACACCGAGAAGGCGCCGTTCACCGACAAGCGGGTGCGTCAGGCGCTCAACATGGCGATCAACAAGCAGGCGATCATCGACGTCGTGTTCCAGGGCGCCGGCAAGGCGGCCAAGAACCCGATCCCGCCGACCATCTGGTCCTACAACGACGCGGTTCAAGACTACCCCTACGATCCAGAGAAGGCGAAGGCGATGCTCGCCGAAGCCGGGGTTTCCGGGCTCAAGACCAATATCTGGGCCATGCCGGTACAGCGGCCCTATAACCCCAACGCGCGGCGCATGGCCGAGCTGATCCAGGCCGACTGGGCCAAGGTCGGCGTCGAGGCCGAGATCGTGTCCTTCGAATGGGGCGAGTACCTGAAGCGCTCCAAGCTGGGCGAGCACGACACCGTGCTGCTGGGATGGACCGGCGACAACGGCGACCCGGACAACTTCCTCTACGTGCTGCTCGGCTGCGAGGCGGCCAAAGACAGTGCCAACCGGGCGCGCTGGTGCCACAAGCCCTTCGACGACCTACTGCTCGCGGCCAAGGCGACCGCCGACGTGGCGGAGCGCACCAAGCTCTACGAGCAGGCCCAGGTCATCTTCAAGGAGGAGGCGCCCTGGGTCACCATCGCGCACTCGGTGGTGTTCAAGCCGGTGCGCAAGGAAGTCGTCGACTTCCGCATCGATCCCTTCGGCGGCCACGTGTTCTACGGCGTGGATCTGAAGTAAGGTCGCGGGCGACACAAACCATCGTCCAGACACGGACGGGAGAGGCTTCCGGCCTCTCCCGTTCCGTTGTTTAATCGGGTCCCGCTGCAACCTCGGTCCGGGGCGAAAATCGTCGGGGAGATATGCTCCGTTTCGTTCTCACCCGCCTGCTCATGCTGGTGCCCACCTTCGTCGGGGTCACGGCGGCGGCCTTCGCCTTTATCCGCCTGATCCCCGGCGATCCGATCGAGCTTCTGGTCGGCGAGCGCGGCATCGATCCGGAGCGCCACGCCCGGCTGCTGCACGAGATGGGCTTCGACCGGCCGTTGTGGCAGCAGTATCTCGGCTTCCTGGGCGAGGTGCTGCAGGGCAACCTGGGCAAGTCGATCGTCACCAAGCAGCCGGTCCTGGACGAATTCCTGACCCTGTTCCCGGCGACCATCGAGCTGTCGGTCTGCGCGCTCATCGTCGCCCTCGCGATCGGCTTGCCGGCGGGTATTTTCGCCGCGGTGCGCCGGGGCTCGACCCTCGACCATTCGGTGATGGCCCTGTCGCTGACCGGCTTTTCCATGCCGATCTACTGGTCCGGTCTGATGATGATCATCCTGTTCTCGGGCATCCTGCAGTGGACGCCGGTCTCGGGCCGCATCTCGGCGCTGTTCTGGGTCGATCCGGTGACCGGTTTCATGTTGATCGATTCCCTGCTGTCCGATGAGAAAGGTGCGTTCATCTCGGCGACCCGGCATCTGATCTTGCCGTCCTTGGTATTGGCCACGATCCCGCTCGCGGTAATCGCGCGTCAGACCCGCTCGGCCATGCTCGAGGTGCTGAACGAGGATTACGTGCGCACCGCACGCGCCAAGGGCCTCTCGCCGTTCCGGGTGATCGGCCTGCACGCGCTGCGCAACGCGCTTATCCCGGTGATCACCGTGATCGGGCTGCAGGTTGGCGTGCTGCTCGCGGGCGCGATCCTGACCGAGACGATTTTCTCCTGGCCCGGCGTGGGCAAATGGCTGGTCGATTCGATATTCCGGCGCGACTACCCGTCGGTGCAGAGCGGGCTCTTGTTGATCGCTTGTGTGGTCATGACCGTGAACCTGACCGTCGACCTGCTCTACGGCCTGATCAACCCGCGCATCCGGCACGCGAGGTGAGGTGATGACGGCCACCGCGGAAACAGAACGGGATTTGCAAGCGGGTGTCGCGCCGGTCCATCCCTGGCGCGAGTTCTGGTATTACTTCAGCGAAAACACCGGCGCGGTCATCGGCCTGGTGACGGTCGTGACGATCGTTCTGATCGCGCTTTCCGCCGACCTGATCGCGCCGCATTCGCCGATCGAGCAGTACCGGGAACACTTTCTCCTGCCGCCGGTCTGGCTGGACGGCGGCAATTGGAGCTTCCCCTTGGGCACCGACGCCGTCGGCCGGGATATCCTTTCGCGGCTCATGCACGGCAGCCGCTATTCCCTGTTCGTCGGTGTCATCGTGCTCACGCTGTCGCTGTCCATTGGCATCACTCTCGGCCTGGTGGCCGCCTATTTCCGCGGTACCGTCGAGTTCGTGATCATGCGCATGATGGACGTGATTCTGGCGATCCCGGGCCTGCTGCTGGCGCTGGTCATCGTCGCCATTCTGGGACCCAGCCTGAGGAATGCCATGATCGCGATCGCGGTCGTATTCCTGCCCCATTTCGTGCGCCTGACGCGCGCCTCGGCGGTCACCGAGATGACGCTGGATTACGTCACCGCGAGCCGGGTCGCCGGCGCCGGGCGCCTGCGGCTGATGGTGATCACGGTGCTGCCCAACTGCATGGCGCCCTTGATCGTTCAGGCCTCGCTCGGGTTTTCGAGTGCGATCCTGGATGCCGCCGCGCTCGGCTTCCTGGGCATGGGCGCCCAGCCGCCGATACCGGAGTGGGGCACCATGCTGGCGGATGCGCGCGAGTTCATCCTGCGCGCCTGGTGGGTGGTGACGTTTCCGGGCCTGGCGATTCTGATCGCGGTCCTGGCTTTCAACTTGATGGGCGATGGCCTGCGCGACGCGCTCGACCCAAAGATGAAGCGGAGCTAACGCGCCATGGCCCTGCTCGAAATCCATAATCTCTCGGTCGAGTTCCAGACTGTGGCGGGTGCTTTCCGGGCGGTTGACGGGGTCGATCTCTCGCTCGAGGAAGGCGGGGTGCTCGGCGTGGTCGGCGAGTCCGGATCGGGCAAGAGTGTGACGATGCTGGCGCTGATGGGCCTGTTGCCCTGGACCGCCAAGGTCACGGCCGACCGGCTCGAATTCGACGGCGGCGACTTGCTGGGATTGGCGCCGGCCGAGCGGCGCCGGTTGGTGGGCAAGGACATCGCGATGATCTTCCAGGAGCCCATGACCAGCCTCAACCCCTGCTTCACGGTCGGATTCCAGATCATGGAATCGCTCAAGGCGCATTTGGGCGGCAGCCGCGCGGAGCGGCGTACCCGCGCGACCGAGCTGCTCGACCTGGTCGGAATTCCGGATGCGGCGAGCCGGTTGGGCGCATTCCCGCATCAGCTTTCGGGCGGCATGAACCAGCGCGTGATGATCGCCATGGCGATCTCCTGCAACCCGCGCCTGCTGATCGCCGACGAGCCGTCGACCGCGCTCGACGTCACCATCCAAGCGCAGATCCTCGATCTGTTACTGAGGCTGCAGCGCGAGCAGGGCATGGCGCTGATGTTGATCACCCACGACATGGCGGTGGTGGCCGAGACCGCGCGCCGGGTCTCGGTCATGTACGCCGGCCAGCAGGTCGAGGAACGGGAAGTCGAGCGCCTGTTCGCGGCGCCGCGCCACCCCTACACCTCGGCCCTGCTCGACGCCTTGCCGGAACGCAGCCTTGGGCGCCGGCGCCTGCCGACCATTCCCGGCGTGGTGCCCGGCGCCGGCGACCGGCCGCCCGGCTGCCTGTTCGCGCCGCGCTGCCGCCATGCCGACGCGCGCTGCCACGCCGAGTGCCCGGACCTGGAAGCGGACCGCGGCGGCCGGCTGCGCTGTTACCACCCGCTCGACGGCGGCACGCCGAACCGGGTGGCCGGTGGCGAAGGTGGGGCGGCATGACCGGCGCGGCGCCGCGGCCGGATCCGATCCTCGAGGGGTTCGATCTGGCGCGCTACTACCAGACCCGTCGCGGCATGCTCTCGGCCCCGGCCACGGTCAAGGCCCTGGACGGCGCCAGCTTCGAACTGACCAGCGGCGAAACGCTGGCGGTCGTGGGCGAATCCGGCTGCGGTAAGTCGACGCTCGCGCGGCTGGTCACGCTGATCGAGCCGCCGACCCGGGGCAGTCTGCGGTTCGATGGCGCCGAGGTGGTTGGCGCCACGGGGGAGCGCCTGAGAGAGCTGCGCCAGATGGTCCAGATCGTGTTTCAAGATCCCTACGGCTCGCTCAACCCGCGCAAGAAGGTGGGCGCGATTCTGGAGGAGCCCTTGGTCATCAACACCGGGATGAGCGCCGGCGCGCGCCGGTCCCGCGCCGAGGAAACCATGGCCAAGGTCGGCTTGCGGCCCGAACACTACGGCCGCTATCCCCACATGTTCTCCGGCGGCCAGCGCCAGCGCATCGCCATCGCCCGGGCGCTCATGCTGCGCCCCCGCGTCTTGGTTGCGGACGAGCCGGTCTCCGCGCTCGACGTCTCGATCCAGGCTCAGGTGCTCAATTTGCTGATGGACCTGCAGGAGGAGTTCGATCTCGCTTATCTGTTTATCTCTCACGACCTGAATGTCGTGCGCCACATCGCCCACGAAATCATGGTCATGTACCTGGGCCGGCCGGTGGAGCAGGGCCCGGCCGCGGCGGTTTTCGCCCGGCCGCGTCACCCCTACACCCGCGCGCTGCTGGCCAGTACGCCGGTGGTCGATCCGGCCCATCGCCGCCGCCGGGTGGCGCTCAAGGGCGAGCTGCCGTCGCCACTCGACCCGCCGCCGGGTTGCGCCTTTCACCGGCGCTGTCCCCACGCGACCGAGATCTGCGCGCGCGAGCGGCCCCCCCTCGAACGACACGAAGACCAACTGGTCGCCTGCCACCACACGGACCAACTGCCTGACGACTGACGATCGCCGTCCCCGCGCGACAATCGCCGGGAACAACGGCCGCCAGGACCGGGGGCATCTCGCGGCACGATGAAAACCGGTAAAAACCGCCTCATATTGACACAAGGTGCTGAATTTGCTTAAATAATACACGCCCGGACAAATCCAGGCGCGCTTGCCGCGAGGGTAAGCGATAAAAAAAAGAGTGAGGGGGGCTGGGTTGTTCTGGCAACGCCATGCCGCGATGGCGGCAATCCTACTGGTGCTCGGTGGATGTTCGGATTTCGGCCTCCGGGACGAGGCGGAAGCACCGGCCGATATACCGCAAATCGCAAGCCAGATTCCCAGCAGTCCGGTCGCGGACGCCCGGTTGGGCGTGATGCCCGGATATCCGCCGGACCAGGATACGGCGCTGGGTACAATCGACGAAATTAAAGGTTATGCCGGCAATCGGCTCCACTGGCCCGCGGCGGCGGTCCAGGTGACCCCGATCATGATTCCGCCGACCGTCAAGGACCTGCGGCCCGCGCGGGACGGGCTGGACCGCCACCCGATTCCCGCCTCCTTCAAGCCCGGCTCCCACAGTCTGGCCGACGTGGTCGCGGATCGGGAGTGGCGCAAGCGGACCTCGGAGATGCTGAAGCGCCTGTATCGGTAGATTTTCGGCAGATTTTGTGCGTTTCCGTGGCCGGTCTATTCGCGCCCGCCCGGCGCCCCGAAACGCCGTTCGAATCTAGGAAAAATGGCGGAATCCTGCGAATTTTCCGGGCCGTCGATCCCGCCCTGGTGCCACGGCCCGACGCCCCGCGAAGCGCCCTAGGCCCGGCTTAGCGGCACGGCGTCAATGTATTGTTAATCAACGTTCCTATATCACTAATCAAGAATGATTGGGGAGGCAGTTCGCATCTAACACCCGGGACCACCCGAGGAGGCGAAGATGTCGACCGCGACGGCGCAGAGCCAGAACAACCCGACCGACCTTTGGGACAACCCCTTGGGCACCTTCGGGTTCGAATTCGTCGAATACACAGCCGAAGATCCGGCGGCGCTGGGCCGCCTATTCGAACAGATGGGGTTCCAGGCGGTCGCCCGGCATCGCTCCAAGGCGGTGACTCACTATCGCCAAGGCGAGATCAATTTCATCATCAACGCCGAGCCCCGGAGCTTCGCCCAGACCTTCGCGCGCGCCCATGGGCCTTCGGTCTGTGCGATCGCATTCCGGTTTCGCGACGCCGGGCTGGCCCAGGCCCGGGTGCTGGAACTCGGCGCCGAGGCGCACAATGTCCCGGTCGGGCCGATGGAACTCAACATTCCGGCCATACGCGGCATCGGCGGCAGCCTGATCTACCTGGTCGACCGGGCCTCGGGCCCGAGCATCTACGACATCGATTTCGAGCCGCTCGGCGATGACGGCGATCGCGCCGCTACGGGCGCGGGTCTAACCTATATCGACCACCTGACCCACAACGTGTTCCAGGGCCGCATGGACCTCTGGGCCGAGTTCTACGAGCGGCTGTTCAATTTCCGCGAAGTCCGCTTCTTCGATATCGAGGGTAAGCTGACCGGACTGCGCAGCCGCGCCATGACCAGCCCCTGTGGCAAGATTCGCATCCCGATCAATGAATCCGCCGACGGCAAATCGCAGATCGCCGAGTACCTGCACGACTACCGCGGCGAGGGCATACAGCATATCGCGCTCGGCACCGACGATATCTACGCGACCGTCGCGGCACTCAAGGCGCGCGGCGTCCAGTTCATGGAGCCGCCGCCGGAGGCTTACTACGAAGCGCTGGACGAGCGCCTGCCGGGTCATGGCGAGGAGGTCGAGCGGCTGCGCCGCCACGGCATTCTGATCGACGGTGCGCCGGCGGAAGGCGGCGGCATCCTGCTGCAGATTTTCACCGGCACGGTGATCGGGCCGATTTTCTTCGAGATCATCCAACGCAAGGGCAACGAGGGCTTTGGGGAGGGTAACTTTCAGGCCCTGTTCGAATCGATCGAGCAGGACCAGATCAAGCGCGGCGTGCTCAAAGCATGACCGCCGCCCTCCATACCCAAGAGCACCGCGCCGATTTCACCATCGCGCAAGGCTGGGAGGATTATAGCGGCGAGGATCACGCCATATGGCGCGCGCTGTTCGAGCGCCAGTCGAAGCTGTTGCCCGGGCGCGCCTGCGATGAATACCTGCGCGGCCTCAAGGGTCTCGGGGTGGCCGCCGATTGCATTCCCGATTTCGAACGCCTGTCCGATATTCTGGAGCGGGCCACGGGCTGGCGCATCGTGGCGGTCCCAGGGCTGGTGCCCGACGATGTGTTCTTTACCCATTTGGCCGCGCGGCGTTTTCCCGCGACCAACTGGATTCGCAAACCGGAACAGATGGACTACCTGCAGGAGCCGGATGCCTTCCACGATATCTTCGGCCATGTGCCAATGCTCATGGCCCCGGTCTTCGCCGACTACATGGCGGCCTACGGGCGCGGCGGATTGAAGGCGCTGCGCCTGGGCGCGCTAAAGAACCTGGCGCGGCTTTACTGGTACACGGTGGAATTCGGTCTGATCCGGCGGGAGGAGGGCCTGCGCATCTACGGCGCCGGCATCGTTTCTTCGCGCGGCGAGTCGGTCTACTGCCTGGAAGACCCGGCACCGAATCGGATCGCCTTCGATCTCATGCGCGTCATGGCGACCGATTACCGCATCGACGATTATCAGGAATGCTATTTCGTGATCGATAGCTTCGATCAGCTTTTCGAGGCGACCCGGCCCGACTTTAAACCCTACTACCAGGCACTCGATGGCCAGCCCGGGACCGGACCCGGTGAGATTCTGCCGACCGACCGGATCGTGGAAATTTGATGATGGGGATGACACCGTGAAGCATTGGATTTCCCTGCCGCGCGTCGAGGGCCTTTCCTCGCGCCAAGCCCACGCCGACTTGCCCGCGGGCACCTACGAGCGCGAGCTGGGGCGCGAAGGTTTCTTCGGGCCCGCGACCCAGATGTATCACACGCACCCGCCGACCGCTTGGACCGATTGGGACGGCCCCTTGCGCCCCCGCGCCTTCGACCTGACGCGCATCGGGACCAGCGCGGCGGATCCTTGGCAGGCCAGCGAGGTGCTGCACAACGCCAGCGTCCGCTACCGCTTCTGGAACACCCAGGGCAAGATGGACGCGCTCGTCCGCAACGGCGATGGCGACGATCTGTTGTTCCTGCATCGCGGCCGGGGGGAATTCTTCTGCGACTACGGCCACCTGTCGATCCGCGAGGGCGATTACCTGGTGATCCCGCGCGGCACCATGTGGCGCAGCGAGTTCGACGGCGCCGCCCAGGTGCTGATGATCGAGGCGACCGGCGACAGCTACCGCCTGCCGGACAGGGGCCCGGCCGGACCGCACGCGATTTTCGACCCGGCGGTGCTCGACACCCCGGCGATGGACGAGGCCTTCCGCGCCCAGCAGACCCCGGCTCATCAGACTCCTGGGGCCGCGGAAGAATCGTGGCGCGTGCGCATCAAGCGGCGCAACCGAATCTCGACCGTGACCTATCCGTTCAACCCGCTAGACGCGGTCGGCTGGCACGGCAACCTGGCGCCGGTGCGCCTCAACGTGGCCGACATCCGGCCGCTGATGAGCCACCGCTACCACCTGCCGCCCTCGGCGCACACGACCTTCCTGGCCGACCGCTTCGTGGTCTGCACCTTCGTTCCCAGGCCCTTCGAGAGCGACCCCGGCGCGCTCAAGGTGCCGTTCTTCCACAGCAACGACGACTACGACGAGGTGCTGTTCTATCACCGCGGCGACTTCTTCAGCCGCGACGACATCGAGGCCGGCATGGTCACGCTGCACCCGAGCGGCTTCCCCCACGGGCCCCACCCCAAGGCGCTGGCGAACGCGCTCGAGCCGGGCAAGGCCGGGACCGACGAAGTCGCGGTCATGCTCGATGCCCGCGACGCGCTCGACGTCGGCGATCTGCCCGTGGGCGTGGAGAACCCGGACTACGTGAACTCCTGGCGCGCGGTATCGCCGGACCAGGCCGCCGAGTAGGGCCGGACCGGGACGGGACCGAGACCTTTCAGGCGAGTCTGGCAGCGCGCTAGTCGGTGGACGGGCCGCTTTCCCGCGCAATCACCCTCGACACCTTCGGCGACGGCAGGAAGTTTCGGCGGGCGTCGGCGAGGAGTTGGGCGAGCAGGGCGGGGGTGGGACGGCCGGTCCGTGGCAGGCCATGGTCGCGCTCGGCATTTCGGATCGCGGCGTTGCGCGCCGAGTCGTCCCCGAAGCCGTCCCGATCCAGATAGCCCAGGTCCAGCAGCAGGCGCGCCACGGTGTCGGCGGGAGCCGGCGCGGCGGGGCCGCCTCGGAGGGGGGCGCGGCTCTGGCCCCAGGTGGCGCCATTGCGTGTCAGGGCGCGAAATGCCGGCGCGGCGATTCGTCCGGCCTCGGCGCGGGCGAGCAGCAGTGGGTTGGCGACCGCGTGCGCGTCGCCGTCGAGGAACACCAGAAGCGGC
>Ga0255056_10000402_pt1 | contig 12700 bp, 10 predicted proteins | sample Cases_109_1_MG_FD_183639 | JGI IMG/M metagenome (GOLD analysis project Ga0255056, IMG submission 183639) | Seawater microbial communities from Amundsen Gulf, Northwest Territories, Canada - Cases_109_1 | ecosystem: Environmental > Aquatic > Marine > Gulf | place: Canada: Northwest Territories... | reverse complement strand
CAAATGGTTCGCTCAACTTCACGGCCCGAGCCGAGGGCGTGCGGGTCGACGACATCATCGACCGGCTGTGCGAACCATTTGCGTAACCAGGCTGCCGCGGTTCCCGAATTCCAAGGCAGCGGAGATTCAATGGCGATAGCCCCGCTCCCGGCGAGCTCTCTTCCCCTGCGGCAACGCGCCGAGCAGTTGGCGGCGACGCTGCCGCCGTTGCTGGTCGCGGCCGAGCGAGTCGCCTCGACCGTGGCCCAAGGCGTGCACGGCCGCCGCCGGGTCGGGCAAGGCGAGACCTTCTGGCAGTTCCGCGAGTATCACTTCGGCGACCAGCCGCAGTCGATCGACTGGCGCCAGTCGGCCAAGTCGGACCGGGTCTACGTGCGCCAGATGGAATGGGAGGCGGCGCAGTCGGTGTGGCTGTGGCGCGATACCTCGGCGTCGATGAACTGGCGCTCCTCCGACCAGGTTCAAAACAAGCGCGGCCGCGCCGATCTTCTCACGCTGGCACTGGCGGCCCTGCTGCTGCGCGGCGGCGAGCACGTGACCCTGCTTGGCACGGGCCTCAGGCCGCTGCACGGCCGCGCCGCACTCGGCCGTCTGGCGAGCATGGTCGAACACGGCCAACAAGGAGCCGCGGGAATCAGAACCAGCCCCGATCTGCCACCCTTCGAGCCACTGCCGCGCGACGCCCAGGTCGTGTTCATCGGCGATTTCCTATCGCCGCTCGATCAAATCGACGCGGCGGTGCGCGGCTTCGTCGAATCCGGGGTCAAAGGCTATCTGCTCCAGGTGCTCGACGTGGCCGAGGAGAGCCTGCCCTACGACGGCCGGGTGCGCTTCGAGGGCCTGGAGGGCGAGGAACCCTGGCTGCTGTCGCGGGTCGAGGCGGTGCGCGGCGACTATTTGACACGGCTGAACGCACAGCGCGCCGGCCTGCGCGCCATCGCCCGCTCGGCCGGCTGGACCTTCGCCACCCATCGCACCAACCAGCCGCCGCAATCGGCGCTGCTCGCGCTCTACGCGGCGCTGACCCACGCGCCGGGACGGAAGTAATACCAAGGATGCTCGACCTCGGACCGCTCGCCTTCGCCCAGCCTTGGATTTTGCTGGCCCTCGCCGGCTTGCCGCTGATTTGGCTGCTGCTGCGGGTGACGCCGCCGGCGCCGCGCCGGCTGGTCTTCCCGGCGATTCGGCTGCTGTTCGGGTTGCGGCCGCCGGAGGAAACCCCGGCGCGCACGCCCTGGTGGCTGATCCTGCTGCGCCTGGCGATCGCCGGGTTGGTGATCCTGGCGCTGGCCCGGCCGCTGCTCAACCCCGCCACGCAATTGACCGGCAGCGGACCGGTGGTGCTGGTGATCGACGACGGCTGGGCGGCGGCACGCCATTGGCAGGCGCGGCGCGGCGTGCTGGACGACCTACTGGGCCAGGCCGAGCGCGCGGGCCGGCCGGTCATGGTGCTGTCGACCGCACCCGACGAACTGGAGCGCCCGCCGAACGCCACCGGCCTGCTCTCGGCGGCGGAGGCGCGGCGCCTGGTTCGGGGCCTGAAGCCCAAACCCTGGCCGGTCGACCATTCCGGGGCCCTGGCGGCAATCGAAGGCTTTAATCTGCCCGGTTCGGCCCACGTGGTCTGGCTGTCGAACGGTCTCGACGACGGCACGACCGGCGCGCTCGCCGAGCATTTGCAGAAACTCGGCCGCCTCGACGTGCTGCGCGACGCGCCCGCCGACCTCGCCCGGTTGCTGCTGCCGCCGGAAAGCGAGGGCCTGGCGCTGATCCTGCGCCTGCGCCGGGCCAGCAGCGCCGGGCCCGGTGCCGCCACCGTGGTGGCGAGCGCCGAGGACGGCACTCTGGTGGCGCGCGGCGCACTGGTCTTCGCGGCCGGTGAGGCCGAGGCCCAGGCCCGCATCGAACTGCCGGTCGAGCTGCGTAACCGGATCGCGCGCCTGAGCGTGGAAAACGAGAATACCGCCGGCGCGGTGTTTCTGCTCGACGAGCGCTGGCGGCGGCGGCCGGTTGGCCTGGTCTCGACCGGACCGGTCGAGGACGCCCAACCGCTGTTGAGCGAGATCTACTATCTCGAGCGCGCGCTCGAACCCTACACCGAGCTACACCGCGGTGCGGTGACCGAGTTGCTGCAGCGGGACCTCGCGGTGCTGGTCCTGCCCGATACCGGCGCCTTGCCCGGTGAGGACCACAAGCTGCTGGAAAACTGGATCGAGCGCGGCGGCCTACTGCTGCGCTTCGCCGGCCCGCGCCTGGCCGAAGCCGGCGCGGCGCCAACGCCGGTAGATGCGGAGCCGCTGCTGCCGGTGCGCCTGCGCGGCGGCGACCGGCGCCTGAGCGGCGTCCTGACCTGGGACCAGCCGGCGCGCCTCGCGCCCTTCGATGCCAAGAGCCCGTTCGCCGGCCTGACCGTGCCCCAGGACGTGCTGATCCGGCGCCAAGTACTGGCCGAGCCGACCCTCGACCTGGGCGAGCGCAGTTGGGCGCGCTTGAGCGACGGCACGCCGCTGGTGACCGCGGCGCGGCGCGGCGAGGGCTGGGTCGTGTTGTTCCACACCACGGCCAACACCGACTGGTCGAACCTGCCGCTCTCGGGCCTGTTCGTCGAAGTGCTGCGCCGGCTGGTCGCGACCAGCCAGGGCGTGCGCGGCGGTGACCTTACCGAACGCCTCTTGCCGCCGCTGGAAACGCTGGACGGATTCGGTCTGCTGGGGCTGCCGTCGGCGACCGCGCTGGCGCTGGACCGCGAGACCTTGGATACCGGCCGCGTCGGGCCGCGCCACCCGCCGGGCTACTACGGCGCGCGCGGGCTGCGCCGCGCCCATAACCTGATTGCCGCCGAGCCGCCGCTCAAGACCCTGGAAGCCTTGCCGGCCGGCGTGCGCGACGGGCGCTACGCGCGCGACCGGGAAACCGACCTGAAACCCTGGTTGCTGGCCGCCGCGCTGCTGTTGGCCTTGGCGGATCTGGTGATCGCGCTCGGCCTGCGCGGCCTGCTGGCGCGGCGGATTGTCACTGGACCAGGGGGAGCAGCGGCGCTGCTGCTCGCCGTGCTGCTGCCCTGGGACCCGGCCGGCGCGCAAACCGGGCCTCGTGCCGGAGCGGCAAGCACCGACGACGCGCGGGCGCTGGCGGCCACGTTGCAGACCCGCCTCGCTTACGTGAGGACCGGCGTGCCCGCGGTCGACGAGGTCAGCCACGCCGGACTCAGCGGATTGAGCCGGGTGCTGCAACTGCGCACTTCGATCGAGGCGGCGGCGCCGCTCGGCGTCGACCTGACCCGAGACGAACTCGCATTCTTTCCCTTGTTGTATTGGCCGATCGTGCCCCAGCAGCGCGACCTGACCGAAATCGCGGTGCGCAAGCTCAACGACTACATGCGCAACGGCGGGACCATCCTGTTCGACCTGCGCGAGGTCACCGGCGGCGCCCGGATCATGGGCCGCACCAGCCGCGCCGGGGTGGCGCTGCAGCGCCTGACCCGCGGCCTCGACATTCCACCGCTGGCGCCGGTGCCGCCGGATCACGTAGTCACCCGTTCGTTTTACCTGATGCAGGAGTTCCCGGGCCGCTACTCGGGCGGCACGTTGTGGATCGAGGCGACCGAGGCGCGGATCAACGACGGCGTGACCCCGGTTCTGATCGGCGCCAATGACTGGGCCGGCGCTTGGGCCATCAACGATACTGGCCGACCGATGTTCGCCGTGGTGCCGGGCGGCGAGCGTCAGCGTGAACTCGCCTACCGCTTCGGGGTCAACCTGGCGATGTACGCCATGACCGGCAACTACAAGGCCGATCAGGTCCACATCCCCTTTATCCTGGAGCGGCTGGGCCAATGACCGGCGCGCTGTCCCTCGTCTGGGCGCCGTTGTTTCCCTGGCCGGTGGTCGGGCTGCTCGCCACGGCAACGCTTATGGTGGTGATCTTCGCCCTATGGCGGCGCGCGCGCGGGACCTGGTGGCGCGCCTTGGCGCTGGGCACGCTGGTGTTGGCGCTGGCCAACCCGAGCCTGGTGCGCGAGGAGCGCGAGCCGCTCGACGACGTCGCCCTGGTGGTGGTCGACCAGAGCCCGAGCCAGGCGATCGCGCCGCGCGGCGAACAAAGCGAGGCGGCGGCGGCCCACCTGCTCGAGGCGCTGGGCCGGCTGCCGGGCACCGAGACCCGGCTGCTGCGCGCGGGCGCGGCGGCGGCGGGCATCGAGGAGGACGGGACCCGCTTGTTCGCGGCCTTGCGCCAAGCGCTTTCCAAGGTGCCGCGCCAACGCGTCGCCGGCGTCGTATTCATCAGCGACGGTCAGGTCCACGACGTGCCCGAAAGCCTCGAGGCGCTCGGCCTGGACGCGCCGCTGCACTTGTTGCTGACCGGCGCGCGCGACGAGGGCGATCGGCGCCTGACCATCAACCGGGCGCCTAGCTTCGGCATCGTCGGGCGCAAGCTGAGCGTGGCCGTGACCGTCGAGGATCTGCCCGGCGGGGAGGGGCCGCGCCTGGCGCGCATCACCCTGCGCCGCGACGGCGGCGACGAGAAGACCTTGCACGTCCCGGTCGGAGTCGAGCAGACGATCGAATTCGATCTCGACCACCGCGGCCCAAACGTCTTCGAGATCGAGGTCGAGGCCGGACCGCGAGAACTTTCGCTCGCCAACAACCGGGCGGCGGTGGTGGTCAACGGCGTGCGCGACCGCCTGCGGGTGCTGTTGGTCTCCGGCGAACCCCATGCCGGCGAGCGCGCCTGGCGCAACATTCTGAAATCCGACCCTTCGGTCGACCTGGTCCACTTCACCATCCTGCGCCCGCCGGAAAAGCAGGACGGCACGCCGATCCGCGAGCTGTCGCTGATCGCCTTCCCGACCCGCGAGCTGTTCGAGGTCAAGCTGGACGAATTCGATCTGGTCATCTTCGACCGCTACCGCCGGCGCGGCGTGCTGCCCAGCATCTATTTGGACAACATCGCCAAGTATGTGCACAAGGGCGGCGCGCTCTTGGAGGCGGTCGGCCCGACCTTCGCGACGCCGCTCTCGCTGTACCGCACGCCGCTCGGCCGGGTACTGCCGGTCGAGCCGAGCGGCGCGATCTTCGAACAGGGCTACCGGCCGCGGGTCACCGACCTCGGCCTGCGCCATCCCGTGACCGCCGAGCTGAGCGGCGCCGGCGAGCCCGGCGCAACCCCCAGCACTGGGCCCACTTGGGGCCGCTGGTTCCGCCAAATCGACGGCGTTACCAAGAGCGGCGCGGTGGTCATGAGCGGTGTCGAGGAACGGCCGCTCTTGATCTTGGACCGGGTCGGCGAGGGCCGGGTGGCGCAGTTCATGAGCGACCACATGTGGCTATGGTCGCGCGGCTTCGAGGGCGGCGGGCCGCAAGCCGAGCTGCTGCGCCGCATCGCCCACTGGCTGATGCGCGAGCCGGATCTGGAGGAGGAAGACCTGCGCGCCACGGTGGCCGGCGGGCGGCTCGAAATTCTGCGCCGCTCGCTCGCGCCCGAACACCCGGAAATCGATGTCACCTTGCCGTCCGGCGAGATCCGCAAAGTGACGCTGGAGCCGGGCCGGGGCGGCCGCGCGGGCGCCACGATCGCGGCCACGGAGGGCGGACTCTACCGGGTCGACGACGGCCGCCGCACCGCGCTCGCCGCCGCCGGGCCGCTCAATCCACGCGAGTTCGAGGACTTGCGCGCCAGCGCGGCCGCGCTCGCCCCGTTGATCGAGGCGAGCGGCGGCACGGTGGTGCGGCTGGCCACGGCGAAATTGCCGTCGTTACGCAAGGTCAGCCCGCGCCGCGACCGTTTTGGGCGCGGCTGGATCGGCTTCACCGCCAATCGCGGCTACGTGGTCACCGGCGTCGCCCAGACCCCGCTGTTGCCCGCGATCGTGCTGCTATTCCTAGCACTCGGCAGCGCGCTCTTCGCCTGGTACCGCGAAGGACGTTAGACGATGCTCGGGGCGGCTTGGTCGCAACAGATGTATGTTGAGCAAACTGTGCCTTTGGTCGGGTCATGTGGTTTATGAGAAATATGAAGACGCGACCTTGATAGGTTTCCTCCATAGCGGGAATCGGACATAACTTAGGTTATGAACTCCGAATTACCTGACCCGCCTGCCGAAAACAAACACTCTGCTCCAATTGAAAGCGCGACACCTGCTGTCACCTTTGAGAGCCTCACGTTTTCGGATGGGACCACGATAGCGCTCGACCCAAATGACACTGTCGTTTTGGTGGGTCCAAACAACGCTGGCAAGAGCGCGGCTCTGCGCGAGTTGGAGCAGCATATTGGCCCAGAAATCGAACAGACCGTGATTAAGGCAGCCTCACTCATAAAGAGTGGGACCGCCGATCAATTACGCACCCTGCTTCTACAGCATGGGCGAAAAATCGGCGCCGCGAATAAGACCAGCTACGCGGGCTTTCGTTACAATCTTAGCGTTCAGAATTTAGAAAGTTACTGGAAAAACAATATCGATTAGTTTCGAACGCTCTTTTGCATGAGGATCGGGACCGAAACCCGAATCACAGATAGCAATCCGCAGAAATCCATTGCGACTCTCGATCAAGCGCCAAGTCACCCAATCCATATTCTGCACAACGATGATCGTGTCGAGAAGCGGATAAGTTCCTATTTCCGGCGAGCGTTCGGCGAAGACCTGTTCGTATTCCGCGCCGGCGGCGCGCAATGGCCACTGCTGGTGGGAACCCACCCATCGCCACGACCCGGCGAGGATCGGCTATCCTACGGCTACAACGAACGCTTACGAGCGGGAACAGTGCCACTGCAAAATCAAGGTGATGGGATGCGCAGTTTCGTAAGCGTGGCCCTTCACATGTTGGCGCCAAACACGCAATCCGTCCTACTTCTCGACGAACCGGAGGCATTTCTTCACCCGTCGCAGGCACGGTTACTCGGAGAGTTCATCGCAAAGGAAAAACCAGATCACACTCAACTTTTTGTCGCCACGCACAGCGCCGATGCTCTCCAGGGATTGCTCAATGCTGCCCCTGGGAATCTCCGCGTTTTACGCATTCAACGCGATGGAACGTTGAACCGCGTCAAGGAATTAGACAAGGCCCGTGCCAAGGCGATCAGCGCCGATCCACTCATGAAGTTTTCGTCGGTGTTGTCTGGCGTCTTCCACCAGCGGGTCATAATTTGCGAATCCGATGCCGACTGCATGTTTTACAGTACTGTTCTGGATCTTCCGGAAGTGCATGGGGAGCAACAGCCGGATGTATTGTTCGTGCACGCTGGTGGAAAACATCGCATGGCCGCCCTTGCCGAATCACTGCGCGCGCTTGATGTCACCGTTGACGTTGTCGCAGACATGGACGTCCTCAAAGAAGAGGCGGTTCTACAGCGCATCATTGCAGCGCTCGGCAACAATTGGGCCGCCGTGCATGCTCACGCCCGACCCCTTAAGACCGCAATTGAGGAGCACAAACCTTCGCTAACCTCTGGGGAAGTGGCGATAGGCATTCGAGAAATCCTCGACGAAGCCCCAACGCCCGGAGAATTCCCCAGGGAACTGCGTGCGGGAATTGATGTTATCTTACGAAATGCGTCTCCTTGGGATGCTGTCAAGAATGCTGGAAAATCCGCAATTCCTGCGGGTCAAGCGATGAAGCACTTTGATGCCTTGCAAGCGTTATGTAATCGCATCGGTCTTTGGATCGTGCCGGTTGGCGAGTTGGAGGGTTTTTGCAAGTCGGAAGGTGGACACGGTCCTCGTTGGGTCCAAAACGTTATTGAGAATTACGATCTGGCAAAAGATGCCAAATTCGCGGCCGCTCGTGATTTCATGCGCGACGTTTGGGCCCGCGAAGGGCGCTAATCACGCGGCGCTGCCGGATCGAAGGGACCTCCTGGCGCCGTCCGCCGCTTCGGCTCTTGCGATCATGCCGGTGACACCGTCGAGCGCACCGGGGACGAATTCGAACACTTGGAAGCGCTCGGGCTCGACCGGGCCGGGCAAAATCAGGCCATGGGCGCCGGCATTCTCGAAGCCGAAGGGGGCGTAGTAGGCCGGCGCGCCGACCACCACGCATATCTCGGTGCCCAGGCGCTTGGACCGGGTCAGGCCGTGGCGCAGCAATCCGCGCCCCACGCCCGCGCCCTGCAGCGCCGGCTCGACCGCGAGCGGGCCTAGCAAGATGGCCGGCGCCGCGCCGATGCGGATCGGCCAGAACCGCAGCGAGCCAAGCAACCCGCGGTCGGGCGCCGAGGCGACGAACGAAAGCTCCTCGATGGGCGCGAGACCCTCGCGCAGGCGGTACACGGTCTTGTGGTGCCGGTCGAAGCCAAAACAGCGGTCGAGCAGCGGCTCGATTAGGGAATGATCGCAGGGCCGCTGATGCAGAATATCGAATTTCATGGTTCGGTTCCCAGTCTGCGCCCAGGCCAGGCGGCCGGGCGGGACGATCGAGTCGAGGACGGTTTTCGCCAGCTAGCTGGCCTGGGACGCAGGACGCCCCGCCGCGCGTGGGGCGCGCGGGCAGCCGCATCGTCGTCGCTCTCGGCCGAGTACCGGCATCCTCGAATCGCCTTTTCAATCGGGTCCGTTCTCTAACGAGCGGCCCGGGAACCGAACCTTGCGATAGCACAGGCAATGGCGGGAAACCAGTGCTTTCGTGGCCGCTCAGGGGTCCACACCTTCATCCCAATAGGGCTTGCCGTCGAAGCGTTCGGCCAGGAAATCGACGAAAACCCGCACCTTGGGGGACAGATGGCGGGCCGCCGGGTAGACCGCCGAGACCGCGCTGTCCGGCGGCGCCTCCCAACCCGGCAGGACCCGGACCAGGCGCCCGGCGCGCAGATCTTCGCCGCAGATGAAGCACGGCAGGAGCGCGACACCCAACCCACCGCATGCCGCCGCCAAGATCGCGTCGCCGTTGTTGACCCGGAGCCGCCCCGAGACCTTGAAGTGCCGCTCGCCCTCCGGGCCGGTCAGGCGCCAGCCCTCGCCCACGGCCTGATAGCTGTAGATCAGGCAGGCGCGGTCTTCGAGCTCCGCGGGCCGGCGCGGCATGCCGTGGGCTTCGAGATAGCCGGGCGCGGCCGAGAGCACGACGCGGTTGGGCGCCAGGCGCCGGGCCACCAGGCTGGAGTCGGTGAGCCGCCCAATCCGGATGCCGAGGTCGAAGCCCTCCTCGACCAGGTCGACCACCCGGTCGTTCAGGGCGAGATCGATGGTAAGCTCCGGGTAGCGCGCTAGAAACTCGGGCAGGGCCGGGCTCACGTGGCGAACGCCGAAGGACATCGGCGCGTTGACCCTGAGCCGGCCGCGCGGGGCGCTGGCGAGATGGGTGACCGCCTGCTCCGCCGCCTCGGCCTCGGCGACCACGCGCTGGCAGCCCTGATAGAAGGTGGCACCGCCCTCGGTCAGGGACAGGCGCCGCGTGGTGCGGTTGAGCAAGCGCAGGCCCAGGCGGTTCTCCAGGCGGCTGACCTGCTTGGAAACCGCCGACTTGGACAAGCCGAGCGCCCGCGCCGCGCCGGAGAAGCTCTCCGCCTCGACCACGCGGGCGAAGACCGCCATGGCGTCGAGTTGATCCATGAATCTCTCCCAATCGGGCCGAAAGACTCTACTATTGTTTCCAGACAGAAACAATAAAGTTCCAATTCTCCGTATTATATTTTTGGAGAAACGCCCCCAAGTGAGATGCATCCACCCGGGCGCAGCCCAAGGCCAGGAGCGGGCCGAGGCCAGGAGCACGACGAACATGATCGAGATCAGACCCTTCGCGGAATTGGGACGCTTCGACAACGACTGGCTGTCGGCGCGCTATCACTTCAGCTTCGCCAACTATAACGATCCGGCGCACCGGGGTTTCGGGCCGCTGCTGGTGTGGAACGACGACACCATTCAGCCGGGCCGCGGCTTCGACCGCCACGGCCACCGCGACATGGAGATCATCACCTACGTGCGCGAGGGCGCGATCAGCCACGAGGACCACCTGGGCAACCGCGGTCGCACCGAGGCCGGCGACGTTCAGGTCATGTCGGCCGGAACCGGCATCCGGCACGCCGAGTTCAACCTGGATTCCGAGCCGACCCGCATTTTCCAGATCTGGATCGAGCCGTCCCGGACCGGCGTGACACCGCGCTGGGAGACGCGCCAGTTTCCCAAGGGCGACCGCGGCGGCGCCCTGATCGCGCTCGCATCCGGCCGCAATGGAACCAGTGAGGAGCCAGACGGCGCGCTGCCGATCCATCAGGATGCAGCGATCCTGGGCGCGACGCTCGCCGCCGGGCAGAGCGTGACCCACCGCCTGGACGGTGGTCGCCGCGCCTACCTGGTCGTGGCTCGCGGCGCGGTGGAGATCAACGGAACCGCAGCCGCCGAGCGAGATGGCGTCACCATCAACGGCGAGCCCGAAATCACCATCGCCGCCGTGAAAGACTCCGAGATCCTGCTGGCGGACCTGCCATAACCCCCAACCGATAACATATAGGACCCAATCATGACCTACGATATGACCCACCACCAACCGATCGTGCCGGCGCTGACGCCGCTTTACGCCAGACTGTCACGCCTGAGCTATCCGCTGATCCGCGCCGCCACCGGGTTGATACTCATGCCCCACGGCGCGCAGAAGCTGTTCGGCTGGTTCGGCGGTTACGGCCTCGAAGGCACCGGCGGCTTCTTCGCCCAAAACCTGGGCCTGGAGCCGGGCTTGTTTTGGGCGGCGCTGGTCGGTGGCGTCGAGTTCTTCGGCGGCCTGTTGCTGGTACTCGGTCTGCTGACCCGCCCGGCGGCGCTCGGTGTCGCGATCCTCATGGCGGTCGCGATCACCGTGCATCTGCCCAACGGTTTCTTCTGGAACGCAGGCGGCTACGAATATCCCCTGTTTTGGGGCCTGATCGCGCTCGCCATCGCCTTCAAGGGCGGGGCCGAGCTGTCCCTCGACCGCGCGCTCGGGCGCGAGTTCTGAACCCGAAAGCGGAGATCATCACCATGGGATTCCTGATCGACGGCGTCTGGCACGATCGCTGGTACGATGCCAAGTCGACCGGCGGCCGCTTCCGGCGCCAAGACGCGCGGTTCCGCAACTGGGTGACGCCGGACGGCGCGCCGGGGCCGAGCGGCGCGGGCGGCTTCGAGGCCGAGCCCGGGCGCTATCACCTTTACGTCTCCCTCGCCTGCCCCTGGGCGCACCGCACCCTGATCTTCCGCAAGCTCAAGCATCTGGAAGCAGTGATCCCGGTCTCGGTGGTGCATTGGCACATGGGCGATGACGGTTGGGAGTTCCGCGACGGGCCGGGCTGCACGCCCGACACCGCCAACGGCGCGCGTTACCTGCGCGAGGTCTATGTCAAGGCCGAGCCGAACTACAGCGGCCGGGTCACGGTGCCGGTGCTCTGGGACAACCAGCGCGCCACCATCGTCAGCAACGAGTCGAGCGAGATCATTCGCATGTTCAATTCGGCTTTTGACGGCCTGGAGAAATCCGAGGGCAGCATCACGGTCGATTTCTATCCGGACGACCTGCGCGCGGACATCGACGCGACCAATGCGAAGGTTTACGCGGCGGTCAACAACGGCGTCTACCGCGCCGGCTTCGCGACCTCCCAGGACGGTTATGAGGAGGCGGTCGATGCCCTGTTCGAGACCCTCGACGAACTGGAGGCGCGCCTGGCCGTCCGGCGCTATCTGCTCGGCGAGCGCCTGACCGAGGCGGACTGGCGGCTGTTTACGACGCTGGTGCGCTTCGACCCGGTCTACGTCGGCCACTTCAAGTGCAACCAGCGGCGCCTGGCCGATTATCCGAACCTTTGGGGCTTTACCCGTGAGCTCTATCAGATGCCGGGCGTCGCCGAGACCGTGAACCTGGACCACATCAAGCGCCACTACTACGGTAGCCATACCTCGATCAACCCGAGCGGCATCGTGCCCAAGGGACCGGAGATCGATTTCACCGAACCCCACGGCCGCGGACGGCCGGCGGACGAGGCAGGAGAGCGCGATTCATGGCCCATGACAGCGGTCTGAGTAACCCGGCCGTCGCCGGCACGAAACCCAAGGCGGTCACGATCGAGGCCGGCCGGGACTATCACTGGTGCGCCTGCGGCCTGTCCCAGAACCAGCCGTTTTGCGATGGCTCGCACCGGACGACGTCGTTCAAACCCCTGGCCTTCGCCGCGGAGGAAAGCGGCGAAGTTCATCTCTGCATGTGCAAGCGCACGGGCAACCCCCCGTACTGCGACGGCAGCCACGCCCGGCTCGACAGCGACGCCGCCGTGGCCCGGGAACCGTCCACGTCCACGGCTGCGGCCGGCCAACTCCCGAAACCGGTGCCAACGGCGGAGGAACCGACCCTCGCGTTCATTCACGACCTGGCGCGCGACGGCCTGAGCAAGACCGGCCATCACGGGGAGATGGGCGCCATGGGCGTGCCGCGCGCGGCGCTGCCGCAATGGGACGACATCCAGATTCTGGCGGCACAGCTCGCCACAAAACCCTTAATGGACGACGCCGCGGTGGACACGGAATTGGTCATCGGCCCGAACGCCAAAAAGCCGCTCCACTTGAAGATTCCCCTTTTTGTGTCCGACATGAGCTACGGCGCGCTCTCGGAAGAGGCCTAGATCGCCATGGCCACGGGGGCGGAGATCGCGGGAACCGGAATCTGCTCCGGCGAAGGCGGCATGCTGCCGGAGGAACAGGCGGCCAACAGCCGCTATTTCTATGAGCTGGCCTCGGCGAAGTTCG